>Ga0308159_1000578_pt1 | contig 78218 bp, 59 predicted proteins | sample PhyCR1_FD_201040 | JGI IMG/M metagenome (GOLD analysis project Ga0308159, IMG submission 201040) | Phyllosphere microbial communities from UC Gill Tract Community Farm, Albany, California, United States - DLSLC.R1 | ecosystem: Host-associated > Plants > Phyllosphere > Unclassified | place: USA...
GGGCGCCGGTGTCGTAGGCGATATCGACCGCGCTGTCGGTATCGAGCAGCAGCGTGCCGCCGTCGGGCAGGCGCAGGCGGCGCAGCTGGCCGACCGCGCTGTCGTAGCCGGCGCTGGTGCCGGCCACCACGTCATCGGGTGCTGCCATGCCCGGCGCGAACTTCCACAAGGCCAGTCCGCCAACTGCAGCCACCAGCATGGCGGCGAAGGCGCGGCGGCTTTGCGGTGCGCCCGTCATCAGCGCGGCGCGGACCGGCGCCTGCGGCAGGCTACGGAACTGGCCGCTGATCTCCTGCACGTGGCGCCAGGTGGCGGCGTGCAGGGGATCGGCGGCCAGCCAGCGCTGCCACCTGGCGTGTTCGCGCTCGCCGGCCTCGCCCGATTCGAGCAAGGCATACCATTCGGCCGCCTGTTGCAGGACGATGAAGCGTTCTTGCGCCACCGGGTTGGCCATATCAGTCCGCCGCCAGCGCCAGGCACTGGAGCATGGCCTGGGCCACGTACTTGCGCACCATGCGGTCGGACACGCCCAGCTCAAGCGCGATCTCCGCGTAAGTGCTGCCATCGACCTGGTGCATCAGGAAAGCGCGGCGCGCCTTGTGCGACAGCCGCGCCAGCATGGCGTCGGCTTGGTGCAAGGCTTCGAGCACCAGCAGGCGTTCTTCCGGCGATGGCGCCAGGTTGGCCGGCAGCGTGGCCAGCAGGTCCAGGTAGGCCCGTTCGATATCCTGCCGGCGCCAGTAATTGACGGCCAGGCCGTGGGCGATGGTGCACAGGTAGGCACGCGGCTGCAGGATGCCGGCCTGGGCCCGCGTGGTCAACACGCGCACAAAGGTATCGTGGGCGAGGTCGGCAGCCAGGTGGGCGGAGCCGAGCTTGTAGCGCAGCCACGACAGCAGCCAGCCGTGGTGCTCGCCATACAACCGCCCCACGGCATCGCCGTGCAGGGAGTCGGTGGAGAGGGAGCAATCGCTGGCAGGCATGGAAACGAGCTGCCGGCGCCGCCAGCCAATGTAATGAGAAGTATTCGCATTATCGGCCAAATTGCCGGGAGTGGCAAGCACGTTGCAATGCTTGTGGCGGCGCGTCGAATGATTCTATAATAATGAGAATTATTCTCAACCATGGTGACGACGCATGACGGCATCTCCTCCCGGGCAGCCACAGTTGCATACGCTGTACGCCGAGCACCACGACTGGTTGCAGGCGTGGCTGCGCAACAGGCTCGGATGCCTGTTTACCGCGCAAGACCTGGCGCAGGATACGTTCTTGCGCCTGGTCGTGCGGCCGCGCGAACTCGATGCCGGGCAACATCCACGCGCCTATCTCACCACCATTGCCAAGGGCCTGGTGGTGGACCACTGGCGCCGCGCTGAAATCGAACGGGTGTGGATGGCGGCCATGCTGGAGCGCCCCGAAGCCACGCAGCCGTCCGCCGAGCACCAGGCCATCGTCGTGGAAACGCTGATCGAGGTCGATCGCATCCTGTCCAACCTGGCCGACAAGCCGCGCCAGGCGTTCCTGCTGGCGCAACTGCACGATCTGACTTACGCCGAGATCGGCGTGCAGCTGGGCGTGTCCGAGCGCATGGTCAAAAAATACATGGCGCAGGCGATGCTGCACTGCCTGTCGGCGGGCGCCGCCTTCCGCGCCGCGCTGGCCTGACCGATGGCCATGCAACGCCACGAGCAGGACATCCCGTACGCCACGCTGGAACAGGCCGCCGAATGGTTTGCCGTGTTCCGCTCCGGCCGCGTCGAAGCTGACGAGCGGCGGCGCTGGCAGGACTGGCTTGCGGCCGATGCCGGCCATCGCCAGGCCTGGGCCCGGGTGGAAGCGATCAGCGACGGCGTTGCCATCGCCCGCGAAGCGCCGCAAGCGGCCAGCGCCGCCCTGCATGCGGCCAGCCAGGTGCGCCAGCGCCGCAAGCTGCTCAAGGCGATGGCGCTGGCAGCGGTAACGGTGGGGGCGGGCTGGCAGGTGTCACGCCAGGGAAGCATGCAATCGATGGTGGCCGGCCTGGGCGCCGCCTACCGCACCGGCACCGGTGAAAGCCGCCAGGTGGTGCTGGCCGACGGCACCCGGCTGTGGCTCGATACCGATACCGTACTCGACGAGCAGTACGACGACAGCCAGCGCCTGCTGGTACTGCACCGGGGCGTGATCCTGGTGGAAACCCATGCCGATACCGCGCACCCGGCGCGACCCTTCATCGTGCACAGTCGCCAGGGCGCCATGCGCGCACTGGGCACGCGCTTCGCAGTGCGTCAGTACCACGGCAATACCGAGCTGGGCGTGAGCCAGGGCCGGGTCGAGATCACCCCGTTCGACGCGCCGGCGCGGGTAATCGCTGCCGGCGAACAAACCCGTTTTACCCGGCACGCCATCGCCACCCCCGACGCGCTGGAACCGGCACGCCAGGCCTGGACCCAGGGCATGCTGATCGCCGAGGATATGCCGCTGGCCCAGTTCCTGGCGGAGCTGTCGCGCTACCGGCCCGGTCACCTGGGCTGCGACCCGGCGATCGCCGGCTTGCGCGTGGTGGGCGCCTTCCCGCTGCGCGATACCGGCCAGGCACTGGCCATGCTGGAAGCGGCGCTGCCGGTGCGGGTGAAGTTCACGCTGCCGTGGTGGGTGACGGTCGCCCCTGGATAAATATTTTAAGTAAAGCGGTTCCCTTTTTGCCGCGTGGTTCGGAAAGCTCTGTGAAGACCGACATCCTCCTTTTCCGAAAGCACGCATGACTTATTTCGCTCCCCGTCCCCTGCTCGGCCTGCTGGCCGCCGCTACTACCACCCTGGCCTGCGCTGCCGATGCTGTTCCGCGCACCTACAACATTCCTGCCGGCCCGCTGAACGCCGTGATCGCCCGCTTCTCGGTGGAATCGGGCGTGTACGTGGCGGCCGACGGCGCCCTCACTGGCAACAAGACCAGCCCTGGCGTGCAAGCAACCCTGGCGCCGCACGACGCGTTGACCCGCCTGCTGGCCGGCAGCGGCCTGGAAGCAGTACCGCAAGGCGCCGGCCGCTACATTCTGCGCCAGGGCGCGGCGCCGCAGGCGGCCTCCCGTACCGGCGTGCCGGCAGCCGCACCGTTGCCATCGCTGCCGGCCGTGACCGTCAGCGGCGAGCGCGAAACCGCGCTCGGCCACGTGGACGGCTACGTGGCCCGCCGCAGCGCCACCGCCACCAAGACCGACAGCCGCCTGATCGACAATCCGCAATCGGTATCGGTGGTGACGGCCGACGAACTGGCCGACCGCAAGGTGGAAACGCTGGACGAGGCGCTGCGCTACACGGCCGGCGTGACGCCGAACATGAAGCCGTGGGCGGTCGATGAATTTTCGATGTTGCGCGGCTTCGAGCTGGGCACGGCCGGCATCTTTCGCGACGGCCTGCTGACCTCGGGCCGCGCCTACGCCGCACCGATCGAACCGTATGGCCTGGAACGCCTGGAAGTACTGCGCGGTCCGGCCTCGGTGCTGTACGGCCAGTCGCCGCCTGGCGGCATGATCAATGCCGTGTCCAAGCGGCCGTCGGCCAGCGCGATGCGCGAGATGGGCATCGAATACGGCACCTACGACCGCAAGCAGGTCAAGGCCGACCTGGGCGGCGCCATTGACGACCAGGGCGCCTGGCTCTGGCGCGTGACCATGCTGGCGCGCGAAGCGGGCACCCGCCTCGACCTCGACCGCGACGACCGCGTGTTCTTCGCCCCGGCACTGACCTGGCAGCCGGACGCCAACACGCGCCTGACCTTGCTGGGCCAGTACCAGAAGGACGACCAGGCTTATGCCTGGCCCAACCAGCTGCAAAACCCGGGGCCACACGGCCAGGCCGCGCCCAGCGTCAACCTGGGCGGGCGCGACAACCGCTGGAAGCGCGAGAATGTCGCACTCGGCTACGAATTCGAGCATCGCTTCAACGACACCTGGAGCGTGCAGCAGAACGTGCGCTACACCAAACTGGATCGCCACGAAACCAACGTCTTCCCGCGCGTGCTGCAAGCCAACGGCACCATGACGCGCCTGTTCTACCCGCGCAGCTCGCACTGGCGCGGCCTGCAGGGCGATACGCGCGCGCAAGCAGCCTTCCGCACCGGCGCGCTCGCGCATAACGTGCTGGTCGGCGTCGATTACGCCGACAACAAGACCGTCGACCGCTTCCCGTACGCGATCTCGCCCATGCCGGCCCTGGACTTGTACAACCCGGTCTATGGCGACCGCCAGGCGCCGGTGGCCTCAGCCAACCCGCGCAACGAGCGCTACCCGCTCAAGCAGGTCGGCCTGTATGTGCAGGACCAGGTAAAATGGGACCAGTGGGTGGTAACTGCCGGCCTGCGCCGCGACCGCGCCGACAACTCCAACACCCAGGAACTGCCACGGGCAGGCACGGCCAACCAGACCTACGACCAGTCGGCCAGCAAGACCACCGGTCGCGTGGGCGCGGTGTACCTGATGCCGTCGGGCTGGGCGCCGTACGTCAGCTGGTCAACGTCGTTCTCGCCCGAGATCGGCCGCGACATCAACAACAATCTGCTCAAGCCTTCGACCGGCCGCCAGCTGGAAGCAGGCCTGCGCTACCAGCCGGATCAGGGCAATGTCAGCTACACGGCGTCGGTGTTCAACCTGGTTCGCAAGAACGTTACCACCGCCGCCGCGCAAGACCCGGACGCGCTGGTGCAAAGCGGCAAAGTGCGCTCGCGCGGGCTGGAACTGGAAGCGCGCGCCGACCTGGCGCGCAACCTGAGCGTCGTCGCTCAGTACACCTACCTGGATACCGACATCACCGAGAGCAACAACGGCGATCGCGGCCTGCCGCAGCAAGGCGCTGTCAAGCACAGCGCCTCGGTATGGACGCGGTACCAGCACAAGCTGAACGACACCTGGCTGGCCAATGCCGGCCTGGGCCTGCGCTACTACGGCAAGGCGCGCTCGTCGCTCGACTACGACAACGTCAATCTGACCAATCCGTCGTTCGGCATGCTGGACCTGGCGTTCGGGCTCGAGCAGAAGTCGTGGCGCTATGCGCTCAACTTCAACAATGTGCTCGACAAGCAGGTACTGCTCGATTGCGACGGCACCTTCTGCTACCGCAGCGCCGAGCGTACCGTCAACGTGAGCGCCAGCTACCGCTTCTGATGGAAACCAGGGCGCCCGGCCTGCGCCAGCACATGGCCGGCCTGCACGCGTGGGCCGGCGTGCTGGCCGGCTGGCTGCTGTACGCAATTTTCATTACCGGCGGCATCAGCTACTTCCGCGAGGAGCTGACCCAGTGGCTGCGGCCGGAATTGCCGGCGCGGCCGGCCGTGCTCGACCAGGCGGGGGCAGCGCAGCGCGCGCTGGCCACGCTGGCGCAACGGGCGGCCGGCGCTGACCGGTGGCAGATCGACCTGCCCGGCCCGCGCCACAACGTGATCGACGCCTCGTGGGAGAGCGGTGAACACCGTGAACGGGCGCTGCTGTCCCCGGCCGACGGCGCCGTGCTCCATCCGCGCGCAACGCACGGCGGCGAATTCTTTTATTACTTCCATTTTTCCCTGCACTACCTGCCCGGCACGCTCGGGCGCTGGATCGTCGGCCTGTGCGCGATGATGGCGCTGGTGGTGCTGATCAGCGGCGTGATCGTGCACCGGCGCATCGTCAGCGATTTTTTCACCTTCCGCCCTGGCAAGGGCCAGCGCTCGTGGCTGGACGCCCACAACATCAGCTCGGTGCTGGGCCTGCCGTTTTACCTGATGATCGTGTATACCGGGCTGGTGACGCTGATGCTGACCTATATGCCGTGGGGCGCGGTGGCGGCATTCGGCCAGCAGCAGGCGCGGCCGGCGATGGCGCAGGCGATGCAGGCGCGGTTCGAAACGCCGGAATGCACTGGCGTGATGGTACTGCCCGCTCCCCTTGCACCACTGATGGCGCAAGCCACTGCGCGCTGGGGCGACGGCAGCATCGGCCGCGTGATCGTGAGCCATCCCGGCGATGCGGCGTCGCGCGTGGCGATCGTGCGCGGCGATGGCGGCCGGATCTCGGTGGCGCCCGCGTACGTGTTGTTCGATGGCGTGAGCGGTGCCTTGCTCGACGAGCGTGCACGCAGCGGGCCGGCGCTGACCACGTGGGGCACGGCCTACGGCTTGCACCTCGGGCGTTATGCCGATCCGGCGCTGCGCTGGCTGTACTTTGCCAGCAGCATGCTGGGGGCGGCAATGGTGGCGACCGGGCTGGTGCTGTGGACGGTCAAGCGGCGCAGCAAGCCGGGGACTTCACTGGCGTGGCTGCGTTTTACGCAGGCTGGCAACGCCGCATGCGTGGCGGGGTTGCCGGTGGCGGTGGCCGTTTTCCTGCTAAGCAATCGGCTGCTGCCACTCGGGTTGGCCAACCGGGAACAGTGGGAGGTGCACGGTTTTTTCCTGTGCTGGGTCGCTACTGCCGTGTATTCGGGGTGGCGCGGCGGCATTGCTGCCTGGCGCGGGCTGTGGTGGCTGGGGGCAGTGCTGTGGATGGCGCTGCCACTGCTTGATGCCGGCCTGCCCGGCATGCCCACCAGCGCACTGTTGATCAGCTTTGATACCGCGTTTGTCGCGGTTGGATTGCTGTGTTTGCACCTGGGCTGGCGCACCGGCACCGCACCGCAGTAGCGCCTGTCGCGGTGCAGGCACGGTCAGCCCCACGTTCTCTGCCGGAATGGCCTTCCGACGAGAAACAACACTAGTGGCACCTTGCACCAAACGCGCCGTGACGTGGCGCCATGTTCATCACCTGCGCGCCGGTCTTGGACGACACATTCCAGCCGCCCTCGCGCTCGAAGTCATCGAGTTCGGCGTCCAGCGGTCCCGGTGGCGCATCGCCGGCGTGCAGCCAGTGGTGCAAGATACTGAAATACATCTTGCCGATCAGGCGGTCGTCGTGCGCGGCCATTGGACCGACCATGCCGGCGCCGGCCTGGAACGGCGCAAAACGCAGCCGCACGGCGCCGTCGTCACAGTTGCCGTCATTGGCGGACAGGTGCACTTCTCCGCCGGTATCGATCCACAATACGTGCGCGCCAGCAAGGTCGTCCGCTTCGGCAATCAGGCGGCGCAATTCGCCGATGGTGGTTGGTGTGGTCAGGTTCATGTCGATACTCCTTGTAGATGATCTCTCACATGCAGGGAGATTGTGCGCCTGCCCGAGGCCGGTTTGCGTAGGACGGACGCGTAGGGGAAAGTAGGAGCGGGGCAAGCAGCCATGTCGTCCATTGCCAGCAGGTGTCCACACAAAGATTTAAAACTTGCACAATTAAAATGGCTCTGAGACATTATCAGCGTATCCTGCCAACTGGATCCAAACCGACCATTGCAATGACATCGATGCCCAGCATATTCATTCGTCTGCGCCGCCGGCATGCCAGCGGATGGTTATGGGCCCTGTTTTTGCTGCTCTGCCCGCCATGCGCCGCCGAGCAACTGGTGATCGACTACGTCATTTCCAACAGTCCCCAGCGCAGCGCCTGGCTCAGTATCATCGATCAGTTTGCCACCGCCAATCCCGACATCGAAGTCGTCAACAACGGCTTCCCGCAAGAGCAGTACAAGCGCAACTTCACCGCCCGGCTCAGGGAGGGCCATGCCGACCTGGCGTTCTGGTACGCGGGCGAACGCCTGCGCGATGCCGCCGGCCACAAGCTGCTGGAGCCGCTCGACGCCGGCATGCTGGCGCTCCTGGAAAACAAAAAATTCTTGCCCGGTACGCTGGACGGCACCCGCATCGAGGGCCAGGTATACGGCTTTCCGCTGTATTACTACGTGTGGGGTTTTATTTACCGCAAGTCGCTGTTCCAGCAACTGGGCCTGCAAGCGCCAGCCACCTGGGACGAATTCCTGCAAGTGTGCGCGCGCCTGAAAGCGGCGGGCGTGACGCCGCTGGGCCTGGGCGCGCGCAGCGCCTGGCCGGCCGCCGCCTGGTTCGACTACCTGAACCTGCGCATGAACGGCGTGGCGTTCCACCGCAAGCTGCTGCGCGGGGACATCGCTTTTACCGATGCCCGGGTCAGGCAGGTGTTCGATACCTGGGGCGGCCTGCTGCGCAGCGATTATTTCTTTGCGCCCACCATCGACCAGGAGCATGAACGGGTGCTGCCCTATATGTACCGCAACCACGTGGGGATGATGCTGGCCGGCAGCTTCATCGCGGCCCGCTTTCCCAACGCCATCGCGCCCGACATGGGATTCTTTCCGTTCCCCGTGATGCGGCCCGGCCAGCCCGTCTACGAGGAAGCGCCGCTCGATGTGCTGGTACTGCCGGCGCGCGGCCGCCATCCCAAGGCGCGCAACCGCTTCCTGGCATTCCTGGCCGAAGGCGACGCGCTGCGCCGCATCGCCGAGGCCGACCAGACTCTCGCGCCGCAGGCAGGCGCCACGTCACCGGCCGTGCTGCTGGGCGAGGCCACCGCCGCCGTCTGGCGCCGGGCGGCCGGCCACACCTACTTCCTCGACCGCGACGCCAGGGCCGACCTGGTGGCGCCCACCTACGACAACCTGCGCCGTTTTCTGGAAGCGCCCCACGATACCGACCGGGCCATACGGGGGATCGAGGCGGCGCGCAAGAAACTGCGCCAGCCCTGACTATTCCGCAAACGTCTGCGCCACCAGGTTGCGCAGCCACTGGTTGCCCGCATCCTGGCTGTAGCGCCGGTGCCAGAACAGCCGGGTCTGCAAGGTTGGCAGCGCCAGCGGCGGTCGCACGTAGGCGAGCTGGAATGGCGCGGCCGCGCGCTGCGCCAGCTTTTCCGGCACCGTCACCACCAGGTCGGTACTGCCCACGATATAGGGCACGGCCGTAAAGTGCGGTACCTGGAACGTGGTGGTCGCGCGCACGCCGGCCTCTTCCAGCAGCGCGTTGATGCGGTCGTACGGGCTTTCGGACGACGCCACCACCAGGTGCTCGGCCGCCAGGAAGCGTTTGAGCGTGGGCGTGCCACGGGCCAGCGCGTGGCCCTGGCGGAACATGGTCACGTACTGCTGCTCGAACAGCCGCCGCTGGTACAGCGATGCCGACACGTCATCAAAAGCGCCGATGGCCAGGTCCACCCTGCCCGCCTCCATCTCGGTCTTGAGGTCGATGGCGCTAGCGCGCACGGTGCTGACCTGGACCTGGGGCGCGCGCCGGCGCAGCAATTCGATCAGCACCGGCATGAAATACACCTCGCCCACGTCGGTCATGGCCAGGCGGAAGTGGCGTGCGCTGGTGGCAGCGTCGAACGCCTGCGGCGCGTTGACGGCATCGGTAATGCTGGCCAGGGCGCCGGCTACCGGATCGGCCAGTTGTTCAGCAAACGGCGTCGGCTGCATGCCCTGCGCAGTGCGCACGAACAGCTCGTCGTCGAACGTGCGGCGCAGCCGAGCCAGCGCGTTGCTGACCGCCGATTGGGTCAGGTGCAGGCGCCTGGCGGCCAGCGAAATCTGGCGCTCGCGGTACACCTCGTGGAAGACCACCAGCAAGTTGAGGTCGATATTGCGGATGTCGATCATATGCGGTTACGGGGTAGTGAGGGCTCGGCCACAGGCTACCATTATTTACCTTATAAATAGTCTGTATTCATTCATTTACCTCGTAAAACCCTGCTCAAAGTTTTACAGTGGTGCAAAAAACATGACCACGGAGACCGCCATGACCGCCAACTACCAATCCGGCTTCGGCAACGAATTCGCCACCGAGGCCCTGCCCGGCGCGCTGCCCGCGCACCGCAACTCGCCGCAGAATGCCGCCTACGGGCTGTATGCCGAACAGGTATCGGGCACCGCCTTTACCGCGCCGCGCAGCCACAACCGGCGCTCGTGGTTGTACCGCATCCGCCCCGCCGCCATGCACCAGCCGTTCCAGCGCCTCGACAATGGCCGCATCGTGTCCGACTTCGGCCTCGTCGAGACGCCGCCGAACCAGCTGCGCTGGGATCCGCTGCCCATGCCGGAGCAGCCCACCGACTTCATCGACAGTTGGGTGACCATGGCCGGCAATGGTTCCGCCGCGTCGCAATCGGGCTGCGCAATCCACCTGTACGCCGCCAACCGCGATATGGCTGGCCGCTATTTCTACTCGACCGACGGCGAACTCCTGATCGTGCCGCAGCAAGGCCGGCTGCTGCTGCGCACCGAGCTGGGTGTGCTGGACATCGCGCCGCAGGAGATTGCCGTGATCCCGCGCGGCATCCGCTTCCAGGTGCTGTTGCCGGACGGTGCGGCGCGCGGCTATATTTGCGAGAATTTCGGCGCCCTGCTGCGCCTGCCCGACCTGGGGCCGATCGGCTCGAACGGCCTGGCCAATCCGCGCGACTTCCTGACGCCTTGCGCGCACTACGAAGATATCGAGGGCGACTTTGAACTAGTGGCCAAGTTCTGCGGCAACCTCTGGCGCGCCGCCATCGGCCATTCGCCGCTCGACGTGGTGGCCTGGCACGGCAACTACGCGCCGTACAAATACGATCTGCGCCATTTCAACACCATCGGTTCGATCAGCTACGACCATCCCGACCCGTCGATCTTCCTGGTGTTGCAGTCTCCGAGCGACACGCCCGGCGTGGATAACCTCGACTTCGTGATTTTCCCGCCGCGCTGGCTGGTGGCCGAGGACACGTTCCGTCCGCCGTGGTTCCACCGCAACGTGGCCAGCGAGTTCATGGGCCTGATCCACGGCCAGTACGACGCCAAGTCCACCGGTTTCCGTCCCGGCGGCGCCAGCCTGCACAACTGCATGAGCGGCCACGGCCCGGACGCGCCGACGTTCGAAAAAGCCAGCGCCAGCGACACCAGCGTGCCGCACAAGGTCGATCACACCATGGCCTTCATGTTCGAGACGCGCCACGTGATCCACCCCACCGCCCAGGCGCTGGCGTCGCCCCAGCTGCAGCCCGACTACGCGCAATGCTGGATGGGCATGCGCAAGCGCTTCGATCCATTGCGCGCCGATTTATAACGCTTCCGCATATACCAGCCGCGCCGACACTTTCAGTTCGACCACGGTGCCCTGGCCGGCGGCGCCGCCGATCTCGAGCGCGGCGCCCACCCGGCGCGCACGCTCGCGCATGCCCACCAAGCCGAAATGGCGGTCCTTGAGACGCTCGCGGACTTCCGCGTCGTCGAGGCCGCGGCCGTTGTCGGCCACGGTCAGCACCAGGGCGTCGTCGCCATAGGCGATGCGCGCGGTCACCTTGCTGGCGTGCGCGTGCTGGAAGGCGTTGCGCAGCGCTTCCTGGGCGATGGCGCACAGCTCTTCCTGCACCGGCGGCGACAGCGCCCGCGCCGTGCCGGCGATGGTCAGTTCGAACCCGGTCGCCTCGTGCACGGCGGCCAGGCTGGCGCCGCAGTGGCGCAGCTGCTGCTCGAGATCGAGCCCGCTGCGCAATTGCTGGACCTGGTCGCGGCCCTCCTCGATGGCGCGGTCGGCCTCGTCCAGGATTGCTTCGAGCCGGGTGCGCGGCTCGCTGCCTTCCGGCAGCTTGGTCAGTACCGAGTACACGCGCAGCACCAGCGCCTACACACTTTGCAGGAAGGTGTCGTGCAGGGTGCGGGCGATGCGTTCGCGCTCGTCCATGCGCACCTGCAACTGGCTGGCGATGGCGGCCGTGGCTTTTTGCAGGCGGTACCGCCAGGCGCCATATAGCGCCAGCAGCGCCAAGGCCACGCACAGCAGCTGGAACCACCAGGTTTGCACGACCGTGGGCGCGATCTCGATCTGCATCGAGGCCACGACATCGCTGGCCATGCCGTCTTCGTTGGCCGCGCGCACGCTGAAGTTGTAGCGGCCCGGTCCGACGTTGGTGTAGTAGGCGGCGCGGCGGGTGCCGGCATCCTGCCACTGCTGGTCCACGCCGTCGAGCTTGTACTGGAACTGCATGCCTTCCGGCTTGCGCAAGCCGGGTGCGGTGTACTGGATATTGAAATTGTGCGAGTCGGGCGGCAGGCGCAGCACGGCCGCCGCCGGGTAGGCGCCGTAGTCGGTATTGACGCGCAGCAGTTGCACGATGGGCTTGACGGTGTTGGCGCGCAACGCCTTGGTATCGAGTCGCACCAGGCCGCCGGTGGCGCGCAGCCACAACACGCCGTTGCCCATGTTATAGATCGAGGTTTGCCGGTTGCCCACGGCAGCGCGCCCCGGATAGCCTTCGAGCGCGTCGATCAGTTCGTACACCAGCGGGATCGACGGCTGGCGCACCGAGTTTTCCCAGTCGCCGCGCCGGATATGCACGAGGCCGCGGGCGCCGTTCAGCCAGCGGTCGCCGTCGGGCGTGACGGCCATGCCACTGACCATGCGCAGCGCCTCCGCGTTGAGCGGCCCCAGCTGCACGAAGCGGTTGTCGCGCATGACGACGATGCCGCGCTCGCCGCCCACGACCAGTTGCTGCCCCGGAAAAATACCGGTTTCCAGCCCGACGGCGGCGATATCGTACCGGGTCGATTTGCCATTGTCGTACAAGGTCAGGCCGCCGTCGTTATGGCTGAGCCAGAGCTGGCCCGGACCGCCGTCTGCCGACATATAGATGCGCTGCGGCAGGTTGAACTCGCCGCGCGGCAGCCAGCGGCCGCCTTTCAGGCCCATCAGGCTGGTCTGCAAGGCCGCCATCCACAACGTGTTGCCATCGTCGAGCACACCCAGCACGGTCAGATCGACCGGTTTTTCGCCTGGCATCGGCAAGGCTATCTTGCTCGAATTTCCCTGGTAGATGCGTTCGATGTCACGCGTGCCGGCGATCAGCACGGCGCCGTCGCGGTCGCGGGCCAGCGAAACGCCGCTGCGGTGCCGATCGCGCACGGCCACGCCGTCGGCGCCGATGGTCCAGATGCCACGCGTGGCCCAGTCCGCCAGCCACAGCTTGCCGTCATCGTCGCGCGTCACGCTGAGTTCGCCGCTGGCGCCCGCGATCCTGGCAGGGATCAGCTTGTTTTCACGGAAGCGGTCGAGCCCCGACCGGGTGGACACCCAGAGATTGCCTTCGCGGTCTTCCAGCATGCCGCTGGTGGCAATGTCCGTCAATTGCCAGGCCTGGTCCAGGCGATCCGTAGCCTGTTGTGCGGAATTGATCGCCCGGTTGGGCAGACTGCCTGCACGGGCCACGCGGCAAATTCCCTGCGGGCACAGCAGCATCCATAAATTGCCATCGCGGTCGAACTGGGCCACTTCGCGCGATTCCGACTGGTTGAAGTCCGGCGACCGCGGCATCTGCTGCCCCGGCGCGGGCATCGGCACCGGGCGCAAGTTGCGGTCCTCATCGACGACCCACAAGCGGCCATCGGGCGACTGCAGCAGTCGCCCGCCCATGCCCGGTCCGTCCACCCTCAGCAGCTTTTTCGCTACGCGGTCGTAGTGATACAGCGCCTGGCGGGTAGACGCCCACACGCGGTCATACTGGTCGATCACCACGTTCTGCACGCTGTCGGCCCAGTCGGGACCGGTGGCAATCGTCTCCCATTTGCCGCCGGCGTAACGGTACACGCCCTCGAAGGTGGCGGCCCAGATGGCGCCGCTGCGGTCCATGTCCATGGCCCGTATCGCTCCCTGCTGACGCGGAGGTAACGACAGCTCGGTTACCTTGCCGTTGGTGTGGACAATCAGCAGGCCTTCCGGGCTGAAGCTGACCAGCAGGTCGCCATTGTCAAGCGCGTGCACCGTCAGCACCTGATTCAGCTTGAGCGGATAGCGCTCGAAGGTGACGCCGTCGAATCGGTACAAGCCATCGGGCGTGCCGAGCCACAGCCAGCCGTCGCGCGTCTGCGCCATGCACTGGATGTCGGACGGCACGCCATCCTTCTGGGTCCAGCTGGTACGGTTGAGGTCTTCCAGTCGGATGTCGGGATTCAAGGCATGGGCGGCGTGCCACGACCAGAGCGGCGCCAGTCCGAACAACAGCTTCCAGCAATATCCGCGCATGACCATCCTTGGGAGCAAAGGATTGATTCTAATTTGACAGCCGGTTTTGGCGGTATGCCTTTAGGCAGAGGTGATTGGGAATACAACGGATGGTTATAAATTCACCCGGGCGCGATCCGTGAAATCCGCCATCGGCAAGATGTAGTCGGGATACCGTTCGCGCAAGCTGTCCAGTTCGGTCAAGGTGCCGGACAGGTGGCGCCGTACCCACTGCTGGGCGCCGGCCGGGTCGCCGGCGGCGATCGCTTGCGCGATGCCGGTGTGTTCTTCCAGCACGGTTTGGGCCTTGCCGTTGACGGGCACGTGCAGCCGCCGCAAGCGGTCGAGGTTGCCGCTGGCGCCACGGATCATGTGCCATACGCTCATCAGCTGGGCGGCGTGGTACATGGTCTTGTGGAATTCCTGGTCGAACAGGATGAAGCCGCCGATGTCGTCCGCCTCCAGGCAGGCGCGCTGCTTGATCACGGCGCCCATCAACAGTTTGTCGATGTCGGCGCTGCGAGTGCTGGCCAGCCCGTGCACGATTTCCAGCTCGACCGACAACCGCAACACGTGGGCCTGGCGCGCCGAGTCGAGATCGATGGCGCGCACGCGCGTCAAATGCTGCGGGAAAATTTCCACCAACCCTTCTTTTTCCAGCCGCGACAACGCATCGCGCACCGGCATCGGCGACAGGTCGAGCGCTTCGGCCACCTGGGTGCGCGACAGCGACGTGCCCGGTTCCAGCGCAAGCGTGACGATGGCCTCGCGCAAATGTTCATAGACCTGGGAAGCGGCGCTGCGCGAACGGTCGAGGCGGAACGAAGCGGTCAGGCTTTCTAAACTCATTGTGGGGCGTCAAAGTTGGTCGCTGTGGCGCCGATTCTAGCATGGTGCCCCGGGCGCAGGCCTCGCGCGGCCCGGCCATTGCCGATTGCGGCGTGCGGTGGCGAAACAACATTGCATGTTGAAACCTTCAAATTTCGATGACGTGCGCAGCAAAACATGGGTTACACTCGACTCCGTTACCTAGGATCCTAGCTCAACTTTCGTGGATTAAAACTCATATGCAGCAATCAAAAACCTCCTCGCGCACCCCGGTTATTACTGAAATGCAAGTTATCCCCGTCGCCGGCTATGACAGCATGTTGCTGAACCTGTGCGGCGCCCATGCGCCCTGGTTCACCCGTATTCTGGTATTGCTCAAAGACAGTTCGGGCCATACCGGCATGGGCGAAGTGCCCGGCTCGGCCGGCATCCTGCGCGCGCTGGAAAAAGCCGTGCCGCTGGTGATCGGCACCGAGGTCGGCCGCTACAACCGCACCCTGAACAGCATGCGCGCCGCGATTGCCGGCAAGGACAACCACCAGGTCACCAATGCCGGCGAACAGGCGGTCATGAAACAGCCGCACGAAATCAACCTGCGCCTGGAAAACGTGGTGACTGCAGTCGAGGCCGGATTGCTCGACCTGCTGGGCCAGCACCTGGGCGTGCCCGTGTGCGAACTGCTTGGCGCCGGCCAGCAGCGCACCCATGTGCCGATGCTCGCCTACCTCTTCTACATCGGCGACCGCCAGCGCACCGACCTGCCCTACCTGTCCGGCGACGGCCAGCAAGGCTGGTACGGCCTGCGCCACCAGGAGGCGCTGACACCGGAAGCGATTGCCGACCTGGCCTCGGCCAGCGTGGAGCGCTACGGCTTCCGCGATTTCAAACTGAAGGGCGGCGTGATGCGCCCGGAAGAAGAAATCGCGGCGGTGGCGGCCATCAAGCAGCGCTTTCCCGACGCCCGCGCCACGCTCGACCCCAACGGCGCCTGGTCGCTGGAACAGGCGATTACCGCCTGCCGCGGCCAGGGCCACGTGCTGGCCTATGCGGAGGACCCATGCGGTCCCGAAAACGGTTACTCGGGCCGCGAGATCATGGCGGAGTTCAAGCGCGCCACCGGCATTGCGACCGCCACCAACATGGTCGCGACCGACTGGCGCCAGATGGCCCATTCGCACCTGCTGGGCGCGGTAGACATTCCGCTGGCCGATCCGCACTTCTGGACCATGCAGGGTTCGGTACGGCTGGCGCAGCTGTGCCACGAATGGGGCCTGACCTGGGGCTCGCACTCGAACAACCATTTCGACGTCTCGCTGGCGATGTTCACCCACGTGGCCGCCGCCGCACCAGGGAAAATCACGGCAATCGACACCCATTGGATCTGGCAGGAAGGCCAGGAACGCTTGACGCAAGAACCGCTGCAGATCGTCAGCGGCCAGGTGTCGGTGCCGGACCGGCCGGGCCTGGGCATTACGCCCGACATGGAACGGATCCACGCCGCCCACGAACTGTACAAGCGCGTGGCCGGCGGCGCCCGCGACGATGCGGCCGCCATGCGCTACCTGGTGCCGGACTGGACTTACGATCCGAAGCAGCCGAGCTTCAAACGCTGATTTTCACACCGTGGATGCCTTCGGGCGGTGCGGCATGCGCCCGTCGGAATTCATCGCCCTGCCATGGAACGCGGTACGGCGGGATCGGCACCATGTTACGGTCGAGCGGGCCCACGTGGACGGCGAAGCCAAGAGCACGGCGAAGACGCCGGCCGGCATACGCAATATGGCCTGAGGCTGGGAGCACCGGCTGCACTGAACCCCAGATTTGACTGAAATCAGGGCGAAGAAAAACCGGCCTCGGCCGGTTTTTTCATAGGGCAGCGAATTTCGCATTGCCCCTAGTTGCCCCAAATTTGTAACATGGCTCATCATTGATATGTAAGCCATTGAAAATAAAGGATAATTCTGGTGGGAAGTGCAAGTTTCGAAATGGAGTAAAATTACATGGCTAACGGGCACATCAAGCCCCAGTACTGGGTCGGTGTTGAACAGTTCGTTGTCTGAAGTGCGCTGTTGAGTTCTTCCATTGCCCCAAATTTGCCCCAAATTTTGAGGAGGCAAGTCAGGGACTTGCACTTCCCTTTTTTTGGCTAAGCCCGGTCCCTTGCCCGGGGAAGTTTTCCGGTGCGCCAGCGGCATAGTTCACGGGTGGTTGGCAACCTGGCGCCGGCATCAATCGACGTAACCGCTATCGCGTCAGGCGCTTTCTTGCTTCTGATTCACCAAGCAGTTGTAAATATCGAGTGACCGCAGCATTGCATCAGTCACCAGGTCGGTGATGGGGCCGTGATCGCCTGTGCGGCAGGCATCATCGAGCGCATCGTAATAGGCCACCCGATCTCATGGCTTGGTACGGCATATGGCGCGGGCCGGGGCACAATTGGCATGACAATGACATCCCTTCAAAATGGGTCACCGCGGTTGGGACTGCAAGGCAGGCTGCCACCAGGTGGCAGCCGCTCGGAAAATCATTCGAGTAAATCGCACTGCGACGGTGTGATGCCCAGCGTCTGCAGCTTGGACTTGAGCGTATGCGCCTTTTGCGCCGCGCCGTTGTCGGCGTGCAGAACCAGCGGCTTGTTGTGGGGGCGGTGTTCGCGCCAGCAAGCCCGCTCCATCAACGCTGCCGCTTCGTCGCCACCCTCGCGCGCATGCACCTCCCAGGCGACCAGCTTGCGGCTAAACAGGTCGATGACGGAGTTTGTGGATCGCTTACCCTTGGTTGTAACTGGTTGAATTATTTGTCCCGAATTCAATCACGGCATCGTACGGTGCCCAAGGGTAGACGGCGGTGGGCCGACGCTTACGGAAAGGCCTCCTTTTGCAACTGGCGAATGACTGTGTAAATCATTTCATTTCGCGGGCAAAGAAGGCCGTGGCAGGTTCAACCGGTCGCCACGTACTGTATGCCAGCGCAAGGTGTCTACTTGGACACGGTGAACGGGAGAGGAATCGAAGCCATACTGGTACGATCTGCCTGCGTGTCCGGGTGGAGCTTAACGAGTTGCCGGTCGCTCAGCTCTGCCTGACTTGGACCGAACCGAACCACGATCTTATTTAGTTTTAGCTTGGCCCCACTTAGGAGTTTGACGATGTGAACGCCTGACGCATTAGTGGAAGCTTTTAACGCTCTCGAATTTTTCAAACGTTTATAAGCGACTTTCCCAGGTGTCCGCTTTCCTGGTAAACATTGCTCTATTAGGTGCAAGCAAAAACGATTTAATAGGTATGCTTTGCCAAAATACGCGCCGAGGTGAACAAGCTTCACAGAACCGTCACCGTCACGGATCTGAGCTCGCACTTTTGAAACTACTTCATGCTGGGCAGCGAGCTCAGTACAGATTCGCTCGCATTCCGTGTCGATTAAGTCGTAGACCGGGCCAGAGCTCCAAGTCGCGTACAGACGGCTTTGTTGCTCAAGCGCTTCCAGCTCTGGTGTGACGCTATTAAGCTGTCTGGCAATGTTGTCTTCGCCGTCTCGGAGCTGCTCAATGAATAAAAGAGGATGATCGAATTTGGTTATCAGCCTCAGGGCGTCCTGCAACGCGCCATCTCCGCCACCAAATACACCTACGTCCCAATCCATTTTTGGTCGAGTTCGCAGATCATCATCCTTCCAAAATGGCTCACCCTTTACACCTTTCGTGTTGCCCTCTGTCCCATCAATAAGGTGTACACGCTCCGTACCCATTCCGACGGCAAGGATTACATAGTCCGGCTGGAAGATTGAATTTTCGGTGAAGGGTGTCGTCGGCGACCTCGATCTAGCACCAGCCGACGTCAATTGTGAGTGTGCTCTAACAAATTCTTGGACGTAATTTTTGACAGTTACCTTGTCACAGTTATATATCACTTGGTGGTTTGCGTGGAGCAGCGGTATTCTTGAATACCAAGTCACAAACTGTTGAACAAAATCGTGAGCAGAAATGGGAGCTGTGGCAGTCCATGTTGGAGTTAGATCTAACACATTTCCAAGTACCCCGACAGTAGATGGGAAGGACTGGTCATTGGATAGAACGCTCGGCCACTCATACATGAATGGGCCTACCATTCGGCTGTGAACATTAGTCTGCAAATCAAGCGGGCCCGAATTACTTTCGACCACAAGCGTTTCCACACCCAGCGACCGGGCCGTTACTGCCGCAACAATTCCAGCTACACCGGCGCCGACAATCAAGATACGCTCGCAGGAAGGATCGCATCGTTTAAGATCTCGAATAAGCAATTGGGCACGAACAATTTGGTCGCGCATGCTCGCGTAAACCATGCCAGAGGAAATATCAAATGTTCTCGAAGCGCATTTGTTCGCAAGTAGAGCCAAACCGTTACCGGTTCGTGTTGATGTGGGCGTTGTCATCATTAGATTGCGTCAAGCATTTCGTTAAAGTCTTCTTTCGATACTGCGAAGAGAAATGGATGAGAGAGGACCTCCCGAAAGCCTGCGCCGCCTAAGTCTCCTGGTTCGTTGGGCCCATTATCGCCAGACGGTGGCGGTTGTGGTGGCGGTCGACGCTGATTGTCGATTTCCTGCCGGTTTGCTCTCGCTATCCTAGCTGGCGCACTATTAAAAAACGCGTCGGTAAGAACAATCTCGTTGTGAGCCCCTCGTTCTACATATCCGATCTCCCCAAGAGTACGAAGCACTTGTCTAGCTAGCACCTCCCAGTGCTCGTTCGTACCACGGTTAAAGGTACCGTTGATCCAATAAGACACGTCGCGAATTTTAATCTCGCGCCGTCCGTCTTCTGATAGCGCGACAAGGGCATCGACAAATTCTTTTTCGCGATTCACAATAATCTTTCAAAGTAATTCAAGAAATAGTCGGACGCGCTCGACGTCCAACATCGTCACTGCCTTTCGTGTCGTGTATCCGCTTCAACTGCGTTCACTCGACTCGGTGAGCACTCGATGATTGCTGGCGGCTCCGCAGTCAAAGACCAAAATGCGGTTTCAATTTTGAGATGAGCCGTTTTTTTCTGGCCTCATAGAAGTCATCAAAATTCTCAAGTTTAAGATTTGAGTCACCTGGCTTGGGAAGGTGATTAACGTCGCAGAATTCCTTCCGATCCGTCTGACTCATGGTCTTGAGATAATCCACAAGCGCCGTGGCTCCTTTTTGCTGATTATCCTTTCCAAGAAGTTCTAAATTAGGCAGGGCATCCCTCTTCCAAAGGATCCATTCATCAATTTGCGTTTGGCTTGCTCCATGATTTTTTAGATTGTGCTGGTTGAATTTGCTCTTTGGATGAATATGATCCACCTCGTACTTGCGAGCTTTAAAATCGACAGTTGGATAGACCAGAGATAGCAAGAAATAGGCATGTGGGCTACCGTATGCGGTATCGTCTACCAAATCGTAAAGGCTGTCCAAGTCAAGCGACATCGACCGCTGCCCGGGTAGTTTCATGTTAAGCAATTCGTCAAAATCAAGAGTTTTCCCACGCGTTAGTTGATCACGAATCTCCGACCTGAACCTATCCAGAACTTGGTCGCTTTGTCCGCCAAATATCCCGTTAACCTGCGAAACGACGTAGTACCGCTGGAGTGCCTTCCTAGCGGCCGCAGTGTGTATCACGCCCTTGTTCATTATGTAGTAAGCAATCGGAATCAAAGCGTTCTCAGATAAGTTCGGGTGTTCTATGTATCCAATATGAGGAAGCAAATCGCACAGCCTAATGAGACTATCTCGGATGTCTAGCCAGGTGTCCTTAATTTTGGCTACGCTGCTTGCTTTGAATGCGCTGAGGTTGTATTTGATGGGAGCATCGGTGAGCACTAGGCATGCACGCATGATGAAGTCTTGACTCACGTCGATGTTGCTGTCACGCATCGACTCAACCAGTCCCCTGATTTCATCTCTCGCCTCACTCCATTGAGAAACGATAACTGAAAACAGCAACTCGGACTTCTTCAGCATCATCCCGCCGCTATTGATGCGAGTAAACATATCCACTACGTCGTCGAGATTCTGACTTTCGATAGGGAAGTAGAAAATCCTAGGGTCGTGAAGCATGCACCGCACACACTCAAGACGCTTTATAAGAGCATCTTTTTTGCTGGCAAACTGGTTAGCCACTCCTTTTTTATTTAGCTGATCAACCCGAGCGGCGAGGGTGCCCTCGACGTAGTCTGTCACCTTTGACGAGCTACGCCACTTTAGAGCTATCCCGACTTCAAACCACAGGCTCTTATCTGTCAGAATCTTTGCCGCTTCGGCGCCGAGGAACTGGAAGATCGATTCGTCCTGATCCTTTATATCGGAGGAAAACAGATTGATGTAAAGCTTTGATTCAATGAAGCTAGTCGATACGTCCTTAAGTCCCTTCCCACTTTTCTTGTACTTGTACGTTCCTGCCAAGCCGATAAACATGCTACTTAGCCGCTGCTGCCCATCGACGACGGCAGACACATCGCTCTTGAGGATGTTGATTGGGGCGAGGTCGTTGGCGGAGAAATCTCGCTTACTCTCACTAAAATTTTTTGTGAATCGGTAGAGCGGGTAATGACGTGATGTCGCCGGCTGTACCTTCCAAAAAATGCAGTTCCCGAGCGGGTAGTCTCGATAAAGAGAATCGAACAACTTTAAAATTCGCTCTTTGTTCCACACGAAGCTGCGTTGGATGGGAGGCAGAAGAATCTCTTCTCGATGGATCATTGTCATCGCCTTGGCGACACTAATTGCTTTCGATTTCATAAGCTGTTCCTGCAAAAGAACTGTGGATTATTGGTGGCTTCGTGGATTACGGTATCAGTTTACAACCGCTGCTGACAGGCCGTGCCAAACTGATTTTTTTAATGCATGCTCCAACACGCTTATGCCGTTCTGGTCAGGCTCGCTCCATTTTGCAACGTACGAATGCACAGTCGTCCACTTGGGGAAATCCCTTGGCAGCATACTCCACTGACAGCTACTACGCAGCAGGTACAGCACCGCGCAGACCAGAATACTTCGTACAAGTCCACCGTGGTCGGCTTCATGCGCTTCCTCACACTTTGTAGCAGCGGCAGGATTTCTTTAAACTTCTCTCGGCTGACATCACTGGCGTAAGATTTTCTTATCACGTCATTATCCGACTATTCAGAGAGATCGTGGACACGTTCTAAGAAGAAAATTACAAGACCAGAGATGGCAGGGTAATCCCCCCATTAATGATGCGCACCAGAAGTAGAGGCTAAGCGGCGAGGGCCAATTTCTGAATCGGCATGATTCCGCCAAGTGCCATGTGTGGCCGGTCGTGATTGTATGTCCATAACCAGCGCGTGGCAAAGTCCTGGATCTCGTCCAAGGAATCGAACAGGTGATGCGCCAGCCAGTCATAGCGTACGGTACGGTTATAACGCTCGACATAAGCGTTCTGCTGCGGTTGGCCCGGCTGGATGAACGCGATCTCGATACCGTGCTTGGCGGCCCAAGTCTTGGTCGTCTCGCTGATGTATTCCGGACCGTTGTCGCACCGGATCACGCGCGGCTTGCCGCGCCATTCGATCAGCTGGGTCAGCGACCGGACGATACGTTCCGACGGCAGCGAGAAATCGACATCGATGATCAAGCCTTCGCGGTTGAAATCGTCGATGACGTTGAATAGGCCAATGCTGCGTCCATCGGCCAGTTAGTCGTGCATAAAATCCATCGACCAGATCTGATTGATCGCCGTGGGTACCGCAAGTGGCAATGGCTTCTCACGTACAAGGCGCTGGCGCGGTTTGATGCGCAAAGTTCAGCTCCAGCTCGCGATAGATACGGTAGACGCGCTTGTGGTTCCATTTGAAGCCTTTCACGTTGCGCAGGTAAAGAAAGTACAGGCCGAAGCCCCAGTTGCGCTGATTATTCGTCAGACGCACCAACCAGTCGGCGATTACTTCATTTTCAGAATTGCGCTTGGCCTCGTAGCGAAAACAGGTCTGGCTGATGCCGAATGCCAGGCAAGCGTTCTCAATTGTCGCTCGGCCAGCATCGACGTACCAGCGTGCCATCTCACGTCGGCGAGATGGCGCTACCACTTTTTTGCTAAAGCCTCGGCAACGATCTCCGCTTTGATGCGCTCATCGGCATACATCTTTTTGAGGCGGCGGTTTTCCTCTTCAAGCTCCTTCATGCGGGCCATCAGGGACGCATCCATACCGCCGAATTTGGCGCGCCACTTGTAGAACGTTGCCGTGCTCATGCCATGCTCGCGGCATAGCTCCGGGATCGGCGAGCCGGCTTCGGCCTGCTTCAGGATGGCGATGATTTGGCTGTCGGTGAATCGGGAAGTCTTCATTGCAGAACTTTCAAAAAACTAATTGAGAAAATTCTACTTCTGATGGCGATCATTTGCAGGGGGGATTACCCCTGGACCTTCGGCCAAGGTCCGCAGCTGCCTGGCCTGGCGGACCTGAGCACCTACGCCGCCACCGCCGCCCTCAGCACTGGCCAGCGCAACAATATCTCCCATACCTACACTTTCGGTGCGGACGCCGACCTGAACCACGATAACGCAGTCACGTCCAACGAATCGACACCGCTATTTCCCAGCGCGGTACATTACGCGGCCGAACGCGCCTGGTTGGTGCTGCGCGACTTCACTTCCGCGCCCATGACCTTGACCACCGTGCCGGGCAATCTGTGGGGCACGCGCACCGTGCTGACCTATACCAGCAACGTGGCGCCGTCTCCTCAGGAGAATGACATCGTGGTGACATTGAACTCGGCTAACCCCGGCTATGGCACGTCGTTGGGTAACAGCCGCGCCAACCACAGCACGGTCAAGAGCGGGGCCAACATCAATACCATCCTCGACACCACGATTCCCATTAAATAAGATAGGGACACGCTATGAAAACTATCTCCTCAGTCCTTGCGATGCTGCGTCACCCGTTGCGCCTATGCCGCGCGCTTGCTCTGTTGTGCCTGGCGGCCAGCGTAGGCATGGCCTCGGCTCAGGCGCAAACGGTGCCGGTGGCATTGAACCTGCCCACCACCATCTCTGCTAACGTTGTGCCGGGCGCCACCACGCTGGATGTTCCCTTCACGGTCGCGGGCGCGGACAGCATCCGGTTCGATTTGATTGTGCCTGTCAATGGCGCCACGCTGTCGCTGCGCGATCCCACCGGCACCGTGGTGTATGCCCCGGGCGACGCGCGCGTCGCGTTTCACCCCGGCAGCACACGCACTCCGCCGTTGCCCGGCGGCGTGTTTGTGGGCGCCGATCTCAACGATCCGGCCGACGGAACCTGGACCCTGCGTCTGACCTTCCCGGCCGCCAGCAACCCTACCGTGGTGCTGGGTACTATCTTCGCTAGGTCACGCTATCAGGTTGGCATTGCCATCGAGCGCACCACGCTGCTGGCCGGCGAGGATGTCTCGGTGGGCATGGTCGTGCTGGACAACGGCACGCCCATCACCGGCTTGTCCCCCACCATCAGCATCGGCAGCGACGTTCCTGGTGCAGCGGTATCGGCAGTGGACGACGGCCGCTCGCCGGACGGCCTGGCCAACGACGGCGTTTACAGCGTTGACTACACGTTCGGTGCGCCCGGTCTGTACAACGTCGTCGGGAACGTCGAAATTCCTACCTCAAAAGGGGTGATCCGGCGCAGCGCCACCGCCCAGGTCCACGCGGTAGCGCCGCAATTGCGCGCCACCGGCGCCCACTTCGACATCCTGCGCGGCGCCGCAAACTGTGCCTCCGGACTGCAGGTTAGCGTGGGCTTTAACGTGCTCAAGGCGGCGCGTTACTCGACACTCATTCGATTGACCTCGCCGACAGGCAAACAGATCGATGTGCGCAAGGCCGCCAACCAAGCCTTGGGTAGCGCCACCGTCATGGCGACCTTTAGCGCCGCTGACATCAAGTCCAAACTGGGCAGTGACGGCCCTTATTCGGTCAGCCGCATCGAGGTGCTGGAGGTGGGTAGCGATCAACTCCTGCTGGCGTATCGCAAGCTGGACGCGGGTGTCTTTGAAGCCAGTCTGGCCAATCTGTGTGCGGCGGCGGTTGAATTGCAGCCGTCGCTCACCGTGACGCCTGTGCTGGACGGCAACTTCATCAACGCGCTCAAGCTGTCATTCCCGGTGACACTCGCCAATGGCGGCTTTTACCAGGTATCGTTCAAGCTGATCGGTTCCGACGGCCAGAATGTGGCGCTGCTCGATGCCTCGCGCGCCCTGCAGGCCGGCGACAACACGATAGAGGTGGACGTCCCGGCCGACCGCTTTCAGAACGTCGACGGGCCATACCAGGCCATCTCGCTACTGGTGGTGCAGGGGAACGTCAGCGGACGGTTGAATGTGATCGGCAGTTCCGAGAGATACTCGCGCTGGCAGTTCACTCCCCGGTACCCAGGGGACTTGGACGGCGACGGCGTGGTGGGTCCAACCGATGCCGCGCTGATGACACAGTTCCGTGGTCAAGCCGCATTGCGTCCCGGCGATCGACGCGACCTCAACGGCGACGGTGTGATCGACCTGCGCGACGCCCGTATTCTGCAAACGTTGCGCTGATCGTCCGCCATGGTCCACCTGAGCACACCCGCCAAAGCCGCGCTCGCGACGGCACTGTATTTCGTGCTCAGCGTGGCCGCGTTGGTAAGTTTCAATTTGGGGCTGCCTGCGGCACTGGAGCAGTTGTTGTCGCTGCTGGCGGCGCCGGCGTTGGTGCTGATGGGGTTGTGGACGCCGCTGCTGCGACCGTTTGGCCTGGCCAGCGGCGAGTGGCTAGCGGCACCCACGCTGCCCGGTGCGTTGTTGTTGATCGCACTGTACGCCGCACTGGCCTATCTGGCGACCCTGCTGGCGTTACTCCTGTTCCGGCGCGGGATCTGATTAATTGCATCAAGCGGATGACGTGCGCAGGCATTGGTTACCGCGGGCGGCGGGCAATCGACTCGCCGCCTCGCCAGGTCACACCGCAAACCTTGTGATCAAGCATGCTGCCGGCGCATTCTGGCGCCAGTCTCAGAGACTCGACCAGATTTTTTTCAAGGGTGAACGGGGCTCTTCGGCGAGCTCAATTAATTTTGTTGTTTTCTTTAGTTTTTTCAGTTGGTTTAGCGGTGCAGATAAATTAAAAAAGCACCGTCAGGCAATGGCGAAAAATATGTTCATTCGATCCGGCCGGTCCGGCCCTCGCGACCACTATGGCGCAGCCGGCAAGGTGTCGCCGCATACCGCCGAACTTGGAGCGCCACTTGTAAAACGTGGCGTTGCTGATGCCATGCTCGCGGCACAGCTCGGGGACAGGTGATCAACCCTCGGCTTGCTTGAGGATGGCAATGATTTGGCTATCGGTAAAACGGGACCGCAGCAAGCGTCGAGAATTTTTACAACGGTCTCATCCAATCATTCGTCGCAACGGCCCCGATTCAAAGCAAAGCCTTTGATTTCTAAGCCGATACGTGTCACCAATCGTCACTTCGTCGAGCCTGGAACGCTATTTGCTAAATCCGTGTGAAACGTATGCGGTGCCGGCAGAACCCCTCCGCACTCCGATGTTTACATTCCGGGAGACGATCGATATGGCTTACCTATGCAGTCAACCTGACACCTACGACCACGTCAAAGCGCGCAGGCTTATACCGCGCCTGACAACAATCATCGCTGCGCTAACGATGGCCCTTTTGCTGCCGACGCTTGCGCAAGCGGTACCAGTGAGAGTGACCATCAACACGCAAGCATTGGCCGGCGTTCCGGGTCAGTTAGCCTTCGATCTGGTCGATGGCGGCGACCCGCACACCATCGTCGACGTCTCTGCATTCGTCTCCGACAGCAGCCTCGGTAGTGTTACCCGCACCGGTGCCGTAACAGGCGACCTTACCACGCGTGTCAAATTCACCGACAACGCGTTCTTCAATGAACTGTTGCAAGATATCGTATTCGGCAGCGCGCTTTCCTTCGTGCTTGATGCGTCCACGCTAGCACCAGTGTCCAACAGTTTTCCCGATGGCTTCTCGTTGTTCCTGCTCGATCCTGCCACGGGAAATTCACTGATCACAACCACTGATCCCACCGGCCCCAATGCCCTATTTCTATGGGGGTCGGACTCCCCGTCACTGATCTCCGTCTTCGAAGGAACTGGCATTGACGTGGCGGTGACGGCCGTGCCGGAGCCTGATACCCTCGCGCTATTTGGCGTTGGCGCCGCGATGCTCGCGCTGGTCCACGCTCGACGCAGGCGCAGCAGGCAGGGTGCCGGAAAACTGCAGTGTGCCCCAGGAAATCGGCGAGGATCGAGGCTTGCCCGGTCCTTCATCACGGTCGCCATGCTGGCGATATCGCACATTCCAGTGAGCACAAACGCCGCTGACGTGACTGCGACGACCAGCATTAAAAAGAGCCCATTGGTTCTGAACCGCACCAGTAATACCTTCGACAGCACGGTGACGCTGACCAACACCGGTGCGACCAGCTACACGGCCCCCTTACGATTGTTTGTCATGGTCACGCCATCTATCGTATCGCTCGCCAATGGCACCGGCACTTTGCCGGATGGCAAATCCTTCATCGATATTCCCCTACCCGGCGGCACCTTGAACCAAGGTCAATCGGTCAGTACGCTCATCAAATTGCGTAATCTGCCGCGAGTCACCTTCAACGTTGCTTTCACTGTGGATGCCACAACTTCCGGGCAAGGCCCGCTGCCGCCCGATCCGGGGCCGGCGGGAGCCATTCCCTTGCTCGGGATCGACAGTGATCGCGATGGCATACGCGATGATGTGCAACGATACATCGCCCTCACCTACTCGCACGATACCAATGCAGTCAACGGCCTGCGCATCTTGTCGGCCACTTACCAGGAAATGCTGAAAGTGCCAGCTGGATCGGTCGCCGCAGCGAAAGCGGCCAACGACAAGGCCTGGCGCAATCGCAGCTGTCTGGTCTACCTGTATGGGGCGAGGGAGGGACACCGGCGCGCCAAGGCGCTGTTTGCCGAGCAGTTCAATACCCAGGCCCGGCACAAGGCATGGGCAGCGCAGGACGACCTTCTGGGTGGGCAGTCGTTTGAATCACCGCGCAATCGATCGACGAGCTGCGACTTCCCTGTCGCCGCGCGGCCTTAATTCCATTTCTACTTTTACCTACACTGGGAGACCGTCATGCCGGCCTGTGCACGTCGTTTACTCGTTACCCTGACGCTGGTGCTCGTCAATTGTGCCGCGCAAGCCCAACCGGCACCGAGCCCTGTCTGTGGTGCAGATCGGGTTATCTTTTCCATCAACGGCGTATTGACTGACGCCGGCGGCGCCCAAGAGAACAGCGATCTACTGGAAGAGCAATACCTGGCGGCCTACCCTGCTGACAGAACCACGACGCGATTTAAGGTGCTGCACAACCCGAGCGCAAAATACGTGGCGGGCGGCACTGGTGCTGTGCTTGACTTTATGGAAGTACTGTCACAGCAAACCGGCCTGGCCTACTCCCGTTTGATTCGGATGCTGGCGGGCCTGGAACCCATAGCAGAGCCTTATAACACCATCATCGGTCAGGCACTGAGCAACGCCGCAGTCACCCTGTACAATCCCGATGCAGCCACGCTTGGTAAAATGTTGCTGCGCGTGAATGCAGATATCAATCAGGGAAGCAAAGTTTTGCTTGTCGCCCACTCGCAAGGCAACCTTTGGGCCAATTCGGTCATCGCGTTGGTCAATAATGCTGCCGCGCGCGCGGCGCTGGCACAGATCGGTGTCGCGGTGCCCGACTCACGACTGGAAAAGTCACCAGTGCCCCATGTTACGCTGACAGAAGTCTGGGTGATCCGTCCAATTCCATTTGCCCTTGGCGCCAACGTCAGCAATGGCTATAGCGTGCCGGAAATTCTGTCACGCACGCTGGGCCATAATTTCGTCTCCGCATATCTCGACAGCGGCAAGCCGTCCGCAATGCGGGTCATCCAGTCGGTCAAGAACGGCTTTAACGGTTTAACAGCGGTCCCCGACCCAAGTGGACAGGGGCCATTTACGGTGACGATGACCTGGGGCGCCCAACCCGACGTCGACCTGCACGTCTTCGAACCCGATGGCAGCCATGTCTTTTACCAGGCGCTCACCGGTTCAGCGGGATACCTTGATGTTGACGACGTCACCTCGTATGGCCCGGAGCACTATTACTCCGACTGCTCGCGTATCCTCACCGGCGAATACCGCGTCGGTGTCAATTACTACCGGGGATCGGCACCGGAAGTGGCCACGGTGTTCATCCAGGCCGGCACGGCTTCGTTTTCGAAGGAAATCAGTCTTTCATCTGCACGTGGCGGTAGCGGCGATGCCAGCCCCATCCTCGCAGCCCGTGTGGTCATTCAGCGAAATCCGACCACGAACGAAATCGAGGCTGCCATCGTGCCATAGTCCAGCACTGCCATCGTTTGCAGCGCGTGGGGCCATGGTCGGTCTTTCTGCACGCGCTAAACGGCCCCCATGGCGCGGACGCTTGTGGCGCTACAGCAAGCCTCGGCTATGCATGTAGTCAAGCACCCGGTGCGCACCAAAACTGCGGGCGATCTGCCTGCTGTCCACTCCGGCGTGATCCCTGCGCAAGGGATCGCCGCCATGGCGCAACATCAGCTCGAACGCCGGCACACTATCGCTCTCGGCGGCCAGCATCAGGGCTGTCCTGCCCGGCGCCGGCGCTATGACGGTGGCATTGGCATCGGCGCCGTGTGCGAGCAAGATTTCGATAATTTCCAGTAGCGTGGCAACTGGGTGTTGTGCTGCCAGATCGCTGACCATGGACTGCACAACCTTCTGGAAAATCATTGCGTAACGTGGATTTCGCATCGCCTGGGCAATCCCATCCTGGTCACCCAGGATACCCGCCATGGGTACCCCCGAACGGCGCAGGACTTCGCGCAACAGCGGATTCTGGGCTGCACTCGTGGGCGAATGCAGCAGGCGCTGGTGGGTCATGCCAAGATCCATCACTTTGCCGAGCAGCCCGACGCAGTAGTACAGCGCCGGCACAGCCTCGATCTGCGGACGCAGTTCCGGATCCGCTCCCATCGTCAGCAGCACTGCGACCACATCGGGCTGACAGTAGTGGATGGCTTCAAATAGCACGGTAGCCCGCTTGCGCTCGGTCACCGCATTGAGAGTCGCCGCGCTGTGCGGCATGGCCAGCAACAGGTCGAGGACTTCGCGCGTGCCCGCCTGGCGCGCATACTGGAGCGCGCACAACAGCGCCGATCCACCTGCGGTATCCAATTGATTGACATCAGCCCCTACGCGCAGCAACTCTCGTACTGCATCGGCGCGGCCAAATGAAGCAAACAGCTGTAACTGGGGATATTGCCGAGTTTGCCCTTCTGCATAGCACAGCTTGACGATCCGGTTCGGGTGGCGCAAATCGGGTCGGCGGCTAACCATCTGTTCCGAGTCGAACAGGAGAAATGGGAGCTTCGGCTGATCATCGTAGCTGGCCACGGACTGCGAAAACAGGCCGCTGGGCGGGAATAGTCCGGGCAGGGCAGCGTGCAGCTGTACGCGCTCCCACGCCTCTACCAGTTGCCCGGCCGGCCCGATCGGTGGCGTCAGGATGCCGAGAGCAATGGCTTGCTGCTTCAGCTGACCGATGAACTTGGTGTCATCCTCCCGGGCAGCCAGGGCCAGCGCTTCCTTCAGGATCTCTATTTGGTTGGGTCCGGCACGGTAACTGGCCAGCAGGATCGCTCGCCGGTAGTGAGGCAGCGCCAATGCGGACTCGCCTGACAGGGCATGCCAGCGGCCGCGGAACCAGTGCAGTGCATACTGCCCGCAGCCATGTGGGTCGTTCTGGCCCAGCATTTGTTCAAAGACTTGCAGGAGCTGCTCGCATGCGGGCTGGTCCCCCGGCTTTTTGCCAGTGCTGCGGCCCAGCAGTGCACCGAGTTCCAGCCCTGTCCTGCGCAAGTCTATCCAGTGCGCGGGTATCTGCGATGCGCGCGCGGAGAGCAGATGCGCAATGTCGGTAGTTGCTCCGTCCTGCCGCAGAACGGAAGCCAACTCCGCCTTGGTCCCGGCTTGCGGCGCGTTCCGCTCGGCCCACTCCAGGGCTCGAGCGATCAGCAACCAGCGGCGCAGGTGGGGAACCAGATCAATGGCAGATGGCGCGTGCTTTGCCAGCGCCTGCCGCCACAACAGCATGCTGGTAGCGTCCGGCAGTTGTGAGCCTTTCAACCAGCGCTGGACCATCTCACGACCGGTCCGGTCCGACCCGGTTGAGGCTGGATAGGCTAAGAGTGCCAACTGTCCCGGCTGCCCGGGGGTCAGCCAGTGCATCACGCTCGCGATCGCATTGTGGGAGGCTCCCAACAAGTCCTGCAGGTCGGGGCCGCCCCAACGCTGTTTGATCCGCTGTAATAGCGCGGCGGCGTGGGGGACAAAGAAGTGGGTGACCAGTAGCGGCAGGGCTTCTTTCCGGGTAAGGCTATCAAGCGCCACGGAGGTGACCAGCTTCATGTAGTCCTGTCGCAAAGTCGTAAACGCCTCCTGCACCATGTGCGCGAATTCGGTGTCGAGCAGCTGTTCCAAGGGCTGGACAAACAGTTCATCGAGCAAGAGGTCAGGTAACGCCCAGTCAAAGTCGCCATCGCGAGCATAGCGATCGGCCTGGCGGTTGCTGGCCTTGGTGTCGAAAGCGAGTGCGAGTGTGCGAAAAATCTCGCCCATGCGAGGATAAGGCGGCAGAGTGGAATGGTCTGTCATGGTTGGCGAGGAAATAGCGCAGTCGCCTGCGACGAAATTGTCTGTATGGGCGCGGCAGGCGCATTGTCCGGCTAGCGGGTAAATGGTGCGTCTGCGGCGGCGGGAGTTACTGTACCGCGTTGTCCGACGCGCCGCTACCGCTATCCTGGGAGGATGCCCGGTAGCGATATCAATCTTGGTCTGTATGACGGCGGTTCAGTGTCCATTGCCCCACGCGGCCAGGGCAATCAGAACCTATTTTTTGCCAGCGACGTTGGCATGCTTAGCGGCAGCGCTTTTCGCGCGGGACGTAAATGTACCTGACTTGACCTGGCCACCTGATCCGCGTGCTGCTTTGGACTCGATGCGGGCTGCCGCTTCAGTGGTCATATGGCGAGGCGCTGCTGGAATTTTGGAGGATGACATGGTGGTTCCTTTAAAAAGTGGGAATGAAGGCTGCCGTCTTCAGCAACTGATTCCACTATATTCGGCACCCGCACCGTCGGCTGCCGCGCCGATGGTTTTAAAAACTTAAAAAATGCAAATGCCGTAAGCGTCCGCTCAGCGCCCTATTGAGCGTAGGGGAGTTTTGTAGTGGTCAACCCATCCCGGACACTACGTTAAGTTTTTTTTTAGGGGAAAATGTACGTCTTTGCTTGCTCATCAAACACCTCTCCATGGCGAGCATTCTCGCCTAAATTGGTGTCCGGGTACATTAAACCACTATACTCGGCATCGATTATTTGCAGCTTGGATTTAAGTTCGGAGGGCATGAATTGCAATGTCAGTTCCAAGTAGAGGCGTGGATCTTCAAGCCTTCGATGGAGAATCCTATCATGGCTCGTAAACCTCGGCGGCAGGCAACGGAGAAAAGTCTTCATAAAGACAAGCAGTTGAAAGTTCGCGGCCCTCCTTATGTCATGCTCGATCAGCGGACGCGGTGCCGCCAACTGGATGGCGAGGCTACTGACCACGCAGGAGCGTGACTCTACGGTGTTCGCCGAACCCTCCTATAAAAGCTGATCAAAATCCCTGGCAGAAAAGGTGACGCCGAGGCCGCGGCAATTTGGCGATAGTGCTGTCTGCTGCTGTGAATATGGTGGCTGTCGGGATCGGCATGGACAAACCCAACCACAACACGTAGGTAACATCTGATTTTTACAGACGCGGCTTTTGCTTCGGTTTTACCGTGGATTTCAGACAGGCCGCTTTCGTCTGCGGCGCAGACTGCGACGGCCTGGACTGCCTTGCTGTCGCTAACTCTTGCAGTGGCCGGTCGAGTGCCTGCTGCATCTCGGAGAACAAGCTGCCAACGGAGGCGGCCAGGTAATCGGTGTATCCGTCCACGGCCAGCGTGCGCGCCACCGTCGAGGCGTCAATAAAGCGCGTCATCTGGTCCTTGAATTCGCGGCTGGCCACGATCTCGGGCAGCCGCTTGATGGCGGCGCCAAGCAGGTCCGGATAATCCTTGACGCTGTAATCGTGAAGCTTGGCGCCGACAAGTTCCGGCGCCAGCTTCACGCCTCGACCTGCCATCCAAGCCAGGTCCCAGATATCGCGATGGCGGATTTTCCCGGAGTCGAGTTTGCCAGGATTGCCCTTGGTGTCAAACAGCGAGGTGGGAAATGCCAGTACCTTGTCCGCCATGATTTCGTATAGCGACTCGGTATTGACCAGCACCAGCGGCATGCCGCTCAGTACATCGTAGTTCGCCCGCAACGGCACCAGCTCGCGGGTGTGCGCAGGAACATTGGCGATCTCCAGCTTGATTTTCTGCCTGGGCATCATCGGCAGCTCGGGTGCGGTTTCGATCGAGATCCACCATTTGTCTACATGGACGTTCCTGGCGTTGCCTACGCCGGCCTTGGCAGGCTTGTGATGCACCGAGACGTCGAGCCCGAAGCGCTCGCCAATGCGCTGCTCCACGCAGTCCTTGATCGGCTCCATGCTCGTGGCGGAGAAACTGGCGCCGCCGGAAAAATCGATATCTTCGCTAAAACGGTCGGAACCACGACACAGGCGCAGCGACGTGCCGCCCTGGAATACCAAGCCCTTGAGCAGGCCGTCAGCGTCGAGCGCCTGGAATATCTCGTGGTGCAGCAGTTCTTTCTCGACCACCGGGCGCATCGCGGACAGCCCCGGGCTGGCCATGGCATGGTCCACGAGCTCATTGAAGCTCTTCTTTTCGGGCTTCATCGCTGCCCTCCTCTCATGTCTCTTCGAGCGCACCCGGATCGATCATGTTCGCGTTGCGCCCGACGCGCAACAGGTCGCGCACGGCAGCCTGCCGGGTGGCGATGCGAAGTGGGCGGTCTTTGATGTGGATCGTGTTCTTGACGATGTCGGCGCTTCTGCGCTTGGTGTGGGTGAACTCGATGGTGCCGTAGGGAGTCTCCACGATTGCGCTTTTCCCGGTCGTCATGACTGTCAGGCGGCTGATGGGGATCTGGGAGATCACACCGTATTCAGACAGGACAGACTCCAGGCTGACGTAGGAGAGATGGCCGGGGCGCAAAGCCTTGGCGACCTCTTCGGCGATCCAGCGATTTTTGCTTCGGGCGGCGGGGTTAAGGTAGAGGCCTTTGGCGACGCGCTGCAGGAGGCCTTGGGAGACCATCCGCTGGAGGGATTTTTCCATGGCTTTGTCGGGTTCCTCAGGGAAGAGCTTTTCGATATCGCGGCGGGTGAGGACATAGACGCCGTGGTGATCGAGTTGCGCTAGCTTTCGAATGAGCTCGATTTGTTTCATGGGGTTGGTCTCAGAGGTTCCGTCATGCGTGAGTCTAAACTTCCGATGCAGAGAATGTCAAAACAAGTACTCCATTACCCTACTTTTATGTAGGGAATAGATCTCACAAAGTGGATTGATTGAAAAAATATCAATATCCGCATCTGAGATCAATCCATTCCGGGCCACTTGGGCCAACCCTGCTGTGACTGTACACGGTGCTGGCAGTCTCACATGACGTAGTGAAATATCCCCTCCAAGTGAGTGCCCATAACTACTCACACAAAAATCTAAACTGGAAAATAACTGCAAAACATGCGAAAATTCGCGGGAAATTACTCCCCGCTCGGTTTCAGTTCCATGTCCCACCATCTACGTACAATCATCATAACCAGTTGCACAAGCCGTAAAAAGGACGTAGGTGATGTGGTCAGCTTGCATGCTGAAGATGTAGTTACATCGCTTGAGTGCTTAGCGCAAACTTGGTTAGCCCGAATCGATGCCGCGCAGCATCGCGAACCAGTGCAATCGCTTTATCAAGGAAGAGCTTTTTCAGAAGCAAAGTTGTCCGCAAGTGCAGTGGGAGCACCGTTGTACGTCGCTTCTGCAGGGCATGGCTTGGTGAACTCAGAAAGTTCCTTACCGTCATATGATCTTTCAGTGGTGGCTACGCCCGGAGGGCAACTCCATTTAATTTTGGATCGGCTTAAAAAGTCTCCCTCAGACTGGTGGCAAGCACTGACTAACTCTTCTAAGCAATCGCGATCATTGGTAAGTCTTTTTGCCGAGAGTACGGCTCCAAACTGTATTGTTCTGCTTGCGATGCCATCGAGTTATTTGGCAATGCTTCAAGAAGATTTCGCCTTACTGAGCGACCAGCAAATAACGCAACTTCGTATTATTTCGTCAGAATTCGGCATCAGTTTGCTATCTGAGCGCTTGCGCAAAATGGCACTTCCCTACGACGAGCGTCTTGACGGATGCAAGGCTTACGCTGGCACTCGAACTGACTTCGCCCAACGTGCTCTGCGCCACTTCGTTGTCGAACTTCGAGGGCATGAACTCCCCATTGATGAAGCTCGTGACCAAGTGTTTTCGGCAATGCATGCATTAGTGAAACCAGCACTCCCACGCAGAGAAAGAAAAAGCGACCAAGCGATAGAGGAACTGATTAGTCAAAGCTGGAATCACCATAGAGGATCTCAAAGCGCATTGTTGCGCTGGCTTAGAGATGATCAACTCATATCTTGCGAACAAGGGCGCTTTCGCAGCATTTGGCAAAAGTGCAAATCGAAAATAAGTGTAGGAGAACGCAAAGATGGCTAAGCACGAGATCGTACTACGTGCGCTGCATGCTGACCAGGGCAATGGTCTGGACCTATATGCGTTTTTTATACGAGGCGAAGACATCATCAAAGTGGCCGATATCTCTCGTATCGAGAGGGCTGACAATGACACGCTGAAGGGATTCCAGAGACCAGAAATTCAACAACACGTCAAAGGCATAGTCGACTATCTGAATCAAGGTCAAGTCCTGTTCCCGAACTCCATCATCCTCGCTATGTCACCGGATGTGCGTTTTAGTGCTTCGCGGGGCACCAAGCCAACTGGCGACGCTGGAATTGGTCAGACAGGCACTTTGACAATTCCTATCTATGAAGAGGGGGAGCGTGTGGCGTGGATTGTCGATGGTCAACAACGTTCAATCGCGCTAGCCCAGTCGAAAAACAAAACCTTGCCAGTCCCGGTCATCGCGTTCATTTCCGATAGCCTGGAGATCCAACGTGAGCAGTTTATATTGGTGAACAAAGCGAAACCTCTGCCTACTCGTCTGATCAACGAATTGTTGCCTGAAACGCGCAGCGTTTTACTGCCGCGAGAGCTTAACCTCCGCAAGGTTCCGTACGAAATATGTAACTTGCTCAACCGAGATCCGAAATCGCCTTTTTATAAGCTCATCAAGCGCCCGTCGGACAGCAAACTGCCAGGCACGGCCGTGATTATCGATTCGGCCGTTACCAAAATGATTCGCAACAGCATGAACAATCCATTGGGTGCACTCTATCCGTATAAGCCAAATAGTACTGAACCTGGCGATATTCAGGCGATGTATAACATCGTGGTGACTTTCTGGTCAGCGGTTCGTGATGTTTTTCCAGAGGCTTGGGCGAAAGATCCACGTCAAAGCCGCCTCATGCACTCGGCCGGGGTGGAGGCCATGGGAGTACTTATGGATAGAATCTACGCTCGCTTGCCTGGCGCAGGAGAGGATTACAAGACGGTGCGGAAAGAATTAGAAAAAATAGCGCCATCCTGCCGTTGGACTGCCGGCACTTGGGACAGCATAGGTGTGGACTGGAACGAGTTACAAAATACAAGTCGCGATATTAAAAAACTACAGGACGCGCTAATGCGAGCCTACACAGTAGAAGTAAAAAAATGAAATTCCTATATTCAGATACTCAGGACTATGTTGATCCAGAGTATAACTTTACAACCGATAGGAATGCGCCAGGCCGCCGCCGCTATTGGGATGACGTGTATGCACACGAACTCATGGCGCCAACTCCCTATGATGGACTGTTAGTGGCCATGAGTGCAGTTCGGTCAGCACCAGGAGTGGCAACTTCTAAGGTTAGATATTCGACCTCCGAGGAGCAGCGTCTTCTGCGGGATGGAGTTCGAAAATTTCTCCGATTCGACGGCCCAAAGTATAAAGAGGCGATGATGATGGGCGATTGCGGATCGTTCGCTTATGTAGAACAAGAAAAGCCTGCATATGATGCGCTGGAGGTATTCGAGTTCTACGCTGATGCTTGTTTTACACATGGCGTCTCACCAGATCACATCATCTTTGCCTGCGATGTGGATAATCCTCCAAGGGAAGCGATGGGAGCAGAAGTGCTATACCGCTATGATCTCACGCTGGAGAATGCGCGAGAATTCATGCGCATTTGTGAGTCTGAGGGCTTCCCTTTTGAACCTATGGGCGCAGTTCAAGGGTGGTCGCCGCAGAGTATTGCCGAGGCTGCTGTGACTATGGAGAAAATGGGATACCGTTATCTTGCGATAGGGGGCTTGGTTCCTTTAAAAGTCGAGGTGATTCACCAAGTATTGAAGACCTTACGTGAACACATCAAAGTGGAAACTAAAATCCATCTTCTCGGTTTTGCAAAAGCGGATTCAATCCAGGAGTTTACTGGTTACGGAATTACAAGTTTCGACTCTACCTCCCCACTGATTCGAGCTTTCATGGATGAGAAAGCTAATTATTACATGCCGAATGGTAAGGGCGGGTTGGACTACTATGCAGCAATTAGAATTCCTCAAGCGACGGAAAACCCGCGCCTAATGCAAGGTATAAAGCGTGGAATCTTTAATCCGGAGGATCTTCAACGAAGAGAGACTCGGGCCTTGGCCGCATTACGGCAATTTGACCAAGGAAGCCAAGGAATTGAGCCAACTGTTGAAGCGATCATGGATTATCAGCAATTCGCGACCCTGAGCGGTGACGACGAAAAAATTGGTAAAAATCTTATTAAAGTCAGGCAAAGGCTCGAGCGTACGCTCACCGAAACGCCATGGAAAAATTGCGATTGCGATGTATGCGCTAAGGTTGGGGTTGAAGTTATCATTTTCCGATCCGCAAACCGCAATCGTCGACGAGGTTTCCACAATCTCGGCATTTATCATCAACATGTACAAAGAATATTGGAGAAGTCCCGTTGAAAATTTATCGTTTTAAAGCCATACGGGCAACGCAAGCTCAAGATCATGATGTGTTCTGCTTTGCAGCAGATCCAGTGGACGTATTAGCCTTCTCTGAGATTGAGCGTGTGGGCCGTCAAGACAACGGCGAGTTGCGGGGATTTCAACGTCACCAAATAGCCCCGCACATTAAGGAAATACGTGACTATCTAGGTCGCGAGGATGCCCTACTTCCGAATGCAGTCATTGTTGCGTTCTTGGGGAATGTCAAGATTACGGATTTGGGTGATGGAATCGTCGACGTTGAAATTACGGCTCCTGAAAACGAGCAACCTCCAGGTTTTGTAGTCGATGGCCAGCAGCGCCTCACTGCCTTATCAGGGATCCATAAGCCAGGCTTCCAGGTCTTCGTCTCTGCACTAGTTTGCAAAGACTATAATGAACTTCGCCAGCAGTTTGTATTGATTAACAATACACGGCCACTTCCTAAAACACTTATTTACGAACTGCTCCCAAATGTGGAAGGGTTGCCTGAGCGCTTTACTTCTAGAAAAGTAGCTGCAAGACTTGTCGATCGATTAAATTTTCGCACCGATTCTGTTCTTTTCGGAGAAATTCGGCAGCATACGAATCCGCAAGGAATCTTAAGCGACACTGCAATGCAAAAGATAGTCATGAATTCGACTTCAGATGGCGCGATACGTAACTTGATTAAAGAAGAGAACTTCGAGGAACTCGCGTTCGAACTGTTAAATTCGTTCTTTAAAGCAGTTCGCGAGGTGTTTGGCAACGAATGGATAGGAATGAGCCCAAAGACTTCACGCCTACGCCACGGCGCCGGCTTAGTAGCAATGGGGTTCGTGATGGAGCAACTCTACTCTATTGAATTATCGAACTGCAAGACAACTTACGAGAAGTTTGTTGTCGGGCTTACAGAATTGAAATCTTACACCGCCTGGACAAGTGGCATTTGGAAACTCACCGCTTTTGACCACAGGCCATGGAACGGAATTCAAAATACCTCATCAGATATCGATATATTGTCTCATTTCTTAGTACGCTCACTGAAACGTAGCTTGCGCCCGTTAATGCATACAGAGGCATAAGAAAAAATGCGACGAACTGCTCTAGTACTTTTTTCTGGCGGCCAGGATTCGACTACTTGTCTTGCCTGGGCGTTAACCAACTACGACTATGTAGAAACCATTGGTTTCAATTATGGTCAGCGCCATGTTATAGAACTCGAATGCAGAAAAAATATTTTATCCGCCATTAAAGTAAAATTTCCTGCCTGGGCCGAAAAACTTGGACCCGATCATATTCTTGATATGAAGCTTCTTTCTGAAATCACCGATACAGCGATGACTTCATCTAAAGCAATTCAAATGGAACAGAATGGGTTACCCAACACGTTTGTTCCAGGCAGAAATTTGCTATTTTTCAATTTTGCGGCAGCCGTCGCATATCGGCGCGATCTGCGGTCGTTGGTTGGAGGCATGTGCGAGACTGACTACTCAGGATATCCAGATTGCCGCGACAACACATTGAAATCGTTGCAAGTAACGTTGAGCTTGGGCATGGAGATGCCGCTGGTAATCGAGACACCTCTAATGTGGCTCGATAAAGCGCAGACCTGGAGAATGGCGGTTGATCTCGGTGGTAAGGAATTGCTTGAGATTGTGCGCGATCTGTCTCACACCTGCTATCTGGGTGATCGCCAGTCACAACATGAATGGGGATATGGATGTGGTTCATGCCCGGCCTGCGAGCTTCGTAAGAGTGGATTCGAGAACTTCTCTAGAGAGACTCAGTCATGACGTATAGCGTTAAAGAAATTTTTTACACACTTCAAGGCGAAGGCATCAATGCGGGCCGCCCTGCGGTATTCTGTCGGTTTAGCGGTTGCAATCTATGGACCGGGCGTGAGATAGATCGCAGTACGGCAATATGCTCATTTTGTGATACAGATTTTGTAGGGACAAATGGCTCTGGAGGCGGTAAATTCAAAACAGCAGAGGATCTGGCAAATGCCATCGAACAGGAGTGGGAGTCAAGCGATCGACAACATCGCTTCGTCGTCCTCACCGGCGGCGAACCTTTGCTGCAAATTGACGAGCAACTTGTTGCAGCACTGCATCAAAGAGACTTTTTTGTCGCGGTGGAAACTAATGGCACCATCGAACCCGCGACGCTGGTTGATTGGATATGCGTCAGTCCAAAAGCGGGTACAACATTGGTGGTTCGCAAGGGGCATGAGTTGAAGCTCGTCTACCCGCAAATTGATGCTAATCCGGAGCAGTTTGACCAACTTGAGTTCGATCACTTCCTTTTGCAGCCGATGGATGGTCCTGCCCAAGGCAAGAACACTGAACTCGCAATAGAATACTGCAAAAGAAACCCACGCTGGAAGCTAAGCGTTCAAACTCATAAGATGATCGGTATTCGATGAAGTACGAGTTAAGTCAAAAATTCTATTTCGAGGCAGCACACACTCTTTATCACAACATCGATGCAGAGGGAAGTCGTCGCATTCACGGCCACACATATCACTGTGAAATCACATTGACTGGAAAACCAGACCTGGAAAGCGGGATGCTCGTCGACTTAGGTTTTGTTAGAAAAGAAATCGAAAGAGTCCGAGATAAGCTTGATCACAGACTTCTCGATGAGGTTAAAGGAATCGGTCCAGCGACACTTGAAAATCTCTGCACTTATGTTTTCAACGAATTCTTGCAAACCATGCCTACGTTAGTTCGTGTCACAATAGAACGCCAAGCAAGTGGCGATCGCTGTAGCTTATCGAGATAACTCAACTTCCCACTTACCTATTAGTCAGATAAGATGATTATGGATAACAAAATAGAATTAAATGCTTTACAGACAGAACAACAGGTGCGCGAGCTTGCGCTGTCTATCATGAGAGCGTGCGGAGCTATTCATGAGTCTTTGCGAGAACTCTCGGGAAAAGCCGAGAAAGAAAATAGTACGCTTCCATATGCTCTATTAACAGAAGAATACGCCTTAAGAAGTCGAGCGAATACCTTGATTATCGAAGCATCAAGGCTTGCTCGAGCGGGCATCACATTCAGTCAGCAAGAAATGCTTGAAACCCTGGAATTGCTTGACGAGAGAATAAAAGAAACCACTTCCTTAAAAGATCTGGCTGAACTCATCAACAGTGCGACTTTGTTCGCCAATTCGGCAATGTCAATGCAGCCCTCTGTATTGTCTTTTTTATTAAAAAATCTTCAAGGCGCCGTGAATAAAATTGAGTTATAAATTCTCAGGAATTTTCCTGCGAAAGGGCACCTCGAAAAACCCGGTGCATGTCCGCTCGGAGCGGCATGATTTATAACATCGGATACAGGTGGAGGCGGGACTGCGCCAAACCGTCAATGGAGAATCCTATAATGGCCCATAGACCTCGGCGGTGAACAACAGCGGTGAAATCCTCATGATAGAATAGCTAAAAAGGTTTTTGCGGGCCCTTGAGCCAAGTTCAAACAGCGAACGTATCGCTCGCTGCCGGAATGGCGAGGATGCTGTCCAGGTAAGAATGGAATTTGAAAATGTCCGTAGAGCCCTCCTATGAAAAATCGCCAGAAATTGTTGTACTTCCCCCCGTCTACGATGGCCCGCTTTGTGACCAGTGGCGCAGTTTGAAAATAATTCTAAAAACAATAGAAATAATATTTCCTCAATTTACTGAGTACATTCAAACTCTTCACTGAACCTTTAACTCAACCGTCTTAATCGCCATCCACCAGAGCTTACCGCCGCAATTTTCTAACATCCCGTTGAAAAACTCTACTCTGCATACGTAGACTCATGGGGTCCATATGATTGAGGCACCGCGAGCGTGCAGATCTGATGCTATCGCCCAAATGTACGAACTTTTTTCTATCAACTGTATCACGGCATCGATTTTTGCAGACGCTACCACTCTTTCCCGTTTATACCATTCACAAAGAACACCACGAGGGTTTAGTGACAGCCCAGTCTTCCCTTTTCCCCACATTTCTCGACATCACCTCAAACAGTGGGCCGCCACTCATTCCATGCAGAGCAGGCATATTCCTCCCATAAGCTTTATGATCATAATTTACGTAAAGCGGGTCTGGAATTTTTGAAAGTGAACCTATAAGTCCTTGATTCAAGTTCGCACTAATTGAAACCACCATCGTATCCATTTCTTGCCAACGCACATCTAATTTATTCTTTGAAGCTGGGAAACCAACTAGCACGTACTGTCCAGTAGACTCATACACTGACGACAACAACTCCAATCGCGGCATATATAGAAATTTTATGTGATAAGACTCTAGCCAGTGCGTTGGCAATAAGGTAACTGCAATATCAGATTCGGAATCAGAAGCAAAAAAAATCCCATGTAAAAAAACAAGCTGGTTAGCCACTTTCATTGCCACTTGCTTATGACCAAAAGCGAGGTCAATAACATGCTTTGCCGTGATGAGATAGACTTGCCCCCCGTACGTTGCTAAAAAACCCGTGCCTACGCCATCCCACTTATGACGCCAATCATTAACTAAAATTAGTCCAATTCCGACACACGCTCGCCGTACGCTTTCGTCAACTATAGATTGCGCGGCGCTGTATAAATTCCCTCCCCCATCGCTAGCTTTCATGCACCCTCCGTGCAATTGACAATCCAACTAATTTTGGAAAAGTCTCCCCCTGTGCCGCGACTGCATTTTCCAGCAAATATAGCAGGAGCTTGTGAAACGTCAATTTATACAGCCTCAATTTGCCGTCCGAAATTCATAAATTACCCAGTAAATAGGTACGGTGCGCACCAAGGCATATATAAAGCCCATCCACACCAGAACGAAAAATGCAATAACGCCAAATAAAATAACGCCCTCATAGCGGTTATTCACCGCCTAGAACATGCATTTCGATGGCACGAATGATGCTGGAGTATCCTCGGCCATTTGCATACAGAGTCAGCTTACCTTGCCTTTCCTGCTGAATATACCCGCTCGCGGCATGCTTGGCCGAGGCGGCCACCATAACAAAGATATTTGCCTGTTGAGCCATGCTTTTTAGGGCAGATGATGCCACCTTGTCGTGGGACATCTCCACGCGCACTGTAGGTGATAGTTCCTTAAGAACGGTTGCTGCTTGCCTGCCCGCCGATTCGGTAAGCGTATAAATTGCCACGTAACTATCATCAAGCACCCTTTGCAGGTGATACCGCTGAGACTCCGTAGGATCCAATACGATGCGTGCTTCGACTTCCTGTATCGACTCCCACCCCAGCTCCGCCGACAGTTGGCCAAAGACGATCCTTTGACCTGGACTAAAAAATGCCTTCATTTGCATCAACCGGACACAGGCCGCGTACCAGAAACCGCGTCGCGCCTCCTCATCCGGACATGGGTTAAGCAGCGTTTCTTCAAGCGTATCGAGCATCCAGTACACAGTGCGCTTGGACATGGCCTCACCAGTCAACATTAGGCAGTCATCCAACAACTCTCGATAGCGGCTAGATCTGAGGCCCAAACAAAGCATTGCACGGATGAGCACTGTTGCAGATTCGAACACGACACCAGACCTGCGAACCCCCACCAACAACTGGTATAGCAAAGCGTCATAAACAGGAAGCATACTTGGGCGCGGGAAAACTTGATCTTCGATCACCCAACTCACTAAAGCCGGCAATGCATCTGCCAACCGGTCCGCCGAAGGGGAAATGTCAGGCACTTCCTGCAGTGCGGATACGAATGCGGTGATTTCGACTGTATCCTTAAGCAAGCTAGCCGGCCATTCTGTGACGGCATGACTCAGAACATCAAGTGCATCAGTGAATTCGGGAATTTGCAACCGCATAAACCAGTCTTGCCAGGACGCCGGTGGCGCTTTTCCGCTCTTTGCGCGAACACTTTGCCATAGCGAACGAAATGGCGTTGAGGCTAACAAACTATCCCGCTCTTCCGACTCGAGCGCATCAATCAGTCGCAGCGCGCGTGCGATCGTATCTAACGTATTGCTATGCTCTGCCTGAACCAGGGCTTGCTGAGCAGTCGGAAGTCTTTCGCCGACTCCTACTGCATCCTCAGTCGCGCGCGGGGTACCGGTACGGCCGACCTCCTGCAGGGCCGCAGCCAGTTCAGGTATCACATATTGATGCGACATTACTGCCATCTCGATAACTGGATTGCGGGTAGTGACCGATAACGCCTCCAACGCATACAATGTCAGTGCTCCAGGCGAGACGCCGGGCAGAATCGGTAACTGTAGCAGCGGCAGGAATTCAGGTCGCAGTCTCTTTGTCCAGAGTTCTGAGAGCATGGCAATATCTCCCTTATCGCGCAACCACACCTGATACACAGCCTCTAGTAGTGCTGCCGTGACGGCGGGTGGACGGCGCGTGTGACAAACTGAACGAAATTCTGGCAGTTCGACAAGGACATGCCATTTGTTGAACCAGGACAGCAAACGAATTCGTAGAAACAGTAGATTTAGAGCATCGATGCGTAATTCACGGGTGCACTGCTCAAGTATGCGCTCGGCCCCTGCAAAGTCGTTACCGTTTAGGCAATCTGAGAAATACGCTAGCAAGCGGCTTGTTGACATCGGCACTGCACTCGTGGTCGAGGGGGCTGTCGTGACCATATCGACCAGTCGTAGCAAGCTACGCCTAGTGTATTTCTGAACTTTTTCGGTCTCTCCAGGGACAATTCGAGCGACAACATGGAAGCCGCCCGCAACCAACAGGGCTTCAATCGGCAGTAAGTGGGGTAGCAGAGGCTCCGACCAACCTTGGAATGACGTCAATGTTGGGCCTGCGTAGGCGATCAATAGCGGCCTCAGTCGACGCCACTCAGCAGCATTGTCCGCAATCGCATAGTAAACACTCCGCTTGCCTATCCGTGGCAACATCAATAAAGCACCTGGAAAGCGTTCGTCTGTCGCCGTTCGCGCGAGCGCATCGAACTCTTCCAAAAACTGTACTGGGAAGGCTGAGAAGTCGATTAATCTTCGGAAAGCCTCGACCAAGTGCCCAGTCGCCTCAATATTTTTACCAATCATACAAGCGACCTACCCCATTTCTGTTCTAGTGTCAGACGCCATTCCTGAACCGATGCCATGTCGGTACGCAGAGTGAGGTGCTCATCATTGATGGTGACGCCGTTATAAGTGAGATTCATTGAACCACTCAACAGAAAATCATCACCGAGAATTCCTTTGTCGTGTACCTCAGGCCCCAACGCAATCCTCACCTGTCCCGGGAACCGTTCACGCATGGACTTAATGGAACTGATAAATAGCCGATTGTGATCAACATCGCGAAGTACTAGTGAGATTTGGCCACCGGCTTCAACTAGCGCACTCATCAACTGTGATAAGCGAATGCCGCTCGCAGGCCAGTCAGGTTGTAGAGCACCAAACTGCCGCGCTCGGTTATCGATCACTTCTATGTCGGAAATCCAACCAAATGCTAGCCATAGGCAAGAACTAGGCTTAATCAATTCAGCAATGAATAAACTTTGCAAAAGATCGCGAATCGCGCCGGTCTGTTCAGGACCGAAAAGATCACGTGCTGTGGATGAACTACCGCTCATGCCTGCTCCCTGATAGTAACTACGACTCGTATTTCATTTTCGTCTTTCTCGATTCGCTCTATGCACGGAAAGAACTGGAGAAAACCGACATCCACCGCACTAGAGACAATCCGAACGATCGCGCTGCGCAAACGCTGGTCTGCGTCCCTTGACGCAGCCAATTGCACGATGCCATGTTGAGCGATGGCGCATGCGAACTGGGAATACCAGTCCTCACCTTCGTCGGCTAGTCGAATCACAGTCAAGTTGGGATCGAGCAGCAAATGGCGGATGAGCGCCGGGTCCGACAGTCGACGCTGGCGGAACGGGTTATAAGACTGCAGGGTACGTTGGCGGATCTCAATACCCTTGGGCCACAACACTCCGCTCAACATCGCGATGAGTACCACATCTTGTGGGGCGGCGCCGAGCACCTCCCCAAATGTTGCAATGATCTGATTGCGGACTCCGCCAATTTTCACAACGATACAACAGAATTCTCGCAATCCGATCGCAACACCAAAGCGCTGCTCTAGGTCTTCCCAATGTAGTGCCAGTCGGGCAAGCAAGGAATCCATCTGATCAGTACTTCCCGGGCGCAGCAGGCGCGCGTTCAGCGACACCGAAAACGCATGGCTCGGTTCAACGCTGTGAGAACTGAGGGCTCGATATAAACGGTCACGCAACTTTTTGCTCTGGTCATGCCCCTGGCTAGCACGTATCTCTCTGGTCAGAGCGCCTATTTCAGCATCCGTCGTGACAAGTTCGACAAACTGACGCATGCCGTAACTCGCTAATTCGAGGTCGCTGGGAGCGATCGCGGCTTCCACAGCACGGAACAGAGCCCGAGGTTCGCTCGTGAAGGCCTCCGCAAACGCTTGGATAACCCCTGCTCCGCCTAGCGTCGACTCAGTTATCCAGATTCGCACGGAGTCATCAAGACGATCTGTATCGATATCGACCAACAGAGTGTCCAGGGCCGCATGTCTTGGCGCAGTGTTGCTGCAGGCCTGCAGCAGTGCTTCACCCAAGGTCTCGTGGATCGTTGTACGTAACCAAGCACCGTAAGCCTCTGGATCTGGTTTATCGAGTTCCTCGGCTAATCGCATAAGTACAGCTAGAACGTCCGGACGGCCCAAACTGTCGGATAAGCGCTCTTCTAGCCGACTCATGCGCTGGCCAGAGCCCTCTTCCGCATCATTCTCGTCTTCCTCGTCGGCCTGTGCTGGCTCATGTTCGCGCAAGACAAGCATCGAACGCATAACATCCGAAAATGCCTGCAATGGATTCTCTGCAAATAGCTCTAATGCTGCCTGCGACAGAGACAGATTGCGCGCGACAGCTCGATCAAGTACGGCGCACAAGAAAATCTGGAATATCCATTCGCGCTGTAGAGCATTGACTTCCTTCGGCAACGCTGTGGTGCTAAGGAGGCGATATCGAAAATAGCCAGTCCGATTGCTTTGCGCAAGCGCCGCAGGCAACGTCGATTCGGCTAATTGGTGAGCAGACGGAACACGCACGTCAACATAAAAGCCATCGACCTCAATTTCAAAACCAACCGCCGCCAAACGCTCATCAGAATCGGTGAACAGCACATCGACCAATCGATCGCCAGAATACTGGCGTATTGTGGCGTCAACTTGGTGCGTAAAACGCTGGACGCCGACGCTGCTTCGGAATCGGTGGAGGTGAAAACGTACAGCCGTCACACACGTATACCACGCGCTTTTGCTCGGCACATCGACAGTTAAAGGGACTCCGTGCGGCGTCCACGCGCTTATCCAGCGCGGCATCGCGTTCGACGTAGGCAGCACCTTTTTCGTGTCGGGTATGGTCAGTTCTACGATCCATGGACGGAATACTGGAAAGCGTCGTTTTATGCCGTCCTGGTCTAGACCTTCGAACTCGCCCAAATATTCATTCTGTCGCGCGTAGTCGTCAACCTTTAAGTATGACTGATCGTGTTCAGTCGATATCGCGGCCCAATGATAAAGACCGCCGCGCTCGAATGCAAATCGCCGCGTGACACGCCCTGGCGCCAACTGCTGGAGCGCCTGCACGATGGGCATAGACTCATGCCGCGCTTCATGGTTCACGGTTGCTGCCGGAATAAGGAGTTGTACTTCCGGTAAGCTGAGATCGCTGAACAAGTTTCGCGGCATGAAATCTGGCAAGGGATGCCAGTTCACTTGCATATCAGTGACAATGCTGCCATTAGGCTTCACCAACTGCCAGTCCATGAAAAAGCGGCGAACTAACGTCGGAACGGCTTCCAGCATTAGCGAGCGAGGAGGATCCCACAGGATCGTATCCACGGTTTCCTCTGGTAACTGTAGCGCCAAGCACAGATGCTTGCGCAAAGAAGCCATAACTATAGGCTCGCCTTTGGCCAGTGCCCCCAACGCCGTTTTCACCTGTTGCCCGACCGAATCGCTCGTCGAGCTATTCGGCCGACTGAGTAGGTCCCACATCCAAGCAGACGCCGACGTGTCCTTCACCTGCAGGCTCAGCCACTCAAGCAATGCGAACACCCCCTGCATGCGCAAGACATACTGGTTTTTTACCGGTAGATACTGCGGAGGCAGCACCGGATCGAAGAGATGCTCGTAAGTCTGAAAGGCGATCTTATCGCGGCCGTAATCGGATAGAACCGTAACGGTAAAAGGACGCATCCTTCTCTGTCTGCCAGCGCGCCCCTTACGTTGCAAAAACGACGCCATGTTGCGCGGCGCCTTGTGTTGGATAACTGCGCCTACCTGGTCATCATTGTAGCCAACCTCGAGCGATGGTGTGGCAATAATAACGTCGGCGCCCGCCAGCACGCCTGGATCCTGTGAGCTGGTGCGTCCAATTACGAGGCGGTCAGATAAGTTGCGGCCAATTTTCTCACAAGCACGCCACCGTTGACCATCTCGGTCACGGCGTAGGTCATCGTCACCGCCACCAGCACGCAAGGCTGCCAGAGGTGGTCGCGTAGGATCGGGACGGCCGAAAATCGTGTAGCCCTCGGCGTCCTGCAGAGTGTTGTACAAACGATTGATAACGTCCAGGTTGTCAGTGAACACGAATATCCGACGTCCGAATGCCCCTTTAGATGGCATATCCCGCGCCGGATCCATCATGCGAGCCAGAAGCATGGTGGACTGAATGGTTGTCGACAGCAACGAAGCTTCAAGCAGTGGATCGCCCCGCACCACTACTTGGTACTCCGCCCCCTCTTCGCGCATCTCGTCCGCTTTTGGTGTAACTTCCTCGACTTGATCAATGCCGAGTCCTACCAAATCTGCAAAAAACCGCGGTGCCTCCTGCAATGTTGCTGATAAGCCGCACCATACGACCGGAGCATCAACCAAATGGCGCCAGCGCCGTAGTACCAGCGCTGCATGAGCGCCGCTCGTACCAATATAAGTGTGCACTTCGTCGAGCAGCGCAAAGAGGGGACGCTTTCCCGCTGGCTGCCCAATACCGAACAGACTTCGACCACGTAAATCGGACATGCGCTGATTAAGCATCTCGCTAGTGGTGAACAAGATGTCGGGAGGCGCAGCGTTCAGACTTTCGCGTGTTAACGCCAATTGCTCACCAGTAATCACATTGTGGCAAGAGGCACCAGCACATACCAATCTCTCGGCCTTACGTTGTAGGTCCTCATACTTCCAGAGCAGGTCCCCATCGCAGGCCGGACAGCGCATCCACGGGCAGAGAAAAGAACCACCCCGAGTGGGCCATTTTTCCTTCACGTCCATGACGGTCGCCCGCCTTGGTGTTGATCCAAAATATGCGCCAACCCGAATCAAACGCTTACCCTTTTGCAACAGGATCGAGTCAAGTCCGCGTGCGCGCCGGAATGCCTCCGCGAGTTGGTCTTTGAGCAACTCAATGCGCGGGTAAATAGCGAGGCATTTAACCCACGATTGATGGGGTTCGACGTACTCAGCGATCCGGATCAAAACAGGGAGATAAAACGCCAGCGTTTTGCCGCTGCCAGTACCCGCCGTGACGATAGTGCCGGAATCAGGCTTGCTGCCGAGAAGGCGCATCGTTGCTCGCTGCTGGAAACCGGCGAGCTCAAGCCCCGGTTCCTCGGCCAGTGCCTGCCATGCATCTCGTCGGATTCCTGGTTTTCCGAGCAATTGCTGGTGATTATTTGCAATGTCAACCGCTTTTAAGTTGCGACTCGGATACCGGCGACGCCTTAAGTCGACTCGAAAATCAGAAACAAGGCGCGGCGCGGCATGCCAGGGGCGTCCGCCAAACAACTGCCGCGTGCGAGTGAGCAGTCGAATCGACTCTGCAAAACGCGAACGGATACGCCGCTGGGCTGTCTCGATCACAAGGCACCGCTCTATCAGTTCCTCCAACAGAGCCTCAACGTCTACCTCTGCCGGTATGTCGGGCAGCACCGTAAGCACCTCTGAACGCGACATGCTGCCGTCAACATTCCCCCAGGTCAGGGACAGCATCTCCTGGCGCTCGATTGCATCGAGTAACTCAAGACAGTTAATTGTCATCAATCTCAGCCTAGGCGAATTCGCAGCACGTGCCGCAAGTTGTGTTCATCGAGCCATTCAAGAATGGACGGCGTCAGTAACTCGTAGGTTGCGCCTACGCTACCACCGGCTGCCTGTAGGAAAGCCAACACTTCCTGGGCAATCCCGTCTCCAGCGAGTTGATGCCAGGCTTCGTTAACCTGCGAGCAAAGCGCAACTACCTGCCTAGCCTCGTTCACGCTCTGAGGCAAGATAGTAGCTAAACGATGAATCACCTCGAGAACAGCTTGGATACTGGCCACTGCCGTGCCTAAAGCGCAAATTTTTGAAAGCACCTGCAAGACATCGTGATCAATCGCAGGTGTATTTTTTTGAACCCAACCTGACCACGCATGGTGAAGGGCGGTTTCCGTCTTTTTCTTAAACGAAACACATGGGTTCACGAACACGAAGCGGAAGTCTTCTCCTGGAAATGGTGTAAGGATAAAGTTGCGTTCCTGCGTGTAGCCGTCCTTTAACAGGACGGCTTTGGAATGCAACGCACCTAGCAATTTCGCGTCAAGAGAAACTTCTATACCAAACTCCTCCAGCACCGCTGCGGGTACGCGCAACTCTTCCAATTCGTTTGCGAGTCCCTCCAAGGTCTTGGCACGCTGTTCAAACTCAGAAGCCTGTGCTGCCAAGTCTTTCAACGATTGCAGGGACTCAATGCGCCCACTAGTAAGTTCGACTCGTTCAAGCAGGCTCATAGTTACTCCGTGGAAGATGCACCACTCCATCGAGGGTATGGAGAATGCCATCGAGGGCATCGGCGATACGTGATTCACTGTCCACTAATCCGGCGCCAGATTGTTGCTCAAGTTGATGGCGCTGGTTGTCAATATATTGGTCAATCGCGCGGATAAAGTTATCTGATCGCTCTAGCAACTGCGTTACCATGGTGGCATTCGAGCCAATGATGGCGCTACGAACCAGAACTTCGGTCCTATTGACAGTCGCGATTGCGGCGCCGTGCATAATGGCAACATCCAGCGAATTCGGTTTCAAGTCAGCGAGCAGGTCACTAAGTTGAGCACGTGTATGCCCAGTACTAATTCCTTTGATTACGGCATTGTCAATCAATGTACGCAAGGCAGCGACGAGCGCAGTTACTTTACCCTGCCCCAAACCCTGCGCCACAGTTTGATACCAGGCATCACGTGCCTGCCTTTCCGCTTCTATCGCTAGTGGTAAACTATCCTTGACGAATCGATATAGGTCGCCCAGTGTCTGCATGTCAGGACTGTCCGATTTTTCTGGTGGCGTCAACGTCAACTGCAGAGTTTTCTGCCGCAGAGAGCGCACCGCAGCCAATACTGGCGTCATGCGTACAAAATTACCTGCCTGTCCGCCCTTGGTACCCGATGCGTAGGCACGAAGGAATTCTTGCAGCATTGGCGCTTTCTCGGCGAGTTTTTGCGCAATTGGCCTCAGTGCCAAGGACGCGTGCACGGCCGGCACCAACTGAGGCTTTCCCCAAACTTGGATCGCTAGCATGTCTTGTGCGGTGTCGAGTTTGACTCGTCCACACATGTGGTGCGCAATCGCGAGCAATTCAGCAGTTGCCGTCACCGGGTGCCAGCCATCTTGCGAGCCGAAAATTCGGAGCAGTTGCTGCTTGACTTGTGTCGACCACTGTTCTAGGTAGTCCATCAGATTCGTCAACAACTGCACACCATCTGGAAAATCCCAGTTTTGGTAGTGTTTGAATGAGAGCAAGGCTTCCAGGGCAAGCGCGCTATCGCGCGCTAGGTCAAGCGTCACCATGGCAGTCAGTCGCTGGGTCTGTTGTGACTCGAAGTTAATACTGGTTTGGCGGAAGGCAGCTTTAGTCGTCACAGCACCTGCCACAGCGATCCTTTCCATGCCCAGCATGTCCCAGTCGATGTAGCTCTCTATGGCTCCGTAGACGAGCACACGGAGATCGTTCACTACAGCAGAAGGCAATACGAGTTCGCCATTAGCCCATTTGTGCAGAGTTAAAACATGGGCCGGCAAACGCGGTTGATTTATTCGGTTGCTCTCAACCACTGCACCTAAATCTTCCTTGTCCGTACTTGTTCCCGCATCTCGGAGATGCTCGATCCCAAACGCTTGCTGAATGCCATGGTCAAGGTTGATGATTTCTCCCCTATCGCTCCATAATTCAAGCAATGCAATGCGGCGATCGAAAGACACACCGTCTCGTTCTTGTAGATTTTGCTTCTGTGCCGGGGTTAGCGCGCTGGTACCACCGATTCGACGCACTAGTGCACTGGACGGAAACTCGCCCTGAGACAATTCACCATAGTGATGCTTCAGTACGCTTTCTAGTACCGAGCGCATATAACGGCGGGCGTTAAACGAGCCATCCGCATTTACAGACCCGGTACGGCGCGCCATTGTATTGACAGCAGTTTGCGTAAAGGGGAACATGCCAATGCCATCGACTTGCCCGAAAGCTGCAAGGCACGGGTCCTTATGCCGACAGGTGTCACAGTAGGAAGGGGGAGTTTCCATAGCAGGCAACTGTTCAAGCCGCCGCGTACCGAGGCGCAGCACATTTAGATAACCTGCGGTCAGACGCTCAATGCTGGCCGGTTTACTCCGGTCCATGTCAACAACAATCGTGGCCCGGCTTCGTACGGTCGCTTCGAGCAACTTGTAGGGCCCTGTCGTCACCGCCATTGCCCAACGCAACTCACACAGTTGTTCCGTACCTTGATCGGGAGGTGTAATCAACGCCTGCAGCAAGGCAGTGTCGATGCCTTGTACTCGGGCAAAGTCTTCGATTAGAAGAATTAAGCGCTTACCCTCCTGCTTCAAGTGCCGGCGCAATGCGTTCATCAATTCGATCAGGTGATCAGCCGAGAAGTTAAGGGTCTGGGCGATCGCAATGTTCCGGTGAACATTCATCAAGTTAATCGCCCGCTGCTCCATTCCGTTTTCGCCGTTGATGAAATCGATCGCATCTCTTGACTTGCCCGCAACCTGCCCGTAGCTACGCCCATCCAAGGGCAAATCCCCCATACTGAATTCACGCCTGCGATCATCCTGATCTCGGCCGCTTGGATCACTGAAGATATGCTGGACAATCAGATCTGTCGTCCCACCGGGTTTCGTAAAAAATCCTGCCCGCAAGTTCGGATCGAGGAAAATGTTTGGCAACTCTAACGCCAAATCCTTATCCAGTGGATCGGTGCAGGTATTGCTATGTTCGATGGCATGTGCCAACTCGTTAAGAAACCGGCTAACCTTCGCAGGTTGCGTCATCGCATGATTACCCGCTGTTTTGAGACGCTCCTCATAAACAGTTCTTTCGCCTTCGGGCAATTGACTAATGATTCGTTCGATGATGCCTCTCAGGCTGGTGCCGGTACGCGGAATAGTAAGCAAAACCGTCGACGTATCTGCCGGAATGTTCAACCGCAACCATTGGATAAAGTGCGATTTACCTGTGCCAGATTCACCGACCACGGCCATTTGCACATAGTTACGCAAGGGATCTAGAAAGTCATTTAGCAAATTTTCTGGTGAAGTGGGCATCAGGCTACCAGAGGCCCAATCCCCGACCTGCATCTGCAATTCGGTCGGACAATGTACGGCGCGAAAAACCCTGTCATCGATTTCTTCCGCATCGGGCTTGAGAATGTGAAGCAACTCGACTTCGTTCCAGCATGGCGCAAGCGATGTCATTTTCTGTTCTCCACATAACTGATATGACTGACGGATTTGGTTTCACGGCCTACTTCCAGGACCCATGCCGCCGCGTCAGACAGTCCCTCTAGCTGAATGTTTCCGGCACGCTGGAGCCGCAGCAGCGCAAGACTGGTCGCTTGGCTAATATACTTATCCTTCACCTGCATTGGCTCCTTGAGTCGGCCTTGGATGTCTTGCCAGACCCCCCCACCATCGAGCACCGGAATCTGGGCAGAAAGCCTTTGCAAAAATGTTTGTATCGTCAGTTGTTGGTCTGTGCCAAAGACCTTTGGCAACTGGAGCGCAATCGCGCGAGTCGGGTCGGCAATTACCATTTCCGCCGCCTGTTTCACGGTAATCCGCTCGGCCAGACCGAGATAGCGGGCCCAATAAATCAAGTTTTGATACCTTGCATCAGTCGCGACACTGCTACACAGAGGGTCGTTGTCCACCATCTGATTAGATAAAACGTTATAGTGTTTTCCCGCGCTAAATCCAAGCGGATGCACCGGACTCTGATGCAATAACCAGCATAACGCATCCGGCAAATCTCCTTGCGCATGCTCACGTGCAAGGTGGGATGTCGTCAACAGTGGGAAAAGATAGTTCTGCATACGCCCCGCCCAATCGACGGTCCGGCCGTCTGACGCGAGTGCCCCACATACGCGCACCAACTCGTTGTCCACGCGCTCCAGAATATTTAACCGTAATAACTCATTGAGGACGCCCTTGGCAATGGTAGTTCCACTGCGCTCATCACCGTCTGGAGTCGCCTCAGATAGGTTTTGCTGCGGTGGCAGTGGAGAAAGCAGTTTCTCCAAGTCAGCCATACTGATGCCTTTCTCACCAAAACTAAGAACGAACTCGCTGGCAATGATGATCCGATTCGGTTGGGCAACCAAATTGCTAATGACGCTCATGTTTGTAGGGATTCGTAAAGAGAGTTAAGAGTAGCGGTCGGGAACTGGTCACCGATCAGCCCTCCCGGACGGTCAGGGTTAAGCAACCCCGCAGGAACAATGAATATGCGTTCCTGCCCGGCTTCGCGTGAGAAAAAACCGCGTTCCGGAATGGTGGCTTCGGGACCGACCCAGACGACGGTTGGCCCGATCGGGAGTCCGTTACTACTGAGCAACCTCGCATCAACAGATTGTACCGTGCACCAAGGGCGTTCAGCCAATGCATGTATGACGGACTCCGGCGCCGTGCCGATCAAGATGCATTTGCGTATTCCGTCTTCCCACAAACCTTTCATTAATTCGCGGATAAAACGTCGTTGCGCTGGTTTATCGAATAAATCATTGTCGCGCTCAAACAGGCCCCGTCCCTGAACAACGTGACGCAACAATCGCGATGACAGATTGCCAAGCGTCCAGGGCGCGGGGGGCGCGCTTGGCATCACCGAGTACCAGCCTTGCTCCTCCATTGCGCGGCATACTGTACAGCCTCCACAAGCGGGTACTACCGGGAGTACACCGCAACCATCGTGCAAGGCGTACAGTTCGATGAGTTGCTGACTCGGGCAAGAAGCGTCCCTTAGCAATTCCTGCATACCTTGCAGGCGTTGTCGGCATGTCAATAACAACGACCTTCGCGTAGGCTCGACCCGCAAGATCCACGTATCGCGATCGCGATGTCCCTCATCGAGGATGTCAACAGCGACGTCGGTGCGTACGGTGTCCAAATTGAAGTGTAGGCCGGCGAGAGAAATAATTCCGGAGCGTGCCATTAGCGATAATACGCGGCCGTTCCAGTCCTCGTTTCGCTCGCCCATCATGTCCATGTCATAAGGAGGTGCCACCGAAGTGTCAATATAGAACCGAGCATGAGACGCCGAATTAGGATCGCGTACGGCACTAGCAAACATCGACCGCCAACGCTCTAACCCTTTCTTCACCGAAATGATCTTTTGACTGGCTACCAAACGCGCAACCTTGTCGTCTTCGGGCGCTGCGACAAGCATCGCCATACTAGCTTGGTTGTCCCTACCAGCGCGGCCGACCTCCTGGTAATAGCGGTCGAGGCTCTCGGGAATACATGCGTGAATGACCGTGCGGACATGGGAATAATCGATGCCCAGACCAAACGCAGATGTACCAACAACGAGGTCCAACTCTCCGCTACTCCAAGCCTTCAAAGTGGAACTGCGATCAACACTAGACGACTTGCCATGTAGTACGCGCATGCGGCGAAAGCCCGTGTCGTACAAACATTGATACCAGTTTTGCGCATCTTCAACTTTTGTCACATACAAGATGGCTGGACGTGGCAAATGCATTACAGCTTCCAATATTCGCACTTGGCGCGTCGCCCCGTCGGGGGCAATAGGTGCTATCCAGGTATCAGGCTCCGGGCGGAGGCGCGCGCCAGCGACCAGCGCAAGCGGCGCGTGAGGTGAGAACAGCCGCTGCAGAGTATCGTAGGCATGCTGGGTCACAGTTGCCGATAAGCAGATCAGACGTGGCTGCCGCGCCGGCGGCGCCTGCATTCGTAATTCTGCCACCAGGGCGGCCAGCAGTTGAAATTCATTCCTGAAATCAGTTCCCCAAGCGTCAACAAGGTGTGCCTCGTCAATCACCACCGCCGCAAGCTTGCCTGCCTTCGCCGCACTAAGCAGCGCTGGCCGCAAGCGTCCCACAAAGGATTCTGGCGCGCCAAACAATAAGCCTTGCTCGCCGGTGGCTACGCGATCAATGATTTCGGCATTCTGCTGATCTCGTCCACCGACGTAGGCGCGAGGGTGCTTAGCAAACAGTTCGCCGTATTTTCCTAAGCTATTGCCATGATCCTCTGCAAGCGCGACGGTGGGCACTACCACTGCAACTACCTCCCCTTGATGTGCAGCGGCAAGCGCGTGAAAAACCAAACTCTTTCCCTCGCCGGTAGGTAGTACTGCAAGTAGGGTGCCCCCCAATGGCATATGCAGTGCCGAACGCACAGCCAACGCCTGCCCGGGTCCCCGGAAATGATGATAGTGGAAGCGTGAAGTCAACCAAAGGTCTGCCTTGGGTGGACGCTGGATCCACGGTCGCCTCTGTTGCTGCATTGCCTGTGCATCGACGGCCATAGCACCGCGATCGAGCCATTCCGGTTGCCAGGGATCTGCCTCAACGAGGTTGCCCGCACGCAGCAGAAGGCCGCATGCAGCATACTGCTTGTCCTTCGGCCACCGCGGGCCGACTGGTCGGGGCAAGGCACGCCTCTCGCCACAGGTCGACAACGTTAGGTCCGCGTAACGCAAAGCGTGGCGTAAACGAACGCACCGGTCTAGAGGACTTAAATCATCGTCGTCAATTGCGCGCCGTAGCCGCTCGAATGGTGCTTCGGAGCATCTGAAGGACGCACCCAACGACGCATCGACAAGCGCGGCGCGCAGTTGTGTGTACGCGCTCTCACCTACGAACGTGTTAATCATCATTGTCCGCCAAACTCCTCGGGTGATAGTCTGCTCAAAGCGATCAGGCCAATCGCATCGAGTCGTACGACAGGATTGCGCAATGCAATAAGCAACTTATCGTTGAGCTCAATCTCCCGATCCAAGCCGGAATCCATCGGTTCACTTCGGCTTGCCCGGTGTGTCTTGCGCTGATTGAGCCTACTGTTGCGTCGTCGTATGTCGAGGCAGCCCTTGTCAATCGCGCTATCGATAGCTTTGTGAAAGTCAGCGCCGTTCCTCAACCAGGCTTCCGAATGTTCACGCACCTCCAGACACAACTGCGCGAATTGCGTTCGAGCCATCAAGTGATCGAACAATTGCGGACGACGCACCAGACTAATATCAGAGTGCTCGTCGTATGGCCGCTCCAGCATCTGCAAACGCGCTGGGTCGTTGACGACCTGGAGTTCTGCGTCGACAAAAAATGTTTGCAGCCAGGGAGCCAGATAGGAGTCCATCCGCGCGCGCAGGCTCTGGGCCTCCTCGATTCTAAGGCCGAAAGGCAGACGTGCCTCAACAACATAGCAAAGCTTGAAACCAAGCCACAAATCGTCTTCAAGTTGCGGTTGGTGACGCCACGTCGCGAAGGCCGTACCACGGTCCTCCAAACGACATTGCATTTCCAACTGCCTCATGATCGGCGATCCGAAACGGACGATCTGCGGTGGTTGTTTAAGTCCATCCTTAAGCGCCAGATAGCGCTTGAACGTGAGCTTGGTGTTAAGTGATTTGGCAAAAATCGACGACCAGGGCGTTGTGGGCAACTGTATGCGTTGCTCAGTCCATTGCAGGTCGAAAGTTTTCGCATGATCACCTGAAATTTGAAAACCCAAGCACTTTGCCATCCAGTCGAGAGTTGCAGCACGGATGTCACTGTCCTTATCGTCCACTCGCACGAGGGCGTCGCAGACGTTAGCTTGCCCCTGCTGCTCAAGCAATACCTTGTCCAGAGCGTGCTGATCATCGAGTCGGTCGCGCTCTTGGCGCAACTTTTCCCGAAAGCGCTGAGTAGAATTGCGCAGTCCAGGAACACCTTCGAGCAACATCGTCTGCGCCAACTCAGACATCACCTCTTCCAGCGAAAACAGCACATCAGTAAGCGGTTGGTTGAAGACATGGAATGACTCCACCAAGATCTCATACCATGCATGCCAGTAATGGAATTCGAGAGGGAGCGTTGGAAGGATGACTTGTTGTTCGAGATGCGCCGTTTTTCTGCCGAAACGGTCCAACCGACCAATCCGCTGTTCGACGCGCATTGGTGAAAGCGGCAAATCAAGGTGGACAATGGCGTCCATAAAATGGAGGTTTAACCCCTCCTCTTCCGCTGGACCGCAGAACAGGAAATTAACCGTCGCATTGGCGCCGAAAATGGCGGCGATGTCATCTGTCTGCCTCAAATCGGCCGCCAGCACCACGCACGAGTTCCCCATCCGCTCGGACAACGCCGCAGCGCAGCGCCGAACGTCGTTCGTATCGCTACCGAAAACCGCAATTCTTGGAGTCCCCGTATGAGCAACCCGTCCCACCCGGTGAAAGAAATCTTCGATTCGGACTGCAACCTGATTGAAACGCGCGCCAATGGAAAATTCAGAAGCTAATATCGCTTGGAATTCCATTTTCCAAGCGGGCGACATGATGGCATCGGGGAGAGTGCACAAAACAGTACCAAAGGTGTCCAAGCCGATTCCAAAGGCTTCAAACAGTTTGATCAACCAGGGAACGATAGTCTCCGGAGCGCCCCGTCCCTGATCGATCCCTGCAGCAGTTTCGTTGCGCCATTGCTCAAAGAGGTCAAGAATGTTGTAGGCTCTGCCATCCTCGACATACGTACAATGTACGTGAGAGACATCAGCCGCATTTCCGTCTCGGATAACCGGACCACGCTGTCGAAATGCCCATTGCACCGCATCACGGCGTCGCGTACGAATCAAACGCTGGTTAAGCCGGTGGACATCTGCAACGTGACTTCGCAGCAGGTTGACATTACGCTTAATCTCGTTGGGATCCTCTGATTCGATTGCAGCAGCAATTTTCGAGCCGAGATGCAGTGCTTCCTCATCGTGCGGGAGCAACTGCGGCAATGTGCGCAGTCTCTGCCTTATCAGCACAGCGCTGGCATCGGCCCGAAGACCACGCAGAAAGAAACCAAGAGCCTCACGTTGATCGACTTGCGTTTGGAATGCCTCGGCCGAGACTTCAGCATAGCAGTCCGGATCGATCAGGCGCAGCAAGCGCAACAAAATGTCGCTGCGCCCGAGAGCAGGCGTGGCCGATAATAGTAGCAAACGCGGCGCAGTTGACGCTGCCCACCACAGGTCGGGATGAATCTCTTTGCTAACAACGTGGTGCGCCTCGTCCACCACCAGCAATCCTGGCGGATTGTCGGGCAGTGTACCAAATTGAGTCGGACTAAAAAAGCGCACTTGATTTGGAAAATTGTCGATATAGAACTTGGATCGCAATTCCTTTTTCCATTGCATCAGCAAGTGGGGCGGCGCAATCACCCACACCTGCCCATCTGACACCGAAAGCAGAAACTGCCTAATGACAAGACCGGCTTCGATGGTTTTTCCCATGCCGACTTCGTCGGCAAGAAGGTAACGTTGGAGTGGATCCTCGAGGACACGCCGAGCGACCTCGATTTGGTGGGGTACAAAACGAATCGCCGACGACAATAGCGCCCCTAATCCGCCGGCGGCAGCACGCTGCCCAAGCAGACTAGAGATGAAATGGTGTCTACGCTCGTGCCAATACTGGTTCTCGACACCGCGTGCCGCCAAACTCAATGTTGGATCGTCGTAGCCATCCCAACACCGGCAGAACACATACCGTTCGTGAAGGCGCAACGAAGTACGGTGAAGGAAATCAATGTCATATTCATTGCCGCCGCCGGAAGAGCGAACTCGATGAATGGCTTTGATTTGCCCGGCCTTCCATCCATCATCTAGATGGACGTAAACCCTGGTTTTCAGGGGCAAATCGTATGCAACGACATTCTGTTCATTTTGCGAAATCGTCTGTTTCTTCCAAGGCGAATAAAAAAACTCGACTTTATACCGATTCGACTCTACCGCGACGACTTTACCTGGGCCTAATGTCTGCAGGCGCACGAATCGGCCAACTAATCTTAAATCCCCAGCCATGACAACTCTTCCCCGCCTACTATTTTTTCAAAATGATGAAAAATCGTCATCGTTTTTACTGATTAATTGAACCAGTTGCCAAAAACCACTCAGCTAGGTCGTCCCTAGTCCGCGATTTAAATTATAACAACTTTCTACCATGAAATAAATACTATCAGTAAATGTCGCTTAATTAAGAGATTGAGTCTCAACGTTACAATTGAGCATTAGCGATTGAGGATGTGGCCACAGCGTCAGCGTGATACCTGTAAATCAACACTATGGGAGATCGTTCGATTGCGAATTTCTTACAAAAGCAACACCCAGCAGCATTAACTGAACAGCAACACGAGGACCATCACACATGCAGTTAAACAAGCTGCGCCAAGGTTCAGGAAAGCGGCGCGATAAGCGCGGGTAGCAGTGGTATCTGCGCCAGCCATGACGATGCTGATTTTTTCTTCAATGGCGGCCGAGGCAGCTTTTGCAGACGCCTGTACCAGTTGTCCCATTGTCTCCCTGCTTGCCTCCAGCGCTGCATTCAACACCCGCTCCGCCTTCTCGTGCGCATCCATCCCCCACCGATTGCCGATCCCCTCCAGCTCCTGCTTATACTGGTCGAGCATCGCCTGCTGCGCAACTACACTGTCCTGCAACAACCGGTGATTGATCGTTTGCAGCACCAGTATTGGATCATCGCGCGCGACAGCAATCCCATGCTTGCTCGCGATCTCGCGGATCAGTTGTTCGATTTTATCGTCGGCATTCATCACAGCACCGCCGCTTTATCCAGTTGCCCGAATACTCGGCCCTTGATGATCTTCAGCCGCTGCCTGGTCATGATCGTCAGCGTCTCTTGCGCCAGCGCCTCGTCGAATGTCAGGCGCGCCTGCAACATCTCCGCCAAGTCCCTGCCGTAGGTCTCCTTCTTCAAGTCCGGAAGCTGTACGATGGCCGACACGCGCTCCTTGTATGCTGAATAAGCCTTCATCTGCTCAAACGGCTTACCTTCCTGTGCGATGGTTCCCCAGAACGGATTGAGCCAAACAACGAACTGGGCCTCGTCTTCGCGGAACTGGCCAAGGAGCTGCGCAAATCCGCTCACAGTATCGAGCAGCGCCTGCCCGCCGGTAACGACGGTATGGATGATGAGCTGATGGCCCATCCCGCCAAGCAGCGCCGGCACCTGGTTGCTGATCACAAAGTGAGACAGTGGAACAAATGCGCTGGCGCCATTGTCGATCACGACATCGCCCTGCGCAGCGGCGATCATCTCGATGAGCGTGTCGAAACTGCGCGGATTGATTTCGTCGCCTTCCATGATCTGCAGGAGCTGGACGCCTAGCGCCTTGTAGCCATTGAAGGTTGCGTTGACGGGATCGGTATCGATGCAGGTGAGCGCATGTCCGCGCTCTAGCTTGTACTGCGCCAGGAACGCGGCGGCAACCGACTTGCCAACCCCGCCCTTCCCTTGCAGCAACATGTGAATCTTGGCCATTATATTAAATCCTCCTTCCTTGGTACCGGGTTGAATGTGAAGCCGCGTATTTCATCCGACGAGTCTTTTTGCATTGCCGGCTTCGGCGCGGCAGCGGAAAAATTCCGTGCAGGTACTGGCGGCGCTTTCTTAGCCTTGGTTGCGCGGGCGCTGCGTATATAGCGGTGTACAAAACTGAGAAATGCATCGTACTTGCAGGGCACTTGGCCGTTTTCGTGCAAGAAGCGCCAGACAGTGCGTACGGCATAGCCCGCGTCCAGCCCGGCCTGGATATCGTCTCGCACGGCCAGCAGCGCTACAAGATTCTTTTCGCTCCTGCTTGATGTGCGTCGCGATGCCCACTCGTCCAGCGATTCGTTGTGGCGCCTCTTCATGGCTGTTTTTCGCCTGCGTGAAATGTTCTGGGATGGCGCCGCCGTGGCGCTGTTCCAGTATAGGTCGGCCACTGCCAATTTTTCGATATACCGGTCCGTTACCCGCTCAAACCTTGATCAATTCGGCATGCGTCCGGCTTCGCTACCGTACTCTTTCGTGGAGTAACCGGCGCGAAGAGCCGGGCAGGATAGGTGTTGTGGGCCCACAGCCGGCGGCTGCGTTCCCACAACACATTCCTTATTCGCACTTCGTGCTCAACGGAATCCTGCTCTGCGAGGCCAGGCGGCTACCGCCGCCCAGATTCAAGGACAACCCATGGCTGAACAAACCAAACGGGGCACGCCGCCGATCAAGGTGTATTGCCTGCCGGAGCAACGCAACCAGCTGCTGGTACTGGCAGCAAACGCGAACCTGAGCGTGTCGTCGTATTTGCTCAGAGTGGGGCTCGGCTATCGCGTGAGAGGAATGCTCGACCACAGGCGCGTCGAGGAACTTGTACGCATCAATGGCGACCTGGGACGGCTCGGCGGGCTGCTCAAGCTCTGGCTGACCAACGACGAGAGAACAGAAGCTTTTGGCGAAGCCACGATCCGCGCCCTGCTCGGCAAGATCGGTGACACGCAAGACACGATCCACGAAGTGATGCAGCAAGTCGTGCTGAGTGGCACCGGGCAGCAGGATCTTTAGCCGCTGAAATGCGCGGAGACCAACATGATCATCAAGCACGTTGCCATGAAGTCTGCGAAGAAAAGCAGTTTCATCGGCCTGGTTCGATACCTCACCGGCGCCCAAGGCAAAGGCGTGCGCGTCGGCGAGGTGCTTATCATCAACTGCCATTCGGCGGAGGCACAGAACGCGGCGCTCGAGGTAACCATCACGCAACAGCAAAACACGCGCTCGCACGCGGATAAAACTTACCACCTGATTGTCAGCTTCCGGGAAGGTGAAAGCCCTGCGCCCGAAATACTGAAAGCAGTCGAACAGAAAATATGCGATGGCCTCGGCTTCGGCGAACACCAGCGCATCAGCGTCGTCCACCACGACACCGACAACCTGCACATGCACATCGCCATCAACAAGGTCCACCCTGCCCGCCTGACCGTACACGAGCCTTACAACGCGTACCACACCTTCGCCAAGCTGTGCGACCGGCTGGAAAAGGCATTCGGCTTGCAGCGCGACAATCACACGCCGGGCAAAACCGCCAGCGAGAACCGCGCGGCGGACATGGAGCAGCACGCGGCCGTCGAGAGCCTGCTCGGCTGGATCAGGCGCGAGTGCGTGGAACAGATCAGGGAGTCGCGCACCTGGGCCCAATTGCACCAGGCGCTCGACGAACATGGCCTCCGGCTACGGGAGCGCGGGAACGGCTTCGTCATCAGCAGCGAAGACGGCATATTGGTGAAGGCCAGTTCCGTGGCCCGGGAATTTTCAAAAGAAAAACTGGAGAGCCGGCTGGGCAGCTTCCAGCCGTCGCCACACACAACATCGGCCCAGCGGCCCGGAAAGCGCTACAGCAAACAGCCCACCGCAACGAACGCGGACACCACCGCCCTCTTCGCGCGCTACAAGAGCTCACAGCACCTGGCGATGGCGACGAAAGCGGACGAGTGGCGCAAGGCCGCTGCGCGCAAGCAGCGCCTCATCGAAGCAGCCAAACGCACCGGCCGCCTCAAGCGCGCCGCCATCAAGCTGGTTCGCGCTTCGCGCACCAGCAAGAAACTCATGTACGCAGCCACGAGCAAGGTGCTGCGCGAAGAGATCGCTGCGGTCAACCGGCATCACTTCAAGGAGCGGCAGCAGATTCACGACAAGTACCGGCGGCTGGCGTGGGCTGACTGGCTGCGGCAGGAGGCCAACGCAGGCGACCAGGAGGCGCTGCAGGCGCTCCGCGCACGCAGGAATGACTCTGCTCGCCACGGCGAGACGCTGCGCGGCACAGGCGCGCGCCAGGAGCCATTTGCAGGCGCCCGGCACGACAGCGTGACCAAGAAGGGAACCTTGATCTACCGGTTCGGCGCCAGCGTGGTCCGCGACGACGGCGCCAGGCTCGATGTCGCGCGCGGCGCCAGCCAGGCAGAACTCGAAGCTGCGCTGCGCCTGGCAATGGCGCGCTACGGCAGCCGCATTTCGGTGACCGGTTCGGAACAGTTCAAGGAGCACATCGCGCGGGCGGCCGCTGCCGCCCATCTTTCCGTCAGCTTCGACGACGACGCGCTGGAACGGCGCCGCCAGTTGCTGGCGCAATCTACCACCAGGAAGGGGAATCATCATGGCAACGACACGAACCAACACGCCGGAGCAGGACAACGACCTGATCGAGGCCGCCATGTCAGCCGTGCAGCAGCCGCAAGCCGCGCAGCAGGCGGCGCCAGCGCCAAACCGCCAGCCGGAGTACAACAGCAGCAGCATTCCCACGGCGCCCAGCCATACGCTGGAGACCCTGGAACCACGCCGCCGGCCGCAGCCGGCCACCATCTGCGAGGGCTGTCCGAACTCGGTGTGGTTTACGTCCCCGAGCGAACTGAAATGCTACTGCCGGGTGATGTACCTGATCACGTGGGCAAGCCGGGAGCCGAATCAGCTCACGGCTTGCGACGGCATCTTCATCGGCCAGGAAGACGCGCTGCACATGTGAAGCGCGCTGGCCATTCCGCCGGCGGCAAACCGCTGGTGGCCAGTGCAGGCACGGCGCCGCCGCCAGCAAGCCAGGGCCGGCTGCTACCGCTGTCCCGGCTTGGCAAGCTGGAATTGGGCAAAGCGACGGCCGCCGATATGCATCGCGTCGGGGAGCGCGAGGCAAACAAGCCGGCGGCACCAACCGACGGGCACATTGAGATCAACGCCGATCGCGCGCGGGTGCATGCGCCGCCTTCGCCGGGAAGCACCGGGGACGCACGGAAGACCAGCGGTACCCAGCCTGAGCGCGAAGCCGAAAAGGAAGCCGGCATATCACCAGTCTCTACAAAAAATATCCACACCTCATCAAAAACCCGCCAGCTAAGTGCAGCCGAGAAATACGTCATTGAGCGAGAACAAAAGCGTGTCAATGGGTTCGATATACCGAAGCACAAGCTCTACACTTTTAGCGAAGATATCTCTGCCGAGTTCGTCGGACTGCGCCGCATCGATGCACAGGCGCTGGCCCTGCTGCGGCTTGGCGACGGCATCGCGGTGCTGCCCGTGGACGACGCCACGGCGCAGCGTCTCAAGCGCCTGCCGCGCGGCCAGACGGTCACCGTCACGGCCGCAGGCACGGTCAAGAGGAAAGGACGGAGCAGATGAAAGACCGTTTCAACAACGCGGTAGGACCGCAGGTGCGCACGGGACGCAGGAAGTCCGGCAAGCTGGTGCCGGTGCTCGCTGCCTTCACGCTCTACGCCGCGCTGCACGCGGCCACCCAGCTCTTCGCACGCGACATGCACTACCAGCCGTCGCTCGGTGTGCATTTCCACGACATCTATCCGCCGTGGGCGATCGTGCAGTGGGCGGCAAAATGGTACCAGCAGTACCCGGATGCTTTCCGGCGTGCCGGCGGTGCGGGCATCTCGATCGCCAGCCTTGGCCTGATCATCCTGGCCGTTGCCAAGATGGTGATGGCCAATACCTCCAGGGTGAACGAATTCCTGCATGGTTCGGCGCGGTGGGCCAACAAGGTCGATATCGAGCAGGCCGGCCTGCTGCCTGCGCGGCATTCACTCTTTGATCGCCTGCGTGGCACGCTATCGAAGCCTCATGCCGGCGTGTACGTGGGCGCATGGCTCGACAAGGGCGGCGCCCTGCACTACCTGCGTCACGACGGCCCGGAACACGTGCTGACCTACGCGCCCACGCGCTCGGGCAAGGGCGTCGGCCTGGTCGTGCCCACGCTGCTGTCATGGCCAGAGAGCGCCGTCATCACCGACCTGAAAGGCGAGCTGTGGGCGATGACCGCCGGATGGCGCCAGAAGCACGCGCGTAACAAGGTGCTGCGCTTCGAGCCGGCGGCGCCCGACTGCGAAGTGTTTTTCAACCCGCTCGACGAGATCCGCATCGGCACCTCGTACGAGGTGGGCGACGTGCAGAACCTGGCGACGCTGGTCGTGGACCCGGACGGCAAGGGGCTCGAGACGCACTGGCAGAAAACCAGCCAGGCGCTCCTCGTCGGCGTGATCCTGCACGCGCTGCACAAGCGCCGCAACGAGGGCACGCCCGCTTCCCTGCCCCACGTCGATCACCTGCTGGCCAACCCGGACCGCAGCGTGGCCGAGTTCTGGATGGAAATGGTCACTTACTGCCACGTCGATGGCCAGCCGCACCCGGTGGTGAGCGCCGCCGCGCGCGACATGATGGATCGCCCGGAAGAAGAAGCCGGGTCGGTGCTGTCCACGGCGAAGTCCTACCTCGCCCTGTACCGCGACCCGGTGGTGGCGAAAAACGTGGGTGTCTCCAACTTCCGCATCCGCGACCTGATGAACCACGACCGGCCGGTAAGCCTGTACATCGTCACCCAGCCTAACGACAAGGCGCGGCTGCGTCCACTGGTGCGGGTAATGGTCAACATGGTGGTGCGGCTACTGGCCGACAAGCTCGAATTCGAGCGCGCGATCGCCAATGCACCGTGGTGGCATAAATGGCTGACCAGGGCAGGCAGAAAAATCGAGCCAAGATCGTTCGTGCGCGCCAGGCGCGGCTACAAGTACCGGCTGCTGGGCATGATCGATGAATTCCCCAGCCTTGGCCGGCTGGAGATTTTGCAGGAGTCGCTCGCCTTCATCGCTGCCTACGGCATCAAGCTGTACCTGATTTGCCAGGACATCAACCAGCTCAAGAGCCGGGAAACCGGCTACGGCCCGGACGAGACGATCACGTCGAACTGCCACGTGCAGAACGCCTACCCGCCCAACCGCATCGAGACGGCCGAGCACTTGTCCAAGCTAACCGGCACCACCACGGTGGCCAAGGAGCAGATCACTACCAGCGGCAAGCGCACCAGCGCCCTGCACGGCCAGGTGTCGCGCACCATCCAGGAAGTCCAGCGCCCGCTGCTCACGCCCGACGAGTGCCTGCGCATGCCCGGCCCCACCAAGGAGGGAGAGCTGATCGTCGCTCCCGGCGACATGGTGGTGTACGTCGCCGGCTTTCCGGCCATTTACGGGCGCCAGCCGCTGTACTTCAAGGACCGCATCTTCAGCGCCCGCGCAGCGGTGCCGGAGCCGGAACACAGCGACGTGCTGCGCGTGGTCACGCCACACGACAAGCGGGAGATCCGGCTATGAAGAAGATACTGCGCATGGCGGCGCTGGCGGCGCCCATCGCGGGCAGCGTGGTGCTGGCTGCCGGGGTGCTGTGCTACCTGGCCGGCGCGCGCGTGAACACCAGCAAGAGCATCCCGGTGGGGCTGTACTGGACCAGCGACCGGCCGGTGGAGCGCGGCGCCTACGTGGTGCTGTGCCCTCCGCAGGTGGGCGTAGTCGCCGAGGCGCTGCGCCGAGATTACCTGCCGGCCGGCTTCTGCCCTGGCGGCTACGGCTTCATGATGAAGAAGGTGGCGGCCCTCAAGGAGGACGTGGTCGATATCAGCGATGCCGGCGTGGCCGTCAACGGCGCCTTGCTGCCACTGAGCGCGCCGCTACGGCAGGACGCAGCCGGCCGGCCCATGCCGCGCTACCAGGCCACGCATTTCGTCATCGGCAATTCCGAGGTGCTGCTGATGTCGGACGTCAGCAGCACCTCGTTCGACGGGCGCTACATCGGGCCGGTCAACCGCGCCCAGATCGAGGCCGTGATCGTGCCAGTCCTGGTCCGGCACGATGAACGCCCGCCCCATCCCCCGCCTGCCCGGCCCGGCCAACATCACTGAGCCGGCAGGCTTTACCCCAAGGAGAACAACATGAACGAACACACGACAGCAACCGTTATCCCTTTCCCACGCGGCGAGGTAGAAGAAGTCGGCCTGGATGTCAACCTGGCGCACCAGCACCTCGCCGTCTCGAAGCTGCATGACGCGCTCATCCCGGGCTTCGCGGCGGAGTTTTCGCCGGAAGAAGCCGAGGTGGCCGGCGCCTTCCGCGAAGACGCACTATCCGAGGCCGACGCCTTCGACAGCGCGCTCGATGCGCAAACCTAGCGCCGGCCGCATGATCAAGGAGGACAAGACATGGACAGCGAAAAGCAATCATTCCCCGACAAGGTCGCGGAAAAGCTGATCGCGCAGCTGCGCGAAGGCACCGCGCCATGGCAAAAACCATGGCAGCCCGGTGAGGCGTCATCGCGCCTGCCGGTCAATCCCGTTACGGGAAGCCGCTACAAGGGCATCAACGCCCTGCACCTGATGAGCGAAGGCCGCGAGGACCAGCGCTGGATGACGTACAAGCAGGCCGAATCGCTCGATGCGCAGGTGCGCAAGGGCGAAAAAGGCACGGCAATCCAGTACTGGAAATTCACCGAGGACCAGATCCAGACCGACACCAATGGCAAGCCGATTTTCGATGCGCGCGGCCAACCGGTCAAGGAAGCCGTGCAGCTCGAACGCCCCCGCGTGTTCTTTGCGACCGTGTTCAACGCCGAGCAGATCGACGGCCTGCCGCCGATGGAGCGCAAGGCGCAGAACTGGAATCCTGTCGAACGCGCAGAAAAAATTCTGCAAGCCAGCGGCGCCGACCTGCGCCACGGGCAGCAGGACAGCGCCTACTACCGCCCCGCCACCGACACCATCCACTTGCCGGCCAAAGAGCAGTTCCCGACCGCCGACAACTACTATGCGACAGCGCTGCATGAACTGGGCCACTGGAGCGGCCATGCCTCGCGGCTGGACCGCGACCTGGTACACCCTTTCGGCAGCGAAGGCTATGCCCGCGAGGAACTGCGGGCCGAAATCGCCAGCATGATCATGGGTGACGAAATCGGCATCGGCCACGATCCCAAGCAGCACGCAGCCTACGTCGATTCGTGGATCAAGGTGCTGCGCGAGGATCCGCTGGAGATCTTCCGCGCCGCGAGCGACGCCGAGAAAATCCAGAGCTACGTGATGGGGCTGGAGAAAAAGATGGTGCAGGACGAAGCACTGCAAAACGGCCAGCAGTATGCAGAACGCGCGCAGCAAAAGGTGGTAGTGGTCGCGCAAAACCGGACGGAGGTTGACATGGGAATGCCACGCGATGGCGCCGACCAGGAATCGCTGGCGCAGCGCGCCGAGGCCTGGGTGCTGGCGCGCCTTGAACAACGCACGCTGCTGCGCGCGATGGACGTTGCCAGCGATGCCCAGCTGGAAAGGATCAGCGCGGTCCTGTCTGACATGGCGCCGCCGACCAGCGATAATCCGTTCTGGCAGCGCCACGCCCTGCCCGGTGCCGGCACGGAGCTGCCACTGAAAATTGCCGAAGCGCGCGAGGCGGCCGGCCAGCGCCTGCTTGATTCGCCGCTCGCTGCTGCGCGCAAGGAACTGCTCCGGCACCGCGCCGGCAACAGCGCGGGCGCCGACGAAGGCGAGTCGCTGGCCCGCGCGTCGGAAACCGTGCTCGGATTCTCGCTGCCGCAGGACTGGAGCGGAGGAATACGCGTCGAAGGTTTTGGTACCGAGATGGTCGAAGGCCAGCCGTCATTCACCACCATCCTGCCCAAGGGGGCGCAGCCGGAGGGCTGGGGCGTGTTCACGGAACACGGTGACGGCAGGCACACCATGGTGGGCAGCTACGCCAGCGAGCAGGCCGCCAACGCAGTCGCGGAGCGCCTGTCGCTACTAGACGCGCATTCGACGCTGAACGAACACGAAGCGGCAGCCAAGCTTGCGCGCATCAACGAAGAGCGCGTGAGACGCGATCCTGACAGCACCGAGGAAGACATCACCGCCGCCCGCGAACTGCGCAAGAACAGCGACTTCGTGGCCGTCACGCAGGACGAGGACCTGCAACGCCGGATCGCGGCCGAACAGGAGAAGAAGGTACACCAGGCGCAGTCAGACACTGATGCGGCGGCAGGCAGGATATTTATCGACGTGCCCTACAAGCAGAAGGACGAAGCCAAGGCGCTGGGCGCGAAATGGGACCGGCAGGAGCAATCGTGGTTCGTGCCTGGTGGCCTCGATCCCGCGCCGTTCGCCAGGTGGGCGCCACAGGAAAGCGCGCAGTCCGTCGCCGCGCCACAGGCGCCATCGGCAGCCGCTGCGAGTGCGCCCGGCGCGCCCGACTCGCCCGACTCGTCCGAGGCGCAGCGCCAGTACCTGGCCGTGCCGTTTGACGACCGCGCCGAGGCCAAGGCGGCGGGAGCGCAGTGGGACCGTTCCGCCAAATCTTGTTTTGCCGGGCCAGACGCCGATTTACCCAAGCTGGAGAAATGGAAGCCGGAGAATGTCCCAGCGCAGCAGGCGCCGGCTATGGGGCCGCGAGAAGAGTTTGCCGAAGCGTTGCGGTCGGTCGGCTGCGTCGTCAGCGGCCAGCACCCGGTGATGGACGGCGAGAAGCACCGGATCAGCGTGGAGGGTGAGAAGTTTTCGCAGAATGCCGGCGCCGGCTTCTACGTGGGGCACCTGGACGGGCACCCGGCCGGCTACGTCAAAAACAACAAGACCGGCGAGGAAGTGTCGTGGAAGGCCAAGGGCTATGTGGCGGATCCGGCACAGAAGGCGCTGCTGGCGGCGCAGGCTGCATCGAAACAGCAGCAGCGCGAGGCCGAAGTGGCGCGCCGCCAGGAACACGCGGCCGCCCGCGTCGTCAAACAGGTACAGAAGCTCGTGCCGGTCACCGAGCCAACGTCGTACATGCAGGCCAAGGGCATCGTGCCGCACGCCGGGGCGCTGACCGACAAGGACGGCAAGAAGACTTACGTGCCGGCGATCGATGCCGAGGGCAAGCAGTGGAGCATGCAGTACATCCAGGAGGATGGCACCAAGCGCTTTGCAAAAGACAGCAGGAAGGACGGCTGCTTCCACGCTGTCGGCGGCATGGAGCAACTTGCTGCCGCCCCTGCCCTGGTGATCGCCGAGGGCTACGCCACGGCAGCAACGCTCAAGCAGGCGCTGGGTTTTGCGACGGTGTCGGCATTCGACGCGGGCAACCTGGCGCAGGTGGCGCGGGCGCTGCACGACAAGTTCCCGGACAAGCCTGTCATCATCGCCGGTGACGACGACCGCCATCTTGCAGCCACCCAGGGCGCCAACCCTGGCCGGACCAAGGCGGAGGAAGCGGCGGGCCTGGTCGGCGGCAAGGTGCTGCTGCCGATCTTCGCGCCCGGCGAGAACAGCTTTCCGGCAAGCGTGGCGCCGGTGACCATCAGCGCATTCCGCCAGCACAGGAACGGGTTGAACGTCCTGAGCGAGGAGCAGACCGGTGCGCTTGACCGGATGAAGCAGTTCACCGACTTTAACGACCTGGCCACCAGGAGTTCGCTGGGCATGGCCGGCGTCGAGCGCCAGGTACGCTCGGCCGTGAACGACATCGTGGACAGGCACCGCCATGCTGCGGTGCAGGAACAGGAGGTTGCCCTCACGCCGGCGCAGGAAGAGGCGGTGGCGCTCAAGGCGAAGCGCAAGCGTGCTGCTGCCATCGCGTAATCGTCAGCACCGGTCAGGTAATAGTGGCCGGGCCGGTGTCTGAAAACCTGGACTATAATGAAATGCACACGTCAATTGAAGGGAGACCATCATGACACTCAAGATTCGCGGACCTCGCAGGTTTGATTCGCCCGACGTATTGCGCGGCGATGCGCCGTTTCTTGGCGCCACCGTCAAGGAATGGGACGACGCGCTGACCGGCAACATGGAAAAGACATTGGCGGAAATCAAGCTGCGGACGGCCAATGCGCCGAAGCGCGACGCTTCCAAGGCCGTCACCTCCGACCTGGCCAGCGCGGCCAGCAAGCGCCTTGCTGGCGTGAAATAACATTTGCCATCACTGAGACGCGCAAGCCATAGTTCTGCTCTTTTTCAGGATGATCACGGCCGAGGTGCCTCGGCCGGCACTTCTTCATCGTCGGCGGAAGCCGGCGGATCGAGTGCCTCGCGAACTGCGACAACAATCAGCTGGCCCAGTGCTTCGTCTTGCAGCTGCGGGAAGTCCTTGATGAGCTTGCCAGACAACTGCCAGCCATTGTCACGCACAGAACGGATGATTTTGTCGATGTCGGTGTTCGGTCCCTCGAGGTAGTTTTTAACGCCCTCGCGTGCACGCTCGATCCCGCGGAGGTAGTTGGCCTCCTTGCTCATCTCGACCTCGATCGTCATCTGAACCACGTGTCCCACAAACTCGCACTGCTGCGTCAAGTTTGGATAGCGCCAGGCAGACGCCGCGTCGTCATAGGCGTCGAACCTGAAATTGCTCTCGACGCCATCCTCATAGGTCTCGACAGCCGCGAACTCATAGAGTTCCTGGTATTTGACCATCAGGGGCTTTGACAGCACCTCTAGCGACCTGTCATATCCGGCCCGCTCACGCGGGCTATCGGTGATCGTTGCCGACACTGGAAGGATAAACGGCGCTGGCACGGCACCATCACGACGCAGTACGTCGTTGATCAGGAATCGCGATATCCGGCCATTGCCGTCGGCCATGGGGTGAATGTAGACGAACCCGAACGACGCAACTGCGGCGCGCAGTATGGACGAAGCCCCCTTGGTCTTCGCCAAGAACGCCTGCAAGCCGTGTAGCAAGTCCTTTGTATGATCCCAGTGGGGCGCGATGTAGTCGACAATGTTTGTGAAGGCCGATGTGTGGCCAACGAACACCGGTGACTTGCGCAGGCCGTATCGCGTGGCCGCGCCCAGGATTGCGACCTGGAGCTCTTCCAAGGCCTTGGGCGATAACGGATCTCCGTCCCGGCCACAACGATTTTCCATGGCGGCCGCAAAGCGCCGCACGCGGTCGACGTGGCGTTCCTCATGCTCAATTTGAAAGCTCGCCCGACTCTCCTTGATGGAGAGCCAGACGGCGCTTCGCATCAGGAGATCGGTGCCGTACTGGCGCTCGAGCTGTTGCAAAGCTTGCGCACAGTCATAGGCCTCGATATGTGAAACGCTTTCGGTCCGCACGACGACAGGGCAGAATTCCCGGGTGCCAGGCAAGTTGTCGCGAACGCGCCAGCGCTGCACGTTCAGTGGACGGGTGGCCACCAGGTATCTATTCGAATCCAGCGCGTCGATGTAGTTGCCGATCGTCAGATCAGGCACATTGAGCTGGCGGCCGGTCAGCCACTCATAGAGAAAGCCCGCACGCCTGGCGTACACACTGGTCCGCGCGGTGCCCACCCATGCTTCGATTTCGTCTTTTTCCACCTTCATGAACAGCCGGTAGAGAAATTCCAAATTGACTATTTCATGTTTCAACGCAAAGCTCAGGTGGTTCGCCACAGTAGGCGCCGGCCGCTGCGCCAGAGGATAGGTCTCTTCGCGAATGTGGTCGACGATGTGCGTGCGGCGCTTGGCCCCCACCTTGCTCTCAACAGTAAATGGTTGTACAGCAGAAATTTTAAGCTGCTCAGCAAGCCATTTATATCCGATGTAGTCGCTCATAAACCATTATTTTTCTTTGATTTTCATTATTTATGAGTGTCTCACAAAAAAAACAATTATAAAATTGCTCTTTAGGAAACCTCAGTGATCAACAAAGACCTCGCGTTTTGTCATGCTGTTTTTTGTAATTCCTCAGCCTGATTTCGTTCTGGATTCAGCTCATGGCAGAAAAAGCTGCCGCCGGTGATGCCAGCGATTTTTCAGCTGGCAGCCCGGCGGCAGGGACGCTTTCCTTCGCACTGACGCGGTCGGCCCCTCCGCGCGAGGGTGGCGTGCCATCCTGGGTGGATTTACCACCGCGAGATCCGCCCGGCACCGGCTTCTGCGGCCCGGCTTTAGCTGCAGGGGAAGGCTTGGCGTACACAATCGATACATCGACGTTCGTGCTGTCGAGAAAAACGGCAGTGCTTGCTGTAGTCGCGTTGGGATTGGCCAAATGGCTCAGCGTGAGCTGATACGTGTCAGGGACCAGGCCTTCAAAGGTAAAGCGCCCGTCGCTGCTGATGATCGCTGTCTTGCGGAGACTGCCTGCATAGCCTTTCAGCAGTACGTGCATTCCTGACAGGGTAGCGACGGGCGCGCCGTCTTGCGAAATAAACCACCCCTTCAAGGACGCGCTGGGACGCAATGCCAGCAGCTCGTAAACCGCAGCGAATTCGCCATCCTTCGAGACGAAATTGACGCTCATGGACGCTGCTCCCGGCGCCAGCCTGGTCAAGATCTCGGCCATCGCAGACGAGTCGATGGTAAAGCTGGCATCGGCCGGGTTATAAGTCCAGTAGTCCTGTAAGGCGATAACGGAATTGCCGGCAGATACCAGTTCTGCACGGCTGTCGTCCTTGAAATCGCCACTAGGGTTGCTGGCCAGTCGAAACGTGAGCGGTCCTCCCGTCAGGCTGTTGTTCGCCCCGAGGCCTTCGACGTTCAACCGGGGCCGTTGCGCGGGCAGCTCGCCGTTTTCCATGGCTTCGATCACCGTGGCGACGCGGGTTGGACGCTGCGACCGGATGAGCGCCGTCAAACTGGTGGCGCCCGAGCCGGTGTGGACGAGGAAATTCCCGTACTCGTCGTACCCGGGATCCCCGGGGGTCCAGAAACGCAATGAACCGTCGACGATACGGGCCTCGCGCACTGCCCCCGTCGCGGACACGGAGGTAGCAGGAAGCGATATGCCCAGCCCAGATAACGGAATGACGTAAACCTCGGCGTGATCGAGGTCATTGAGCATGGCGTTGGGCTCCGCCTCCACGGTCCAGGACAGCGACGCCAGGTTGAACGGGAAAGTATGATCGTGGCGTACGACCAGCGCTCCTGGCGGACGTACCGCCGTACCGGCCAGGACATCCCACTGCGGCACATCGGCGATGTTTTTCAGGTTCGAATAGCGGTCCCGGTCAAAGTAGATCGTCCACTCTTCGATCGGGACACCGCCCCCAGCGTTATCCATCATGTAATCGTAACGCCAGATTGTCCCCCCAATATGTGTGCTCCGAAAATTGATTACGGAGGCTAACGCAGGTAAAGCAAAGCTGTAAGCCAGCAGGACCACCAGGTAGTAGCGCAAGATGCCCATGTTCGATCTCCTTTCGTCGTCGGAAGTCCGAACGTTACGCACAAAGTGTGCGCATGCTGCTGTGGTCAATGGAATCAGTTACTTAGCGAGGATGTCGCGTCGAAGGGGTACCTATAAGACGGCCAACTATCAAATTTACCGACGTGTTGTCATCTGCCCGACGGTGGTTCACTGGCGAGGCATTTCCGATAACTGAACGCGCCGCGCAGATAGATAAATTTGTAGCAGCCCTGCCTTGTCACGCTGTCCAAGATCAACATCGACCAGCAACACGCGATCAAAATTCACTGCCGACGACCGCAAGCCTCCCGGTAAAGGACACCCCGTGACTTACTACGATCTGACAGCCATCTTACTTTTTTCGGTGCTGAGCACCTGGATTATTGTAGCCATCGATAAAGATCGACGTTTGCGCTTCGTTCGACAGTACAAATGGCCCGCGTCGGTGCTGCAGGCGTTACAAGTCAAACATCCAACGCTAACAACATGGGAGTGCGAAGTGGTTGGTGCATGTCTTGCCCGATTTTTTCTGGCTGAAGTACGCAGTGCGGGAAGTGGCATCGTGCTGCCATCGAAATTGGCGGAGGATCTCCTGCGTGTCTTCATGGCCGATAAGCCAGCTTACCTCTGCTTCACGATGCGCGCCTTTAAAGATTTTTTCCGCTTGAGCTCCCCGTTCCGTCCCCATGTCGCAGAAGAAGAAAGGAAGGGACTCGAGCGGGCCTGGCGTGAGGCCTGCTGGGACGAACATCTGAATCCCGAGCATCCTGCTCGCCTGCCTCTGATTTTCGAACTCGACGCATACTTCAGCATCCCGGGAGGCGTGCGGTACACCCTCGTAGAGGACGAACTGTTCGCCGAACTGATCGTGGGGCAAGAAGAAACATGCAAACGCACGAAGGAAACGGCCCCTAATAAACTATTTTCAAGTGAAACTGGCCGACGCGTGGTCAATCCAGTCGATCACACGCGGTCTGGCAAGGAGCCCTGGAAGTTCATGGCTCCGCTGTCCGACGGTGATATTTGCCCGGACTACAGTTATTAAAGGCTTGGCTGGGTGTTTTCAAACCCATAGCGTTCTACGGCACTTGACGGTTGTGCGGTCCGGCACTGTACCGAACCCATGCCGGCTTTAACGTTCACTCACATGAGCGTCCACGACCATGACCACTCCTCGCGATCCAACTGACACTTATGAATATCTCGACAAGAGCATCAAAGCAAGTGAGCGCCGAGTGCTGGAAATCATTCGCGAAATCGAAGATCATCCAGACATTCCACACCGATATTTCATCTTGAGCACTCCGCGCAGCATGGCAAAGAGTCTCTTTAATCGCTATTCGCGTGGCGATGCGATGGAGGAACTGCATCGGCATTTGCACGAAGAGTACATTCCAACCTTCCGCCGCGCCGAGAGATTGTCGCAGGAACACTTCCCGGACCAGCCTTACCGGATGCATCTCGAGAACAAGGATGGCTGGATGCTGTTCGCCTTGCTGGCCTGCCTTGACGACGATGGCAGTTTACTCGCCAACCCATCCCGATGGTTTTCCCATTGCGGCAAGACGCCACTCTATGCAATGGTGCTCGGGGGCCTGTCGCCCAATTACCATTATGACGGGGACTACGATGCCAAGAGCAACGCGCTCGCTGGCGACGACCAGCTCGTAGAATTGCTGCGTCAACCAGCGGAGACATGGCAGCAGGGCTGCCTCAACTTCATGCACCGCTGGCCGAAGACGATGAAAGCGCACGGCTATCGGGATTATTTCGATGCGGCGAAGGGGGCGCGTCCGGCGTATCCGACCAGCTTGGCGATGGTGGTATGCGCCTTCGATATCGACGATAGCGGCTTCCGGCACTTGCCTTTCTATCCGATGGATATCGTGGACTACTATCGCGCCCATCGTCGTCCGGGACGCGCGCCATGGCAGGATCCGGTCCGTGCTATACCAGAACATGCCTTCCCTAGGCCCAAGAAGATCTACCCGCTGCGCAGCAGCGAAGCCTACTCCCGCTGGATAGAAATCATCAGCAATGGCAGCCCGGAGCGCTGCCGCAAGGTGCTGGGCAGACGCAAGACTATGCCGGATCTTTTCACTGTGACCGAGGCCCTTGTCAACGTAGGGCTGGCGATTTGCGCGGACTGGAAGGACGACGAAACGATGGAGGCGCAGGCAAAGGACATGTACATGGCTTGGGGCCATCCCTGGCCTGTTGACGGCGCCAGCACGCTGCAGGGAGCCGCCCGCGTGAGTGAACTGCTCAACGCCCTCGATGCGGCGACTGGTCCGAGGCTGGCGGTTATCACTGACGAGTCGGACACAGTAATGGCGGTGCTGATCGACGCCGATCGGGAGGCAGAATTCACTGAGCTGTGCGAACAGCTGGAAGTGCGCCGTTTGTATCGACAGGACTGGCAGTAAGGCGCTGATCAGGATTGGCCGCACTCAGTCAATACACGGAGAAAGTAAGGCAATTTCGCGAGTGTTTTATTCGGGTGGAGCTGAGGCCTGGGAAGCTCTGGTCGCATGGAAAAGGTACCCGACCTCGCAGGTTCGATTCGCAAGGGGTATTACTTCGCGACGCGCCCTTTCTTGGCGCCACCGTCAAGCAATGGGACGACGCGCTGACCGGCAACATAGAAAAGACGCTGACAGAGATCAAACTGCACACCGCCAATGCGCCAAAGCGCGATATTTCCAAGGCCATCACCTCCAACCTGGCCAGCTCGGTCAGCAAGCGCCTTGCCGGCGTGAAATAGCATATACCATTCCTGAGGCGCACCTGACATCGGTGCCGTTCACCAGGCCGCCGACGTCAGTATCCGTCAATGGTCAGGAAAATAGCGCTTGCCGAACTGTAATCGACCGATTACGACAGCCGTATGTTCAAAGTAAAATCGCTTCCAGAATTTACTACTTGGCTGTAAGCGTCTTCCTTGCACCGTCTGTTCGTAGCGAGTAGCGTCTGCCAAAGTAGTTCCCGTTACTTTTTTGGCGGGAACTACTGTGGACACTGAAGTGGAGTCGGGTAATCGTAGAGGGCGACCAAACTACTCGCCGGAGTTTAAACATCGCCTGGCAATGGCGGCCTGCGATCCCGGTGTGTCGGTATCGAAGCTGG
>Ga0308159_1000580_pt1 | contig 77960 bp, 48 predicted proteins | sample PhyCR1_FD_201040 | JGI IMG/M metagenome (GOLD analysis project Ga0308159, IMG submission 201040) | Phyllosphere microbial communities from UC Gill Tract Community Farm, Albany, California, United States - DLSLC.R1 | ecosystem: Host-associated > Plants > Phyllosphere > Unclassified | place: USA...
AACCCGTGAGTTTAAATCGCACTTTGCGCTGAAGAGATAGTCAGATTGTTGGATAATTGGATAGTCAGATAATTAGATAATTCGAAAGATCTAAAAATCGAACGATCTAAAATCTAATCGATATACATAACAAGTAAGGGCAGCCAATTGGCTGCCCTTACTTGTTATATTTAACCATATTTATTTGCCAACAGGTTCTTTACCACTAAGGTCACAAGGAGATTAGTACGGATAGCACGGAGTTACACAAAGGGGCAATCCCTACGGGATTGCGGAGCACAAGGCAGGTCGGGAAAAGTGTTTAAATGTAAGTGTAGTGCTATGTGTGTAAACCACCCCGGCCTTCGGCCGCCCCTCGAAGAGGGGATGTGGTGTGTGAAGAAAGGAATAATTGGCCTCACCCCCGGCCCCTCTCCAAAGGAGAGGGGAGCCATGTATGTGAAGAAAGGATTAGGTTATTGTTTTATACCAGTTGGTATATTAAATAATATGGGTTGATAATTAAGATTGAAATATACCGATTGGTATTTTATTTAAATTACCAAATCTTCAAATCAACGCATTAAGTGTTTGTTTAGCCCTGATAGAGCCGGTATCCTTGCAGCGCAGCGGAAAGATATAGCGAAAGCAGGAAATACGATTGTAATGGGCGCAAGTGTGGTGCTTAAAATTATTATATATAGTATTGAAAAACAAATGTTTTAACGGCTCTTGGCAAAAAAGGATTATTATATAGGGGTGATTTAGATAATTTTTAAAATACTTAGCAATACTTTGTCGCTTTTTTTATTTGCCCGGGTCGCTATTTTTACTTGCTATAATTATTTTAAATTCGGATAAATACATTCTTTTGATGATTAAATATTTCGGTTTTTTTAAAACTAAGAAATTTTGAAAATAATTTGTTAATACTTTGGGAGTTAACGCAATTAGCACCTCTTGGTATAGTAAGATATATGTGATGATCTGGATTTTATTAAGTTATTAAAAAACAACAACTTTATATATGATTTTAATCATTAAAAATGTAAAACGACTTTGCTTATTTAAAAAAATACATTCCTGTAGTTTTTTTAAATGTATATATAGCATCATCTTATTCTTATCTTTGAAATTTGTTAAAGTAATTGATTATAAAATGTTGGGTAAAAAAAGATATGTTGTAAGGTTTTTTTTAATGCTGTGTTTTTTTTTTCATACCCTTGGGCATTCACAAAGCATGACTGAGTGCGACACAATTAATGAAAAAGCAGATGTGGCAGCAAAGCATGATGATTTAAAAAAGTCGATTGAGCTTTATTTAAAAGTTGAAGCAAAAGCAAAAAAAAATGATTGGGCCAAGCAATGGTTTAATGCTACCCTGGGCTTAGGTAATAACTACTTTTTTATGCTTGATTATGGTAAAGCATTAAGTTATTATACAAAAGCATATTCGATAGCGGTAAAAGAAGGCCAGGCGCCGGCAGAAATTGCAGCGATTAATAATATTGCAAATTTATATACAGAACAAAAATTATATGATAAAGCAATAGAATACTATACTAAGGCTTATGATATTGCTGTAGAAAAAAATATTGATGCCCGCAAAGGTTTGCCATTATTAAACCTGGGTAACATTTATAATATACTTAACCAGCCTAAAAAAGCACGGGCATATATTACAGGGAGCATGCCGTACCTTGATGGGCAATACCATGCTATATCGGCAAAAATATCGCTTGTTGAAAACGATATGCTTTTAGGTGATATTAAAACTGCACTTAAAAATGCTGCACTAATTAAAAATACACATACCGGGCCGGTAAAGGCAAAATATGATGCTTCTCTAGATATTATTATAGCTAAATGTTATTTGAGAGAAAACAATTTTACAAAAGCAATTACTTATGCAAAAGGTATAGCTATAAAAAACCCAAAAATTAATCTTGAAATAAAAAATAATGTTTTTGAACTGCTTTCTGAAATTTACGATAAAAGCAAATCGTATAATTTAGCAATGCAGTATCGTGACTCTGTAAGCATAACAGATGGTAAGCTTAGCGATGTTGTTAACAGAAAGATGTTTGAAAGCAACCGCATTAAATTTGAAATTCAGAACTATGAAAACCAGATTAGGATTAATGCAGAAAAATTAGCTACAGAGCGTAAAATATTTTATTTTGCAATCGCTCTTTTATTAGCAGTACTTATAATTATTGTATTGTTTTTAAAGCAAAAGCGCACTATTAGTAAACGTAACCAGCATAGTTTAGAACTTAAACTGGAAAAGGAAAAAAACCACACGCTGGTGTTAGAAAAACAAATGGCCGATGTACTTTTAATAAAGCAGCAACTTAAAAATGAAGTTGATATTAAAAATAGAAAATTATCGTCTAAAGCATTGTATTTGTCTGACAGGAATGAGCTTATAGAAGATATAATTGTAAATATATCTAAAAACCCATTACTTATAAAAGATGCGAACCTTATAGGTTACGTAAATTCGCTTAAAGAAAACCTTAAATCTGATAACGAATGGGATAATTTTATTGCTCATTTTGAAGAAGTTAATCAGGGGTTTTTAGGGCGTATAAAATTGCGCCACCCAGCACTGTCGCCAAACGATATTAGGTTTATAGCCTATATTTATATGAATTTAAATATTAAAGAAATTTCGTCTATACTAAACATAACAATTGTAGCGTGTAAAAAGCGTAAAGAGCGTTTGGCGGTAAAAATGGAAATTTCTAAAGATGAAGATTTATACAATTACATATTTAACCTTAAATAGGATAATTATTAGCCTAAAACAACAATTATTTACTCTACTATTTTTGTAGACTATTTGAATTAAAAAGTTACAAAAGTAGTTTTTTAAATATGCTTTTAGGTAATAAATGCATTAATTACACTGCTTCTTTTTTAAGCAATATTTAATGTGCTATAATATAAAGTGCTTAATAGTAGTTAATTGCAATTGCTTATGGTTTTTTTGACCATATTAATTTAGGATTTTTTCTTTTTACTTTGTTATAAGTTAGTTTAGTGCATCTTATTCTTATATTTGATGTCTTGCATCTAACTTATTTTATTTAAAAATGTACGCTTTAAAAAAATACAGAAGAACGTTCTTTTTATTAGCCTGTGTATTTTTTAATATACTTATTTATGCACAAAATACGGCACATTGTGATAGCCTTATAAAAAAAGGGGAGAAAGCATTAGGTAGAAAAAATTATGTTACATCTCTGGAGTTTTATACAAAGGCACGCTTTGAAGCGCAAAAACACCAGTGGCGTACACAATTATTTAATGCAGAATTAGGCATTGGTAACAATTATTATAGTATGCTGGATTTTGGTGAAGCTCTTAACTATTTTTTAAAAGCCTATAACACTGCAATTAAAAATAATGATTATGAAGAGGAGCTTGCTGCCCTTACAAATATTGCGAATTTATATACCAAGCAAAAAATTTATGGCAAAGCTGTAGATTACTATAATAAGGCCTACGCTATTGCTGTAGATAAAAATATAACTTCGCGCAAGGGCCTGCCTTTAATGAACTTAGGTTACATATATAATAAAACAAACCAACCTTTAAAAGCCCGGCCATATATTATAAAATCGTTGCCATTTTTAAAGGGTACAAATCACTATTTATCGGCAAGTATTTTACTGGTAGAAAATGATCTTTTGTTAGGAAATGTTGCAATGGCCAGGCAAAAAGCTTTAGATTTATATAGTAAAACTCCTAATGCCGATGCGCAAAGCCTTGATGTTTTTGTAAACCTTATCGTTTCTAAATCTTATTTGGCAGAGAAAAACTATAGTGAAGCAGCAAATTATGCTAATAAAATTTTACAAAAGCATGCTGATCTTGACATAGATTTAAAGCAGGAAGTTTATGAATTGCTTATTAAAATTTATAGCGAAAGTAATTTGTTTGATAAGGCTTTACAATTTAAAGACTCGGTTATTGCGACCGGCAGAAAACTTGATGAAATTAAAAATGGCACCCTTTTTTATAATAATACGGTAAAATTTGAAATTCAGAATTATAAAAATAAAATTATAGCTAACGAGGCTAAACGTACCGGTGAGCGTAAAATATTTTATTTTGCAATAGCTGTAATACTAGGTATTGTTATAATAATACTGCTTATTTTAAGACAAAAAAGTATAGTTGCCGAAGCCGCTCAAAATGTATCTGAACTTAATCTGGAAAAGGAAAAGAATAATAATTTATTACTCGAAAAAAGAGTTACCGATGCTCTTTTAGAGCAGGAACAACTTAAAAACGAAATAGAACTTAAAAACCGTAAACTGTCGGCAAAAGCATTATACCTTTCCGACAGGAATAACCTTATTGAAGAGATTGTTGAATACCTTTCTAAAAAACCACAGCTTGCTAAAGATCCTACACTGGCAAGCCACATACAATCGCTTAAAGCAAATTTGCGTACTGATAACGAATGGGGAAATTTTATTTCGCATTTTGAAGAAGTTAATCACGGTTTTATAACCAGGTTAAAAGCTGCGCACCCTTCATTAACCGCAAATGATATTAGGTTTATAGCTTACCTGTATATGAATTTAAGTATTAAAGAAATTTCATTGGTGCTTAACATTACTATTATTGCCTGCAAAAAGCGTAAAGAGCGCCTGTGTGCAAAAATGGACATCCCTAAAGATGTAGATTTATTTGATTACATAACGTCTTTTTAAAAATCGACGATTTATTTGATTAAACTTTTGAGATGCTTTAAAAAATAGATTTTTAAGCACTTTAAAATTGCTGTTTACTCACTCCTCTATTAGTAACTGTAGTTTTTTATTAAAAATAATGCTAAAAGTTAATTTATACTTTTAATAAAATTACCCTATATAATTTTTAATACCAAAAAAAATATTAGGTAACTACAACGTATTCGTAATTTTTTTAAGAAATTTTATAGCTCAAATTAAGTAAAGTTTACTTTTGGTCTACTCTACCATAAGGTATCGAATGCTTGATTTTCGAAAACGTTATAGTGTAATGAGGCTTTAAATAAATTACCTGCCTTTTAAAATCAAATTACTATATGCCAAAAACTAACTTAAACCTATCCACAAATTAAATTAACCAATAACAAATTATGTATTTATGAAAAACCTTTACAGTATATTTTTACTATCAAAACGATTGATAGTAGTACTTACTCTGTTTTTTGCTACACAGTTTTGCTTTGCCCAACAGCAAAATATAAATGTAACCGGTACTGTTACATCATCAGATGATAAACTGGGCATACCGGGTGTTAATGTAATAATAAAAGGCACTACAAATGCAGCCATTACAGATATGGATGGAAATTTTACCATATTGGCACCTAAAAATGCAGTGTTACAATTTAGCTCAATTGGGTTTAAAGCTCAGGAAGTTTTAGTAAAGGGCGACAGGATTAATGTTATAATGTCGTCTGATTCGCAGGAGCTTAAAGAAGTTGTTGTAATAGGGTACGGTAACCAGCGTAAAGAAGCCGTAACAGGGTCTGTGGTTTCTATAAAAGGCGATCAGCTGCGCGAAATACCATCGCCTAATATTACCCAGGCATTACAAAGCCGTGTCGCGGGGGTAGAAATGTCTCAAACATCCAGCCAGCCTGGTGCTACAATGCAAATACGCATTCGTGGTACACGCTCGTTAACAGGTAGTAACGACCCGCTTATAGTTTTAGATGGTATACCGTTTGCAGGCTCAATAGGCGATATTAATACAGATGATATTAAAAGTATCGATATATTAAAAGATGCATCGGCAACGGCCATATATGGTTCTCGTGGAGCCAATGGGGTTATATTAGTAACAACTAATAAAGGTGTAAAAGGGCAGGAAGCAAAATTTACCTATAACTCTTATTATGGGTTAAAAACTGTTTTTGCAGAATACCCTATGATGAATGGGGCACAGTTTACAAAACTTCGTGCTGCAGCAGGTATCTATACATCAAATGGTGTAGATGAAGCCCCTGGGGTAAATACTAACTGGCAAAACTTATTATACAATAAAAGCAGTACCATAAAAAACCATTACTTAGGTATATCTGGTGGTACAGCTAAGGGCAGCTATAACTTTAGCCTAAGCTATTTTAAAGATGAAGCTGTAATACCATTACAAAATTACGAACGTTTTGCAATGCAATCATCTTTAGATCAGGAAATAGGGGCGTTTCGTTTTGGCTTTAGCTCAAACAATAATTACTCTATATCTAATGGTAGCAGCCTTGGTGTATATGGTGCTTTAAGTATGTCGCCAATTGCAGACCCGTATAATCCAGATGGTTCTTTAAAAAGAATTGTAAAAATGCCTCTAGACGACCAGTACGTATATTCAAGGCAGGGTTTAAATGGTTTAGGCGATAAATTTATAGATCAAACCAGGGCATTTGCATCTTACAATACAGTATATGCAGAGGTTAAAATACCGGGAATTGAAGGTTTAAAATTTCGTACTAACTTGGGCGGTACCGTGCGTATGGCAAATGGTGGTAACTATATAGGCGAAGGTGTATTTAATGTTAACGCAACTACAGTTTCTACAGCTAATATAAACAGTGCTACTACCATTAACTGGGCAGTAGAAAACTTACTTACTTACGACCGTACCTTTGCACAAAAACATAAAATTAATGCTGTAGCATTATACTCTGCACAACAAAACACGTACAATTACTCATCAGTTTCGGCAAGGGATATCCCTTCAGATGCTTTTCAGTTTTACAATTTAGGTCTGGCCGCAGGCGAAAAAATTATCGACCCTGCCAACCAGAGTTATACGCAAACCGGGCTAAAATCATACATGGGGCGTGTTATGTATTCGTTTGACGACCGTTATTTATTAAGTGCCACTATTCGATCAGATGGTTCATCGGTACTTGCACCTGGGCACCAGTGGCATACATATCCGGCGGTATCTGCGGGTTGGAATATTAAAAAAGAATCGTTTTTAAAAAATGCCAGTAAAATAGACCTTTTAAAACTTAGGGTAGGATATGGCCAAACATCAAACCAGGCGGTACCACCGTATCAAACATTAGGGCTTTTATCTACAAGGCCATACAATTTTGGCGATGCATACAGTACAGGTTATTATGTATCAAAAGCGCCAAGCCCAAGTTTAGGCTGGGAGTTTTCTAAAACATGGAATTACGGTATTGACTTCGGTTTCTTTAATAACCGTTTAACGGGTACTGCGGAATATTATATTCAGAAAACCGAAAATGTACTTTTAAATGTAGATTTACCCGTTACAGCAGGGGTGCCAAGTTACCTTAACAACATTGGCGCTACCCAAAATAAAGGTGTCGAATTTTCGCTTAATGGTGTAATACTGGATAATCCTAAAGGTTTAACATGGGATGCCGGCTTTAACGTATATGCAAACCGTAACAAACTGGTTTCTCTTGCCAGCGGGCAAAAAACAGATGAAGGTAACTTATGGTTTGTAGGCAAACCTATAAACGTTGTTTATGATTATAAAAGAATAGGCCTATGGCAGGAAGGAGACCCTAACCTGGCTATTTTAGAACCTGGCGGAAACGTGGGTATGATAAAAGTACAATATACAGGTACTTATAATCCCGATGGTACACCTACAAGGGCAATTGGCGCAGCCGACAGGCAGGTTATAAATGTAAACCCTAAATACCAGGGTGGTTTTAATACGCACCTTACATATAAAGGTTTCGACTTAGGTATTGTGGGAGGCTTTCAAAATGGTGGGATACTTATTAGTACGTTATACGGTTCGTCCAGCTATCTTAACCTGCTCGATGGGCGCAGGGGTAACGTAAATGTAGATTACTGGACACCAGATAATACCAATGCCAGATATCCTAAACCAGGAGGTATTACAAGTAGTAACAACCCTAAATACGGTTCTACACTGGCTTATTTTGATGCATCATATGTTAAAATACGCACCATATCACTGGGGTATACTTTTCAGCAACAATTTTTAAAAGATGCAGGTATTAGTAAATTAAGGCTTTACGGCACAGTGCAAAACCCTTTTGTACTTTATTCTCCTTACCATAAAGCAACCGGTATGGATCCTGAACCAAACTCGTATGGTAACCAAAATCAGGCTGTAAATACTACTTATAAAAGTTCTTTGCTAACTATAGGCACTAACACGCCTACAACGCGCAATTTCATTATCGGTATGAATGTATCATTTTAAAAAAAAGCAACAATGAAAAAAATACAAATAAAAACTATAATGGGGGCATTGCTAATGGCAATGTTAATAGGGTCATGTTCTGATGATATTTTAGAAGAACAGCCACGAAGCGTATACACACCTGCCTACTTTAAAACAGAAAAAGGTATTTATGGCGGTATTACATCTATGTATGCACACTTGCGCTATATGTATGGCAATGGTTATTTTTATAACGCATGCCTTACCGGTACAGATGAAGTAACGTATGCATCGAGCGGCGATGCAAACTTTAAAGATATGGACCTTAGCGGTGTGGGGCAGTTAACGGGTTTAACCAGCCGGTCTGACGTGGTTTGGAACAACGTATATTCTAACATTAATACTGCAAGCGGTATTATAGAAAATGCTGTTGCAGTACCAACAATTACAAATGCAGTTATAGCCGAAGCACGATTTTTTCGTGCATTCGATTACTTTTTACTGGTACAAACTTTTGGCGGCGTTCCGTTAGATCTTGGTTCGGGCGAACTAAAATTCAACACCAATACATCGCGTACATCGGTACGTAATACGGTGCCGGAAGTGTATACAAAAGCAGTTTTTCCAGATCTTGTAGCTGCCGTTAACGATTTACCCGAATCTGGGCGTGTTACCGGCGGTGTTACTAAAACAGCGGCACGCCTTTATTTGGCAAAAGCATACCTTACCTATGCATGGTGGTTACAAAACCCTAACAACATACCTACATACCCTGAAACTGCGAGGGTAGACCCAGACGGGCATGATGCTAACTGGTACTTTCAACAGGCATATGATGTTGCCACAGCAGGTATAGATAACCCGGGGCCTTTTGCTTTACAGCCTACCTATTATGATGTTAACCTGGCACAAAACGACCGTAATAACGAAATATTGCTGTATGCAGACCATACTCAGTCGAGTGAATTTTACAACGGCGGTAGCCTTACTTATGGTACGGGTGCCTCTCCAGATAATTTTTCTGTTTGGATGATGACGTCTAACTACACTCTTATAAGAAGTGCTGCAGATGCGTCTCAGGCTACGTTAATAAGTTCAGTTCAGCGTGAGGCCGAACAGCATTTGGGTCGCCCTTGGTCCTGTATGGCGCCAACTATTGGTGCACTTACAAAAACCTTTGCCGATAAAACTAACGACTCGCGTTATGATGGTACATTTACAACAGTTTACCGTGGTAACTGGCCAAAAGGTGGTGTTACAAATGCGCAATTATATAATGCAAACAGCCTTCCGGTTGTTCCTGGCGATGCGATATTAACATTTCTTAACGACGAACCATCTACAGCTATCGACTATTCAAACGCGGTATATAAAAGTAATATTGGCGCCGGTGTATTACCGGGCAGGGCAGATTATGTAATTTCGCCGCAAGGTGTAAACAGGCTGCGTTATCCCGGCCTTTGGAAACTAGGTACCTACCGTACCGATAATGGCACAGGTTTAGGCCAGCCAAATGCAGGTTTAACACGACCTTTTAATATTGCTAAATTCTCTGAGCTTTACTTTATAGCGGCAGAGGCTGCGGTAAAAGGTGCGGCTACACAAGGTGGTAAAAACGCAAACGATTTAATAAATGTAATACGTGCACGTGCCGGTAAATGGCGTTTTGATAATAATGGTAATGTTGCTAAAGCACAAGATAATAGCACTGCAATGGTTAATGCTACTCCGGGTACTATAGATATCGATTATATTTTAGCCGAACGTTCTCGTGAGTTTTTTGGCGAGGGTTACCGCTGGTATGATTTAGTGCGTACTCAAAAATGGACAGAGTATGCATCATCATATGTAATTGGCGGCTTAACAGCTACTAGTGTTACACCACAAACGGTACAGCGCACCATTACACCTTCGCTTTATTTAAGGCCTATACCACAAGCACAGCTCGACCGTATGGAAAATGCTGCGGGCTATCAAAATCCGGGTTATTAGTATAACCATGATTTAAAAATAATTATGGCAACATAGTAATAACGGGTGATTTATATCACCCGTTATTGTGTTTTACAAATATCAGTTTTAAAATTTAAATTAAATGAGTCTTAAAATTAATAAGTCGGGATTTATAGCCCTATTCACTTTTTTACTTCACACTTTTTGCATTGCTCAGGTAAAATTGCCCAGGCTTATTAGCAATGGGATGGTTTTGCAGCATTCGCAAAATTTAAAAATATGGGGATGGGCATCTCCAAGCGAAAAAGTTAGTTTATTGTTTGATGGTAAAACATATACTGCTGTAACTAATAAAACCGGAGACTGGATAATAAACCTTCCGGCACATAAAGCAGGCGGGCCTTACGCAATGGTCTTTTCTGCAAGTAATAAAGTTGTGGTTAACAATGTTTTATTTGGCGATGTGTGGTTGTGTAGCGGGCAGAGCAATATGGAATTAGGTATGAACCGCCTTATGGATACCTACCCGCAGGAAGCTACCGCTAATAACCCTAACATTAGGCAGTTTTTAGTACCCGATGTTTACAATTTTAAAGCGTCGCAAACAGATGTACCATCGGGTAACTGGCAGGAGGTTACTCCAAAAACTATAGGTGATTTCTCTGGCGTGGCTTACTTTTTTGCGTGTAAACTTTATAAAAAATACAATATACCAATCGGTATAATAAATGCGGCATTAGGTGGTTCACCAGCGCAAGCCTGGATAAGTGAGAAGGGGTTAAAGAACTTTCCGGAATATTTACAAGAGGGACAAAAGTTTAAGGATGATGCTCTAATTGCTTCAACCGAAAAACAAAATGCCAAAATAAATACCGATTGGTATAATGAATTGAATAAAAACGATGCAGGATTAAAACAGGGCTGGAAAGTATCGAACTTTAATGATGGTGGCTGGGACAATATACAAATTCCCGGTTATTGGGCAGGTACAAAAACAGGAGCGGTAAATGGTTCGGTTTGGTTCCGGAAAACTATCAATGTGCCTGCAGGTATGGCAAACCTTCCTGCAAAATTAATTTTAGGCAGGATTGTAGATGCTGATTCGGTTTTTGTTAATGATGTTTTTGTGGGCACAACATCATACCAATATCCTCCCAGAAAATACGAATTGAAACCTAATATTTTAAAATCAGGGAAAAACACTATTGCAATCAGGGTAATTAGCAATTCCGGTAACGGTGGTTTTGTTTTAGATAAAGAGTATAAACTTATTGCGGGTAACGATACCATTAACCTTGCCGGAACCTGGAAATACAAATTAGGCTATGCACAACAGGCTATTAAACCAACTGTTTTTGTGCGATGGAAACCAACAGGTTTATATAACGGCATGATAGCACCATTGCAAAACTATAGTATAAAAGGCGCATTATGGTATCAGGGCGAATCGAATGCCGGTAAACCAACTGAATATGCTGATTTAATGAAGAGCCTTATTACCGACTGGAGGGCAGGGTTTAAGCAGGATTTTCCGTTTATAATTATGCAGCTTCCTAACTTTATGGAAGAAAAGCCAAACCCCGGCGATAGCAATTGGGCAATTTTGCGCGACCAGCAAAGCAAGTTACTATCGGTCAAAAGTACGGCAATGGCCGTGGGGATAGATTTAGGGGAATGGAACGACATTCACCCGGTTAATAAAAAAAATGTAGGCGAAAGGCTGGCACTACAGGCCGAAAAATTAGTGTATGGCGATAAGCAAATTGTAGCATCGGGGCCAACAGTTAAATCAATAAAGAAAGTAGGCGATAAAGTAATAGTTAGTTTTAACAATATGGGGAGCGGACTAATTGTAAAAGGCAACGGATCTTTAAAATACTTTGCCATTGCGGGTAGTGATGGAAAATACGTTTGGGCAAATGCTACTATTAAAAGTAAGGATGAAGTTGAGGTTTGGAGCGATGCGATTGCTAACCCTGTATACATTAGTTATGCCTGGGCAGATAATCCGGCGGGTGCTAATTTGTATAATAGTGAAGGCCTACCTGCTGCGCCATTTAAAAAGAAACTCTAACCTTATTTAAAATATAAAATTGACTTTATTCATTTTAAATAATCCTGACTAAAGATAAGATACAACAAAAATAAATTGTAATATTGTTAAAGTGACTATAACGATTTCTTAACTTATAATAATTAATTATTACAGTCACTTTAACTTAATTAGGAGTGTTAATACAATGAGCAATATAACTATAAAGGACATTGCCAAAGCCTTGAATTTTTCTGTTTCTACAATTTCTAAAGCGCTTAATAACAGCTATGAAATTAGTCCCGAAACCAAACAAAAGGTAGTAGATTATGCCAAAGAGCATAATTATAAGGCAAACCGATTGGCTAAAAGTTTAAAAATAGGCCAGTTTAATGCTATTGGTGTTATTATTTGCGCCTCGTTTAACAGCACATTTATTTCTCAAATATTAGATGGCATACAAAAAGCTTCGTTTGAAACTGGTTATGATATTATAATCATGCAAAGTTTTGAAAACGTTGATGATGAAAAAGCCTGTCTTGACTCACTAATTTCCCGTGGGGTAGATGGCATATTGCTTGCCCCGGTAAGCGAAACATCTAACGCTGAATATCTTACTTATATCAATGAAAATCATTGCCCTATAGTGTTGTTTGATAGGATAAATGCTAATATTAAGGCTACAAAAGTGGGCGTTAATGAGTATAAAGGAGCGCTGGAAGCTACCCAGCACCTTATCAATATAAACCGTAAAAGAATTTTGTTTATTACCGGCGATAAATTTGGCGATAACAACCCAAGGATATTAGGTTTTAAAAAGGCTTTAAAGGATTTAGATATCCCTTTTAATACTAATTACATGCTGAGCTGTAATTTGGCTAATGTTGCCGAGATGGATAAAAAAATAGGCGAATCCGTAATGGCGCTGTGGGATACTAAAATTAGGCCTAATGCTATTTTTGGCGCTACCGATGTTATTACAACCCGCACGCTTGGTATTTTAGCCGAATTAAAAATTAAGGTTCCCGAAGAAATTGCGGTTATAGGTTTTGCAAATACAGATATTGCATTTTCGTTAAACCCTTCATTATCTACCATACGCCAGCCTGCTAAAGAAATTGGTTTTTTAGCATTAACCAAGTTGGTTGAAATTTTAGAATTGCCCGATAAAAAATTGGCCAATTACGAAACTATCTTGTTAGATACATCAATACAATTACGAAACTCTACAAGGCTTTGTAATTAATCAAGCTTTACAATCTTCATTTTAGGCACTAATAATTTCATTACACACCATGCAAATAAATAGGCGGTTGCGCATATGGTAAATACTATGGTGTACCCCAATTTTAAATCACCAATAGATTTATAATAGTCGAAAATGCGCCCTACAAAAACCGACATTAACGCCCCGCTTATTCCGCCAGCCATACCGCCTATACCCGTAACACTGGCCACGGCTGCCTTAGGAAACATATCCGACACGGTTGAATATACATTAGCCGACCACGCCTGGTGTGCCGATGCACCAATACCTATTAATACTACCGGTACCCAGATAGAAAGGTAACCAAAAGGCTGTATTAATAAAACAGTTAGTGGGAAAAGCGCTATAATAAGCATGGCTTTCATGCGCCCGTCGTAAGACGAATAGCCTTTGTTTATAAAGTACATAGGAAACCAGCCGCCGCTAATACTGCCCACCATGGTCATGGTATACAATACCGCAAGGGGTAACGTAATTTGTGTAGTAGTTAAATTAAACTGCCCTGTTAGGTATGATGGTAACCAGAACAGGAAAAACCACCACACACCATCGGTTAAAAACTTACCGGCAGTGTACGCCCATGTTTGTCTAAAAGTTAGTAATTTAAGCCAGCTTACTTTAATTACAGGTTCGGGTTCAGATATTTTATCGTAAACCGTATCGTGGGCAATGTACTCCAGTTCTTCTTTTGAAAGCCTTTTTTGTTTTAGCGGAGTATCATAATAATACAACCAGAAAATAAGCCATATAAAGCCTAACCCACCAATAATTATAAAAGAGCTTTGCCACCCATAATGATACGCTAGCCAGGGCACAGTTAGCGGAGCAAGTATTGCCCCAATGTTAGACCCCGAATTAAAAATACCGGTGGCCAATGCGCGTTCCTTTTTAGGGAAATATTCTGCGGTAGCCTTAATTGCCGCAGGAAAATTAGCCGATTCGCCCATACCTAATACCAATCGAGCAATAATAAAACCAAGTACCGATATAGATATTCCACCAATGCCAATAATACCTAAAACGTTTGCGGCAACAGTGCCAATTTCAATCGCGTAAGCATGTATCATAGCACCTATAGACCATATAATTAGTGCAATAGTGTAGCCTTTTTTAACGCCAAGTTTATCTACAACACGGCCTGCAACAAGCATAAACAAAGCATAGGCCAACTGAAAAACAGCCGTTATATTACCATAGTCAGAGTTTGTCCAGCCAAATTCTTTTTCTAAAACAGGGTGTAACAGGCTCAATACCTGTCGGTCGAGGTAATTTATGGTGGTGCCAAAAAAGAGCAGCGCACAAATTGTCCACCTGTAGTTGCCTGTTTTATTTTTTATCATGGTCATTGGTTCTGTCAAAATTTTAAGCCTTAAAGGTTAAAGTATTTTTTTGCATTATGGTAACAAATGTCGGCTATTATACTGCCTATCCAGTTAATATCGTTAGGCATGTAGCCTTTTTTAATGTCTTCGGCGAAAAGGTTGCACAACAACCTCCTGAAATACTCGTGCCTTGAATAAGACAGGAAACTTCGCGAATCGGTAAGCATGCCTATAAAAGTGCTTACCAATCCTTGGTTAGATAGGGTGTTTATTTGTTTGGTCATGCCATCTAACTGGTCTAAAAACCACCAACCCGACCCAAACTGAATTTTACTACGTATGCCTTCGCCCTGAAAATTACCCGCCATAGTGGCAAAAAGAGTATTGTCGGCAGGGTTAAGGTTGTATAATATGGTTTTAGCCAGTTTGTCTTCTTTTTCAAGATGGTTTAAAAATACCGAAAGTGTTTCTGCCTGGCTGTAATCGCCCACAGAATCGTAACCGGTATCGGCGCCAATAACGCCAACCTTGTGTGCATTGCTGTTGCGCAAAGCCCCTAAATGAAACTGCTGTACCCAACCTTTATCATGATACATTTTGCACAATTCGGCTAGTATAAAAAACGCAAAGGCATCTTTAATTTCAACGGCATTTGCATCATCGCCTTTTAAAACGGCTTTAAAAATAGTATCAATCTGGTTTTTAGAGAAATTGCCTTTGTGCGGTATCGCACTCAAACCATGATCTGAAGCGCGGCAACCCGCTGCATCAAAATATTCTATGCGTTGTTTATACGCTGCCAGTAGCGACTCTAAATCGGTTATAGCTACACCACTAACATTACTTAATTTTGCAACATACTCCCTAAAGTCATTCCCTGTATTGATATTAAATATTTTATCAGGACGGAAGGAGGGAAGCACCTTTGTTTTAAAATCACTTTTTTGTAATTGTAAATGATAGTTCAATTCATCTGTAGGGTCATCAGTAGTGCCTACCATTGCCACATTAAAATGGTGTAACAACCCTTGTGTAGAAAAATTATCCTGTTGCAGCAACTCGCCGGTAGCAGTATATATATGTCCGGCACTGTTACCGTTTAATAATTCGGTTATGCCAAACGGGTTTTTAAGCTCCATGTGTGTCCAGTGAAACAAAGGGTTACGCACGGTATACGGCACGGTTTCACTCCATTTCTGGAATTTTTCCCTATCCGTTGCGTTACCGGTTATGTAACGTTCTTCAATACCGAGGGCACGCATAGCACGCCATTTATAATGATCGCCTTTTAGCCATATATCTGTAATATTTTCAAATTTTTTATTAGTTGCGATAGCCTCCGGTGAAAGATGGGAGTGATAATCAATAACCGGCTGATTTTGGGCAAAGCCAAAGTACAACTGCTCCGCAACATCAGATTCTAAAATAAAGTTATCTTTTAAAAAATAGGGCATATAGATATGTGTAATTTATTGGCCAATAATACCTAATTCAAGTCCACGTAATTCGGCTAAGCCGCGCAGCCTCCCAATGGCAGAATAGCCTGGGTGGGTAGTTTTAGTGAGGTCGTCCAGCATTTGATGGCCGTGGTCTGGCCTGAAAGGTATTGGCGTAGCGCGTTTACTGTTTTCGGCAACAATAGCCTTCATAATAAGGTACATATTTACATCGCCGTCTAAATGATCTGCCTCATAAAAGTTACCGGTTGCATCTCTTTTTACATTTCGCAGGTGTATAAAATGAACGCGGTGCTTAACAGCTTCAAAAATATCAGTAATATTATTATGAGCGCCCGCACCTAACGATCCGGTACAAAAACAAATACCGTTAAAACTCTCGTTTACACCCTGTATAATAAATTCCAGGTCGGCTTTATTGCTCGCAATTCTTGGCAACCCTAAAATAGGGTAGGGAGGATCATCTGGATGAATGGTCATGGTAATGCCTTCTTGCTTACAAACAGGAGCAATGGCATTTAAAAAATACAACAGGTTGGCGCGCAGTCCATCAAAACCAATTTGCTGATAGATATCAATACTTTGCTGTAAGCTCTCTAGCGTAATGCTGTCTTCGCCGGGAACCCCCATTAGAATAACCTCTTTTAAAACGGCTTCTTCCTCTGCAGAAATGGTTTTTTTTCTTTCGAGTGTTCCATCTAAAATTTCCTGAGGATAATCATTAGATGCACCATTTCTTTTTAAAATATAAATGTCGAAATACGCTAGTTCTGCCCAATTAAAATATAGCGCTTTAGATCCGTCAGCCATTTCAAGGTCTAGTTTGGTACGGGTCCAGTCGAGCACCGGCATAAAATTGTAACATACGGTTTTAAGGCCGCAGGCACTTAAGTTTTTTAACGACTGTCGGTAATTTTCAAGATATTTCTCAGCATCCCCAATACGGGTTTTTATCGCCTCGTGTACAGGTACGCTTTCTACTACCGACCATCGTAAACCGGCAGCCTCAATTTGCTTTTTTCGTTTAGAAATTTCTTCAACAGTCCATACTGCACCGTGCGGCACATGGTGCAATGCCGATACAATACCTGTAGCACCAGCCTGTTTAACATCCTGCAAACTTACCGTATCATCCGGGCCATACCATCTCCAGGTTTGCTCCAGTTTATGTGTTTTAGTATCCATATATTATACGCCACTCCAGGCATTAAATCCACCATCTACAAAAATTATTTCGCCATTTACAAAAGCCGAAGCATCGCTTAATAAATAAATCAGCGTGCCTTCCAGCTCCTGCGGGTTACCTAATCGCGAATAAGGTGTACCATTTATAAATTTCTGTGCCCTTTCGGTGTACGTCCCGTCAGTGTTTGTTAATAATGTGCGGTTCTGGTCGGTTAAAAATACGCCGGGTGCAATAGCATTTACACGCACTTTATCGCCATAGCGTAAGGATAGTTCTGTAGCCATCCATTTGGTATAACCATCAACACCGTGTTTTGCAACGTTATAACCCAAGCCTCTTGTAATGGCCTGGCTGGCTGCCAACGATGAAATATTTATGATAGAACCCTTCCCTTTTTCGGCAATTACCTGCCCAAATATATGGGTAGGGATTAATGTACCGTAAAGGTTTAGTTCAATAGCTTTTATAGTATCGGATATTTTAGACCCGAAAAAATTATCGTCAGGCCCAATGGTGGCCCCGGGAATGTTACCACCGGCAGCATTTACCAATCCGTCGATAGTGCCAAAATGTGCCAGGATTTCATCTTTAGCGCGAATAACATCCTTTTCATTCATAACATCTACCACTACGGCAAGTGCTTCGGCGCCAAGTGCCTTTGCCATGGCAACACGCTCGTTGGCTTTATCGGCATTGCGGCCTAAAACGGCAACTTTGCCACCAGCCTGCGCAATGGCTTTAATAAAAGATTCGCCCAATACACCGGTACCGCCTGTTACCACGATAACTTTTTCTTTGAGTGAAAAGGTGTCTAAAATATTCATTTAAATTCTGTGTATTACTTATTAATTCTTTATTGATGGGTCAATATTACTTCTAAAAAAAATTAATCATTCAATCTTTTTACACTATTGACTAAAACGTATTCGTAACTTTTATATGTGGTATTATTTTGTGCTTTTAATAGTGATTTCGACCGGTTTTAAACCGTTGCCCTGCACTTTTAATTTAATGTTACCGGCTTTACCTGCCTGCGCGCGAACAATTACCAAAGCCAACCCATTAAAGGCATCACGCTCTAACGATGCGAAAGATACCAGGCTGGCAGCATCGCCATTATCTGTAGCTACAATTTCACCCGGGCCTTCAATAGAAAAGGTAAGGCTGTTTTTAGCCTGCGGTACGGTAAGCCCATCTGCATCGGTTATTTTAATGGTAATGAACGACAGGTCTTTGCCATCGGAAGATATAGTAGACCTGTCTGCAACCGCAGCAATTGCACTGGCTTCTTTTGTGGTTTTTACAATATCATCCGCCCATTTTTTGCCGTTTTTATAGGTAACAACTTTTAGCTCACCGGGAGCGTAAATCACATCATCCCAACGAATTCGGTATTCAAACTGCGCCATCTTTTTTCTGCCGAGTGATTTTCCGTTAAGGAATAATTCTGCCTCATCGCCCGATGTAAATACGTGTACCGGAGTAACCTGCCCAATACGGCCGGCCCAGTTCCAGTGTGGTAAAATATGCGCCATCGGCAAATCTGGTTTCCATTGCGATTGATACAAATAAAAACGGTCTTTTTTAAACCCGGCTAAATCTATAATTCCAAAATATGAACTGCGCGACAGGTAGTAGGGTGTGGGCTCGCCAAGATAATCCCAGCCCGTCCATACAAAGCCGCCGGCTACGTACGGGTGTTTTTCCATCGAAGCAAATACCTTATCAGCCGAAGAGCCAAAATCAACCGAATACAACTCATATGCATTTATCTGTTGCGCTTTAGAGTCGCCACCCTGCCCGTCTTTTACAGGCGAACTGTTGCCTTTATAAACCGGGAACATGTATTCGCCACGACTGCTTAAAGCGGCCGCATTTTCGCTGCTTACTATTACTTTATTGGGAAACTTTTCATGAAACGCCGGGAATAATGGCGGCGTATTAATACCTTTTAACCCTGCATAAGCATCGCCATTGCGTATACCTTCGCCCTGGTAGTTAAGGCTAATTAAATCAACAACGCCAGGTAGCGGCATGTTGGGTTTGGCATAATTCATAGATATAGTTGTGGGGCGTGTACTATCTTCCTCCTTAGTAATGGCTTGTAAACGCCTGGCTACATCGGCACCCTTTTCATCGGTATATTGTTCGCCAACTTCATTACCAAAACTCCACATAATTACCGATGGATGGTTACGGTCACGACGAATTAACGCACGTAAATCCTGCTCATGCCAGTCGGGGAAAATTAAATGAAAATCCAGTGGAGTCTTTTTAAGTTCCCAGCAGTCAAAAATTTCATCAACTACTAAAAAGCCCATTCTGTCGGTCAGTTCCAGTAACTCAGGAGACGGCGGATTGTGCGACATACGTATGGCATTACAGCCTAATTCGCGTAGCATTTCAAGCTGGCGTTCGGCGGCACGCACGTTAAATGCGGCACCCAATGCCCCAAGGTCATGGTGTTGGTTTACACCTTTAAGGTATATGTGCTGCCCATTTACAAAGACGCCTTTCTCGGCATCAAATTTTATATCGCGAATACCAAAAGTGGTTTCGTAACTGTCGATAATTTTACCATTAGCCGAAACCGTAGTTACCGCAACATAACGGTTTGGAACACCTTCCGGCACCGGACCCCATAATTTAGGGTTCGATATTATTACCGAACCCGTAGCCGACCCATTTGATTTAGCGGAAATTGAAACCGTTGCAGGTGCTATTGTTGCAACAGCCTTACCTGTTTTAATTCCCTTATTGTTTAAAGTATATATACTGGTTGCAATATTAAAGTCTCCGTTAGTAGCAGCATCGTTATCAATATTTACATTTAGGTTAATGGTTGCCGCTTTAGCCGAAACATTAGTAGTGGTAACGGTTGCGCCCCAATTGCTTATGTGCGCGGGTGCTGTTTTGGTAAGCCATACATCGCGGTAAATACCCCCACCAGGATACCATCTCGACGAACTAATTGGATTATCGACGCGAATGGCCACCTGATTGTCTCCGCCGGGAGTAAGGTAGGGTGTAATATCTACCTGCCATGAGGAGTAACCGTACGGCCAGCCACCTACCAGTTTGCCATTTACCCACACCATAGTGTACGACATGGCACCATCGATATCTAAAAATATCAATTTACCTTTATCTGATGCTAGCACGTCTATTTTACGGCGGTACCAGGCAACTCCCTGTACCGGCAGCCTGCCCATACCACCGCCTATAATGGCACCATCGCCTTTATAAAAGGGTCCTTTAATTGCCCAATCGTGAGGCAGGTTCACAGCTTCCCACTTTGTATCGTCAAAAGTATTTTGCACAAACGGAAAATCACTACCGGGATTACCGGCAGGGCGCACATGTTTTTTAGATTTATCTTTTATAAAAGCGTTACCAGTAGGCAGTATCCATGGTTTTAAAACGGCACTGCTTGCGGCAACTTTTAAAGCTTCGGTAGGTTTGGCATCGGCCGCAATTTTATCAATATTTTCGTTTACATCGGGGCGCACATCATAAATGAGGTCATCGGCTTTATCTGTATCGCTATATTTAAAAAATTTCCAGCCATTGCTAATGCTAATGCGTTCTCTTGCAGGTGTGTTTTTGGTTTGAGCATTTACATTTGTAATTGCAATTAACGCTAACGCAATTCCGGTAAAAAGAGTTTTATATTTATGGTTGACATAATTTAGCAGGCTTATTATCATGGTAATTTATTGTATGTATTTAATAGTCAGTTGCGAGTTGTTTAATAAATCTCTCAAACCACTATTTTAGGAGTATTTACTGTATAAATCAAAAGTATAAGATACTTAAGAGTGTGCCGAAAATAGGAGCCGAAAGTTACGAATACGTTTTAGTTGATATTCTAAAAAGAGTTTACAACTCAAAATAATTAGGGCTAATATTGAATTATGAATTATAGTTTACTGCAAATAACCATGCGGTAAATTCAATTGTGATTAAGAATAATAATGAAAAAGGCACTTATACTTTTATTTAGCATCCTTATATATGGTAATGCCGTTGCGCAGGTAGTTGTAAATAATAATGATAATGGTTCCGGTTTCCCTATAGTAACTGCTACAGAAACGGCTACCGTTATTTACGATGTTAAAGATGACTCGCTGGTTGCAATTGCCGCTAAACTTTTTATCGATGATGTGCAGCGGGTAAGTGGTAAAACGATAAACGTAAATAATAAAATTGGGGCAGATAAAAACATTATAATTATAGGTACCGTTGGTAAAAGTAGTTTTATAAAAGACCTCGTTAAACAGAAAAAACTTAATGTTGCAACGCTTACAGGGCAATGGGACGGCTACCAGATTCAGATAATACAAAATCCGTACAAAGGGGTAAAACAGGCGCTGTTAATAGCAGGCAGTAATAAAAGGGGGGCGGCTTATGGCGCTCTCGAAATCTCTAAACAAATGGGGGTTTCGCCATGGTACTGGTGGGCCGATGTGCCTGTTGCCAAAAAGACCGAACTGTATGTAAGTGCCAGCACTACTATATCTGACGCTCCTAAAGTAAAATACCGTGGTATTTTTATTAACGACGAAGCCCCTGCTTTTAGCGGTTGGGCAAAAGAAAAATTTGGAGGTATAAATAGCAAAGCTTACGAAAAAGTATTCGAGCTCTTGCTGCGTTTAAAAGCTAACTATTTATGGCCGGCAATGTGGGGCAGCGCTTTTAATGATGATGATAAGTTGAGTCCCATATTAGCCGATAAATGGGGTATAGTTATGGGAACAAGCCACCACGAACCTATGCAACGTGCCCAGGCCGAGTGGAAACGTTACGGCAAAGGCGCTTGGGATTATACAAAAAATGGTGAAGTGCTACGGGATTTTTGGCGTAAAGGCATTGAGAATATGGGTACGCACGAAAGTATTGTAACCGTGGGCATGCGAGGCGATGGTGATGAACCCATGACCGAAGGCACCGCAACGGCACTACTCGAAAAAATTGTTGCTGACCAGCGTAAAATATTAGAAGAGGTTACCAAAAAATCGGCTGCTGGAACCCCGCAGCTTTGGGCACTGTATAAAGAAGTTCAGGAGTATTATGATAAAGGCATGCGTGTGCCTGATGATGTTACACTATTATTGTGCGACGATAACTGGGGTAACATTCGCAAGTTGCCTAAAGCAGATGATAAAGCCCGCAAGGGTGGTTACGGCATTTACTATCATTTTGATTATGTGGGCGATCCGCGAAATTATAAATGGATAAACACTAATAACATTGCCCGTGTGTACGAGCAAATGCACCTGGCCTGGGAGTATAATGCCCGACAAATTTGGATAGTAAATGTTGGCGATATTAAACCAATGGAATTCCCGATATCATTCTTTTTAGATTATGCGTGGAATCCTGAAAAATGGAATCCGGATAATTTAAGAAGTTATTATTCTGACTGGGCTGCAACGCAATTCGGGAAAGAGCACTCTAAAGAAATAGGAGAGATAGTAAGGGATTATGGACAACTATCAGCAGTTAGAAAACCGGAATTAGTTGACAGTAAAACCTACAGCCTTACCAATTATAACGAGGCGCAAACCGTAGTTAATAAATATATAACGTTATTAGCTAAAGCAGAAAAGATTAAAACACAATTACCGGATCAATATCAGGATGCCTATTACCAGTTGGTGCTGCACCCTGTTTCGGCAAATGCCAACCTGCACCAAATGTATCTGGCAACAGCTTTAAATCAAAAGTATGCTGCGGCAAACGATAAAAAGGCCAATGAATATGCCGATAAGGTTAAGGAACTCTTTACTAAAGATTCGCTTATCAGTAATTATTACAATAAGAGCATGGCGGGTGAGAAATGGAATCATTTTATGGATCAGGTGCATATTGGTTACACTTCGTGGAATGACCCAAAGCAAAATATTATGCCTAAGGTAGCGTATGTTGCTGCAACATCTAAAGCGACATTAACTTCTGAGAAAGCTGTGGCAGATGTATCAAACGAAAGTAAAATACCTTTAAGTTCGTTGCCTGTTTTTTATGAGAAAAATGGCTATGTTTCGATAGAAGCAGAACATTACACAAAAGCAGTTGCTACTAATGGTACAGAATGGAAGGTAATCCCATATGTTGGCAGAATGGTATCGGGTGTAACACCATTTCCTGTAACAGCACCAATGCAAAAGCCGGGCAATAACAGTCCGCATTTGGAATACGATTTTTATGTAGATAAAGCTGGTAAGGCAAATGTACAGGCGTATTTTTCGCCGACGCTTAATTTCCATAACAAGGCAGATGGTATGCAGTATGCCATATCTATAGATTATGAAGCGCCGCAAATTATAGGCATCAATGCTTCTACAGATGCTGAGGTTTGGAGAGGTTGGGTAAGTAATAATATCATTATAAAAACATCAGCGCACAATATAATAAAACCGGGAAAACATATCCTTAAATTTTGGATGGTTGATCCTGCCATTGTACTGCAAAAAATAGTGATTGATTTAGACGGGGTGAAGCCAAGTTACTTTGGCCCGCCGGAAACCAAAGTTCAAAATCAAAAATAATTTCGGCACTTGCATTGCCATTTCTGTATAAAAATATCAGCATGAAATATAAATTACTAATTACCTTTTTACTTCTAATTTTATTGCCCAATAGGCTTAAGGCAGATGACGGCTATCGCTTGTGGTTAAAGTACAACAAAGTGGCTAACGCGGCAGTATTGGCTAAATATCGTGAGGCTTTTATATCGTATTATATAGATTCTAAATCACCCGCAGTAACCGTTGCGCAACAAGAACTGCATAACGGGCTTAAAGGTTTACTGGGGCAGGAAGTAAAACAAGTAACATCTATAAATAATGGCACTATAATTATCGCTACCGGAAATTCTAAACTTCTTAGCGGCCTAAAACTTAGCGGCCAGCTAAATACGTTGGGTAACGAGGGCTTTCTTATAAAAACAGTAACCATCAATAAAAAGAAATGCACTGTAATTACGGCTAATAATGATGCGGGTTTGGTATATGGAGTTTTCCATTTTTTAAAACTGCTACAAACACAACAGGATATAGATAAACTATCAATTACAAGCGCACCAAAAATACAGTTACGCATGCTCGACCATTGGGATAACCTGGACGGTAGTGTAGAGCGTGGTTATGCAGGAAAATCAGTATGGAATTGGGACGAATTACCTGGTAAACTTGACCCGCGTTACACTGATTATGCCCGTGCCAATGCCTCGATAGGTATTAATGGTACCGTACTAAACAATGTAAATAGCAACCCTAAAATTTTAACTAAAGAATATTTGCCAAAGGTTAAAGCACTGGCCGATATTTTCAGGCCGTACGGACTTAAAGTGTACCTGTCTATTTCATTCAGCGCGCCTATAACTATTGGTGGTTTAAAAACTGCCGACCCTTTAGACCCTGCCGTAATTAAATGGTGGAAGGCAAAGGCCGACGAAATTTACACTTATATTCCGGATTTTGGAGGCTTTTTAGTAAAGGCAAATTCTGAAGGGCAACCGGGCCCGCAGGATTATAACCGCACCCATGCCGACGGTGCCAACATGCTGGCTGAAGCCGTAAAACCGCATAACGGTATTGTAATGTGGCGGGCTTTTGTGTACAATAGCAACCCGGCCGAAGACCGTACTTTACAGGCTTATAATAGCTTTAAACCGCTCGATGGCAAGTTTAATGATAATGTAATTGTTCAAATAAAAAATGGTGCTATCGATTTTCAGCCGCGCGAACCTTTTTCGCCTTTATTCGGTGCCATGCCCAACACATCGCTAATGATGGAGTTTCAGGTTACACAGGAATATTTAGGTTCATCCAAGCACCTGGTTTTTCTGTCAACGTTATTTGAAGAAGTTTTAAAATCAGACACTTATGCAAAAGATGAAGGCAGCACGGTAAGTAATGTAATTCAGGGTAAATACAGTACCGGTAAACTAACGGGTATTGCGGGTGTGGCTAACATTGGCAACAGCCGTAACTGGTGCGGCTATACTTTTGGACAGGCCAACTGGTACGCTTTAGGCAGGCTGGCTTGGGATCCGGACTTATCATCTGAATCCATTGCCAACGATTGGCTGAGCATGACCTTTAGCAACGAACAGCAGTTTGTAAATCCTGTAAAAACCATGATGCTGCAATCGCGCGAAAATGCGGTAAATTATATGACCCCGCTTGGGCTGCACCACATTATGGCGTACAACCACCATCAGGGGCCCGGGCCTTGGGTAGATACCGCCGCCCAGCCTAATTGGAAATCAACGTACTACCACAAGGCAGATGCCGATGGTATTGGTTTCGACCGAACCAGTACAGGATCGAACGCAGTGGGACAGTATTTCCCACCTGTACGCAATAAGTTTGAAAAGTTGGATACTTGTCCGGAAAATCTGCTGTTGTGGTTTCATCACGTAAAGTGGACGTACAAAATGAAGTCGGGTAAAACCCTTTGGGATGAATTGTGCTACCATTACTATGCTGGTGTAGATGGAGTGCGAAGCATGCAAAAAACATGGAACACTGTTAACGGAAGTATAGATGCAGAAACATTTACCGAAGTAAAAAAGCAATTGGATAAACAGGAAGAGGAAGCTGTAGTATGGCGCAATGGCTGCGTGTTGTATTTCCAATCGTTTTCTAAAATGCCTATTCCTGCCGGATTGCAAACTCCGGATAAGCCGCTGAGCTATTATAAAACGCTTTCAATCGAAAATTAATATCATAAACAACCAATAAAACCATACAAATGAGCACATCAAAAAAAATAGGCAATATAGCCAAAACAACAACTGCTTTAGCTTTAATTCTCAACTTGGCAAGCTGCAAGGACACAACCCAAAAAGCCGAAGAAAAAACGGCTGAGGTAAAAACTACTAAAAAATATTTGGCAGAGCCACTGGTTAAAGATATTTATACAGCCGATCCTTCTGCCCATGTATTTGAAGGGAAAATTTATATTTATCCGTCGCACGATATTGATGCCGGGATGCCGGAGAATGATAATGGCGACCACTTTGATATGAAAGATTACCACATACTATCGATGGATAGTGTGGGAGGTAAAGTGACCGATCATGGTGTTGCGCTTGATATTAAAGACATTCCGTGGGCAGGTCGCCAGTTGTGGGCACCTGACGTGGCCGTTAAAAACGGAACCTATTATTTATACTTTCCTGTAAAAGATAAAAATGATGTATTTCATATAGGTGTGGCTACGAGCAAATCGCCGGCGGGGCCTTTTAAAGCAGAGAAGCTACCTATTCAAGGGAGTTTAAGCATAGATCCCGCTGTGTTTACAGATGATAACGGAGACTCATTTATGTATTTTGGTGGTATATGGGGTGGGCAGTTACAGCGCTGGGCTAACGGAAAATATGATGCTAATGGTTCTAAAACCGATGGTGGCGACGATAAAAAACCTGCTCTTAACTGTAAAGTGGCAAAAATGAGCAAAGACATGCTGCATTTTGATGGTGCCGTAAAAGATGTTGTTGTGGTAGACGAAAATGGTAAACCGCTACTTACGGGTGACCATGACAGGCGCTTTTTTGAAGGCTCGTGGATGCATAAATTCAACGGTAAATATTACTTTACCTATTCAACCGGCGATACGCATTTATTGGTTTATGCTGTAGGCGATAACCCTTACGGGCCATTTACCTACAAAGGGGTATTTATGAGCCCGGTTGAAGGCTGGACAACGCACCACTCTATAATAGAGTTTAAAAATAAATGGTATATATTTTACCATGACACTCAGTTATCTGGCAAAACGCACCTTCGTAATGTAAAAGTTACCGAGTTAAAACATACTGCCGATGGTGGCATTGAACTGATCAAACCATAATCTGAATCTGTATGCTTAACGTAAACATCACACAGTTTTTAATGGTCTTTCTATTTCTTCAGGTTATTGTTAGCGAGGCTTATGCCCAAACAGTTAAACCGAAAGTTGAACCATCTTTAAAAGAAATATTTAAAGATAAATTTTACATGGGTGTAGCTATCAATCGTAGCCAGGCTGAGGGGAAAGATAAAAAGGCCGTGTCAATTATAAGCGATCAGTTTAATAGCATTAGTCCCGAGAATGATTTAAAGTGGGAGAAAATTCACCCTAAAAAAGACGTGTATGATTTTACACATGCCGATGCTTATGTTGATTTCGGACTCAGAAATAATATGTTTGTTATTGGGCATACGTTAGTGTGGCATTCGCAAACGCCCGATTGGGTTTTTGAAGATAGTAATGGAAAGCCGCTTACTCGTGAAGCATTGCTTAAAGTTATGCAAAACCATATTACAACGGTTGTTATCCGTTATAAAGGCAAAATTAAAGGTTGGGATGTGGTTAACGAGGCTTTTAATGAAGATGGGAGTTATCGGAAATCGAAATGGTATTCGATTATTGGCGAAGACTTTATTGAGAAAGCTTTTGAATATGCACACGCTGCTTACCCGAATGCTGAGTTATATTATAACGATTATAATTTATACAAGCCGGAAAAAAGGGCGGGAGTGCTTAAACTTATCGAAAGGCTAAAAGCAAAAAACGTTGCTTTAACGGCAGTAGGCGAGCAGGGGCACTACGGTTTAAATACTCCATTAATTGATGAAGTAGAAAAAACAATCACCGATTTTAAAAAGGCGAAAGTAATTGTAAATTTCACCGAGCTTGATATTAATGTTTTGCCAGATATTGCCGAAAATGTAACGGCAGATGTATCTAATAATGCCGTTTATAACGCAAAATACGACCCATATAAAAAGAGTCTTCCAAAAGAAATTTCTAAAAAGTTAGCAGACAGATACGGATCGTTTTTTAAATTGTTTGTAAAGCATGCGGATGCTATTTCGAGAATTACTTTTTGGGGCGTAACCGATGCCGATTCCTGGCTTAATAATTGGCCAATGCCGGGGCGTACCAATTACCCGTTACTATATAGCAAGGATTATAAACCAAAGAATGATGTAATAAATACTATAAAATCTACATTATAACGAGACAGGTATCTATTTAGATGCCTGTCTCGTATTTAGCGAATACGTTATAGTTGATATTTAATATATTGAATATGAATAATTATTTTAATGATTAATATTGTTATGCAGATTATAAGTGTTTATAGCTGTAATAAAATAGAAATTTTATACATTTTTCACTAAATCGTTATAGTTAAGTTTGGGTTAGTTACTTGTACACTACGCAAAATGTTATTGGGTTATGTTTTGCGTAGTCCCTACAAGATGTTTTGAAAATGAAGCACAACTTTTGCAAATAGATTTTGTAATTTTAAGATAATTTATAATACATTTTAAGAGATATCTTACTTTGATAATTCTCACGGCTTACTATGAAACAAATACTAACTTTTGGAGAATTACTAATTAGGCTTCAATCCACTTCTCGAGCATTTATAAAGCATGATAAAAGCAACGCAATAAATGCTTTTGCAGGAGGGTCTGAAGCTAATGTTAGTGTGGCATTGGCACAATTAGGCATTCCCGTATCGTATTTTACAGCTGTGCCAGACAATGCGATCACACAAGAAATTATAGACTTGTTACAACACAATAATGTTGATACTTCTAAAATTTTATGGCAGGGAGACAGGATAGGTACTTACATATTACTATCGGCTAATGGCCTTACCGAAGGCAGCGTTATTTACGATCGTAAGTATTCATCTTTTAGTCAGCTACACCCCGGAGACATTAATTTGGATACCCTTTTTGAAGGTTGCTCCTGGCTGCATTTTACAGCTTTAACTCCGGCGCTATCGTTAGAAATGGCACATTTAATAGAAGCTGTACTTAACGAGGCTGTAAAGCGAAACCTTACTATTTCGATAGATTTAAATTACCGTAATAAGTTATGGCAGTATGGTAAATCTCCACTAGAAGTAATGCCCCAACTTGTGCAGCATTGCGATGTAATTATGGGCAACATTTGGGCCGAAAATAAAATGCTGGGCACAAGTATAGATGCATCTTTAAACAGGGATACTAATCAGGAAATCTATATAAAATATGCTAATAACGTAGCTACTGAAATTTTTACTAAATACCCTAAATGCCGCCATATTGCTAATACCTTTAGGTTTATGGATAATGCTACCCATAATTTATTATACGGAACGTATCATACCCCCGATGGTAACTGGGTATCGGAAACATTAGAGACTAATAGTGTTATTGACAGGATAGGCAGTGGCGACGCTTTTATGGGTGGCCTTATTTATGGCATTTATAATAGTTTACAGCCTCAGCAAATAGTAGATGTGGCCACAAAAACAGGCTTCGAAAAATTGTTTGTTGCCGGCGATTTTACAAATACAAAACAATAATTATGACAGATATTTTAAATATAATTGAGGCACATCCTATTATACCCGTATATTATAACGATGATATTACTACTTGTAAAAATGCTTTAAAAAACTGTTATAATGGTGGTGTACGGGTGTTTGAATTTGTAAACCGTGGCACATTTGCAAAGCAAAATTTTGCAGAATTAGTAGGCTATAGAAATGAATATTTCCCTGATTTAAAATTAGGTATAGGCACCATTAAAATACAACAGGAAGCCTTGGATTTTATAGATCTGAAGGCTGATTTTATTGTGAGCCCAATTGTAATTAAAGAAATTGCCAAAGTAACGCTTGATAAAGGCGTGTTCTGGATTCCGGGGGCTATGACACCTACTGAAATTGCCCTTGCCGAATCGTTAGGGGCGCAATTGGTAAAATTATTTCCGGGCGATTTACTGGGTACGTCTTTTTTGCAGGCTGTAAAGCCACTATTTCCTAACCTAAAATTTATGCCTACAGGTGGTGTAGTTTTAGAGCAGGATAGTATTCAAAAATGGTTTACGGCCGGAGTTAGCGCCATAGGGGCGGGGTCTGGCTTATTTAAAGATGCTAACGACGCTGAACTTGTACAACGCCTAAAACAACTCTTTAACTGGAGCCTTAATGCTTAACTATTTAAAATTTTTAAGAAAATCATCTTTATAAGTGGGCGATATTTCAACCTCGGCGCCATCGTCCAGGGTAATGTAACCACCTTTATTGTATAACTTTACAAATCGCAAATTAACAATATGCGATTTATGAACCCGTATAAAAGGTAATGGTAATATCTCTGAAAAGTGTTTTAAAAAGCGGCAGGCCATTTTTTTATCGCCATTGGTAAGATAAAGATCAGTAAAATTACCATTGCCTTTTAACCTTATAATCTCCTCCATTTTTACAATTTCAAAGCCTTCCATTGTGGGTAATATAACCTGCTGCTTTTCGGGCTTAGGCTCTTTAAAATTTTCTACAATAATTTTATTGCGGTTAAATAACTCTTTGTTTATAACCTGCTGTTGTACTTTATTAACGGCAACTATAAGCTCTTCAATACTAATGGGTTTGAGTAGGTAATAAGCCGCACTCGTGTTTAGGGCCTTTAGCGAATATTCTGAAAAAGCGGTAACAAAAATAGTCTCGAAACTTAAATCATTACAGGCTTCGAGAACATCAAATGCATTGCCAAAAGGCATCTCAACATCTAAAAAAACAAGTTGTGGCTGTAGCTCGTGTAATAGTGGTACAGCCTCTTTACTATTTTGTGCTTCGCCTACAATTTCTACCTGCGGGCAGTATTTGGTAAGATAGCTGCGCAATACTTCTCTTGCTGCTGTTTCATCTTCTACAATTACGCTTCTTATTTTTGTAAAACTCATTATTGTTTATTTATTATAGGGAAAGTAATGTGCACAACAGTCCCGGTTTCGGGGGCTGTTTTTTCGGTTACGGTAAAGGCCATTTTTGTTTTATACAATTGGTTTAAAATTGCCATACGCTCTTTAGTATTGGTAAGCCCTCGCGACTGGTGTGCCTTTTGGTTATGGGTTTTAAGCTGGCCACTTTTGGTAGGGCCTATACCATCATCATCTATGGTAATTACTATTTTTTTATCGGCCAGTTCTACATTCATTTTCAGCAGGCCTTTATCTTCTTTATAACGCAGGCCGTGCCAAATAGCATTTTCTAAATGCGGCTGAATAATCATGTTAGGTATCCAAATGTTTTCATGATCCAGCTTGCGGTCAACTTTAATTTCAAAATCAAACTTATCTTTAAAACGCAGGTGTTCCAGTTCGAGGTATTTTGTTAAGTTTTCAATCTCATTGCCCAATGTTACAAAATCTTTATTGGAGTTTTCCATAGTATTTCGCATCAGGTTAGAGTAGGAGGTAAGGTATTTATTAGCCGCAAGCTCATTGTTTTGAGCAATAAACTGGTTAACGCTGTTTAGGCTATTAAACAAAAAATGCGGGTTCATTTCTAACCTTAATGATTGTAACGCAATTTCTTTATTTTTTGTTTTGATAGAATATAATGCCTTTACAATAAAGCCCAAAAGCAATAATAATACAACCATAAACCCTAACAATAAATAATTAAAGGTGTTTTTGCGGGTAATTAGCTCATCCTTAAACATCTTTTCAGTCTCCAGCCTGCGTATTCTTTCTTCGGTTACCTTAAATGTTTTAGCATCGGTTAATGAATTGTCGGATAATATTATGCGGTCCAGGTTTCTTAAAAATTGTTCATATACATCCAGGCTGGCTTTATCATCTCCGGTAGATTTATAATATTCAATAAGCAACATAATACTTTCGCGCGCTTCAAACGTCATTCCGTTTACAGATGCTATTTTATACGATTCTTTTAACGCTTTTACACCATTTTCAGGATCGTCCATCTTAAAGTAAATGCTAGACAGGTAGTTAAGCTGGGTAATCTCTATACCATAATTTTTATTTTCCCTTGCTATAGCTAATAATTGCTCTATTGTAGCAACTGCATCATCATAATGTTTGGCATATACCTGTAGTTCTGCAATTTCACTATAAACTCTTATAGCTTTAATGGGTATGTTTTTAGCAAAAGGCAATGCCTGCCTGTATTTTTCTATGGCATTTATGCTATCGCTGTTTTTAAGGTTTAATTTAGCCTGTTGCATATAGGCATCGGCTACTTCGCCTTTTCTGTTCTTTTTAATAAGCAATGCTATGTTTGCATTTAAATACTTATCCTGAACATCACTATTCCCTTGGTTTTTAAGGCGGTTATAATCGTTAGAGTTTAGTGTTCTAAACGTTCTGTCGGTGGCAGTTTCTGCAGCTACCTTGTAATTTTGTGTAGCTGCCTGCAATTTATTTTGCGACTCCTGTACCTTAGCAATATTACGTATAACCCTGGCCCTGCTTAAAATATTTTTTGATACAGTATAAATTTCCAGCGCTTTAAATAAGTATTCTTCGGCTTTAGTTTCGTCATCTTTATCGGTAAATTCCTGTGCTAAAAGCTCATAATTGCGGGCAATTTTAGAGTCGTCATTCTCAATCAATGATTTTTCTAAATTGGTAGCGGCTTTTTTTAATTCGGCAGGGGTTTCCTTCTTTTTAGGCACATTATCCTGTGCTTTTAAACCCTGCGGAAGTAAAAGTAAAATGAGTAATATTGATAATAGGGCTGTAAAACGGCGCATTTAGTGGTATTAGTAATGTAAAGTAAATCAATTTTGCACGCTTTTCCTATTGCCTTTACCAAGTGAAAGGCTTGTTTCACCACTTCTGTAAAAAACGAGGCTGGTAATAAAATACATTTGTACAAGAATAAAATAGTAAACTAAACAACCATTAAAAAATTATAATCATGAAAAAATTAATCGTATTAAGCGCTCTTGTACTTGCTGGTTTAAACTTAACAAGCTGTGGCGACAAAAAATCGGAGACTACAACTACAGAAACTGAAGTAACAGACACTATTTCTGTTCCTGCAACTGAAACTACTACAACAGAAACTACAACTACTGTAGATACTGCTGCTGTTGCAACAGATACTGTAAAAAAATAATTTTAAAATAACAATCATTTAAAGATATCTATCATGAAAAAACTAATTGTATTAAGCGCTATCGTATTAGCTACAACTTTATCACTAACTAGCTGTGGTAAAAAAGAAGAAACTACTGAAACTACAGAAACTAGTGTTGATACTGTATCAGTTCCTGCAACTGAAACTACAACTACAGAAACTACAACTACTGTAGATACTGCTGCTGTTGCAACAGATACTGTAAAAAAATAATTATTTAAAAGTGGCGTAAATTACAATCTTGTAGTTTAACGATCTAATAAATTATATTGAAAACTGGTTTACGGAAACGTAAACCAGTTTTTTTGTTACTGCTTTTATGTAGCCTACAGTACAGGACACCCAAGTAAAATTTAAAAAGTAATTTTGATTAATAATTATTTAGCAATAAAATGAAGAAAATTATTTTTACTACCATTGCTCTGTTTACAGTGGGTATAAGTTTTGCACAACTAAAGGTGCAGGAACTACAAACCGAAAATTTAGTGAACCCTATTAGTGTCGACGCACAAATACCAAAGTTTAATTGGAAAATAACAGACACCAAGAATAAAAATGTGTTGCAAACCGCTTACGAAATTAAAGTTAGTTTAGCAGGCAAAGGCAATCAGCAGGTGTGGAGCAGCGGTAAAGTAACTTCAAGCCAATCCTTATATATACCTTATGCAGGTTCGCCATTAAAATCAGGCCAGCGTTATTATTGGCAGGTGCGCGTTTGGGATAATCATGGCAAATCATCTGGGTGGAGCGATGCCGCCTGGTGGCAAATGGGATTGTTAACCCCAAATAACTGGGCAGCCCAATGGATAACACCCGGATATAAAGAAAGTACACCACTGCAGGCCAGCCCTTTATTTCGTAAAAGCTTTAAGCTAAATAAAAAAGTTAAATATGCTGTGGCATACATTACTGCACATGGCTTGTATGAAGCGGCTATAAACGGTAAACGTGTGGGCGATGCATTTCTTACCCCGGGCTGGACAAGCTATAAAAAACGCCTGCAATACCAGGCTTATGATGTTACAGCAATGCTGCAAAATGGCGATAACGCAATAGGTGCTACATTAGCCAGCGGTTGGTACCGCGGCCATATAGGCTGGGATAGCCAGGACTATTATGGTAGCGATATTGCACTGCTTTTTCAATTACAGGTAACGTATGATGATGGTACTACCGAAAAAATAGTATCTGATAATAGTTGGAAATCATCAACGGGGGCTATTATTAATTCTGAAATATATTATGGCGAAACTATCGATATTCGTAAAGATCAGCCCGGTTGGGAAACCGCAAAGTTTAACGATAAAAACTGGTTTGGCGTTACAGTAAAAGATTTTACAAAAAATGTTTTAATTGCAACCCAAAACGAGCCCGTAAAACAACACGAAACATTTAAGCCTGTGCGTATTTTTAAAACTCCAAAAGGAGACCAGGTTATTGATTTTGGGCAAAACCTTGTGGGGTGGGTAAAATTTAATGTGCGCGGAAAAGCAGGCGACAGCATAAAAATTTTACATGCCGAGGTACTAGATAAAAACGGTGAGTTTTATACCGAAAATTTACGTAAAGCCATTGCTACAGATACGTATGTATTAAACGGGAAAGGCGTTGAAACATTTGCGCCACACTTTACATGGCATGGCTTTAGGTTTGCTAAGATAGTAGGGTATAACGGCGAACTAAAACCAGAAGATTTTACAGCAGTTACCTTATATTCAGATATGGCACCATCGGGTACATTTACGTGCTCTAACCCGTTATTAAACCAGCTACAACATAACATACAGTGGGGCCAAAAAGGTAATTTTTTAGATGTACCTACAGATTGCCCGCAGCGCGACGAACGTTTAGGCTGGACAGCAGATGCACAGGTGTTTTCGCGCACAGCATCGTATAATATGAACGTACATAACTTTTTTAATAAATGGTTAAAGGATTTAGCGGCAGACCAGCATACTGATGGTATAATTCCGTTTGTAATTCCGGATGCGTTGCGAACACCAAATTCAGAACAGGCAGGCAGTGCCGGCTGGGGCGATGCTGCAACCGTAATACCGTGGACAATGTATACCGCTTATGGCGATATAAGTGTATTGCAAAACCAGTACAGCAGTATGAAAGCATGGGTAGATTTTATAGGCACTCAAAGCAAAAATAATCTTTGGGATTCTGGCTTTCACTTTGGCGACTGGCTATTTTACAGTGTAGATAATGATACCGATGGCCGATCTGCCGTTACAAGCAAGTTCATGATTGCCCAGTGTTTTTATGCATACTCTACACAAATACTAATAAATACAGCGCAGGTACTAGATAAAAAAGAAGATGTAGCTTTATATACAAGCCTGCTTGCTAAAATTAAAGAGGCTTACCAAAAAGAATATGTTTCTCAAAATGGGTTACTATCGGGCGATACGCAAACCGCTTATGTACTGGCGCTTCAGTTTGATATGCTTCCTGAAAATTTACGCCAGCAAGCTGCAGACAGGCTTGCTAAAAATGTAGAGCGTTATGATAATCACTTAACTACCGGCTTTTTAGGAACACCGTATTTATGCCATGTACTAAGCCGTTTTGGCCATGCCAATGTGGCTTATAAATTACTGTTACAAGATACATATCCATCATGGTTATACCCGGTAAAAATGGGAGCAACAACTATTTGGGAACGCTGGAATGGTACGCGGACTGACGGTACATTTGCCGATGCCTCTATGAACTCTTTTAACCATTATGCATATGGTGCCATAGGCGACTGGATGTACAGGGTTGTTGCCGGTATAGATACTAAAATTGAAGCGCCGGGTTACAAGCAAATTGTAATTAAACCCTTAATTGGTGGCGACCTTAAAACTGTGGCAGCCGATTACGAAACGGGTTATGGTAAAGTGAGTTCGCACTGGGCAGTAGCAAACGGCACATTAAATATGAATGTAGTTATACCTGCCAATACAACAGCAACAATATATGTGCCTGTTAAAGCTAACAGTAAAGTTACACAAGATGCTAAAGCTATAAGTGTACAGGCAATTAACGGTTATGTGGCAGTTAACGTAGGCTCTGGCAATTATCATTTTAGCAGCACAGGATACTAGTCAAAACAATATATTTTTAAAACAAAGCCCACTCCTCATATCAGGAGCGGGCTTTTAAAAATACTTCGATAAAATATTTATACGGGTAAATATAACAGGTAAAATATCACGACATCGAATATTTTTTGGGTTTTATGCCAATATGCTGTTCAAAAATTCTTGAAAAATGGCTAAGGTTTGTAAACCCTAACTGATAACCAACATCCGATACCGAAAATCGCTTTTCTTTTAGTAACCTTGCGGCTTCCTGCATACGTGCATGCTGGTAATACTCAAATATACCTTTACCAAAAGTCTGTTTAAAAAGTTTTCTAAGCTTAGGTTCGCTCATACATGCTTCTTTAGCCAGCGTAGCAATATTGGGTGGTTCGCCCAAATGCGATTGTAAATGCACCTTAACGGCATATATGGTTTTAATATCATTAATATGCAGGCCGCTTGCCGGCACAGCCTCGCGCTCTAAGAGTAATGTAAATATGTAGCATAGTAGTTCTTCGCACTTTAATTTATAATACTGCCTTTCAATACTTTCGGGTACAGGCTGGTGCAGTATTTCGCTGGCAGTTTTAATTATATCGGCAGAAATACCTGTTTCAAATAAAAAATTTTCTTTAGATTTTAATATGCTGTCTATTACAGGGTGCTCAATGTTACCAAAAAGTATACGGAGGTAGTGCCTTGATGCTACTATACCCACGCTTCCAAAAAATGTATTAGATGGCATATCCATTACAGATGAAACAGTTTGCATGCAAATCATTACATAGGCGCGTTCGGGAGCTAATGTCGTTTCACTTGGGGCAGGCGACGGGAAAATCCCATTAAGCATAAATGCAACATTCTCTTCCCCTTCGGCAAGTTCGTTAGTACGCTCAATAAAAACATTTTCATTAAGATGGTAATTTCGTATTATCATCTTTAAATCATTATCCCAGGAAAAGCCGGTAATATAGCCACTCCCTTTATTTTCAGGAATATAAATAAAACGGCCTCGAAAAGTAGTGCCTATTGCTTCGGCAAACTGTTGCATAACTCCATAGCCTTTATCTATAACTGCTATTTTCATTTACGACTATTTTTACATTATAAGTAGTTATTTTAACTGTAAAATTAACTATAATTTTACATTGTTAATTTAGATATTTAATTAAAAAGAAAAATATGTTATTAGATAATAAACAAATAGCAATAATAGGCGGTGGCCCCGGCGGTTTAACACTGGCCAGGCTTTTACAGCTTAAAGGCGCTAATGTAAAGGTTTATGAAAGAGATGTTAATGCAGGCGTGCGTGTGCAGGGGGCTACGCTCGATTTGCATTTTGAATCGGGGCTTAAAGTTATTGAAGCTGCCGGACTAATGGATGTTTTTAAAGAAACTTACCGCCCCGGGGCAGATAAAGGCCGCGTGGTTGATTCGCACGGTAATATAATTTACGACGAGCATACTGATGAATTATCTAATGACGATTTTGATGATGTAAACTTTAGGCCGGAAATTGACAGAGGCCCTTTACGCGATATTTTATTAAACTCCCTCGATCCTAATACGGTTGTTTGGGACAGTCAGTTTAAAAGTATGTCATTAGTAAATAATTTATGGCAGCTCGAATTTAAAAATGGCGCAACTGCTACGGCTGATATTGTAATAGGAGCCGATGGTGCAAATTCTAAAATAAGGCCTTTTGTTACACCGTTACAACCTTTTTATGCCGGCACAGTAATTTTGCAGGGTAATATACCTAATTCTGAAATTACGGCTCCCAATATGCATCAATTGTTAAAAGGCGGAAAGGTGTATACGCATACTAATGGTAAATTTTTACATGTATCGGCAAAGGGAGATGGCAGTATCGATTTTTATATTAGCAGCCAGGTAAATGAAAACTGGTTACAAAACAGTGGTATCGATTTTTCTGATAGGGAACAATTGCTATCATGGTTTAAAAATGAATTTCTAGGATGGGGTAATGTATGGTTAGAATTGATTGAAAATACAGATTTACCACTGTTATTGCGCCCGCAATACTGCATGCCTCTAGACCAAACTTGGGATGCTCAGCCCAACCTAACGTTATTAGGAGATGCCGCCCATATAATGCCACCATCTGGCGAAGGTGTAAACTTAGCCATGCTGGATGCTTTAGAGTTAAGCGAATGCCTTACAAGTGCTGAATATAAAGATATTCAGGCTGCCATTTCGGCTTATGAAAAACCAATGCAGGCAAGAGGTATAGAAGAGGCAAAAACATCGCTTGATGGCGTAGAATGGATGCACACTGAAGCAGCTAACGAAAAATTGATACAGTTGTTTAACCAAACGGAATAACAAAAGCCAATATAAAATTAAAAAAGCCTGAAAGATTTAGTTCTATCAGGCTTTTATGTAGATGCTATATTTTAATTAGGTTAACCAAAATTACGTCATTTTCACGCAGGTCTATTTCTTTATCAAACTTACCGTCGTTTTTTATGGTTACCGTATTGGTTAAAAAAGGTTTACCGTCGTTCTTGCTTTTTATTTCAGTAAGCTGTTGCCTGTTAAGCTGCGATGGCTTACCCATTTGGTAATAAGTTGTGTAAGCGTCGTTAGCCTTATAGCCCACTTTATATAACTCTAATTTATAGTTGCCTTTTGCCAGGCCAGTTATTGATACTTTTGTTTTACCTTTTGCTTTTGCAGGTAAATCACGAATGTAATATTGCTGGTTGTTTACACCTTCGCCACCATCGGTATACGTAAAATCCCAAAATAAAAGCTGTACATCGCCTTTACTGTTTTTAGAGGCCCACGATCGGGCATCGGTATTGGTAAGCTCTGTATCGCCAAGTTTATTTAAAAACTGGTACGAATAAAAGGCAGGTTTATTAATACCTTGTGTATTTACCAACCCAAAACCACCATGAAAAGGGGTAAAGCGTGGTCCGGCCTCTTCAAAAATATCTGTAAATACCCAGTATGACATTGAGTTTGGCGCTGTACCTACTTGTTTCAATTTCTCTAAAATGTAAGCTGCCTGGTGGTAACTGTCGTGCATAGGATCTGCAGGAGTGTAAGATGAGCTCCATTCGGTGTAATGAAGTTCTATGTTTGGCAACGCCGAATTTTTTATTTCCTGGCGCGATTTAATAACATCGCTGCTTACTGCCATTGGGTCTTTGCTTAATACTGTGCCAGAATTTCCAAATTCATCTAAAAAACCCTGGTTTACACCATAAGCGTGTGTACTGGCAAAATCTATAGGTATATTGTTTTTTTTGCAAAAGGCAATAGTTTCAGGTATCCATGCTGCACCTGCTGTAGCCGGGCCGCCAACTTTATAGTCTTTATTTACACTTTTAATACCTTTTGCGGCATAAGTATAAAGTTTATAATATTCGTCTTGCGTTCCTGCCCAAAAGCCATCGAGGTTGGGTTCATTCCATACCTCAAAATACCAGGTTTTTACTTCGTCTGCGCCATATCTTTCTGTAAAATGCGCGGTAAGGTTGCGTATAAGGGCTTCCCATTTATTATAATCTTTAGGTGGGGTAACGTTGCCCCTCCACCAAAAAATTGTTTTGCTGCCGCTGGCTAGCGCACTTGGCATAAAGCCCAACTCTACAAAAGGTTTTATTTTAATACTTAACAAATAATCAAACAGCGCATCTACATATTGATAGTTATATTCCGGATTACCTTTGTTATCTTCTTTATACACGGCCATATCATCAGATAGTAAACCATGCATACGTATGTATTTAAAATCGCATTCTTTTTTTACATAAGCAAGTTGTTGCTGCCAGTCGGCACGAAGGCCTTCATTAGCACGGCCTGCGCCCACGCACTCTTTAAACATAGTATTAAGCTTACCGGAAGCCTTAGTATAATCAACAGCTATAACACGGTTAACCTCCTGAGCCTGTGTGTAATTTGAAAATGTGAAAGATGCTAATAAAATCAGGCATTTTGCCTTGGCATTGTTATTAATAAATAATTTAAGATTTAAGTTTTTAAATATAGCCATAGTTTTATAGTATGTTATTTTACATTAATACAAGATTCTAAAGGTAAAAAGCACGATTATGTCGTGCTTTTTACTGATTTTTAGAACTGAAATTTATTTTAAAGTGATGGTTTGTTCGTGCCCATCATAACTTACGTTTTGGCCATCGGCATCATACGTAAAAGCTTTAGGCTGGTCTTTGCTAACAGTTACAATTACAAACGTGCGGTTTTTTAGCATACCTGTAAACTGGCCTTTTCTTTCGCCAATGGTTAGTGTGTTTTTAGCACTGTTGTACGTAAAGGCAATGTTTGCATATTTACCGTTTTCGTAGTTATAGTTTTCATTTTCATCTTCATACAGTGTAAAGTTTCCATTTTTGCCTTTGTATACATATAATACAATTTTATCTGCTGTTTTCTCAGTAGTATACTGCATTTCAGGTCCAACAGGTACAATTGCGCCTTCACGAATGAACAACGGTATACGCTCGTAAGGAGCATCAACCGTTACTTCTTTACCACCAGTTATATATTTACCCGTGTAAAAATCGAACCAGTTAGATCCTGCCGGGAAGTAAACATTACGGTTACGCGCCTCATATTTATAAACCGGGCAAACCATAAACGCCGGGCCAAACATAAACTGGTCGCTTACGTTTTCTACTTTTTTATCAGATGCAAAATCCATAAATAGCGGTCGCATAATGGTATAATCGTTAAAATGCGTCATACCTGCCACAGTGTATATGTACGGCATTAACCTGTAACGAAGGTTGGTATAATATAAAATAGATTTATAAGCCGGGTGCGTATCTGGCGCAATATTCCACGGTTCACGGAACGGAAACTGGCCATGCGCCCTGTATAATGGGGCAAAAGCACCAAACTGGAACCAACGGGTATTTAACTCTCTCCACTCTTTATTATCGTTATTTTCTTTGCCATTTTTATCGAATTCTAACTGTCCGCTTACGTAACGGTCTTCAACGCAAAAACCGCCAATATCCATTGTCCAGTATGGTATACCACTTACAGCAAAGTTAAGCCCTGCCGAAATTTGTGCTTTCATATCTTCCCAACGGGTAGCAATATCACCACTCCACGTTGCGGTAGAGTAACGCTGTAAACCTGCAAACCCAGAACGGGTAAGTAAAAAGACCCTTTTATTAGGGGCAACACTACGCTGGCCATCATAAATAGCCTCGGCATTCATTAACGCATAGGTATTAAAAAATTCTGTAGATGATCCTAACGCGGTAGGGCCACACAGTTCTTTACGGTAATCCATATCAGTACAGTCAAGTACGTTAGGCTCGCTGGCATCCATCCACCAGGCGTCAACACCTATTGGGTATAAATTATCATAAATCTGTTTCCAGAATAATTTACGTGCCCCACCAGAGTAAGCATCGTAAAACGAACCTACATAACCAGGGCCTACCCAGTCTTTAACGTTGTCTTTAATGGCTTGTTGGTACATCCAGCCCTTGGTGTCAAACTCTTTAAAATGCTCGGTAGTTTTATAAAACTTAGGCCAAACCGATATCATCATTTTTGCATTAAGCGCGTGTATATCATCAACCATACCTTTAGGGTTAGGGAAACGGGCTTTATCAAACTCATGGCTTCCCCAGGCATCTTCGTTCCAGTAGTTCCAGTCAAGTACAATATTATCTATAGGGAATTTACGTTTCCTGAACTCTTTTAAATTGCCTACAATTTCGTCCTGCGTTTTGTAACGCTCACGGCTTTGCCAGTATCCCATAGCCCATTTAGGCATAATTTGCGATTTTCCGGTAAGGGTACGGTAGCCTTTAATAACATCATCGGCATTTTCGCCATGCACAAAATAGTAGTTAAGCTCTTTGCTCATTTCGCTCCACCAAACCTGGTTGTTTTTTTCATCAACCGGTTGCGGAGTTACAGCACGTAAACCACAGTATGATGTGCCACCATCGGGCTTCCATTCAATACGTAACGGTACACGTTTACCTGCTTTTAATGGCATACTAAACTTGTAGCTATTTGGGTTCCAAGCGGTTCTCCAACGTTCAGCAACCACTAATTCGTTGTTTAAATATACTTTTACATAACCGGCATAGTACAAAATGAATTTGTAAGTGCCATCTTCAGGGGCTTCAATTTCGCCCTCATACATTACATCAGCATTTTTTAAAGGGAAACCCTGTGGCAGATTTTTAATGCTTTTAATATCTTCAAAAAATATCGATGCTTCCTTACGTTCAAGTGTTTGCACACCTTTATCTTTAGAGGTGTACGTACCTGTTAACGAACCCTGGTTACCCTTTTTATCATACAATTTAAAAATTGTATTCAGTTGTTTGTAGGGGCGGCTATCGCCAAAACGGCTTAAAGAATAGCTATCCCATAAAACGCCATAATTTTTGTTTGATACTATAAAGGGCACAGATACTTTAGTATTGTACTGAAACAATTCTTCGCTTTTGCCTTTGTAGTTAAACTCGTCTGACTGGTGCTGACCCAAACCATGAAAAGCTTCATCTGCAGGCGATTCGAATATCTGCCGAACAGAATATCCTTTGGTGCCTTCTACCTCAATAGGGGTAAAAGTTTTACCACCACCTTGTTTCTCGGCAAGTATAAGCTTACCATTTTTATCTTTAAAATTAACACCACCATTTAGTTGCGATACCATTACTTTTAAACGTGATGTTGTTACCGTAACCGAGTCGTTTTTACTTTTCTCTACTTTAAAGGCAGTGTTTTTAATTCCGGGTACAATTATTAAACTGGAATCTTTAGGGAATTCGTTTTCCGGCGTGGCCGATATATGTATTAACTCATCGCCCAATACTTGCACGCGAACTTTTTTAACATCTGTCGTATTGCTGCTTTTTACATTTACAACAATACCGCCATCTATTGTTTGGTATTGTTTAGAAGATGAACATCCTGCTAGCACCATAGCTGCAAATAAAAAATGTAATTTTTTGTGTATCATTAATAATTATGTTTTTTCTTGGGTTAGTAACTGAACAATATGTTAATAAAATTGATATAAAGTGCTGCCATTTTTTTTAAAGGTATAACGTTGTAATACCTTTATACATCGTTTGCGAATAAAAATGAATGCATTTACTGGGTTTTTGGGTTATATAATAATTACCGCAATTTACAAATTCAAATTATATAATAAAGTCATTTAGACTATAAGTTTCTTTCTTTAAAAATATTTACTTTTATTACCTGAAAATCAAATCAACAAACATGGATAATCAACAAAAAGATATACGATGGGGCATTATAGGCTGTGGTGATGTTACCGAACGTAAAAGTGGCCCTGCTTACCAAAAAACCGAAGGTTTTGAACTGAAAGCTGTAATGCGCCGCGATATTGATAAGGCTGCCGATTATGCCCGCCGCCACAATATTGATAAATATGGTGCCGATGCGGATGCGCTTATTAACGACCCCGAAATTGATGCGGTATATATTGCAACACCGCCAGACACCCATAAATTTTATGCTCTTAAAGTAGCTGCTGCCGGTAAACCCTGCTGTATAGAAAAGCCAATGGCACCTACTTATGCTGAATGTGTAGAGATAACAAATGCTTTTGATGCTAAATTTTTACCGCTGTTTGTGGCATATTACCGCAGGTCATTACCACGTTTTTTACAGGTAAAGCAATGGATAGAGGAGGGACGAATAGGCACGGTGCGTAACCTGCACTGGCATCTTACTAAAACTCCATCTGATACAGATATAAGTGGCGAATACAACTGGCGTACCGATGCTAAAATTGCAGCCGGTGGTTATTTTGATGACCTAGCCAGCCACGGCCTTGATTTGTTTATCTACTTTTTTGGCGATGTAAAAGAAGTAAGTGGTGTTAGCTTAAACCAGCAGGGATTGTATACCGCTAAAGATGCATTGGCGGCAAGCTGGTTGCATACATCTGGTGTTACAGGTACCGGCAGTTGGAATTTTGGCGCTTTTGAAAGAGAAGATACAGTTACTATTTACGGTAGCAAGGGCACAATAACTTTTGCTGTGTTTGAAGATGTACCTTTAGTGCTTAAAAATGCTGCAGGCGAACAACAGCTTGTTATAGAGCATCCTGAAAATATACAGTTATACCATGTGCAAAATATGCGCGAGCATTTACTTGGTAACAGTGTGCATCCGTCAAACGGGCATACCGGAACCCATACCAACTGGGTTATGGATAAAATTATTGGTACGCTTTAAAAAGCAAAGGCAGCTCAAATCAGAGCTGCCTTTTATACTATAACATAAAGTACTTATTTTGTTTCAATTTTTAAAATAAAGGCTTTATCATCAACTTTTTTAAGTGGGGTCTTAAAATGCAATCCGCTTTCATCAACCTGAAATTGTATTTTATCACTACTGCCTAAAATACTTACCTGTTTAATTTTAGGAATAGTATCCAGCGTTTTACCGGTAAATGATTCTAAAACAACATCAGTGTTTTCACCAGGCCAGCCTAGTACAATGGCATATATAGTGTTTCCTTTGCGCGTATAGCGAATATCTTTAGCGCTATAAGTAACTTTATCTACAAACATACCGCCTTTTTCAAGTTTTGCAGGGCCTTCGCCAAAAACCTTCCAGGTACGGGAGCCATAAATTGCCTCACCGTTTACTTTAAGCCATTGCCCAATATTTAATAATATATCCTGCTGATTTTGTGGTATGGTACCATTTGCCATAGGCGATATATTAAGCATTAAAGCGCCGTTTTTGCTCACAATATCGGCTAATAGATCAATAATTTCATCGGCTGTTTTTAGTCCAAGGTCGTTGGTGTAACTCCAGCTTCCTACCGATACCGTTTCATCGGTAAGCCAAAAATCCTGAGTAATGGCGTTGTTACGGCCTTTTTCAAAATCTTCAATACTTACTGTTTTGGGTAATTCGCCTTCTTTATGGGTAACAACCACCTGCTGCTTTTCGGCAACCGAATGGTTAAAGTAATGGGCTAAAAATTCCTGCTTGTAATTTTCTGGAATCTTACTCATTTTACTGTCAAAGTAAATAAGGTCGGGCGAGTAATTATCTATCAGTTCGCCTAGTTCCCCAACCCAATTTTTGTAAAACTGCTCGTGCGGAATGTTGCCATACATAATACTCAACAGCGGGTCTTTAGATGATGTTGCCATATCCGGGTTGTATGGGAAATATGAAATATCGTCATTCCATTTTTCTTTATTATCCTGGTTTATTTGCAGGTTACGGTCTTTATGAAAAGAGGTTACCAGTTTTAACCCACGACCATGAATTGCTTTGGCCAGTTCGCCCACAATATCACGATGCGGACCCATAGCCATACTATTCCACGGGTTTATTTTACTATTCCAGTTGCTCCAACCATCATGATGTTCGGCTACTACACCGCCAAATTTTGCTCCCGCTTTAACCATAAGGTCTGCCCACTCATCGGCGTTAAAATTTTCTGCCTTAAACATAGGTACAAAATCATGGTAGCCAAATTTATTTAAAGGGCCGTAGGTTGCCACTTGGTGTTTATTTTCGTCGCTACCCACAATGTGCATATTGCGTGGGTACCAGTCGTTTGCATACGCCGGTACACTTAACACACCCCAATGGGCGTAAATACCAAACTTGGCATCTTTAAACCACTCGGCAGTTTCGTCATATTGCGCCAGCGATTCCCAGGTAGGCTCGTAATGCATTTGTTTAGGCACATTATTTTTAACCGATGCGCACGATGCCAATGCCAAAAATGCCGTTAACGAAAGTATTTTATTCTTCATTTGTTATTATATAAAACTCCGGATGGTCAAATTGCTTTGCACATCCGGAGTTTGTTTACTTAAAAAACTATTTTATGGTTACGCTAACTTCGCCTTTAAGATCTCTCGATGAGTTTCCTAATTTAAATGTATACGTTCCTGGCTCTACAGTCCATTTTTTAGTAGCAACTTCATAATAAGCAAGTTCTTTTACAGGTACGTTTATAGTAACAGTTTCTGTACTGCCTGCTTTTACCAGCACTTTACTAAAGCCTTTAAGCTCTTTAGCAGCACGGCTAACTTTAGATTCTGCTTTAGATGAATACAACTGTACTACCTCTTTACCATCAGCTTTACCTGTGTTTTTAACTTCTACTGTTACTTTTATAACATCATCAGCACCATATTCTTTTTTATCGGCTTTAACATTAGCAAATTCAAAAGTAGTGTACGATAATCCGTAACCAAAAGGATATAGCGGCGCTACATTTTTAGTATCGAACCAACGGTAACCTACAAGTAAACCTTCTTTATACTCTTCAGTCGCTCCGCCAGGGAAACTTTTAGTAGCATGTGCAGGAGAATCGGTTATCTTTTTAGGCATTGTCCAAGGCAGTTTACCCGATGGGTTTACTTTACCAAGCAATATATCGGCAAGTGCGTTACCACCTTCAGACCCATTATACCAGCTCCATACAATGGTAGAGTTTTCTTTTTCTATTGTGTTGATGTCAAACGGAGAACCGGCAACAAATACCACAATAGTTTTAGGGTTAGCAGCTTTAACGGCAGCAATAAGTTTTTCCTGTCCGAAAGGCAAATTCATATCCCTACGGTCAGATGCTTCAGTTTCATAGTTACGGTTAGCACCTACAAACAGTATTGCAATATCAGATTTTTTAGCAGCAGCTACAGCTTCAGCAACCATTTTAGGGTCTAGTTCATTTACTGTTTCTTTAGCTTCCTGAGTTACTTCGCCAAATTTCATTTCCTTTTTAGGTTTGAATTCTGTCTTGTAACCTTCTGCATAATTTATAGTAACCGATTTAGGCAGCTTGGCAGTAAGCGCCTCAAGCGGAGTAACTTCACGCTTGGTTTTTACACCGGCTCCAAAACCACCCTGAGCATGTTTTGCAGTTGCATTTGCACCAATAACAGCTACACTTTTAATAGCGTCTGTTTTCAGCGGAAGCAAATTCTCGTTATTTTTAAGAAGTACCACCGACTCTGATGCTATATTGTAAGCATCTTTAAAATGCGCATCGGTGCTAATGCTGCCTTTAACACGGTCTTTAGCAGTACCCATAGCTTTAAGGTTAAAAAGCACTTTAAGTATTCTTTTAACGTGTTTGTCTACTTCAGCTTCTTTAACTGTACCTGCTTTCACTTCGGCAAGAAGCGGTTTTGCAAAATAAAATTCATCAAAAGATGGTTTGTTAGTACCCATTTCAAGATCGGTTCCTGCTTCTAACGCTTTTTTTGTAGAGTGTACCGCATCCCAGTCAGAGATCACGATACCTTTAAAGCCCCACTCATCTCTAAGTATATCCTGAAGCATGTATTTGTTTTCGCAAAGATAATCACCACGTAATTTGTTATAAGCACCCATAACACTGTATGCGTGTGCTTTAGTTACGGCAGCTTCAAAAGCAGGCAGGTAAATTTCACGAAGTGTACGCTCATCAATTTGCACATCTACTGTACCCCGGTTTGTTTCCTGATTGTTAGCAGCATAGTGTTTAATACACGCCGCTACGTTTTGTTCCTGAACACCTGTTACGTAAGGTACAATAAGGGTTTTGTTTAAAAACGGGTCTTCGGTCATGTACTCGTACGTACGGCCTCCAAGTGGGGTACGTATAATATTAAATGCCGGAGCCAACAAAATATCTTTACCGCGAGCACGTGCTTCTTCACCTATAGATTTCCCAAAAGTGCTTGCCATTTCCGGGTTCCATGTTGCTGAAAGGCCTGCACCAGCAGGATAGTACGTAGCAAAATCATCGGTACGGCCAGCCGGAGCCCAACTCATGCGTTCTATTTCTTCACGTATACCTAAAGGTCCATCAGCCATATGTACTTCCGGAATGCCCAAATGGGCAACACCTTCGTTAGTAAACATACTGTAACCGTGTAGCATGCCTATTTTTTCGTCGATAGTCATTTTGCTTACAATGGTATTGATCTCAGCATCATATTTGTCGCTTAAATCTTTTCCGTCATAGTTAGCTGCTATTTCTTTACCATCAGCATCGGTAGTAGCATTAGTTGTTTTGTCTTCTTTACACGAAACCACCAGGAGCAGTAGCGCAGCCGAAAGGCATAAAAATTTGTTCTTCATATTATATTGGGTTAATTTACTGTAATGTTCTTTTTCAGGATAATAGCGTTAGATGCGCCACCTGCCTGTAATTCTATAGTATCTTTTTCAAGTTCAAATTTCTGGGTTTTGGTATTCCAATACTCCAGGTCTTTAGCGCTTAAAGCAAGTGAAACAGTTTTAGTTTCGCCTGCTTTTATAAAAACTCTTTTAAAGGCCTTAAGTTCTTTTTCGGGGCGGTCGACTTTAGAATTGGTATGCCTTACATAAAGCTGAATAACCTCTTCGCCATTGCGGTTACCGGTATTTGCAACCGTTACATTTACAGTAAAGTTACCATCTTTTGATAATGTTGAAGCATTAGTTTCGATTGACTTATAAGCAAAAGTGGTATAGCTTAAACCAAAGCCAAACGCATATAATGGCTTACCTTTAAAATACATATAGGTACGGCCATTGCGAATGTTATAATCTAACAAGGGGGGAAGATCTGATATATCGCTAACCCACGTTTGCGTTAACCTGCCTGCCGGATTGTAATCGCCAAAAAGTACATCGGCTAATGCCGAACCTGTTTCCTGACTGTTTTGTGTCATGTGTACAATAGCCGGAACATGCTCTTGTGTCCAGTTAATAGCATATGGAAAACTGCTTATGATCACCGCTACTGTATTAGGGTTAGCCTGATACGCTATTTTAACCAAGTCTTCATGTTCAGATGTAATTGACTGACGGTCTACAGCTTCTTTACCATTACTTGGCACCGGGCATTCTGCCCAGCCGGCATCACACCACGGGTGGTTGCCTATAAGTACAATAACCAAATCTGCATTTTTAGCTAGTGTTGCTGCCTTGCCATCGGCATTATTTAATGCATACGTAATTTCAATATCTTTACCGGCTTTAGCTTTTATTCCTGCTAAAGGCGTAATAGTATAGGGTGGGGTGCCACTGTACCAATCCAGCAAAACTTCATCGGCACGGGGGCCAATAACCGCAATGCGTTTTACCTCAGCTCTATCTATAGGCAACAATTGTTTTGAAGGATCATTTTTTAAAAGAACGATCGATTTTTGTGTAGCCTCTAATGCCAGTTTTTTATGCGTGTCTGTCAACCAAGGGTCAATAGCGTCTTTAGCGGTGCCTATAGCCGCATACGGATTAGCATCTGAAGCATCGAGCATGCCTAGTTTTATCATAACACGGTAATCGCCTTTAAGCACTTCATCAATATCTTTTTCTTTAAGATAGCCGTTGGCAATAGCGCCATAAACGCCATCTTTATAATCATCTAAAAACTGGTTGATGCCTGCTTTTATAGCGGCGGCAGCGCCAAGGTACGGATCTGGATAGTATTTATGATCTGATAATAGCAGCTTAAAAGCGCCTCCATCGGTACAAATAATACCGTTTTGGCCCCATTCTTTAACGGTGATATCTTTAAGCATAGGGTGTACCATTGCGGGTATACCATTTACTTTGTTGTAAGCTGCCATATATGCACGCGATCCGCCTTCTATAACACCCATCCTAAAAGGTACTGAATAATATTCCCTCCACAATCTTTCATCAAAATCAGATGAGGTATACGTACGGCCATCCTCGTTACTATTGGCTAAAAAATGCTTCATTAGCGCAGCAGTTTGCCAGTATTTACTGTCGTTGCCCTGCAATCCTTTAACAAAAGCTACTGTCATTGTACCATTAAAAAAGGCATCTTCGCCATAGCTTTCTTCAGTACGGCCCCAACGCGGGTCGCGCGCTAAATCAGCATTTGGGGCACGCACTACAAGGCCGCCACGGTTGTAGTGCTGGTAGGCATACCGGGTTTCTATCGCTTCTACATTCGCTATTTTTTGTAGTAATTCTGTATCCCACATTTCTCCCAAACCATATGCCTGAGGGAAAGTTGTGGTTGGCACAGGCTCTTTACCTTTGCCGCCCCATGCAGCGGGCCCGCCTAATGCAAGGCCGTGCAAACCCTCAACATGGCCGGTACCTTTTACGCCCAAACGTGGTACCGATGGGTTGGTGCTCAAAGCCGCTATTTTTTCATCCAGCGTCATGAGCGACAGCAAATTTGTTATACGCTTTTCGGTATCCAGATTCGTATCTTGAAAAGGGTATTTTTGCTGAGCCAAAACTGGTGAGGCGATTATTAAAAAGAAATATAATTTGTAAAGCTTCATACTATTAGGTATAGTTTTTTGAAGGTTGAATGTTGTATTGTATATAAATTGGTATCATTAATAAAAAAAGAAACCGGGGTTTTGAAATGAAACCAATTCCCCGGTTCTCAAAATTAATTAACCCAAATTAATTATTTTATCCACTCTGTTTTAAAGGTAGTTTTTCCGCTTAAAGGATTCTGACTTACTTCAAATCCACTGCCTTTTTTATCAGTAGTTATGGTTTGTACCGTATCGCCGCCCGGTAAAAACACTTTAGCTGTTGCAGTGTTAGTACCATCTGTAGCATATACTTTTAAGGTGATTTTACTCCAGTCCATATCTTTAGTTGATTGTGCCAAAGGTATGTGCGGTATCGCAGCACCATTTTTAACCAATACAACAATAGGTATATCGCCGGCTTTAATTTTGTGCCATCCGGCCTGGTATACTTTTTTAGTTTGATAATCTATCCATGTACCTGCGGGTAGGTAGACATCCCTTTCAGATACTTCTTCCAACAATGGAGCAACTAATATATCCGACCCAAAAAGGTATTCGTTATCTACCAGCCATGCACCCGGATCGTTAGGGAATTCTACAAAAAGGGCGCGCATCATTGGCAACCCTTTTTCCGAACTTTCTTTTGCCTGAGCATAGATGTAGGGCATTAACTCATAACGCATATTATCAGCTTTCCTAAATCCTTCTAAAAAATCAGCACTGTACAACCAGGGCTCCCTTGGTGGCTCGCCATGTGTACGAACGTGCGATGTTAACATACCAAACGGTGTCCATCTTCTGTAAATATTCTCTGGTGATTTTGTAGAAAATCCACCTAAATCATGACTCCAAAAACTAAACCCGGACAGCCCTAATGATAAGCCACCGCGCAATGTTGCTGCGATAGCGCCATTGTTAGTTTCAGAATCGCCACCCCAATGTAATGGGTAGCGCTGGCTACCCGCCCAGGTGCTACGGGCCCAAATAAGGGTGTAGCCTTTTTCTTTCTGGGTAATTTCGGCAACGGCTTTATTATAGCGTAATGGGTATAAATTATGCTCGTAAAAACCGGTGCGGCCGCTGTGGTAAATACCATCGGTAGGGGCAGCCTCGCCAAAGTCTACCTTAAATACGGCAACTCCCTGGTCGAACAAATGTTTTAGTTTTGCCTGGTACCACTTTACCGTTTCCGGATTAGAAAAATCCAGTACGGCATCTTCATACGGCAGGTTGCCTTTTTTATCTTTAACGGCAAGCCCCTGATCTACAATTTCATTAAACAACGTGTTTTTAGGTGTAAAGTACGGCAGTTGCCAAAGGCATACATTAAAGCCGTCTTTTTTCATATCAGCCATCATTTTAACGGGGTCGTTAAAACGTTGCGAGGCAAACTGGTAGTTATTCCTCCAGTCAACATCAAACCAGCCGGTATCAAAGTGAATAACATCACTTGGTATTTTATATTTACGAAGGTCTTTAGCAACCTGACGGCCTTCTTTTTCAGAAAAATAGGTAATACGGCTCATCCATAAACCGAATGACCATAGTGGTGGCATGGCAGCTTTTCCGGTCAAATCAGTATATTCATCAAGAATGTCTTTAGGCTCACCAATGAAAAAGAAAAGATCGGCCTCATCATCACCCAGCATCATTTTATTGGCGGATGAATAGTACTTACCAAAATCGACTGTGATAGGGGCAGAGGTATGCATAAACACACCGTAGCCACGGCTGCTCATATAAAACGGAATAGGCTTGTACATGGTTTCGTTCTGAACGCCATTAGCATCATCTGTCCATAAAACCATTTTTTGCCCACGCTTATTAAATTGCGTGAACGATTCGCCACAACCAAATATTTTTTCATCGGGTTCAAGGCTAAATACCGGCGCCATACTACGCGAATAATCGCTGTTGCGGCGCACATAGCTAAACGGCAGTGTAGGCGTGTAGGTGTTTTGCAAATCAGCATCGTGCAGGGTAGAGGTTAGCAGTTTACCTGTGGCATCATAAATTTTTACGTGCCACGGCTTAGCTATAATTTCTACCGATCCGTACTTACTGGTATACTTATGGCCTGTTGCGGTTTTGCTGTATTTCCAGCTTTCAGGATGGTTTGGTGCAACGCCGTTAACTAGCATTAACGATTCCTGTGGCTGGTGAAACTGCGGCCCCGAAGCCATTTTTATTCTCACAGTCCTGTCCGACACAAATTGTATAGTAAACGGCTGTACCGGTTCGGCCTCATACTCTGTAGTAGGAAACTCGTTGGGTACGGCAGTGTAAGGCTTCATTTCTATATTATTAAAAGCCAGCCTGGTTTTATAATTATACCTTAAATACTTAACAGTGCCTTTGCCTGTAGCAGGATCAAAAGAAGTAAGTTCGTCGGCAAAGTAAAAAGTGTTTAAGTAGTTTTCAAAATCCTTACTTACATCAACAGGTGCATTAAGTACATCGGCATTTTGAATTTGTGCTGAAGCCTTTTGCGTTCCATAACTAAAGAAAACTATGGCTACAGCAACTACTACTAATTTGTGTTTGTTATTCATGGTTAATGAAGTTATTTTATTGTAATGGCTACTGTTGCACTTTTAAGGCCGGCAGCGCTTGCAGTAAGTTGCAGGTTATCGGCTTTATCGCCAGCCTGTACAATTACAAGACATTTACCGCTAAGCGCTGTATGCTTATTACCTTTATACGATTCATGGCTTACAGGGTCGCCACTGCAAACGCCTACAATTTTGCCATTACCTTTTAAACTGAATGTAATTTCGTTATTAGCTGTTGCAGCAAATACCCCGTTAGCATCTAAAATATCTATTGTAATGTATGATAAATCGCTACCATCTGCAGTAATAGTGGCACGGTCGGCTACTGCTTTTAGGGCAGCAGGAGCACCGGCGGTTTTAACTTCTGCTTCTAAAACGATTTTACCATTTTTACGCGAAATTGCTTTTAAAGTTCCCGCTTGGTATGGCACTCTCCACATAATGTGCAAGTCGTCGCCCTGTTTGCTTTTTTTACCTAACGATTTTCCGTTTAAGTATAATTCTACTTCATCGGCATTATTATAATAGGCCCAAACATCTACAGTTTGGCCTGCTTTCCAGTTCCAATGAGGTAAAATATGCAGTACATTTTTAGTAGTCCATTCGCTTTGGTACATATAATACACATCTTTAGGAAAGCCCGCTAAATCAACAATACCAAAATAAGAGCTTATTGAAGGCCAATCATAAGGTGTAGGTTCGCCTATGTAATCAAAGCCCGTCCAAACATACATACCGGCAAGGTAATCGTGTTTCTTAATAACTTTCCATGTAGCTTCGTGGGTAGAACCCCAAGGAGTTTGCACCTGGTCGTAAGCAGAAACAGTATTGCCCGGATTGCCCTCTTTAAAAGGTATGTCCCAACGCACAGGCCATTGTTTTATAGTATCTGATTTTGCATCGTAGTAACCACGGGTTTCTAAGGCCGATGTAGTTTCGGTAGCTATAAAAGGTGTTTTAGGGAAGTTTATTTTGTGCTGTGTATAAGCTTGGTGCGCATAGTTATACCCAATAATATCTAATGCTCCAGAAGCTGCCAGAGCATTAGGCTGTGAAGCTTTATCAAATTGTGTATTGATATCGCCACTAACAACAATAGGCGGGTTCATTGCAGCGGTAATAGGGCGTGTAGTATCTATCGCTTTTACAATAGCTGCCAGTTCTTTACCTATGGCTGCACCTTTTTCATTCCATTGTTCTGGGATTTCATTACCTATGCTCCACATAAATACACTAGGGTGGTTACGGTCGCGGTACAGTTGATCCTGCAAATCTTTAACATGCCATTTGTCCCAGTCGTGGCTGTAGTCAAATTCTGTTTTTTGTTGTTTCCACATATCATAGGCTTCATCCATTACAATAAATCCCATTTTATCGCAAAGGTCTAAAAGTTCTGGCGCAGGAGGGTTGTGTGTGGTACGAATACCGTTTACACCCATATCTTTCATTATTTGAAGCTCGCGTTCCATAGCACGCGTGTTGAATGCAGTGCCTAACGGGCCTAAATCATGATGAAGGCAAACGCCTTTTATTTTAACCTGTTTACCGTTTAGTATAAATCCTTTATCGAGGTCGAACTTAAACGTCCTGATACCAAAAGGGGTTGCATACGTATCAGTCACTTCGCCATCAATAGTAATTTCAGTTACGGCTTTGTATAATTGTGGTTTTTCAACCGACCATAATTCAGGATTATCCATTATGGCATCCTGGCTAATGGTTTTTTCGGCATTCGCCGAAAGTCTAACTTCTTGTTTTAGAGCTGTTATCTTGCTATCGCCATAATATATTTTAGTAGTTATCGTAGCAGATTTTTCTGTAGTATATTCGTTTTTAATAATTGTCTGTAATTTTACAGTAGCCTTATTAGCAGCTACCTCGGGAGTGGTAATGTAAGTACCATTGGCTAGTACGTGTACTTTGCCCGTAGTTTCTAACCATACATTACGGTAAATGCCCGACCCTGAATACCAACGTGAGTTGGGTTGTTTAGAATTGTCGGCCTTTACTATTATTTCGTTTGGCTTATTGCCATAATTAAGGTAGGGTGTAAGGTTGTACCTAAAACCTATATAACCATTAGGGCGCTTACCCAGGTAATGTCCGTTTATCCATACTTCACTGTTACGGTATACAGCATCAAAAGCAATCGATGTTAATTTAGTACTGTCTTTTTCTTCAACAGTAAATGTTTTTTTATACCAGCCAAGGCCGCCTTTAAGTGCGCCGCCGCCCGTGCCCGTAGGGCTTTTTTGGTCAAATTGTCCTTCTATGCTCCAGTCGTGGGGCAGGTTAAGTGTGCGCCATTGTGTAGTGGTAGTTACAGTATCTTTATCGGCAGGGGTGTTAAGGTGAAACTGCCAGTTTGTATTAAAATTTATTTTTCTATTGGCAATTGCTTTGCTGTCGCTGCTACTACAGCTCATAAATGTAAACAGCCCCATGGCTGCAACAGTTGTAATAATAGTTTTAGTATAGCTTTTTGTCATAGTATTTGTAAAAAAGATAATTAAAAAAAAAGCCGGTAAACAAAGCGATTTGCTTACCGGCAATTTAAATTTATGGTTTTGGTTTGTAGTGGAAGATTATTTTAGCAACACCTTCGCCAGTTCTGCTCTGGTCGCGTATTACCGCTAACCTAAGAGAAGTATCTGTGAGCTCTACAACCTCAGTAGTAGTCCAGTTACTTACATCGCCGTGGTAATCACCGCCATAAAGTGGTTCTACACCGCTATTAAAAACTATTTTATGGTTTGCAATATCATAAGTAAAGGTTCCTGTTTTAGTAGCCTGATCTGTTGTTGCAAGAGCTGTTTGTGTAACACTAACATTATAGTTACCATCAAGGTCAAAGCGCATAACACCCCAGTCTTTATTAGGCATAACCCATGGGTTGCCAGCATAATCAGGATACCAGTTCCAGTATGTATCTGTACTGGCCTGGCTTCCGTAAGGAAACTCTGTGCCACCCCAGCCTATAGGGCTATCCATATCCAGCACCCATGTTTTACCTGTTTCGCCATTAGTTAGCATATTCCATTCAGGAGCACTAAAATATTCAGCATTATTTTCGGTCACGGTAACTTTAACAGGTTCTGCATATACAGCGCCGCCACGGGTGTACGCAGTAAAGTTTACAGTATAAACGCCTGCAAAAGGAAACGTTGTTGTTACCGTTTGCTGGTTAGAGTGGCCAAGGTCATTACCTGCGGCATCACTATAGCTCCAATATGGTATAATATCTTCTGTATTATTTACCATTGTTACCAGGTTTTGATTAGTAGCATCTTGTGTAACCGAAATTTTAATTTCAGATGGTGCTAACGTAATCTTAGGAAGATCATCACGATCTTCAACCGACTCGCAGGAATACAATCCTAAAGCCAAAGCGGCAACGAGCATTTTTGTTATCATCTTTTTCATACTCTTTGAATTTAATTATTTATAATTACCAACCCGGATTTTGGGTTATAGAACCGTTAGATAACAAAATTTGAGATTGTGGTAAAGCAAAGAAGCCTAATGTTTCTGGCCTAAAGCTTGTTTCGTAACCACCACTCATACTTGAGGCATCTATTGCCGTTTTAGCAACATCAAGGCCTTCTCTTATAAGATCGAAATAACGCTGGCCTTCAAGGGCAAGTTCCAGCCTGCGCTCGTTCATAATACTTGCTTTTGTAACAGCAACAGTGTGTATATCGTCGCCAAAAGCACGGGCACGTACTTTATCAAGACATACCTGAGCAAAACTCGCGCTCGATGTAAGGTTAAGCTCTGCAGCCATTAACAATACATCGGCAAAACGAATAACAGGATAATCTTCATAATTATCAATCTGGAAATCGCCACCACCAGCAACAACTACACTTTCGCCGGCTGCATTTGTAATAGGGCAGAATTTTTTCCAGGCATAACCGGTATATTGGCGTTGGCCTCTTGCTTCGGCATCAAAATCAAGCTTTTCTTCGGCAAAGTTTATTATTGTAGCATCTCTGCGGGTATCGGCATCATCATAAGCTTCATATAAAGCAGGAGTTACCGGTGCACCACCCCAACCTTGTGCATAAGGGCCTATGTTACCACCCCTTGGTGCAATGTTAACCTGGAAACGGTTACCTTCATGCAGGTTCCAGTTAGCATTACCAGAGCTGTTATAGCGTATTGCAAATACCATTTCGGTATTACCTTCACCTACGTATGTTTTTGCTTGTGAAGCAGCAGCAGCTACCCAAAGACTTGAAAAGTCTGAAACTAAACCGTGGCCACTATTGTTTACAACATCATTAATATATTCTGTAGCCTGATCTTTAGTTACTACACCTGCAAGATCGGCAGTTTTATAATAATCAGTATAAAATAAAAATGCTTTAGCCATATATGCTTCTGCAGCCCATTTTGTAATACGGCCATAGTTAGCATTGCTTGGCTGCGAATAATTTTCTGACCCAAGGTTTTCTATAGCAAATTTAAAGTCGTTTGCAATAAGGGCATACGTTTCTTCTTTAGTAGACCTTGGCGAGTTAAACTGAGCTGCTGTAAGTGTATGGTCTAACGCTACAACATCGCCAAACATACGGGCAAGTTCAAAATGAAAGTGCGCCCTTAAAAAACGTGCTTCGGCTTCATATTGGGTTTTAAGTGCAGTATTGCTGCCCCAATCTATCCTATCCATATTTTCAAGCAAAATGTTAGCCCGGTAAATACCAATGTAGCAGGTTTCCCAAACTGGGTCATTCATTTCTTTATCGGCTACAAACTGAAAACGGTCCCAGTCTAAAACTACCGTATTATCTGCCGTTCCAAAACCACCATAACAATTGTCTGATGCTATTTCAGATGTTAATAACCAACCACCGTAACCTTCGCGCTGTAATACATCATATACAGCTACAAGGCCTTTAAAGCCGTCTTGTGGCGTTTTATAAAAGTTTTCTTCTACCTGTTGGGTATAAGGTGTGTTCGTTATAAAATCTTCCGAACAACCGCCTAATACAAACAATGATGATAAACTAACTAGTTTAATAAAATTTTTCATTTTTAGCATTTTTTAAAAATTAGCACTTAAACCTACCATGTATGTTCTTGGCTGTGGATAAAAACCAACATCTATACCTCTTGCCCAAGTTTGATTTGTGTTACCAAAACCAACTTCTGGATCCAGACCCGGGTATTTTGTAAATGTAAACAGGTTATTTGCCGATGCATACACCCTGAATTGTGTAAACGTATCGCCTACAACTTTAGTAAGTTTAGCAAAATCACAACCTAATGTTATTGTTTTAATACGGAAGAAATCTCCGTCTTTCATGTACATATCATTAAATTTTGTATAGTTACCATTATCTGTAGTACCATAAGTAACCCTTGGCGTAGAGTTTGAGCTACCTTCAGTAGTCCAGCGGTTTAATACATCTGTAGTATAGTTGTTAAATGGCCTTGAGTAATCACGTGGGCTGTAAGCTATCTGGTTACCGCCTACACCATAAGTGTATACAGAAAAATCGAATGCTTTATAGCTTAACTGAAAACTTGCTCCATAATAAAAATCAGGGTTAGGATTGCCTATTTGTGTTTTATCATCGGCAGTTATTTGTCCGTCATTATTACGGTCTACAAATATTACATCTCCAGGCTGCGCATTAGGCTGTATAAGTTTACCGTTTTGAGCGTAAGCATCAATTTGCGCCTGGTTTTGGAAGATACCATTTGTTTTTAAACCGTAAAAGTAGCCTATTGGTTTACCCTGCTGTACGCGATTCATTTCGTCTAACCCCTGGAATAAAAGGTTACTGTCGCCATAAATAATACCATTTTGGGTAGCTACACGTGTAACCACGTTTTTATTATGCGAAAAGTTTGCATTTGCAGTAAGGCTCCAGTCATCATTAAGTTTTACGTTATATGATAACCCAATTTCAAAACCTTTATTGCTAACATCGCCACCATTTATGTACGGGCCAGTAGCACCTGCAATTTCAGATACTTCTTTTTGTACCAACCAGTCTTTTGTTTTTTTATCGTAATAGTCAAAAGTTAAGTTGAAGTTTTTAAATAATACAGCATCAAAACCTAAGTCAAGCTGTTCAGATGTTTCCCATTTAACATTTTTGTCTGCAAGAGCATCCGGGCTGGCACCTACCTGTAGCGGTAATTCGGCACTGCCTGTACCAAAATGGTAGTTTTTATCGTAAGAGCTAATGGTAGATGTGTAAGCAAACCTGCGCGAAAACTGGTCGTTACCATTTTGTCCCCAGCTTGCACGAAGCTTTAATGCTGTTAATGCATTTTGTTGCGGGAAGAACGATTCACGATCTACATTCCAACCTCCGGAAAACGAAGGGAAAACAGCATATTTATTGCCAGCAGCAAATTCTGACGAACCATCTCTACGAACTGTAGCTGTAATCAGGTATTTGTTATCATAATCATACAAAAACCTACCGAAAAGTGAACTGATACTATAAAGGTATTTACCGCCAGTAACAACGTTTTGTGTAGGTAGTGTAGTATTATCAAGGTAAGCGTGGCCAAAATCGTTAAAAATAAGATCTTTACCGTAGCCTGTTTGGTACTCTTGTGTACGTTTACGGGCAGATGTACCTGCAAGAACATCAAAATTATGTTTCCCTAACGATGCTTTATAGTTTAAGGTGTTATCCCATATCCATGATAAATCGTTATTACTACCTTGGTTTACTGTAGAAAGCGTACTGTATGATACAGTAGATAACTGGTAAGTAGGTACGAAACTACGAGCTGTAGTATTATTAATATCTACACCAAAAGAAGTTCTGAAAGTAAGATTTTTAATAAGGTTAGCTTCTACAAATACATTAGCTACATAACGGTTACCTTTATTTTGCTTAAAGTTATTGTAGTATAATGAACCTAAAGGGTTAGTAATATCTGCACTAATGTCTGACGATGCATAACTGCCATCAGCATTGTAAGTTTGGTAAGTAGGTGGGGTGTTAAAGAAACTCCTTATAGAGTTGCTGTAAATACCCTGATCTGACACACCTGAGCTTTTTGTATTAGAAAAAGTAAAGTTTTCTCCTATTTTAAGACGGTCTTTAATAATGTTATACGTAGTATTAGTGGTAAGCGTTACACGGTCGTATTGCGACTGGTTTGTCTGGCTACCAATAAGGCCTTCCTGGCCGTAGTAAGATAAGCCTGTACTATAAGTAGCTTTGTCATTACCACCAGTAATTAATAAGGAGTGGTTTTGTTTCATAGCTCCATTATTAAACAGGTCATCCTGCCAGTCATGGTTTTTAAGGCCTGCCATTTGCTGCGGTGTATACATAGGCGTAAGGCCAGAGTTTACGCGCGCTTCATTCATTATAGTAGCATACTGCTGAGAATTTAAAAGATCGAGCTTTTTGTAAGCATATTGAAAACCTGTGTAGCTGTTAAGCGATACATTCATTTTACCATCTACACCTTTTTTAGTAGTAACAAGCACTACACCGTTTGCGGCACGAGCCCCGTAAATTGCTGCTGCAGATGCATCTTTAAGTACGTCAATACGTTCAATGCTCGATGGGTCTAAATAACCAATACCGTTATCTACCACAACGCCATCTACTACATAAAGCGGGTTGCTATTACCGGCGGTACCTACACCACGAATGTTTACTACCATACCCGCACCCGGCTGACCCGATGTTGCTGTGATAGATACACCCGATGACTGGCCTTGTAAGGCACTGGTAGCATCGATACTGTTAGTTTGTTGCAGGTCTTTACCACTTACTACGGTTGTAGCAGCTGTAGATACCTTTCTTTTTTGTGTACCGTAACCTACTACCACCACTTCATCAAGTTCAGATGCGGTTGGTTTTAAAGTTGCGCTAATTGATTTTTTGCCATTAAGGGCAATTTCCTGGGTTGCAAAACCCACAGAGCTTATTACTAATACAGCATTGGGGGCTGCCTTAATAACAAACTTTCCGTCAATATCGGTACTTGCACCATTTGTAGTACCTTTTTCAACAACGTTTACACCTGGTATTCCCAATCCATCTTCAGATGAGACTATGGTACCGGTTATATCTTGTTGTTGGGCAAATGCCGGCAATGCCAGCAAGGCAAATACAAATGACAAGCAAAAGGTAAGCACCTTAGGCGGAATACAAATTTTACTTTTCATAAAGATTAGAGTGTTTAGGTTATATTTAGTTTGTTTGTCGTTTATTAGTAAGCGTTTGCAATTATTTGTTCAAATAATTCCTGCCTTCCGCTTATTTGTTTCGGCTCACCATTTTGGCGGGCATAAGCGTTAAGGTCTTGTAAAGTAAGTTTACCATTTTCAAATTCAGATCCTTTACCACCATCAAACGATGCGTAACGGTCTTCAAGAAGTTTAGTGTAATTAGTATTTTTTAGTATGTGTTCAGCACTAATAAGTCCGCGTGCAAAAACATCCATACCACTAATGTGGGCAATAAATTTATCTTCAAGGTCGGTAGAATTCCTGCGCACTTTAGCATCAAAGTTAATACCACCGCCCTGCAGGCCACCGCTTTGTAAAAACACGATCATTGCCTGTGTTACCTCGTAAATATCTATAGGGAACTGGTCTGTATCCCATCCATTTTGGTAATCGCCACGATTCGCATCAAGGCTGCCCAGCATACCAGCATTAGCTGCTACCTGCATTTCATGCTCGAAAGTATGGCCTGCAAGTGTAGCATGGTTAACCTCTAGGTTTAATTTAAAATCGTTTTGCAAGCCATACTGGTTAAGGAAGCCAATACAAGTGGCTGCATCAAAATCGTACTGATGCTTCATAGGCTCCATTGGTTTCGGTTCGATAAGGAAAGTACCTTTAAACCCTTGGCTGCGTGCATAGTCTCTACATATAGTTAAAAACTGAGCAAGGTGTTTTTGCTCACGATTCATATCTGTATTCAAAAGGCTCATGTACCCTTCGCGGCCACCCCAAAAAACGTAGTTTTCGCCACCTAATGCAATAGTAGCATCAATAGCAATTTTAGCCTGGGCACCTGCATAAGCTACAACATCAAAATTTGGGTTTGTAGATGCACCGTTCATATAACGCGGATTACTAAACAGGTTGCTTGTACCCCAAAGCAATTTAATACCCGTTTCTTTTTGTTTTTCTTTAGCATATTCAACCACCGCTTTAACACGTTGTTCGAACTCTTCTAAAGTTGGTGCTTCATCTACTAAATCTACATCATGAAAGCAGTAGTATGGTATACCCAGTTTTTCCATAAACTCAAAGCCAGCATCCATTTTATCTTTAGCACGGGCAACAGCATCTTCATTACTGTCCCATGCATGTTTTTCGGTACCGGGCCCAAAAGGGTCGCCACCGGTATTAACAAGTGTATGCCAGTAGGCCATTGCAAATTTAAAATGGTCTTTTAAAGGCTTGCCAGCAACTACGCGATTTTCGTCATACCATTTAAAGGCAAGAGGATTCTGGCTGTCGCGGCCTTCAAATTTTATTTTGTCTACCGTTTTAAAGTAGGCTTGTGTAGTTTTACTCATATTTGACCTCAATTAATATCTTATTACCTGTAGGTATTTTAAATGCAATTATTTTTAAAGAGCAATAGCAGTATAAATTCGCTTTTTGTACAATTAGTGTGTAAAAAACACTTAAGCTTTTTTTTTAAATTTTGCAACAAAAAAAATCACTAATAACTACAACGTTGTATATAATGGTTTTTATGACTACAAGTGTATAACATATTTTTGATATCAACAAAAAATTAATCTAATAATTTTGGTATTGGTATTTATTAACAAATTATCTGCGATAAGTAATTAAATTTTTGCTTGCAGGTGTTTTGTGTTTTCAATACATTCGTAGGTGTTTAATAGTTATTATGTTAAAAAAATTTATAGATAGGGAATCGGGCAGGGTTGAAGAACGAACTGTTATGAATGCCATAACAATTGACTGTGTTATTTTTGGCTTTGATAATGGCAGCCTTGAAGTGTTGCTTGTACAACATGGTGAAGGTATTAGAAAAGGCGAATGGGGTTTACCCGGAGGCTGGATTAAAGCCACTGAGAGTATAGATGATGCTGCACACCGATTATTAGCAGAGCTTACCGGGCTTGATAAAATTTATCTTGAACAATTAAAAGCTTTTGGCGATACGAACCGTTTTCCGTTAGGGCGTGTAATAACCATTGGTTATTATGCAATGATAAAAAAGGAAGATTATAATGTAAAAGCAGGCTCTACAGCAGCAGATGCCAAATGGTATAAAATTAATGATATACCCAAGCTTATTTACGATCATGATGATATTTTACAATACAGCCTTACTAATTTGCGTACACGTGTTAGGCAGGCACCTGTAGGGTTTAACCTTTTACCAGAAAAATTTACTCTTTTTGAACTCATGAAATTATATGAGGAAATACTTGGTGTTAAAATGGATAAATCTAATTTCAGGAGAAAAATATTGCACATGAAATTGCTGCAACCATTAGAAGAAAAGCAAAAAGATGTAATACACAGGGCTGCTAAACTGTATTCTTTTGATGAAGCTATTTATGATAAGCTCACTAAAAAAGGATTTAATTTTGAGTTTTAAAGTGTAATTTTTAATTAAAAATCCTGTAAACAAATTTATAATTGTTCTGCTTATGGTCTAAATGACTATTTTTGTAATCCAAAATCGTTATAGTTGCTGTTAAAAAAATTTAAGTATTTAAAATATGAAATTTGTATTAAAATATATTGCCTTATCTTTTGTTGTGCTAATAAGCTGTACTACAGTAGTAAAGGCTAACGTTAAGTTGCCTTCTTTTTTTACTGATAATATGGTTTTGCAGCAAAAAGCAAAAGTCCCTTTTTGGGGTACAAGCACGGCAATATCTGTTAAAGTAATTTCTTCCTGGGATAAAGCCAGTTATATAGCAAAAGTTATTAACGGTAAATGGCAGGTAAATCTTAAAACGCCGGTTTATGGCGGGCCATATACTATTGCAGTTAACGATGGTACAGAGTTAGTACTTAAAAATATACTTATTGGTGAAGTATGGTTATGCTCGGGGCAGAGCAACATGGAAATGCCTTTAGAAGGTTGGGGCAAAATTCAGAATTATAAAGAAGAAATTGCAGCAGCAAATTATCCTGACATAAGAATTATACAGGCAGAACATGCTGATAGTGCTACAGAACAAACCGATTTAAAAGTGCAAAATGGCGGCTGGCAGGTTTGCAGCCCTGCTACCATTCCGGAATTTTCGGCAACGGCATATTTTTTTGCACGAAAAATATATAAAGAAAAACACATTCCTATTGGCTTAATACACAGTTCGTGGGGCGGTACAATAATAGAAGCCTGGACCAGTGCCGGTGCTCTTAAAACAATACACGATTTTGATGCCCAGCTTGCCGCAATGACATCTGACGAAAATAAAGAAGCATTGCTTGCTAAATATAACGCAGATATAAAAGTTTGGCTGGCACTGCTTGAAAAATCAGATAAAGGCATGAAAGGCGGCAACCCAATTTGGGCCGCAACTGACTTTAATGATGCCGCATGGAAAACTATGAAATTGCCATCTTACATGGAGTTTAATGGTTTGCCGGATACAGATGGTGCAGTATGGTTTAGAAGGACAATAACGTTGCCCGAAAATTTTGACACAAAAAATGTAACGCTTAACTGCCTTGTTGATGATGATGATAAAGTTTGGGTTAACGGTATTTTTATAGGTGGTACCAGCGGATTTAACGTTCCTAGGAGTTATACCATTCCAGCAAATGTGCTGAAAAAAGGGGCAAATGTTATTACTATAAGGGTTTATGATAATACCGGTGGCGGTGGCGTTTACGGTAGCCCGTCTGACTTTACTTTAAAAAGCGGACAGGCGATATTTGAGTTAGCAGGTGACTGGAAATATGCCGTAGGCATAAATACTAAAGATTTACCGGCGCAACCCGTGTACCCGCAAGGGCAATACAGGCCATCTGCCATATATAATGCTATGATACACCCCTTGCTAAAACTGCCAATTGCCGGCGTTATATGGTATCAGGGAGAAAGTAATGCCGAAAGGGCAGAACAGTACCAAACATTATTTCCACTTTTAATAAACGACTGGCGTGCAAAATTTGGTATTAAAGATTTACCATTTTACTATGTTCAGTTAGCTAATTATAAGGTAGCAAGAGCCGAGCCTGTAGCATCTGACTGGGCAGAGTTAAGGGAAGCCCAAACAAAGGCATTAGTACTACCAAATACGGGTATGATTGTAGCTACAGATATTGGCAACGACCAGGATATTCACCCCAAAAATAAACAGGATATTGGCGATCGCCTTGCACGTATAGCACTTGCTAAACAATATGGCGCTACAATAGATTATTCTGGCCCCATGTATAAATCGTATGCTGTAAACGGCAAAAGCATTGCTGTAGATTTTACATTTAGTGAAGGGATTAAGCCAAAATCAGGTAATTTAAAAGGCTTTGCTATTGCGGGTGCAGATAAAGTATTTTATTGGGCCGAAGCTAAAACAGAAGGGAACAAAATAGTGGTGTCATCTAATAAAGTGCTTAATCCTGTGGCTGTACGTTATAATTGGGCAGATAATCCAGATGGCAACCTTACAAATGTTTCGGGCTTACCGGCATCATCTTTTAGGACTGATACCTGGCCGGGAATTACACACGGTAAAAAATAAGCTTAATTGCAATTGTAAAGGCGGTACTTTAGTTACCGCCTTTTATATATAGTACAAGCCCAATTACTCCAATAGCGATAATATTTCATCAATAGAAAAATGTGCCCCGCAAACAAATTCATCTGCAGCACCATAATAAATTGTGAGTTTGTCGCCATTAACAATATGGCCGTTTGTAAAAACAACGTAGCCAAAAAAGCCGCTTAACTCATAATTTTCGGTGGGTACCATAATAGGTTTAACGGTACGGGATAGCACTTTAGTCGGGTCATCTAAGTCCATCAAAAAGGCACCCAGGCAATATTGATGCTGCTCATTTGCTCCATGATAAATTTCCAGCCAGCCTTTACTGGTTTTAATAGGGGCTGCACCGCCGCCAACCCTTGCATTATCCCAAAGGCCGGCACGGGTTTTAATAAGGCATTTATGGTTACCCCAATGCACGCAATCGGGCGATTCGGCTATCCAAATATAATTACCGCCTATTTCTACACTGCTTGGGCGGTGCAGGGCGTAATACTTCCCGTTTATTTTTTCTTCAAAAATGGCGCAGTCCTTATTATGCGGAGGCAATATCATGCCTTTAAATTCAAAATTTTTCCAGTCTTTAGTAGTGCGCAACGCCACACCCACACCATTATCAGATACTGCTGTATATGTTAAGTAATACGTTTCTTCAATTTGAGTTACCCTGCAATCTTCAATACCATAATGCTCTAAATGGCCATTGGCGGTTAAAAGGTCGTATCCTTCAGGCTCATAAAATTTAATACCATCATCGCTGCATAACAGTCGCAAATGCGAAATAGTGGTAAGGTAGTCCAGTCCCTTATATTGTATTACCCGTGCATCATTAGCAATAAGGTCAGGGTCATTAAGTGCAACTTCAATAATTTCGGTTTTCCCATCGGCATTTACTGTAGGGAAAGATATAACGCCTTCCCTTTTAGCTATGCTTTCGGCAACACGTACTATAAGCCAGGTTTTATTATTATATAAAAATACTCCTGGATTTAACAGGCTTATTACTTGTAAACCATTAATACTGGCTGAAATATCTTTAGGTAATAGTAAAGGGTTTTCCGGAAAACGTTGTGCAATATCGCCCATAATAATACAAGTTGATGCTTATTAACTAAAGGTATTTAGAATATATTTTTTAAAGATGTATTTATAATAAGTTTATGAATAATGTACATTGTTTGTAATTGAATTCATTATTAAATATTGTATACTTTGATTAGTTGAAACATAAAAATACCAGTATTCAGTGGCATAAATCTTCTATCTTTGGTAATGCAAAAAATGAATAATGGAAAAGCTTAGGAAACATATTGAAGAAATTATACCAATTACCGATGAAGAGTTTGAATCTATCAAACCCTTTTTCACAATAAGAAAAGTATTAAAAAATCAATATTTAATTCAGCAGGGTGACGATGCTAAGTACGAATACATCATTATGAGTGGAATTTTCAGGGTTTTTTACCTTGATGAAGATGGCAAAGAACACATTGTACAATTTGCTACCGAAAATTGGTGGATGTCTGACTATATAGCCTACTTCAATCAAAAGCAGGCAAATATGTATGTAGTTTGTATGGAGGCAGGCGAAGTTTTATGCCTTACACTTCATGGCAGGGAGCAACTTTCAACCACGCTGCATAAAATGGAACACTTTTTCAGGATAAAACTTACCAAGGGTTATATCGCGCTTCAGCAAAGGATTATTTCATTATTATCTAATAATCCTGAACAACGCTATAAGGAGTTTGCTGATTTATACCCAAACCTGATGCAAAAAATACCCAAGAAGTACATTGCAGAATATCTGGGTGTTAGCCGCGAAACTCTCAGCAGGCTGTACTCAACTGCTAAATAAACATATCAATAATAAACTTAAAGTGTGATTTTCATCACACTTTTTTTGTGACTTGCCTCATCGTATTCAGGATAGAGGCTGGCATAAATTTGCCTTATCAATAAATCATTAACAATCTAAAATTTACAGGCATGAAAAAAATTATGATGATAACACTGGCACTTGCCTTTTTTAATGCTAATGCACAAAACAAGAAAGAAACCACAGCGGTAAAACAAAAAACAACAACAAGTAAAAGCGAAACAAAAATGAAAAAGAGAATCTTAATTATTGTATCTAACGCCAATGCGATTGGACCAAACAACAGAAGGACAGGTATATTTTTACCGGAAGTAGCACACCCTTATGCCGAATTTGACAAAGCAAATTACCAGATAGATTTTGCAAGTTTAACGGGAGATACTCCTTATTTAGACGCGCTAAATTTAGCAAGCGACCCAGATAATCTTGCCTTTTTAACCGGTAAAGGTTGGGAAGGCATGCAAAAAGCCATTAAACTAGCTGATGCTGATGTTAGCAGTTACGATGCCATTTTTGTACCGGGCGGACTGGCACCAATGGTAGATATGCCAGAGAATGCATTACTTAAAAAAGTAATTAAAGAAACGTATGAACGCAACGCAGTTGTAGGCGCAGTATGTCACGGGCCCGTAGCATTATTAAACGTAAAACTAAGCAACGGATCATACCTATTAAACGGTAAAAACATAACATCGTTTACTGATGAGGAAGAAAAAGGTTATGCTATTGCAGATGTGCCTTTTTTGTTAGAAACCGCTTTAACTAAACAAGGGGCTAAATTTCATGCAGCTGCAGTATGGTCAGAACATAGTATTGCCGATGGTAACCTTGTAACGGGTCAAAACCCTGCATCGGCTAAAGGTGTAGCCGAAAAAATGATCGTTATTTTAGAAACTCCTAAGAAGTAATACCTGATTACATCAGCCTTTTCAATATCAGGAAAGGCTGATGTAATTTTAAGTAGAGTGCTCATCACTAAATCAATCTCAAAAATTAAACATGGAAAATCAAAAACCAATTCATGTATTTGCTACATGGAAAGTTAAAGAGGGCCAAATAGATACTGTTTTAGGTTTACTAAAAACGGTACATGCCGAAACTATTAAAGAAGAAGGCAATCTGTTTTATAAAATCCATCAAAGTAATTCAGATTCAAATACATTAGTATTGTTTGAAGGTTACACCAATGAAGCTGCTGTAGCTCAACATCGTGAATCAGTTCATTATCAGGATATAGTGGCGCAAAAAATAGTGCCTTTGTTAGAAAATAGAGAAGTTTTTGTAACAACTCCTTTAGAATATTAAGGTATAATTGAAGTGTAAGTCCTGTAGTATTTAAAAATCATGACATGGATATAACAATAAACACCCCGGCACTTCTTTTTCCTGCCATTAGCCTCATAATGCTGGCCTATACTAACAGGTTTTTATCGGTAGCAGCACTAATACGCGATTTGCATAAGCAGTATAAATCAACCGATGATACTACGGTTGTATCCTGTCAGATAACGTTTTTAAAAATAAGGCTGCGCATGATACAAAACATGCAATATCTGGGCATTTCCAGCTTTGTGTTTGCTTTGTTGTCTATGTATCTTATGTACATAAACAGTATGCCATTTGCCCGGATTAGTTTTGCACTGGCGGTAGTAATGTTTGCCTGTTCTTTAGTTATTTCACTGCTCGAAATCAGGCAAAGCACAAAAGCACTCGAAGTTGCATTGCGCGACATGCAGGACTAATAAATATCAAAACATAAAAACATGAATGTTACCTTACATCAGGTCGAAACAATTGTAAAAGGGGCAATAGCTAAAGCAAAAGAAATTGGCGTTGCCATGAACATTGCCATTGTAGATGAAGGCGCTAACCTGAAATTGTTTTACCGAATGGATGATGCCATGTTAGGCTGTGCCGATATCGCCATTAAGAAAGCGAAAACTGCAAGGCTATTTAATAATGATTCTGGTGAAATAGGAAAGTTATCGCAACCCGGTGGTTCGTTATATGGTATTGAGCAGTCTAACGGAGGTTTAATTACGTTTGCCGGTGGTCTATTGCTGCGGGATGGCAACACAATAATTGGAGCCATTGGCGTATCTGGCGGAACGGTAGAACAAGACCATGAGGTGGCAATTGCAGGTGCCAATGCATTATAAAAATTGAATTAAAATTTAAAAAATAATAAAATCGAAATCGAAATGGAAAATAATATTAAAAATAAAGTAGTTGTAATTACCGGAGCCAGTAGTGGCCTGGGCGAAGAAACCGCAAAACATTTGGCAGAAAAAGGTGCTATTGTTGTACTTGGAGCAAGGCGCGAAGATAAATTACAAAGCATAGTGAACGCTATTACCGCTAATGGCGGTACAGCCCTGTATAAAGTTACCGATGTAACCAGTAAAGCACAAGTGCAGGCATTGGTAGATATTGCCGTTACGACGTATGGTAAAATAGATGTACTGATAAACAATGCAGGTATAATGCCCATCGCACCAATGGCTGAGGTTAGAACAGATGAGTGGGACAACATGATCGACATTAATATTAAAGGTGTGCTTTATGGTATTGCTGCGGCTTTGCCTATCTTCCAAAAGCAGGAATCTGGCCATTTTATTAACTTAGGTTCGGTAGCAGGTATAAAAGTATTTAGCCCGGGTGGTACGGTTTACAGCGGTACTAAGTTTGCCGTGCGTGCCATTAGCGATGGTTTAAGGCATGAAGTAGGGCGTAATATACGTACTACTACAATCGAGCCGGGAGCGGTAGATTCTGAATTAAAATTCAGCACCAACCATGAAGATAGCTCGGTTGGGGTTAAGGAGTTTTACAAACTAGCCATTCCGGCAGCATCTATAGCCAGGGCTATTGCTTTTGCTATAGAACAACCTGCCGATGTAGATATTAACGAAATTGTATTAAGGCCAACCGTTCAGGAATTTTAATTAAGATATTCATAATCAACAATAATTCAATCAACTTAAAATAGTAAATCATGAAAACAGTAAAACAATTTGCTTTTATAGTTTTAACCTTACTGGTTATTTTTAGTGCACAGGCGCAAAACACTACAAACCAAAAACCTACTATTGTTTTTGTACACGGTATTTGGGCTGATGGCAGCAGTTTTTCACCTCAAATTACGGCATTACAGGCAAAAGGGTATGAAGTAGTATCGGTACAAAACCCTATAACATCACTTGCCGATGATGTAGCTACCACTCAAAGGGCTATCGACCTAATTAAAGGTAATGTAATTTTGGTTGGGCACTCATGGGGAGGTTTTGTAATTTCTCAGTTTAGTAACGAGCCTAAAGTTGTTAGCCTGGTATATCTGGCTGCCTTTGCTCCAGAACAGGGAGAAAGTATAGTAAGCCTTAACAAAAATGCACCTGAAACAGAGCTTTCTAAATATTTTGTACCATCAAACGGATATGTGTTTTTATCTAAAGAAGGGGTAAAAACCGCCTTTGCTGCCGATTTAAATGCTAAACAACAGTCATTAATTTATACAACACAAACTCCGGCATCGCAAACTGTTTTTGCAGATAAAAGCGCGGCACCTGCCTGGAAACAAAAGCAAACCTGGTATGTGGTAGCAAAAAATGATAAAGCCTTACATCCGGACTTAGAGCGTTTTATGGCTAAAAGAATGAAAGCCAAAACTATAGAGTTAGCGTCGAGCCATGTAGTTATGAACTCGCACCCTGCAGAAGTGTTGAAAGTGATTGAAGAAGCTGCCAATTTTAAATACTAATTATTATGGAAAAGACTGCAACAGTACTATCGCCCTACGACCAAAGCTTTGTAAAAGAGCTGCCGCTAATAAATAAAGATGATATTGATGGCATAATTACTACCGCTCATAACTTATTTAACGATCAATCGAATTGGATCCCTGCTTATAAACGAATTGAAATTCTGGAAAAAGCAGCTTCGATAATGAGTGAGAGAATCGAACAATTAATACACACGGCAATAACCGAAGGAGGAAAACCTTATAAAGATACCAAGGCCGAAGTGCTAAGGGCTATTAAAGGAGTAAAGCTAGCGGCAGAACACATCTCTCAAATAAAAGGCGAACAGATACCCATGGCACTAACTGAAGCATCTATAAACAGGCTGGCTTTTACAACAAAAGAGCCTATAGGTGTTGTGGCAGCAATTAGTGCTTTTAACCATCCGCTAAATTTAGCAGTGCATCAAATAGCTACTGCAATTGCGGCCGGTTGTCCGGTTATTTTTAAACCATCTTTAGCGACACCGTTATCTGGCCTGGCGCTTGCCGATATTTTGCGTGAAGCGGGTTTACCCGAAGGGTGGTTACAAGTAATATTGTGCGATAACGATGTTGCCGAATTGTTAGTTACTGACTCGATAATAAATTTCTTTTCCTTTATCGGGTCGGCAAAAGTGGGTTGGTACTTAAAAAGCAAATTATCTCCGGGTACACGCTGCGCATTAGAACATGGCGGTGCAGCACCGGTAATTGTAGAAAGCGATGCCGATTTTACCGAAATGATACCAGACCTTGTAAAAGGTAGTTTTTACCACGCCGGGCAGGTTTGCGTTTCGGTTCAGCGTATTTATGTAAACCAGGATATTTGCGACGCATTTATCGAAAAGTTTACCGAGGTAACAAATAAATTGATTATAGGAAATCCATTGGACGCAACTACCGATGTGGGCCCGCTGATAAATACAAGGGAAGTTAGCAGGGTAGCGCAGTGGGTTAATGAAGCTATTGAGGAAGGAGCTGAATTAATTAGCGGCGGTAAACGAATTTCAGATACCTTTTTTGAACCTACAATTTTATTTAATCCATCAGAAAATTCTAAAGTTTCCAATAAAGAAATTTTTGGACCTGTGGTATGTATCTATCCATTTACTAACCGAGACGAAGCTATAAAAAAGGCGAATGCGTTAGATGTTCATTTTCAGGCTGCGGTATTCACAAAAAATTTAGACGTAGCTTTAGATACTGTAAAAAAATTAAATGCTACTGCCGTAATGATTAACGACCATACTGCCTTTAGGGTAGACTGGATGCCTTTTGGTGGCAGGGATACATCTGGTATTGGTATGGGAGGAATATCCTACACAATAAATGAAATGACCAGAGAAAAACTAACTGTTATTAAAAGCAAGTATTTTTAGTTTATACAAAGTATATATAATAAAAAATCGCCTAAATTACTTTAGGCGATTTAGTTAAACAGATGTTTTATAGTTATTGCTTAATAAATTTAAATGTAGCTGTTTGGTTATCAGAATATACCTGTAACATATATGTTGATGCAGATAGTTGCTCAACATTTACTGTTACACTGGCAGCATCAAATTTCCTGTCGGTAACAATTTGCCCTAACATATTTACTATTACAATTCTCGAAATGTTTTTTGTGTTAGTAATTGTTAAGTTATTAATTGCAGGGTTAGGGTATACCGTAAGGTTTTTAAAAGTAACCTGTTCTGTACCCAATACCTTCGTAACTTTTATTGCAAGGTAATCGCTCGTACAAGTACCTACAGTTTGGTTTACATAATATGTTACTCCATCTTCTAAAACTGTAGTAGTAGGTATAGATGTATAAGTATCATCTTCATTTTTGGTAAACCATGCAACAGTAGCATCTGTTAGAGTAGTTATTTTAAGGGTTTTAATTGTTTCACCTTCAACAAATGTTTGTGTTTCTGCACCTTGTGGCGCAGCCGGATTAACGCAAGGTGCAGTAACTGTAAGTATATAGTCTTCAATTTCGCCTCTGTTAAGCCTAAATAAGCAAGGATCTACAGGAGTACCCATATCAATATCTGCAAGTACCCTCATTCTGTAATTTCCAGCAACTGCTGCTGCCGGTACTGTGAAAAATCCGGTAGGAGCGGCAGAAACCTCTGTAGATTGGTATACACGTTCGCCATCATCATTAAAGTCGTAATCATTATTCCAATCTACCCAAACAGCAAAACCGTAAGTAGCGTTACCTGTAAATGAGGCAGCAAAATTAACCCTGCCAAGTGGTAATTGAGATACTGATTTCGTCGTAAAATCGCCGTAACCACCTTCAGAATAGCCCGAAGCGGTGTTGTCAATATTCGTCTGTCCGCCGGTAGTAGTAAAATTATTTATAAAATAAGTTGGCGTACTGGCAGGAGGGGTGCAATACCCTGCAAAAAAAGTAGTAACAGTCCAGTCGCTATAGTTATTATCGCCACAATTAGTGCGTACATATAAATAGTTTAAAACATTTGTGGTAAGTGTAACCGATGCAGATGTTGTAGTAATAGCAGTACCAGTTGCTGGTGCAGTAGTAGATGTGCTTACAGCATATTCATAACCCACAGGGGTGTTACCAGTTGCAGGAGCAGTCCAGCTAAAGGCACCCGTTGTACCTGTACCAGTTGCAGTAAGGCCTGTAGGAGCAAAACATGTAGGCAGTACCACTACATTAACCATATAATCTTCGGCTTCACTCCATGTAATCATTTCGCATGGGCTTGCGTTGCTACCGTTGCGAGATCGTATCCTCATACGGTATTTACCCACAGGTGTACCTGCAGGCACAGTAATTGTACCTGTAAATACAGGATTAATTGTAGTAGGGAGGCTTGCCACTTTTTCATCATCCGTAAAAGTAAGGTCATTATTCCAGTCAATCCATATCGAACCGGCACTAAAACCTTTAACACTAATACTATAATCAAAGGTTCCGCTAGCAACCTGACTAACGCTTAAATAGGTATAATCAGTAAATCCAGAATCCTGACCGGTAGCATTAGCAATATTTACAATACCATTTGTAGTTGTAACATTTGTAATGGTTGTAGTTGTATTTGCTAAATCATCTGTAGCGCTATTTGTAGGTATACAAGGCAATAAACCTATACTGCCTGTTACATAATCGCCAGGGCAAACATTGCTTGTAGCCTTCACTTTATAGTAATATGTACCTTGTGCTAAATTAGGCACGGTAAGCGTAGTTGCAGTAAGCGTAAATGGCGAACCTGTAACCGGTTTCGTATAATCAGCATCGCTGTAAACTTCTACTGTATACGTAGGTGCGTTCCCAGTTCCCGGGTTATTAAGTACCCAGTCTAGCTTAATGCTAGATGATGTTGCTATAGATGGTGTAACCGCAATTACAGGGCAATTTGCCGATACAAGTTTTATAGTAAAATCAAGGTAATCACCATCTATGGCAGAACATTGCGCAGGGCCCGTATAATAAGTTCCGCCGTTATTTCTTGCAATTCCTATTCTAACACGGTGGTTGCCAAGCGGTGCATTTGCAGGAACATTAAAAGCGCCAGCAATTGTAACAGGAGAGTCAGTAGTTATAGCCCCTAGATACACTTGTTCGCCATCGTCATCAAAATCGGTGTCATCATTCCAGTCTACCCATATTTTAGGTTCAAAGCCGCTGCCACCTAATTCTGTAGCAATGCTAAAAGCAACACTGCCAGTAGGCCATGACGTAGTTGAAAGGTAGCTGTAATTGTTATATTTATCATATTGCTCAGCATCAACCGAAGCTTTATTAATTGTACCTAAAGCTACACTGGTAATACCTGCGTTAGGTAAATTATTTACAGTAGGAGTACAGTATTTAATACTAAAACTGGTAGTTACATAATCAGATGTACAAGATCCGTTTTTTGCCTGTACTCTTATATAATAAGTTGTATCTACAACAAGATTAGTCAGGCCTATACTTGTAGTTGTTAAATTTTGCTGAGGAAAACCAGCAAAAGGTTTTGTAAATGCTGCATCGGTATAAACTTCTACATTATATGTAACAGATGTTGCTCCGTCACCATAAGCACCTAAACTCCAGTTAACAGTTGCTGTATTACCAGATGTTATTGCAGCATAAGCATAGTTAAGTGCAGGGCAATTAGTTAGTATACGGCCAGATATAGCAAATATATTAGGCACCTCACCACTAACTTCTGTAACCTGAACGCCTGTAACAGTTTTACCCTGGTTGGCAAAATCGATATTTATAGGGATCTGGAAAATTTTAGAGCCTTCCTGGCTTGCATTTTGGTCGCCATCAGTCCTGCTAACACGGCCAATGCCCGATACTATATAATTACCATTATCAAACCAGTCGTTAATTGGCACATCGCCTACATCCTGAGTACTGTTATCGCTAAATAATATTTTTATATTTACTACAGATGCGCCTCCGCCAGATGTTGCAGCAACATACACATTAGATAGTTTTGTTGGAGTAGCCAGATGTAAAATTCCGCTATTAGTACCTGTTAGTCGTAACGAATTGTTACCAGAATAATCAGCCAGTAAATAGGTTACATCACCACTTACCAATGTTCTGTTATTAGGTAAACCGTATGAGTTTCCGGTAACATTTATAGTATTTCTGTAATCTTGTGCAACATAAGCATAATCACTGTTATCAACAGCCTGTGTAGTAGTTGTGCTTGCAAGGCCAGGGCCATTTGCAATAACATCCGCATTAAAATCGGCAGCATTTATAGTTAATGGAGTGAAACCATTTTTAGCTGTAAAACTGCCTGTAGAAAAATCAGAATCAGTGCATGATGCTGCTGTGGTTGTACCTTTTACCCTAAAGTAGTACGTAGTTCCGGCAGTAAGCCCTGTAAGGTTAAAAGATGTAGTAGTAAGGCCTGTATGAGCAGTACCAAATAATGTTGTAAATGCAGCATCGGTATAAACTTCAAGAGTATATGTTGGTGTGCCTACAGGTATTTTACTCCAGTTTACAGTAGCAGTTGTTCCTGTTATGTTACTGGCGGCAGCAGCAACGGTGCCTGGCACACATGTAGTTCCAGATACTGTAGCAATCGGGCTATATAATGGGCCACCACCACAAGTAGTGCTGTTGTAAGCATATACAAAATAGTAGTAAGTAGTATTTGGTAACAAAGCGGTATTGCTAATAGTTGTTGTGCTTCCTACCGAAAGAATTAAATTACCACCTAACGTGTTAAAGGCAGAATATATGGTTCCGTCTGCCACTGGTATAGTTGGGGTAGGCGATGTACTCCTTATTATTACATAACCTGTTGCAGGAGTTGCTGCCGGTGTTATAGTAACTGTTGATAAGGTAGATGTAATACCACTAACGGCTGCAGTTGGTGCAGTTGGTGTTACACATGCTGGCGGCGGAGTATACGTAAATTGTAAGCCGCTTGTAGGTAAAATAATTGGAGATGTAGAAATTGTAGAACCTGAACTTGTTCCTTTTGTTGTTGTTATCCATGAAGCAGAGGATGTACGGTTATTATAATCAGAAGTTGTAAGCCCTCTTAAACCTACCTGTACAGATGCGTTAGAAAGTGTTGCAGTACACGTTCCATATACTATAGCAACTGTATTGGTAGTTTCGTTAAGCCTTATCTGAAAATTAAGTACGTCCACACCAAGTCCGGCTACTCTTTTGGCATTATTCCATTGTACAATAAATGTACGGTTTGGCGCACTACCTACAGTGCTATAGGTAATACCTTCAGATCCTTTTAAATTTACACCAAATGCCGAAATAGCACCTTTATAAGCTGTAGATGTAGAAATAGGTGTAGTAGTAGTAAGGGCAGAAGTAGTAGTTCCAAAGGTTATAAAACCATTGTAATTAATGTTTGCCGATGTGTAAGTTAAACCATTAAAAACAAAACTAAATCCTAATTGTGCTTCAGTTAAACCATTATCCCAGTCTGTTGGGGTTGTAGTTGCCTCTGTACCTGTAATAGGGGAGTAGGTAGCTGTACTTTGTTCGAATGTGTAAGCCGATACCGGATATACCTGCGCAAATGCGGATATAGTACTTAACATGAATAACAAGAATCCGAAGAACAGAAAATTGTTATGTGCGGAAGACCTCATAATGTGGGCCTTGTAATTTCTAGGCGGTAACATCGTAACCAGCCTTTTCATAAACATGTAGTCTTGATTCATAGATATATAATTAAAAATATTGTGTGCTTATTAATAGTATTGTTTAGCTGAATTATTAAATCCTCGAACTTTTGGACTCTTTGAGTAATCCAATTATCCAACAACCTAACTATCTCTTCAGCGCAAAGTGCGATTTAAACTCACGGGTTACACCGTTCTCGGTAAAGGTTACCGTAAACCAGTAGTCATCCGCAGGCAATGGCCTGCCGGTAAAGGTACCGTCCCACCCTTC
>Ga0308159_1000583_pt1 | contig 77705 bp, 76 predicted proteins | sample PhyCR1_FD_201040 | JGI IMG/M metagenome (GOLD analysis project Ga0308159, IMG submission 201040) | Phyllosphere microbial communities from UC Gill Tract Community Farm, Albany, California, United States - DLSLC.R1 | ecosystem: Host-associated > Plants > Phyllosphere > Unclassified | place: USA...
TCGAGAGGACGACCTCGGAGTAAATTAGCTAGAACTTCGTCAGTTTTCGAAAATCCCGTCATTACTACCGCAGCGGAGGAATCTTTGAAATTCGAAAATTGATTTATCAATAAATCCTGATTTCAAAGGTCTCTCCGTTTCGCTACTGCCTGAAAAAGGCGGGCGCTTCAGTCGAGAGGACGACCTCGGAGTAAATTAGCTAGAACTTCGTCAGTTTTCGAAAATCCCGTCATTACTACCGCAGCGGAGGAATCTTTGAAATTCGAAAATTAGATTTATCAATAAATCCTGATTTCAAAGGTCTCTCCGTTTCGCTGCTGCCTGAAAAAGGCAGGCGCTTCAATCGAGAAGACGACCTCGGAGTAAATTAGCTAGAACTTCGTCAGTTTTCGAAAATCCCGTCATTACTACCGCAGTGGAGGAATCTTTGAAATTCGAAAATTAGATTTATCAATAAATCCTGATTTCAAAGGTCTCTCCGTTTCGCTGCTGCCTGAAAAAGGCAGGCGCTTCAGTCGAGAAGACGACTTCGGAGTAAATTAACCCCTATCCGCCTATCGGCACCTTTCCCCTGAAAGGGAAGGATGTAAAAAAGATCGCAGACCGTGGTATTAAATCAATTAATTATTGAATTCAGATTGTTAGACAATAAGAAGTTCCACATTTATAAAATGCTTTAAACAAACAAACCTCGCATGTTTGCGAGGTTTGTTTTATCATTAGCTATCCATCCAGATAGCTTTATTGATTGATGCATTAATCATTCATGCATCATGTTATTAATCTAAATCGTCCCGTTGATTTAATTCTAACGAGATCATAATATACAATTATGGTGCCCAAGATTGTAATTTGAACAATAAAGGGTATTTTTACCTTTCAGATTCGTAGATTAATTACATCTCCTTATGTATAACTAAAAATACTTAAAATACCTAAATAAGCAAGACTATAATTTAAGTGATATACTTATGAATATGTCATCTTATTTCTGCAAAAATCACGATCTTCGCTCATTAAATATCTGGAATTCGGCAATTGATGGTGTTTGTTTTGAATGCTCAATCCGAATGCGCACTTTGCTTGTCCATATGCGATCGAAACGGTGAATTTTAATTCTGTTTTCATTTTTACCTTCAAATGCTTTTTTCCACTCCGCTCCATTCCAGTATTCTAAAATATAAGTATCAATATTAGGTTTTTGTTCAGCTACAACAACCATATTGACGGCTTTTTCATTTTTAAAATCAACCTCGTACCAGGTATTTTTAACTTCTTTATTGGATTTCCACGAAGATTTATAATCATCATCGTTAGCAAAATCCATAATGTCCATATCATCACTCCAGGAAGCATTGGCCGCCTGGTGAATGGCCAGGTTACTTGAAATAATGGGAAGACCAAGCGTCGGCAATTTAGCAGTAGGCCCTTCGTTCTTCCAAATCTTCCCTACTTCCTTTAAGGATTGAATGGCATTATCATCAATTAATCCATCACGGTTTGGCGCCACGTTTAAGATAAAATTGCAGCTGGCTGCATTTAGGGGCTTAATTAAACTATCTACAATAGCCTTAGGACTTCTCACCGGAGTAGTTGGGAAATTAGTTTTCCAGAACCATGAAGCATTTATGGGCAGGCAAGCCAGTGATGGCATTACTTTATTTTCATGGTTCATTCGTTGTCCTGCCCCCATTTCATATGTTTTAATATCGGTATAGTAAAGTCCTTCTGCAGGGTATTTTGCACCATTCAAATCCATCACCAAACAATCTGGCTGCAGGGTTTTAATTAAACTATAAATGTCTTCAAAAGGTACCTCGTCATAAGAAATTCTAGACCATGGTGCATCCCAGCCATCAATAATCAGTGCTTCAATTTTACCATAATTGGTTAACAATTCAGTAATCTGTTGCTTAATCATATCAATATGCTTTGGTGTAATCTGGTTTGGCCTCAGCTTATGATGTGTATCCAAAATGGAGTAATAAAGCATCACCTTTAATCCATTTGCACGAAAGGCATCCGTAAATTGTTTTACTACATCCTTTTTATACGGACTGTTCATCACATTATAGTCAGTGCTTTTAGTGTCCCAAATGCAAAAGCCGCTGTGGTGTTTAGTTGTTAAACAGCCATAACTCATATTGGCAGATTTTGCTGCCTTTGCCCATTGATTGGCATCTAACTTTTTTGGATTAAAAAGCATTGGTGAAGCATCCGGATCTGGCCAATCTGCATTGGCATAGGTAGGAATATTGTAATGGATAAACATTCCAAAACGTAAATCTACAAACTGCTGCTGAAGCTGATTTAATTTTTTCTCTTGATCTGCAATTTTAGTTTGAGCACTAGCAGGGAATACATAAAGTAGTATGTAGATGACTACTAAAACGTTTTTCTGAATGGACATAAGTTTAAATGATGGGAATAGTTTGACAAGAAATTTATTGAGTTTGCTCGTAAAGTTAATTACTTTGAGTACTTGCTTGCGATTTTCATCGTAAAAAACCTATTACATGGATAAGCCAAAATACATTGATGATTATTATCTGATTGACCAATAATAATCTGAAAAATACGCTCTTGATTTCCGCTGATTAAATTCCCTTTGATAAGATTAATTCCTGCTGTTAAACGTAAGTTTAGTTGTTGCTAATGCATGCATCCCCTCCAGATGTTGGTACGTTTTGCATAAGCATCTGGATATTTTTTCTTAATAGCAGTCAGTTTATTTTTCATATCTTGTGACTTTACATCCGTAATGGCAGCCACCACAATATAATAGCCTTTTGCAAATCCTTTATATGCATTGGAATACTCTACGGAGATATAATCATCATTAATGGCGGCGCCGTCACCACGTGCAGGATAGCAAGGGTAACCTGTTTCATCTCCACCAGCGTCATCTATACAATCGCCTTTACTCATAGATAAGCCTATTTTGTTATTTGGCATTAATCCTCTTAAATCTAGTTTCTTGTGAAGCAATACAGATGCCTTTTTAGCAGTTGATAAGGCAGTTTTATAATCCTTTGTACTATTTATGATGATGATATCTTTCGGCACTTCAATATTAAATTCATCTTGTGCGAAAGTAGTATGAGTGGTAAACATCAATAAAGCGCAACCAATTATTTTTCTGATCATCTTATATAGAATTAAAGTTTCAATTTATATATTTTCTGTTTAATGATAAATTTAATTGCTTTATTCCTTATAAATATCAAATTGCTGAAATGAAATTTTACCGAAATTTTTAGCTGTTTTCACCTCTGTTTTTACTTCTTCAGGTGCTGTAGCATGAAAGCGTTCTCCTCCGTCTTTAAATAAAAACCAATTCTTTTCAGCGGGTGAATATTTAAAAGTAACAATTCTTGTCCAGCGGTGTCCGCTGCCCCCATAATGTTCAACAGAAAAATAACCATTTTTAATAGTGATACCCATAAATGGATCACCCATTATGCCACCGCAATCTACACAATATACACTGTTATTGCTCCTGGCTGCGAGCTTATAGGAGTGATCTGCCTGGCCTAATAAGATCAGCAATGGCCTTTTCTCAGGATGGTCAATTACATCTGAAGTTTTTTCCTCGCCTTTTTTCTTTAATACCAATATGATATCTCCAAAAGCATCCCGGTTTAGGTCACCTTTGGTTAGGTTCAACGCTTCAAAGCCAGCGGGAATGTATTTTTTTAATGCTGTGGGAACTTTTACTTCGTCTTCTTGAGGGATGAATTTATTTAAACTGGCTGTTGCCAGTTGTGTTAAGACAAGTACTGTAAATATTAATTTCATAGGTTAATATAGTAGGTTGAAATTTAAACTGTAAACATAAAAAATTGTTAGGTCTTAAAAAGGTAAGAAAACATATTTCGCCATCCCATCCATTTTTGTTTGCCTGCGAGATGTCTGCTGAGTCGTAAACTCCAAATCGGATACGGCTTTCCTGCATTATCATGCGGGAATTTTTGGTATACTTCAAAACCTAAACTTTGATAGAATAAAACTGCCCTCGTATTTTGAGCATTTACATCAACCATATAAGCCTGATAATTCTGGATGGCAAAATCAATTAAGCTTTTACCAATCCCTTGCCTATAAAACTTCGGATGAACGAAGAGCAATTGAATTTTATAATTGGCCAGCGCAATAAAGCCTTGTATCTGATCAGCCTTTTCAATACAAAATAGCTCCATGTTGATCAGACTGTTTGAAATCAACTCCCTGTAATCTTCAATATCCGTTTCAGTTATAAAATCATGACTGGCTCTTACTGAATCTTCCCATAGCCTTAATACTTGATGATGCTCTTTTTCTCTAATTCTTCGGATACTGTTTCCCATCATTTCATTCAGCTTAACTAGTCATAACGATAAATAATCAGCAGTGCATCTTTATTTTAACAGTCAATTTTTGTTCTATTTATACCGAACAAATATGCTGTATTGATGTTTAAATAAAAACTAAAAAATGAGAAATATTATCGCCCTTATGTCTGTAGTGTTATTAACATCACTACAAATCAAAACTGCACATGCACAGCAGGAAGAATCCAGAATTTCGATTGTACTCAGTGTTAAATCACAAGGTAAAACAATTAACACATCACTGAATAGTGTATCCACTACCCTTTCCAGGTACAATGATGAAACAGCTGTAAGTTTACCCGTTAAAGGTAAAGATTCCACTTCTACCAAAGCTAATGTAGCAACCGCAAGTTACAAGCCTGGCGTTTTCTATCTGATCATGGATGCGAAAAACCTCCAGGATGATATGATGAAATTACTGGCTTCCAAGAAAACAACTTTTGATGGCACCATTACCATAACAGATAGTTACGGTAAACTTCCAACCAGAACCATTAAATTTTTAAATGGTAGTTTAAGCAGCTATTCTGATCAGTTCTCTTCTACCTATTATGGTGATTCTATAGGTAATACTTCGCTATCGCTTAATTGCACAGGCTTATCAATTAACGGGATTATGCTGGAGCAGTAATATCTGCTCTAAGAAACACATAAGAGGTCTATAATCTATGTTAACTTAATAAGATTTTAGACCTTTATTTTTAAACAAATCATGATAAAACTAGAAATACAGGCCAGTGCCACAGAAATCAACGAATTGATAACATTATTAGGCAGTGATCCTAATTTTGATAACATTAGAAAGCAGGTGATCAATTTTATGGATCAGTACAAACATAACCAGGATGATGAAATTCCTAAGGAAGGTGACAATGAATACATCGAAAGATCTGAATAGAGATCTGGCAGTTTCTAAGCAGGGAAGCTGATAAATTCTTGGGCTTTACTTAAATTTATAAAACTGAGTAATTATTTCTACATGATTTAGAAATTACGATGCTATTTCGCTTTGGAGATGATCAGCTTGATGGTATTCACCCGTGCAGCTTTCAACGCATTGCGGAAGGCATCATCATTATTAAACTTAAGTTCACTGATCTGCCTGATTTCGTAATTAATATGAAACTGATCCACTTCAAAAGGCCATGGTTCTACAATAAGCGCTTCTTCGAGTTGGTAAAAAGTGTATACTTGGCCATCGGGGCCATTACTGATTTCAATTTTACGGTTTTCAGGAGGTATTTGTTCCTGGCAAATCAGTAAGGAAAAGGCATCGCAAAATTCCAGTAATTCATAGGCCTGGTCTATCTCATCCTTAGTTGTTCCTGCTTCTCTGATCCATTGTTTTTCTTTTTTCTTCAGTTCGTGCAAAAAATCTTTGGCATCAACATCCTTACCATGCGTAAATGCAATGTGGCGGGAAATCAGCAGGGCAATGTATCGGCTCTTGGTAAGCGACATATCCAAGAGCCTGTTTGAAGCTTCAAGATCAAAGCTTGTCATATTAAAATTAATGGGCGCACCATTCGCATCAATAAGCTGTTTTTGCTCAAATTCGTTAAAAACATCATCATGTTCTGTGGTGGCGATCAGGATATCTACCCATCTGGCTGGCTGATCAGATGGTTTCCATCGGGCACAGATCTGCCCGGCAAGAAGGCCGTGTGCACGTTGGGTAATAACCCGCCAGCCCTTGCTGGTATAGCAAACAATCATATCTAAAGCTTAAACTGCGGTACGTAATAATTCACGTTTACCCATTAGTTTAGATACCATTTTATTTAAACGGTTGCGGTAATCTTCTCCCAGCCACTGCATATAATTTTTGGTAACCTTACCTAAACACTTTCCGTATTGCTTTACTCTAAAGTCTATCTCCTTATCTAATTCAGTACATAGCTGATGTGCCTCTACAATGGTCTCACTGTTATCTACACACATCAATGCATGCTGGCGAATAGAATCGCGAATCACAATTTTTGCTTTTTCACCAGTTTCCATTGCTGTTTGATATGCAGCCATCACATCAAAAGCAACCTCTAGTGAATTAGGGAATTTAGCACGCAAATCTGGCGAAATCTGATGAATAACAGTGGTAGATTTATGTAGACTTTCATGGTAAATAGCAGGATTTTCAAATACATGCTGCCAGTCTATTGGTGCATTCCATTCTCCAAAACGTTCATTATTATTACCTAAGTCAATAATGTTGAATGTTTTCTTACCATTTAACCTTCTGGCACCCCTACCAATCATTTGATGATAAAGGGTAATGGATGTAGTAGCACGGTAGAGTATTACAGACTGAATACTCGGCTCATCAAATCCTGTGGTAAGGATAGAAACTGAAGTTAAAATTGCACCTTTTGTTTTCTTATACCATTTCAATATTTCCACCCGTTCGGTTGGTGAAGTTCTATTATCCAGGTGCCGGATAGGATAACCAGCTTTTGTAAATGCTTCCAATACTCTTCTGGAAGTAAATATGCCGTTATTAAAAATTAATGTCTTTTTCTTTAAAGAATGAGATTCATAAGCATGAAGCAGCAGATCGAGCATTACCTGTGAGCCATAAAGCTCATCTGAAGTGCTCACGGTAAAATCTCCTGAAATGCCGGTTCTAAGTGTGTTTAATTCCACATCATAGCCATGAATTTTAGGTTTAGCAAGAAAGCCTTGATTAATCAATGATGAAATAGGTTCTCCGACAATTAATTCATCATAAAATTTATTCATTGGTAAATCTGCATTAGCCGAAAAAGGTGTAGCCGTTACGCCAATAACCGCAGCATTCTCAAATCGACCAAGCAGTTTATGAAACGAATTATGGTGCGCTTCATCTACAATAACCAATCCTACGTCAGCAGTATTAATTAATCCATCATCTATGCGGTGTTTTAAGGTTTCAACCATCGCAACGTAACACTCGAAAGTATCTTTTTTAGAAATCTTTTTTACACCGCTGTTTACCACTTTATTCATCACGCCACTGGCTTTCAAGGCTGCTGTGGTTTGTCTGCAAAGCTCAGTTCTGTGCGTTAACACAATAACTTTCTTACCGTGGCTTTGAATAAAACGTTTAGCAATTTCTGAGAAAATAACAGTTTTTCCACCGCCGGTAGATAGCTGATACAATAATCTTGCTTTGCTGCTATTGTCTTCATTAAGCTTACTGAAAAGAAGATCAATATCTTGCTGCTGATAATAATAAAGCTTTCTTTTTGTAGCCGGGAGCATGGTTGTATTTTCGGTCAGATTCATACCATAAGAACCCTGTCTCAATAGAAAAAGTTTGAAATATAATTACAACAATTATATTAAAAATTGAATTCACAAAACACGCTAAGAATTAAGGATTTATTGGGCCTGATTATAATCTATTCTGTAACAAAGTATTTATCGCGGCATCTCAATGCCTATATGAAAGCACTTTATTATCGTTTAAGGACGCATAAAAAACTTAATAGATTCATTTACTTTACCCGATATCTGATCGGATTTGCGTTTATCCCATCAGGTTTAACCAAATTGAAAGGTTTGCGTTTTACAAAGGCTGGCACCGATACCCCTATAGGTTATTTCTTTGAAGCACTTTACCAAACCGGGCCTTATTGGCAGTTTCTTGGAGCTATACAACTTCTGACAGCTTTCTTATTAATGAGCCAACGTTTTGCCACCTTGGGTGCAATTCTTTTCTTGTCCATTATGGGAAACATTTGGGTCATCACGATAAGTATGAATTTTTCAGGAACTTATATTATTACCAGTTTAATGTTACTTGCAAACCTGATGTTGATTGCATGGGATTGGTATAAAATAAAATTCATGCTGTATCCTGATAATTTCAAATATCAGGATAAAAACTTCATTATTCCGGCCATAAAACCGATCTGGATTACTATAGGTATCATAATTTTCTTCCTGTCTTTAGGCTCGATGATCATGCTATCACATTTCAAATAGATTCTAAATAAATAAATCATGTACTCAGGAATTTAACCGAGGGATTTGCTTTTATTAAAACTATGCCTGCTCATTTCTGTTAATGCTTTATACAAGAAAGACACACCATGACAGAAGATAAAAGACAACAGGCAATAAAATTATTGAAACAAGGATTAGAAACCGTAGAACAACGCGAGTATACCGAGATTGCTGAAATACCGATGACGGATGAAAATACATTCGAAATGAAATATAGTTTTGTACATGATGGCATTGAAGGAATCTGTACAATTGTTGGTCAAAGCCAAACTGTTGAATCCAATACTGGTGAAGAAGAATTAAAGATTACTTTGCTTAGTCAGTTTGATGAGGATTCTTTACACTATAATTCTATGACAGCTAAAGAGCAGGTAGATAATGATTTAATTAATGTAGAAGAATACCTTCACAGACACATTAACGAAGGATAGTCTTAAACCTGATTTTTAAGATTTAATAATAAATTAGAATGGGCAATTTAAAATTGCTCATTTTTTTTGCCTTAGCATTTAGGAGAGTATTTCTTATCATTTAATTAAACCTAATTAGAGATATAGGTGTTTTGAAAACTAACATCAAATATTAAGGGTTCTATATCCAATATGAAAGAAGACAACTTAAATAGATTTCTCGAAGCCCAAAAGAACAGCTATGCTATGGCACTAAATGAAATTTTGAATGGAAGAAAAACCACCCACTGGATGTGGTATATTTTCCCTCAGCTATCTGGTTTAGGTAGAAGTGAGATGGCTACATATTATGGTATAAAGAGTTTAAAAGAGGCTGAAGAATATCTAAACCATCCTATACTCGGTAAGCGTTTGCTAGAAATTTCTTCAGCATTGCTAAAACATACAAACAAAAGCGCAAATGAAATATTAGGTTCACCTGATGACCTGAAACTGCATTCATCTATGACTTTGTTTTCAAAAGTTGAAATTACTAATCTAATTTTCAAAGAAATATTGCATCAATTTTATAATGGTCATCTTGATTTATCAACAATTAAAAGATTAGATCAATAAACATTTAAGCAAAATTAGTGTAATAAATCCTACACGCACTTATTAGATTGGGATATACTGTTTAAGATATATTTGTAAATTCAAATCAATCAAAACGGCATCATTTCTGTAAGGATAAGTCCTCTATCCCTATATAATGAACGCGAATCACTTAGAAAAATCTAAAATATTAATTAGATATTTAGAACAACATGGTCGGGTACCTAAAGACATGGCCACCTTAATTATCAACGAAACCCGGGTAATCGAATTTAAAAAACGGAAACACATTGTTAGCCCATTGGATATGCATCCGAATGTGTATTTCATCTTATCTGGAGCTGTGCGTGGCTTTACCCGTGAAGAGGGCGAAGATCTCACCACCTGGATTGCTATAGAAGGGCAAATTGTTGGATTAACCCTTTTTTCAGAACAATTCAGTACAGCAAAACCTCAGTTTATTGAAACAATAGAGGCTTGTCAAGTCATCTTAATTACAAATTTGTTAGTCAAAAAATTGTTGGCAGAATTTCCAGAAATGAGTATGATTTGTAGAAAATTACTATGGATACATTACCATGAAGCTGAAGAAAGAAATTATTTAATTCGACTAAATAGCGCCTTTAAACGTCTTAATAGAATGAATGATACTCACCCTCAGTTTTATCACAGAATTCCATTGAGGTATTTAGCATCTTATCTGGGTATGCGTATTGAAACGCTAAGTAGACTAAGAAGCCAAATGCTCAGTAGCACTACAAATTGACATACATATAAGATATTTAAATAATAATTTATGATACAGATTTTACTTAAACTGTATACAAAAACAAACAGATTAATCAGGTCATTTGACCTGATTAATCAATAAGAAATTTTAATTAATGAGAAAACAAAGGTGCATTTAAAAATAACTTACCTAATTTGTCGGTCATCATTTCTGTGAACCTGATATTATCTGCAGCATCAGTTCTGATTCGGGGCATCATGGTCATTTTACCTGGAACTTTACAAGTATTAAAAGAAACTCCAGAAAGATCCGCATCAGGTAATGTACTAATGGATTTATCAAAACGGATCAGGTAATCGTTTCCAGCTGGAAAAGGATTGTTTAAATCAATATAAACCTATACTCATAGATTCCCCTCCAGATCAAAAGTTAGTGAAAGCAAGAATATCATTCCTTTGTAATACTGGAACAGAATATTCTGTAATGTTTCCATATATATCAATTTTTCCTATTTTTTATCCTGCCTCTTCTGTAAACCACATATAAGGCGCTAAGAATCAGGAATAATTGTTATTGGTCTGCTGTTTGAAGTTGGAATTTTAAACTCACGAACAAGTCCGGCAGCAGATATATTTAAAATACCGTTCCCAAATAATTGTTCCCCATATTCCTCCATCAGGTCCGGCAGATAAGAAAACAGGCAATGCAGCAAGTGTATCCAATTGAAAATGGGTAACCTGTTTGTTAACATCAATCTTACCAATGGTACTGGTCCGTTTGCCGGTAAACCAAATTGTAGCTCCATAGGCATCAAGTCCTATACCCATGTGGCGCCGTATTAATTGGTGCTGCATCTGAAGCATACAACTTCACATCCACTTCATTAATGATCTAACCATCGTCATCCAATTGCAATACAAAGCCGGTAAATTCTAAGCAAGACCGTTGGCGTTTTACCCACCTGTACCAATACTTTGTTTTTCTCTTGCAATAATAAACGAAGTTTTTTAAATTATTCAGATCAGAAAAACGAATATTAAAATTGGACTAAACACGCCTAAGTTAATGGAAATAATAAAGGGTATGATTTTAATAAATCAGCAAGTTTCGGATTGTGTGGCTACTCAAAACTTGATTTATTTGTATCTCAAATTCACATAATGAAGAAATTTAAAATTGTTCCCCTCTCGGCAGTATATGCAAATAAAGTTAAACAAACTTTAAAAGATGATTTTGGTCACAAAGTGATTGAGCAGGTAGCCGCTGGTTTTGGTCCTTGCCGTGTATCCTTAAAACCTTTCATTGTTGGGATTGATATCCGATTATTATTTACTCATAGCCCATTTACCATTGATAATGTCTTTAATCAATCTGGACCAATATTTATACATCAAAAAGATGTTGAACCCTATGATAATATTTATCATTTCCCACCAGAAATCAAAGCCGATAAAGACAATTTTCCATTATCATTAATTGGCTATTCAAAAGATCAACAAATGATTTTTACAAAATTAGTGGGCAATGCAGATGTTGATCATTTAATTGGTGAAATCTTGGACCAACACCCGGAAATCGACTACCTGCATGTCAGAAATGCTGAGGCTTGTTGTTACATCTGCAAAATTGAGCGGGTTTAAAAAACGCGATAGGAACCTTATGAATGAGATACTTCAGTATTAAAAATACCGATTATTACCCCACTCTAAATACAAAAATTACAGATCAAAATTTAATTTTTTAACCACTTTACAAGGTGAGCCAACTGCTAATGAATGGGGTGGAATACTTTTGGTAACCACACTTCCTGCGCCAATTGAACAACCATCACCAATTGTTACACCAGGAAGCAATATGCAGTCCCCTCCTATCCAAACATCATTACCGATGGTTACAGGTTTGGCAAAACCAATGTGCTTGTTTCGATCAACCGGATTAATTGGATGGCTCGCCGTATAAATCTGAACATTTGGGGCAATAAATACATTATTCCCAATGGTTACAGGACAACAATCCAATAGCACAAAATTAAAGTTGATAAACACATTGCTCCCAATTTTAGTATGGCATCCGTAATCAATTCTGATTGCTTTTTCGATATGAACATTATCTCCAACTTCTGCAAATATTTTTCGCTGTAGGTTCTCTTTGGTTTCTGTATCCCTCGGACTGGTATTATTAAATAAATCGACAAGCTCCCTTACCTGATGTCTGATTTCAACCAATTCAGGATCATTGATGTTGTAATGCTCACCTGCAAGCATCTTTTCTCTTTCAGATTTCATATATTTTCTTCTTTAAAGGCTTAGATTTTTCGCCATATCATCACCACAAGCTACGATATTAATAAAAATTTTATAAAAAATAACATCCCATACAAATACTTTTATTGGTCTGAAAAGTTACAATTAGGAAGGTGAAAAAGGTATTTTAAGTCTGAATACCAATCCAGTTTAGGGTAAATATAAGTAGCACTTTGATTTTTCTTTAAGGAATAATTTGGCTATTCTAGAAACTTTTCTATAAGTTTACCGCAACTTTAGGGGTGTCCGTTACGGACTGAGATAATACCCTTTGAACCTGATGCAGTTAGTACTGCCGAAGGGAAAAGTGAATGATAACGCTATTATTTTGCGCTATCTTTTCTTTCCTCCATACGGGGCCATTCCTAAAAGTTGATTTTTTAGCTATAGAATGGAAATCACCGTAAATCAACAACATTATCAGGTTACCGAAGCTTGCAGTATGCAGGATTTAATAACTATTGTCTTAAACACACCAACTACTGGCATTGCTGTAGCGGTGAATCAGACTATTATTCCTAAAACCAGCTGGGAAAAACAACTCCTCCATCCCGGCGATCAGGTCATTATCATTAAAGCCACCCAAGGCGGTTAACCATAAACCCAAAGAAAATGAAGCACGAAAAAATTCCAACAGACCAGGTATTGACAACCACACCCTTTGCGGCATCTAAAAAAGTTTTTGTTCAAGGCAAGCTGCACAACATCAGGGTAGCGATGAGGGAAATCTCGTTAAGTGACACTAAAATACATGGCCGTTTCGGTGAAACAGAACCGAATGCGCCTGTAACAGTATACGACACCAGCGGTCCTTACACAGATGCAAATGCCACCATTGATGTAAAAAAAGGTTTACCCAAATTGCGTGAAGAATGGATCACTAATCGTGGAGATGTAGCGCAACTGGATCATATCTCATCACAATATGGACAACAAAGGCTTAACGACCAAAGCCTGGATCACCTTAGGTTTAACCATACCACTAAACCTTTCCGCGCAAAAGCAGGTATGAATGTCTCGCAAATGCATTATGCTAAAAAGGGCATTATTACGCCAGAGATGGAATACATTGCCATTCGTGAAAATCAGCAGATTGATCTTTTAAAAGAACAACTGAAAGACCAATACGACGTTATGAATCATCAGCATCAGGGCCACAGCTTTGGTGCAAATACCCCAAAAGGTTTAATCACACCAGAATTTGTTCGCCAGGAAGTGGCTGCCGGGCGTGCGGTGATTCCCTGTAACATCAATCACCCGGAAATAGAACCCATGATTATCGGCCGGAATTTCTTAGTGAAGATCAATGCTAATATTGGTAACTCAGCTGTTACTTCCAGTATAGAGGAAGAAGTTGAAAAAGCGGTATGGGCTTGCCGCTGGGGTGCAGATACCATTATGGATCTTTCTACCGGAAAAAACATTCATGAAACCCGGGAATGGATTATCAGAAATTCTCCTGTTCCCATTGGTACGGTACCCATTTACCAGGCTTTAGAAAAAGTGAATGGTAAAGCTGAAGATTTAACCTGGGAACTTTTCCGCGATACATTGATTGAACAAGCCGAACAGGGCGTAGATTATTTTACGATACATGCGGGTGTTTTATTGCGGTATGTACCCTTAACTGCCAAAAGAATTACAGGTATTGTTTCTCGTGGTGGATCAATTATGGCCAAGTGGTGCCTGGCGCATCATAAGGAAAATTTCTTATACACACATTTCGAAGAGATTTGTGAAATTATGAAAGCTTATGATGTGTCATTTTCATTAGGTGATGGATTACGTCCGGGCTGTATTGCCGATGCGAACGATGCGGCTCAATTCGGCGAGCTGGAAACCTTAGGCGAACTCACTAAGATTGCATGGAAACATGATGTACAAACCATTATCGAAGGGCCTGGCCACGTACCAATGCACTTGATTAAAGAAAATATGGAAAAGCAACTCCAACATTGTTCTGAAGCACCATTTTATACTTTAGGCCCCTTAACTACCGATATTGCCCCGGGTTATGACCACATCACTTCAGCTATTGGTGCCGCTATGATTGGATGGTTTGGTACGGCCATGTTGTGTTATGTTACACCTAAAGAACACTTAGGCTTACCAAACAAAAAGGATGTAAAAGATGGAGTAATCACGTACAAAATTGCTGCGCATGCCGCGGATCTGGCCAAAGGACATCCTGGTGCACAATACCGTGATAATGCATTAAGTAAAGCTCGTTTTGAATTTAGATGGGAAGACCAGTTTAACCTGTCTCTTGATCCGGATACGGCCAAAGAATTTCATGATGAAACTTTACCTGCTGATGGTGCAAAAATCGCACACTTCTGCTCTATGTGTGGTCCGAATTTCTGTTCGATGAAAATCACTCAGGATGTTAGGGAATATGCCAAAGAAAATGGCATGGAAGAAGCAGATGCCTTAGCCAAAGGAATGGCAGAGAAATCAAAAGAATTTACACAAAAAGGAAGTGAAATTTATTTGTAATGGATTTGATTGTGATCTCCTCTCCCCAATCTGTCGACAATGAAGCCACTATAATTAACCAGCTTTTTGCTGCCGGATTAACCCGTTTTCATTTGCGAAAGCCAGAGTGGAATATCCGCCAATGCATTCACCTGCTTGATGGTATTGATCAGGCATTCCACACTAATATAGCTCTTCATCAGCATCATATGCTTACAGATGATTTTAACATCAAGCGTTTGCATTACCCTGAAAGGCATTGGGTTAATTCAGGGGCTGAAAAATGGAATGATCAAAAACAAAAGGATTATGTGTTGAGTACATCCATACATCATCTTGCTGAAATCCCATTAATGAAAGAGTGTGAATATGTTTTTTTTAGCCCGGTATTTAATAGCCTATCCAAACCTGGTTATCAAAGTCAGTTGGAAGAGGGCTTTGTATTGAAAAAAAAGAACCATCAACCTAAAGTGATTGCACTCGGCGGAGTCGATGAAACCAACCTAAAAAAAGCCATAAAAATGAATTTTGATGGTGTGGCGATACTTGGAGCCATTTGGAATACACCCCAATTGGCTACTGTTAATTTTAAAAAATTGAACAACATCCTAAATAACTAAATGGAATGATTGACAGACTTCACTATATTTCTCAGGAACCAAAAAACGGCACGCACCTTACGGCAATTAAAGTAGCCCTGGAAGCAGGTGCTAGGTGGATCCAACTGCGGGTGAAGGACCAGCCAAAGGCAGAGATTTTACAATACGCCATAGATGCTGTTGCACTATGTAACGCCTATGGCGCCAAGCTCATTGTAAACGATCATCCTGAAATCGCCCTCAAAGCCAATGCATATGGCTTGCACCTGGGTTTGGATGATATGCCGATTGAGCAGGCCAGAGATATTGTAGGTAAAGAAATGATCATTGGTGGAACGGCCAATACCTTTGATCATATTAAACAGCGGGTTTCCGAACAGGTAGATTACATTGGATTAGGGCCGTATCGATTCACCACAACTAAACAAAAGCTGAGTCCGATAGTGGGCTTAGATGGTTATGCCACCATTATAAAACAGGTCAATTTAGCCAATATTCATATTCCCATTATTGCAATTGGTGGGATTGAAATGGGCGACATCAATGCAATCATCAAAACTGGTCTGCATGGTGTTGCCGTCTCAGGAGCCATTACCCACGCGACTGATCCTGCAACTATGGTGATGGAAATGTATGCCCAAATTAATAGCTCCAATTTAAAGGAGGCTTAAACCAAATGAAATGTTAAAAATAGCCGATAAAACTTTTAGTTCAAGATTGTTCACAGGTACTGGAAAATTCAGTTCTGCTGCTTTAATGGAGGATGCCTTACTGGCATCAGGATCTGAACTCGTAACCGTAGCCCTTAAACGGGTTGATGTTAAGAACAATGAACATGACGACTTACTAATCCGTCTGAAATATCCGCACATCAATTTATTACCCAATACCTCTGGCGTACGCAACGCTAAAGAAGCCATTTTTGCAGCGCAATTGGCCCGTGAGGCTTTGGAAACCAACTGGATTAAACTCGAAATTCATCCGGATCCGAAATACCTTATGCCCGATCCTATTGAAACTTTAAGGGCTACGGAGGAACTGGCTAAATTAGGATTCATCGTATTGCCCTATATCCATGCAGATCCGGTTTTATGTAAACGCCTGGAAGATGCTGGTACAGCGGCGGTGATGCCATTAGGTTCTCCAATTGGCAGTAACAAAGGTTTAAAAACCATCGATTTTTTAGAGATCATTATTAGCCAAAGTAATGTTCCGGTGATTATTGATGCAGGAATTGGTTCACCGTCAGACGCTGCACGTGCCATGGAAATTGGTGCCGATGCCGTATTAGTGAATACGGCAATCGCGGTTTCCAGTAATCCGACACAAATGGCTGCGGCTTTTAAAATGGCTGTGGAAGCCGGACGCATGGCATTCGAAGCCAAATTAGCCTTACCCGTTTCACATGCTGTAGCCAGCAGTCCACTAACCTCTTTTTTAGATGAATAGTTTTAATGATCTTTTTGCAACCTATAACTGGGATGAAACCAAAGCCAGCATCTATGCCAAAACATCTGCTGATGTAGAACATGCATTATATGCAACTAAACGAACTTTAGAAGATTTTAAGGCACTCATTTCACCGGCTGCAGCACCATACCTGGAGCAAATGGCTAAGATTAGCCAGCAGTTAACGCAAAAGCGTTTCGGCAAGGTATTACAAATGTATGTTCCGCTATATTTATCCAACGAATGTAGCAACATTTGCACCTATTGCGGTTTTAGCTATGATAATAAGGTAAGGCGCAAAACACTTTCCCCTATGGAGATTATGCAGGAGGTGGCTGCCATTAAGGAAATGGGCTATGAACATGTGCTGCTGGTTACTGGTGAAGATAACGTGAACGTACATACCGATTATTTTAAAAAGGTGCTAAAAATGATCAGGCCGCATTTTGCCCATGTATCTATGGAAATTCAGCCAATGGATCAGGAAGATTACGAGCAACTGATTCCCTTTGGCTTAAATACGATTCTGGTTTATCAGGAAACTTATCATCAGGAAGATTACAAGAAGCACCACCCTAAAGGAAAAAAATCAAATTTTAAATATCGTGTAGAAACACCAGACCGACTGGGGAAAGCAAAAATCCATAAAATGGGATTAGGCGTTTTAATAGGCTTGGAAGACTGGCGCACTGATTGTTTTTTCACAGCACTTCATCTCCATTATCTGGAGAAAAAATATTGGCAAAGTAAATACAGCCTTTCCTTTCCAAGACTACGCCCCTACAGTGGCGGATTGGAACCTAAAGTTGAAATGAGTGACCGGGAACTGGTGCAACTCATCTGTGCTTACCGTTTATTTAATGAAGAAGTAGAACTGTCTATCTCTACCCGTGAATCACCAGAATTTAGGAACAACATCATCAAACTGGGTATTACCTCCATCAGTGCAGGCTCAAAAACCAATCCGGGTGGCTATACGGTTGCACCAGAATCATTGGAACAGTTTGAAATTAGCGATGAACGTAGCCCTGCCGAAATTTCCAGAATGATTGCTGCGCAAGGTTATGAAGCTGTATGGAAAGATTGGGACAATTGCTTAGCTTAATTTATGAAAATGCTTAAACTTGAAGAATTAAAACAGTATCAACGCCAGATCATTTTGCCTGAACTGGGTATAGCCGGACAAGAAAAGCTTAAGGCAGCCAGCATACTGATGATTGGTGCTGGTGGTTTAGGTTGCCCGGTGCTACAATATCTGGTTGCGGCAGGTGTTGGTCATATTGGCATTGCCGATAATGATGTGGTGGATTTAAGTAACCTGCACCGGCAAATCTTGTATACTAACCTGGATGTGGGCAAACCTAAAGCGATCACTGCTAAAGAAAAATTGGGCTACCTCAATCCTTTTGTAAAAATAACGGCCTACCAGGAAAGGGTAACTTTAGAAAATGCGGAAAGGCTGATTAGCCAATATGACGTAATTATTGATGGTTCGGATAATTTCCCTACCCGATACCTCATTAATGATACTTGTGTACAATTGAATAAACCGCTTGTTTTTGGTTCCATCTTTAAATTTGAAGGCCAGGTAGCTGTATTCAACTACCGGCAAGGTCCAAATTACAGGGATTTGTTTGCTGAAGCTCCATCTGAAGGTGAGGTAGCTAACTGTGCTGAGATTGGCGTAATTGGTGTGTTGCCTGGCATCATTGGTACTCTAATGGCTAATGAAGCTATTAAAGTGATTGGTGAAATCGGCGAAACACTTTCCGGAAAATTGCTCACTATGAATGCACTGGATTGCAGCACTAATATTTTCAAAATCTGTTCGAGGAAACCTATATCGCAAACACCAGTAACGATGGCAGATAAATCCATTGAGCCGGAGGATAAAGAGATTTCAATCGATCTTCTTAAAAAGTGGATGAATAAAACACCTGACAAAGTTTTTTTAGTAGATGTACGCGAAGAATATGAATTTGACGAAAATAACATTGGTGGTACAAATATTCCTCTATATGAACTGAACAAACATATTGCAGCATTTCCAGTGGATAAAAAACTAGTTTTCATCTGTCAGACTGGCCAACGGAGTAAAATGGCTATCAAAATTGTAAAACCTTTGTTTGATGGAGAAATTTTTAGTGTAAAAGGTGGAATTTCATGAGTAAAACCTTTCAATATATCGCTGTACTAACCATCGCCGGATCAGATAGCAGTGGTGGTGCGGGAATACAGGCCGATTTAAAAACCTTCAGTGCCCTCGGCTGCTATGGCACGTCAGCTCTTACAACCATTACGGTGCAAAATACTTTAGGCGTAAAGGCCGTTCATCGGATTCCGGCCGATATTGTGCTTGGACAGGTTGAAGCCGTTTTGGAAGATATTAAGCCTTTGGCAATTAAAATCGGGATTGTTCAATCTGTAGAACAAGTTCTGGCCATTGCCGGGATATTAAAAACTTATCCTCATATTCCGATAATTTTAGATCCGGTTATGGTATCAACAAGTGGTTTTCATTTGATCGATCAGGGCACACTGGTTAGCCTCCAACAAGCAATATTTCCTTTAACCAGTTTAATTACGCCAAATATAGATGAAGCAGAAATACTAGCGGATATGAAAATCAGCACTGTTGATGACATGAAAAATGCAGCAAGTCGAATAATCCAAACCGGATGCAAGGCTGTTTTGGTTAAAGGTGGTCATTTGAATGAACCTGATCTTTTTGATGTTTATCAGGATCGAAATGGTGTGGAACAGATCTTCAAATCAATCGCTGTGCAAACAATTAACACTCATGGTACTGGTTGTACCCTTTCTGCTGCCATTGCAGCTTTTATAGCTTTAGGCCATGATATGCCCTGGGCAATTGAGAAAGCAAAAGAATTTGTTCAGCAAGCCATTATTGCTGGTCAATATGTTAAAACCGGAGAAGGAAAAGGTCCATTAAACCATTTTTTTGACGCTCAGAATTTAATCAGGAAGGAATTGAAGGCAGATGATCCGATGAATATAGATTAAATATTGAGGAAGCGCTCACCTCATAATTGGATAGCAACAATAACCAATCATTCCAAAACTATGAAAGCCTATGGATGATTAGAAAAGAGAAGTGCTTTTTCAGCACAATGCCGAAATATATTTAGTGAAGTCTCACCTTAACCACTTCGCCATTCTCCTTAACCTCTACAAATTGTTCAATCCTGTCCTGGTGGTCCACCGAATATTTTTTTGATTGGTAATAATTGGTTTGTCCGCCATAACTATTATAACCCGTTCCGGTATACTCGTTATAATAGCCATTGGATGTCCAGTCTAAAAATCCCTGTAAAAAGTATTTTCCAGGCTTCATTTCAGGAAAAGTAAACTTTCCATCACTATTGGTAATTGCCTCTAACCTATATCTGTAAGCAGCTGTAGAAAGATAAACGTATCTTCTCTTTCTAGAATTTTCCTTGTCTTTTCTCAATTGATACCAAGCTTCAAAATAAGGTGTAACAGGCAATAAAATCACCTTAATCTGGTTTGCCAGAATGCGTGCACCGGCTCTAAAACCCATATTATTTTTTGCTTTGGTGAAAGCTACGCCTTTTATCGTGCCTGTTCCTTTGGTAAGCATACTTTTTGCCTGTAAAGAATCAAACACAACTTCGGGATAGAAAATCTGCTTTTTATCTTTTTCTTCGGGTTCTTTATACTGCGCTAAAGATTGATACACCATACCAATAGTTACCGCTAATGTTAAAACAAAACTTTTTGAATTCATATGATTGATGTTTAAACGTTTTATAATGTTTATTTAAAGGCTTAAAGTAATTCAAACGCATTCTAACTTGCATACTAATACAGGCATTTCTATCTGACAAGCAAAAAAAATAGATAGACTGTCATCCTGAATGGTGTTGGAAAGCAAGATGAATTTGAGACAAAGCTATGCGAAGGAAGATCGATTTTAAATACCAGTATTTATTGTTTTTTTTCTACCTGTTTTCAGGTATTATAATTTATAAATTAAGATCAGCTACATCAAAAATAAATTAACATATAACTTAAATTCGATCATTATGATTGATTTATCCCCCCAGTGTGCGACCACCTCCCATGAATCGGAGGGAATTACGGTCATCATTTCTTCTGATGAATTTGAGAGTGCCCAAAGAGCGGAGTAGTTATAATATAAATGACTTGTTCAAGTATTGAAAGCCATATTATTAATCGAAATCAGTTTAAAGGTATCCGTAGACTCAGATCATTCCTTAAACGACTAAAATATACCTAAAACCAGTAAGTAGAATCCCTAAAAAGTGGGGTATTCACTTCCAATATGGAAGCCTCTAATTTTGCGCTTTACTTATCAAAAAATCTATGAAGATTTATCGAAAACAAAATTTTTAAATTTTGCAGTAGCACCTGTTTAATGTTAATGATGTTCATTACATCATGCTCAAAAAGTAATGACCAGCCTGAGAACAGTAATTCATATCCAAAAGATGTAAACGTAGAATATCGGGTTATAGCGATCAAAATCTTTTTCAAGTACTTCTTACGTAACCGGGACTATAGTTTACCTGTTTCGATAATCCTTTTCATATTCTTTAATGTAAAGCCTCGGAAACTAATTATTTTCGAGGCTTTGTGCTTTAATACTTTTTCCAGTTATTTTTTATGATACAAATTAGTTTATTTTATATAGATAAATATTTATATTAGTTAGCCTTAAATACGGGAACGGATACGTTCATATTAAGGCATTAACGCTTACTCAAACTTCTTATAAGCAATGACTAATGATACGCTCATTACATTAAAACCGTTCCAAAATATTGGAATGGCTTTCTCAGGTGGAGGCTTCAGAGCAGCATCTTATGCATTAGGTTCATTAAGCTACCTGGATAGCCTCAAAATTGATGGTGAATCGATAACCGACCGGATTAGTTTCATTTCTTCAGCTTCTGGTGGTACCATTGCTTCCATGCTCTATGCCAGAAGTGTTCATCAGGACCTGCCGTTTATCGATTTTTACCAGAAATTATATTATGACCTTAATGGCGAGGCAATTGTAGAGCTAGCCTTGACTACCTTGAATGACGATCGCCAATGGCTGGAAGGACCTGATAACAAGCAACGTAATCTCATCAATTCCTTTTCAAAGGCTTACGATCAGATCTTTTTCAAACAGCAAACCCTATCTGTTTTTTTTGAAAAAACCTATAGGAAAAAGATGGAGGTCTGCTTTAATAGCACTGAGTTTTACAGGGGGCTTAGCTTCCGTTTCCAGACTGATGGTACAGATAACCAGCATCAGGTAATTGGTAATAATTATCTCTGGTTTAATAATAAACAGATGGAAACCTTTAAGAAAATTAAGTTAGGTGATGTCCTGGCTTCTTCTTCCTGTTTTCCTATGGGATTTGAAGCAATCATATATCCTTCCGATTTCAGTTATTCAGATTCGCCGGAAAAGACGCTTACTGCTGCCGAATTGAGGACAGCGCTTTATTATGAAAATTACAACGAGAAAAGTTTTCCGTTATCATTTGAACCAGTAGGTGGCCTGACAGCTGAAGAGGAAAAAGATAGCCATATCAACTCCGTAGCACTGATGGATGGTGGAATCACTGATAACCAGGGACTTTCCAGCCTGATGCTGGCCGATAAAAAAAGACGAAACAGGGTGAAGCCGGATCCATTTGACCTTATCATCATTACCGATGTGGCCAGTTACTTTATGGATAGTTATGAAAGTCCGTTGGTTGAACAGAAAGAAGGTTGGCAAAAAAATGACCTGAATTACTATCTTACAAAATTCAAAAAAACAGCTAAAAGTATTAACCGTTATCCATTTGTCTTTGGAATTGCTTTTGTTGTATTTGCCGCGTTGGGGTGGTTTTTCAAGCATTCCAATTTAAGCTTAGTCTTTATTATTTTAGCCAGTGTAGCCGCTACCTTAACCGTTTTAAGTAGTGTTGTAGCCTATTCAGCAATAGGTAAAAAGCTGATTAGCAATCTCATCACCTTTGATTTAAAAGAATTCCTCTACGTCAAACTTGGTCTCCAAAAGTTTTTCTCCGCAATCATTACCGATAAACTGGTGAATTACCTGCAGTTTACCAGGTTAAATGTAATCGAGCAAATGATCAAAGCAAGGCTAACTTCAACAATAACCATGGTATCAGATGTTAACTTAAAACAAGTAAGGCGGTTGATTTATAAGATTTTTTATGAGGATTTACAATGGGACAACAGAAGGGTACCTAACTTTATTTATGAACTAAGCACCTATAACATCGCCGCTAGAAACAATCGCTTTAATAATCATATGCGCTTGAAATGGGAACCTACTCCTGCAGACAAAGTACTCTTGCTGGAAGGTTTGGAAAAAATTAACCCCATTGCTGAAATTGCTCGTTTGGCTCCTACCACCCTTTGGTTTGATGCCGTACAGGTAAAGGAAGAATTGCTTAAAAAGATTGTCACCACGGGGCAGTTTACCACCTGCGCAAATCTTTTGGAATATATCATCTCTTTGGAAAGAAAAAATGTTTCGTTTGATCCTGCCTATCAGGCTGAACTTGAAAACTTAAAAGGTATTTTGGAACGTGATTTTATTCAATTTAAAGAAAATCCTTATTTTCTTTTTGATCAGCTTGCAAATTCAAATACAGAAATATGATTTCTTAGTTTAAAAAAAGATAAGGTTTAGCTATTAACAACAAATATCAAGGCTTTACTTGTGTCATTAATTTGAAAACCCAGATTTATATAAAAGTTCATATAAATCTGGGTTTTAGTTAAAATCTGGGTATTGTATAAAGTAAGTATTTATGCTTTACCGTATTTTAAAAATGAGAATTTGGATATAAATTATATATCGGAATAATCCGTTGGGTAAATAAAAGTGGTTACATTTTTTGATACATTATTCTGATACTGAGGTAATCCGCTTATCTTTTTATATTCAGGTCCGAATGCAGTCCAATGATTATCACGATCGGCCTTATTGTTGAATGTTGTTAAATACATCAGGTTTGGCATTTTGCTTCCGGAGATGACCTGACCATAAAATACTGCATTGAAATTAAGTTTCGTGAAAATGCTGATCTCAGATTCATTAAACATGGAAATTTTATTGAGTGAGAGTTTTTCCGTACTGGCTTCATAACTTCTGAGCTCATACATCCGCTCTGCTTTCGGTGATGATAATTTGGGTATTGCAGGAACTGGCATGCCTTCAAAAGCTTTTAAAAGAATAGATTCTATCCTTAAGAAAGGTGCCTGGTTGAATGCTGCATTTAAATAGTCTTTACCTGCATTTAGGTAAGTTTGATCTTTTTCCAATGCCTGATCCAGTTTTAAGTAATGATCGATTTTTTTAAACGGAATAAACACATAAATCAATTGTTCGGCAGAATCTTTTTGAATGGGTTTAAATACACCAACTCCTGAAATTCCGAACCGGTGTAATGCAGGCAAATAAGCATTTTCTAGATAAAGATCTACAGTTTTTTCCTGCGCCGCATCTTTGATGTGGTAAATTTTGATCTGGTAATAATATGCTGCTTTCGCTGCAAAAGAAAAATTGCACAGTAATATAAGTGCTGCAGTAAAAAGTAGTTTTATAACAGGGTATTTAAATTTTGTCATGATGGTTAGATTGTTGATCAAGATAGTAGAAATAATTTAGGTTTTCTACATGAAAAGCAATTGAGGATTAATTTTAGAAAAAGCTTTGAGTGTGATGCAGGGGCACTTGCGTTTTTTATATTATGGATAATAAAAGCTCATCCAGCTAATTTATATGTAATACCTGTTGAATAAATTAATGGCAGCTGTTTTTCTCAGCTGCCATTCAATCTAATATTATAATTGTTCTGATGAATCGTTATGTACCCTGATGGCCTCGCCAATCATCGCAACAAATCGGTCGCCCAATTGGTCCATTGTCCGCCAGCGTACTCCCTGCTCACCTGGTTCCGCGTATATTACCCCAATCTTCTTTTCATTATCAAAAATCCGATAGGTACCATTTTCCTGGGGCTCAATACCGAACGTTCCGTCTGGAGTATCTACTGAAAACTCCTGAAGCGTTGTAGCTGAATGAATTTCATTTTCCTGATTTACGGTATTTGTAGTTTCAATCGTATTAGTAATTTCAGGAATAGTAGTTGCTTCTACTATAGGTTGTGTAGATACTTCATCCTGCCTGGTATTCTCGGAAGCGTTACGCATAGCAATTACATTACCCCTATCAAAATGATGATGGCGATAAAACTCAGCATGTTCCGTGGCTACTGGTTCCTCTTCCAATCCTAATGCAGATGAACCTGCTATTGCAGATCTTATTTGTACTTCGGTATCTCTGGTTACCTCACCAATAATGTAACGTGGCATAGCCATAAACTGGCTCTCGGTCATCACTGGCAAAATCACTTCCTTTTTATCATCTCCAAGGTTTGCATAGCCAATGGGAATCAGTATTGCTTTTTCATCATCACCGGTAATTGACTGATCAAGATCAATGATGATATACCTGATAGCATTTTGCAACGGGTCAAATAATAAATCTCTGACTTTACCAACCTTTGTACCATTTTCATCCCTTACCGGCCAGCCTGTAATATCAGTCTCACCATCAATTACTTTATAATCGCCCTGCGATAATTCTTCGAGGTTCACATATTCAATAATTCCTGAATTCATAGTTTATTTATTTTGATGGGAATCCACTTTCCCTGCTCTTTCAAACAACTACGTAAGGAAATGGTTTTGTTTGTTAGTGGACAAGGGGGATGATATAAGCTAATCTGACCTATCTTACTAATTAATATAGTCCTTATTAAGTTGGTGTATTTATCGCATCTTACAACAAGATTGACACCTATGTAAGTAAAATTTCATATAATCCAATTTGCGACCTCATTATTGAGTAGCAGAAATAAAAAAGGTAGCGGTGGTAAAAAACAAATGGTGTGATTAGATGGATTAAAAATTGAGGTTTGAGTTAAGTAATTTCAGCTTGTCTAAAGTTGAGATCTAATTATGCATTATGTTAAGCTTATTATAGTTAAATAATACTACTATATAAGATGCAAACGATAAATTAGTTTCTTTCAGAAGATGAAGAATATTTCCATAAAAATGCAGCAGGGAGAAATGAAGCTGTATTACAAATGGTAACAGGCACAATAAGTATGTTGTATGTTATCCATCCTATATCCAAGTCTTGATATTGAAACTTTTAAGTTTTAAGCATGGATTACAGAACCACATCTGAGTATATTAAGTTTTTTAGTAAATAAGGGTATTAAGATTTATAAAACCTGGCTTTTGAGATAAAGCCAGTGTCCAATACCGTTTAAAATAATAAATGATCTCAACAAGAAGTTACCTTTAATAAGTCAGAAGTTAGGCTGTGAAAATAATTTAGTTTGAGATCTGGCAATACACAAAAATTAATTATAATTCTCTTAACCTACTCATTATCATTATTGCTAATTTGTTTTTATCCTGCTACGCTCCTCCTTATTCATATTGTTGATATTTTTATTTCTACCTTTTTTTGCGCCAAAAGTGTAAGATAGGTTTAACAATACACGCCTGGTATCGCGTCCACTTCTTAACTGATAATCCATATTGGCATAATCAGTAATTACTCGGGTTATCCTTGTTTTAAAAACATCATCAAATGAAAGTTTAGCATTCAGCTTATTGGAAAAGAATTTTTTCTGAAGCCCTGTATTCATGAAATACACAGGTTTAAAATAAAAAATTCCATTATAAGCGGCAGATCTGTAATTATATGATACCGTAGCGTAAAAATCTTTACTTATTTTAAAATTTTGCTCTGTAAAAACATTCAATGTAAATTTAGCATTATCCAGTTTTTTACCAGAAAGTTCAGATTTATAATTATTCCTAAAGCCTTCCAGATAAGTATAACTATCCCACCATTTTGTAAAAGCAAAAGGCACCGACATACTTAAACTGAAGTTTTTAAGTGTGTTCAGGTTTTCTAGTGTAGAATAAGTTATTTTAGATTCATCATCCTGTTGAGTAATCTGTGTAATAACATCTTTAGTATTGCTATAACCAGCAGTCAGCGTAATCTCCTTAAAAGTATAACTAAATTGAAAGTTGTCTGTAAATTGTGGTTTCAAATACGAATTACCAACTGTGTAGGTATACTGATCGTTATAATAAACAAAAGGATTAAGATCCTGATAATTTGGCCTGTCAATCCTGCGGGAATAGCTTAAATTAATTTGATTATTGGCATTTATTTCTTTTTGTATAAACAAACTTGGAAATAAGTTAGTGTAAGAGCGATTAACCTTTGTATCGTTGGTTATTGAATTCGCATTGGAGTTAGTATGCTCAAGCCTCAAACCTAATTGAATGGTATAATCAGCAATTTTTCTTGATAAATTAAAATATCCGGCATAAATATCTTCATTATATTTAAAGTAATTAGATCGGTTTACATTACGAATAAATTCATTGTTCACTACAGTTCCAAATTGATAATTATTGTCTGACTGAACATTAGAATATTTAGCGCCCGTTTCATAACCAACAGCAAGCGGAAGCTGCCCATTTAGGTCTGCTTGTGTAGTAAAAATATTAATTTTGGTAGGTGTAATGTTTTGAACTAACTCCGGATTTCGCCGTGTATTACCATTTAAATCATAATAATTATTTAACAAGTTGCCTAATCCATCCCTTGTATAACTTGAATAATTAACCTCGGTATGCAGTTTACCTCCGCTGGTGTCAGTCTTAATTTCATAAGTTATTCCAGTTCCAAACAGTCGGTTTTTATTATTTTCTGTGTTATTAACCAATATAGATGAATCTAAGCGGTTGGGCGGAGTTGCAATTTGAGTATTATTAATTTCATTAATTTTATTGCTATTGGAGAAACCATCTAGAGAAAATCCAATTTTGTTTTTTTCATTAAGATCAATCGTACCATTAAAATTATAGGTATGACTAGCATCTTTAATCTGGCCTTCGCTCAACTGAATAAAATTATAAACGTTTTGGCTGTTTGAAACCCTACGATTCAAATCTGAAAACCGGAAAGTTTTATTATTTGTGTAAAAATATGAAGCAGAGAGACTAATTTTTTTTTGATTTACGGCAAGGCTGACGCCTTCATTGTTTAAAAGATACTTACCAAAACCAACTGTTGAACTTATGGAGGCTGAATAAAGATCCCTGAGATTTTTTTTGGTATTGATCATTATAATTCCTGAATTTCCTGCAGCATCAAATTTTGCTGAAGGGTTGGCTATAATATCAACTGTACTTACGTTGGTGCTTGGCATAGATTTTAACATATTGGCAAGATCTGAAGCGGATAAATAAGATTGCTTTCCATTGATGTATACCCTTACTCCCTGTTTACCTCTCAATGAAATATTCCCAGTTGCGTCCACAGTAAGTCCAGGGAGTTTTTGCAGCATATCAATTACATTCCCACTATTGCTCACGGGGCTATTTTCTATATTAACAGTTATCCTGTCATTTTTTTGAATAACAAAACGTTTTTTACCAACCACCTCAATATCCTTTAAAGTCGTTTTCTCTTCTTGTAAAATGATCTTTTCAAAATTAGGTGGAGCGGAGATAGTCCAGTTACCTGAAACATAGTTTTTGAAACCAACAAATGTGGTTATTAAATATAACTGCTCTGTTGAACCAGTAGATAAGCTTAGTTGAAAATTTCCTGAACGATCTGTTACGGCATAAGTTATTAGTGTAGAATCAGATGTTTTTCTGATGGCTACATTTACGTCTACTAATGCCAGCCCCAATCCGTCCAATATCTGACCTTTGATAAGTTTTATTTGTGTATAACCTGAAAACGAAAGGGATAGAATAAAAAAAGTTAATAATAATTTAGGCAATATTTTTCTCATAGATTAGACGGCTTGTTTAAATTTCTCTAGCAGGGCCAGATAAGTAGGTTCGGCAGTTACATTCATTTTTTTGATGATGCTCTTTCTAACATCAAGATAGGTTATTTTTTTAATTTCCAGAACTGCTGTATCGGCAGGGTCAAGACAATCAATAATCGCATTTTGGATATGAGTTATAATTCTAGTGAGGTCCTTGCAATATATAGAAGGGTTGTTAAATCCATTTTGCTTGCTGTATCTATCAGGCAAAAAGCCACCTCCACAAACATTTTTAATAGGGCAGCAGCTACATTGCTTGCATAACAACTGGTGGCTCATACTATACACCTGGGCCAGTTCATTTTCCAGGGCTTCGTCAATATCATGAGTGGCTACATTAACGCCATTTTTTGTAAACCCATTTCCACAGGCTTTCAGAGAATCAACAGCCTCAATGCCTCCATTAGTTTCGATCACCAAGATTTCATTTTTTTGTCCGCCCAGGTATTCAAATGGCACATCCATGCCTAAAATGCAAGCGATAATTACATCAAAAAAACGTATTTCAGGCCTTGGCTTTTTTTCATAGAACCACTGATCAAATATTTTAACGAGCCAATCTCCATATGGTGTAGCTTCGGAATGTATATCGCATTTGTAAATACTTAAAGGCTCGTCTTCATGAATTTGATGAGGTAGAATAAAATCAACACTTTGAACGCCAAGACTTTTAAAATGATTGTATACTTCCATTGGATCTGATTCAACATTAATGACAGATAAAATATTCGGCGAATAATTTAATGCTTTAGAACGCTGCGCGATTTTTAAACCACTTACTATTGCCTTGTATGATCCTCTTCCTGCGTGATCCACTCTAAATTTATCATTCGCTGCTGGCGTTCCGTCTAAACTTACGGCGATGAAAATATTAAGTTTAGAAAACAAATCACACCATTCATCACTAATTAATATACCATTTGTTTGTAAAGTATAGGATATCTGAATATGAGAAGGTAAAATTTCTTTAACTTTCTGTATAAACTTGATAAAAAATTCTGGCCCAGCAAGTAAGGGTTCACCTCCATGAAAACTAAAATCAAAAACATTAATATTATGTTTAAGACAATGTTTTTTTATTCTGTTTAATAATGCATCAACCGTTTTATCTGACATTACTTTGGGTTGTTTCTTATAAGTATAATCTCCAACATTGTACATGATACAGTACGAACAATTTAAATTACATCTGCTAGCGATCTTTAAAACCACGAAATTACATTTTAACTTTGCTGCCTCTTCCATATTACGCCTTCTTTAAATTAGTTTACCATAAACTTGCTTGAAGTTTATCTTTAATTGAAAATCTATCATTCGCCAATTCAACTGTAAATAGCTTCTCTGATATTTTACTACCCGAAATCATAAATTTCTGTAAGTCATGATTAGGAGTTATTTTTACATCTGCAATGATGTAGTTCCCTTTCGTTGATACACTCAGAATATTTCCAAAGAATTGATATTTTCGTGAAACATATAAAAAAGTGATATTTACTTTTTTAATATGACGTAAATAAAGTTTGTTGAATTGATTAAGATCAAATTGAAGCTGACAGATTAAATTTTCATTATTTTTATTTAAAGAATCTGAACCTGATAAGTGCGATTTATTTTTCTCAGTGATTATCCTGGCCTGTACAATAAGATTTTTCGGATAGGGTGTAATGGAAATCATGGAGCCTACTGCAATAATAGTTGACAATAAAATAACTAGACAGTACCATAAAATTTTCTTTGGCACTCCCCCAATAAGTTCATTAACTTCATGTGTTGTAAAACTAAGTTTTGAAATTTCCATATAATCAAGTTAATTTGCCAGCTCCAATTGATTTTTTACAAGTTCGTAATATGCACTTCGTTTTGTGGTTAAAGAAGTATGGTTGCCTTGCTCAATAATTTTTCCTTTTTCCATAACAATAATCTGATCTGCGTTTTTAACTGTACTTAAACGATGGGCTACCACCACAACAGTTCTTCCTTTAAAAAATTGATTTAAATTATTGATGATGACTTTCTCATTGTTGGCATCTAGTGCATTTGTTGCCTCATCAAATAAGATCACATCAGGATATTTATAGATAGCCCTTGCAATAAGCAAACGTTGAGTTTGCCCTTGGCTAAGTCCTATGCCATCCTGCCCTATCCTTGTATTATGTTCCAACGGGAGTGCACATATAAAGTCATTACAATTAGCCAGGTTAATCGCATTTCTTAAATGGTTTTCATTAATATGTTCCTCCAGAGCAATATTTCTCGCAATCGTATCTGCAAAAATAAACCCGTTTTGCATCACTACCCCACATTTACTCCTCCATTCTGCACTATCCAAATGATCAAGTTTGTGGTCATCAATTGTGATAAGTCCTTCTTGCGGACTGTAAAATTTCAAAATTAATTTAAGTAATGTCGTCTTTCCACTGCCACTGGTACCAACGATAGCGGTTAATTTCCCTGCCGGAATTTTTAATGTAAGATTTTCAATTACGGGTTTAGTTTGTCCTGGGTAACTAAAGGATACGTTATTAAAATTGATATCCTTATTATCAATATCTGAGCTGAATATTAAAGGTAAATTTTCATCTTCTTCATCCTTTTTAAGATGAATTTCGCCTAACCTTTCTAAGCTTATCTTTGCATCCTGAAAAGAATATATGAAATCAATAAGATCATATATTGGTGCACTGATTTGTCCAAGAATATAGATGATGGCCATCATGATTCCAATGGTCATGTTGCCATCAATAACGGCTTTCGCGGCAATAAAAGTGGTTAATATAATCTGGAGCTGACCAATTAATCTTGATCCACCATGCTGCAACTGTTTTAAGGATACAATTTTTAAGTTAGTTTTAAATATTGCAGCTTGAATTTTTTGCCATTGCCAGCGTTTCATGCGTTCAATATTATTTAACTTAATTTCTTGCATACCTGTAATTAATTCAATAAGTATATTTTGTTCAGAAGTTAATCTGGAAAAGAGCTTATTATTTAAATATCTTCTTTTTTTTAAAGAACTTAATACCAATGCAAATTCAACAACAGTTCCTAAAAACACGATGAGGAAAATAGTTAGATTGTAATAAAAAAGTGTTCCACCAAGAACAAGAACAGAAAAAAAGGAGAATATAGATGTTAAAAGATAATTGGTAAAAAAATCTTCAATCCGCTTATGATCCCTGATCCGTTGTGTTAAGTCTCCTGTTAACTTAACATCAAAAAAAGAGATAGGAAGTTTCATCAGTTTAAAAAGAAAATCTGAAATAATGAAAATATTAATCCGGACACTGATATGTACCATGATTATGGAGCGAATGTATTCTACAGATACTAAGCTAACAATTAGAATGAGTTGAGAACACAAAATTAAATTGATAAAACCAATATTTCGGTTACCAATTCCATAATCTATAATAGATTGTGTTAAAAAAGGAAATACCAATTGTAGTAAGCTACCAACCAAAAGAGTTAGGCAAACATAGATTAATGGTTTCTTAAACTGCATTAAATATTTAAGAATAAAACTAACGTTTGCCTTATTTACTGTTGTTTCTCCTTTTTGAGAAAAGAAATCTGGTGTCGGATCAAGAAGCAGTAGAATTCCCTTTTCAATTCCATGTACAATATCACAACTCCAACCCCTCAAAAACTCCTCATAGTTGTAAGATATTAACCCAAATGATGGATCGGCTACGTAAACTTTTTTATCTGATATTTTATATATTACAATAAAGTGGTTCTGATTCCAGTGTGCAATTGCTGGTAATGGTGCTTCTGCCTTAAGTTTTTCAAAATCTACCTTCACTGCTAATGACCTGAAGCCAACATGCTCTCCTATTTGGCTAATACCATTAATAGATATACCCTCCTTTGAAAGATTTCCTTTTTCACGAAGAGTTTGAAGTGAATATTCCTTTCCATAAAATTTAGCCACCATACGTATACATGTAGGTCCGCAATCCTTAGAATCGTATTGTTTATAGAATGGAAATCGAGATTTAAACATATTTATGGTTTTTATTACGGAATCCCATTAAATAATCCGTCCACTCCGGTTCAACTGATATTGTTTTTTTTTGTTCAATCATCAGCTTAGCGTCTTCATATCTTACCAATTGCAGATTTAATTCTTCGAAAAGATGTGTTGGTATCTCTCCAAAAACTACATTTTGAATATGTGTAATTAATTTTAACAGATCATTACAATAAATAGATGGATTATTAAATCCATTTTCATTACTAAACCTATGTGCTAAATAACCTCCCCCACAAATGTTTTTTACGGGGCAGTTCATACATTGTTTACAAAGTAATTTATGGCTCAGATTGCAAAGCTGTGCCAGCTCTTTATCAAAAGCATCACTTATTTTGCTAGTTAAAATATTGGCATTTATTTTAGTGAACCCATTTCCGCAAACCTTTAAAGAATCGATAGGTTCTATACCTCCGTCAGTTTCAATAACCAATACTTGGTGACTGCCTACTCCAAGTGCATCATTCCCCTCGTCTGTTCCTCTACCTAAAATAAGCATCATAATGGTTTCAAAAAAGCGAATTTTTGGCTTCTGCCCTTTCTCAAAAAACCATAGGTCAAATATTTGAATAAGCCATTCTGCATAAGGTGTCTGGCTTTCAAACAGCGAATCCCAATGTGGTGTGTTATGTGTACCATCAGGTAAAATGAAATCGACAAAACCTATCTCAATTGATTTTAAAAAATTATAAGTGGTAAGAGGGTTTGTTCCGATGTTAATAAATGTAACGATGCCAGGTTTATTATTTAAATAGGTGTTTGCAGTTGCGTAACCTTTCATAATTGCATCGAATGAACCATTACCTTTATGATCAAGCCTGTATTTATCATTCTCATTTTTATCACCGTCAAGGCTAATCCCAATACCGATATTTAACTTTTCAAATAACTCACACCATGCTTTTGTTATGAGCATACCGTTGGTTTGAAGTTTGAAATTGATTTTTATCCCGGCTGGCAATATCTCTTTGGTGTTATTAACAAAAAACTCATACAACTTTGGACTAGCCAGCAAGGGTTCTCCTCCATGAAATACAAAAGTGAACTCATCCAATTCGTTTTCAATGCAGTGATTTTTAACCTCCCTGAGTGTGGATAAAATCACCTCTTTACTCATAAATTTAGGCTGGTTTTTATAGGTACTATCACCCATATTGTACATATAGCAATAACTGCAATTTAAATTACACCTGCTGGCTATTTTTATGACAAGATGTTTGCATATTAATTTCCCTGTATTTACCATATTCCTGTGTTTATTTAACCTGCAAATAATTCTAATTCTTTATCTTCTACGTCAAGCAGGTATTCATTTGCTTTTAACATTTTTTCTGCATTTTCAAAACTTAAGCGGCTAACGCCAGCCTCGTTTAATAATGCCTCAGGAATAGCATCAAATAATTTATTCTGAATGTGCGTTATTAATTTTAGCAGGTCTTTACAATATACAGAGGGATTATTAAAACCATTTATCTTGCTAAATCTATGCGGAAGATATCCACCGCCACAAATATTTAAAATGGGGCAAGCTTTACAAAACTGACATGTTTTTTGTCCACTTAGGTGAAACAATAAACCCAAGTCATTATCAAAAGCTTCATCAAGTTCATTCCCAATAACATTGATTCCGATTTTGGTAAAACCATTTTTGCATATCTTCAATTGGCCAACTGGCTCAATCCCCCCATTGGTTTCAATTACCAATAGTTCTTTATTTGTACCTCCAAGTATGTCACATTGATCACCTTTACCCAAGATTGCGCTCACTAAAGATTCAAAAAGATTAACACCAAAAGGTTTTTTTTCGGCGAACCACATGTCGAAAATCTGAATGAGCCAATCGGCATATGGCTGATCAGAAAGGTATTCCGGTTTCATCGGAGGACTATCATAATTGGCATCAGGAATAAGAAAATCTACATTATGTGGATTGATTTTTAGAAAATGGTTATATACTTCAACAGGATCTGATTTGATGTTGATCACCGATAAAAGTCCGGGTGGGTTGAGCAATTTATCTGATGCCATAGCCGTTTCAATGCCCCTTATAATATCTTTATATGATCCTTTACCGGCGTGATCGATTCGGTACATATCATTAATTTCAGCTGTACCATCCAAGCTAATGCCCAGGTGAATATTTAATGTGCCCAGTAAATTACACCATTCCTCATCCAACAATGTACCATTAGTTTGGATAGAGAATATAGGTGTAGTGAATGGTAGTAATCTTTCGTTTGCCTTACTGACAAATTTTTCAAAAAATTGATGCCCTACTAATAGTGGTTCACCACCGTGAAAATTAAAATCGAAGACCTGAATACCATGTTTTACACAGTGATTTTTTACTTTTTCCAGAAGAGCATCAACTACCTCATCAGACATTATTTTAGGCTGATTCCGATAAGTATTATCACCAAGGTTATACATATAACAATAGGTACAATTTAAATTGCATCTGCTGGCTATTTTTAGTACGAGCAGAGCACATTTAGTTGCAAAAGAACTATCTAAAGCTTTCATAAAATTGCGTTTATTTGGTGATCTACACGTATACAATACTTGTATACGTTGTTTGAGAATATTAAATCAGTGTTGAACGGATAACTCTATTTTGTATCCCTTAATAACAATACTTTAATGTGCGATAGAGCATTACTATTAAGGTATTTTTTCGTTATTACCGCTGTTTTATAACCATCAGCTGAAACAGATATAGATGTTTTTCCTTTACTCGAAAATAATCTGGTGGAGTGCCCATATCCATTATCAAATTTAACGCCGTTAACGAATAGTTGATAGTTGTTGATAGAGTCTCGTGTTTTTAAATCCACGCAACTTAAGACAGTATTATAAATACCTGAAGGCTTTTCACCTGATGATTTTATTTCAATCCGGCTTCCAATACAATTACTGACATGGATAGTTTTATTTTGTCCATGACCAAAAAGATAGAAAGCAAAAATATTAAATATAGTAAACAGGTATTTCATCATGATTAGTTTTGATTAAGGGGTTTATTTTTAATCCAGATATTCATGGCATACTTAACGCCTGAAATAACCGGCATTCCGCAATGGGCTGATTCTATTAATGGGTTTTGATTATCATCAAGATTGTAAAAAAGCAAAGCTGTTCCCTTTTTAGGGCTTATCTTTACATCAATCTCAGTAAAGGAAGTTTCACCACCTATAAAATCATCATTAAGATAGACTAAAATGGTTTTATCCCTTTTATTAAATTGATCTCCATCAAAATGAGCCTTGTATTCTTGCCCGGTTGCATACCTTACACATTGTATTGCTTCCATTTGATCAATAGAAACCTGCGCAAATTCTGATGCTTTTTCATAAATAGATTGGATAACAGAATGCTTATGATCATTTTTTAATACGGCACTGAAACTTGTTCTCAAAGCAGACTGTTCAGTGCTATTATCTTTATTTAAAAGTTCTACAAGGCTTCTTTCATAACCGGATTGTTCTTCAGAAATCCGAATAACCTCATCACATTCTTCAGTACTTAAAAAGTGATCTGCTATATTTAATGTACTGATGTACTTTTTTGCAGATTCATAACCTGGCGTAAATCTAAATTCATTTTCGTTTAATCCATTTGATTCGAATTTACAGGTAATTATAAATCCAGTCCATCGCTTTTTCAGTTCAGTAATTAATTCAGTTTTTACGAGATTATCAGGCCCTAAATAAGTAACACTTAAATCATGAACATGAAGTACCATAATGTATACCCCATTTTTTCCATTACAGGAAATATGTCCAATCGCTGGCAATGTTTGGGAAACTATTTCTTCTGTTTGAATCTTTATCACTTTAGGAATTCCGTTACACCTTACAAGTAGTTCTACCATGCTATAGAGCGAAATATTTGGGAAACCTGGCATATTAATCATGTAATCTCTAATCACATAACGGGGAATATGATTCTCGTAAAGAGCCAGTAAGTTATTGATCGCTACATAAGTATCATTAAATATGATATCGGAATGAGTATGAGTTGTTTCGGTATTTAATAACATAGGATCATCAAGATTAAATTTAAATCTCTTAACAAGCAAGGCCAATAAACTGGCCTTGCTTGTAGTGGTTCTTAAAGAGCAGTTTCTACTTCTTTTTCTTTTGGTTTAGTACCACTTCCCCACGAAGCTTCAAACCATGCACCACCTACAACTTTTTCACCAAGGTCTCTTAGTGTTTCGTTTTCAAAGGCTGCAAAAACTTTTTTCGCCACATCCTGCTTTTCAGGACTAATTGTGAAATTTTCCATAATTTCCAGTTTAATTAGTTAAGAGATTTATTAATTATAATAAAGATATACCTTCAGTAAAATATAGAAAAATTTTGTCGTGAACAGCAATTATTCCAACCTGAAAAGACACAATCTTAGCGTAAACAGATATTTAACAAAACAATATTTGTAGTATTTAAATACTATCCATATATTAGTTTAATTCAATTTTGTATTATTTATCACTATTTGTTAAAGAAAATGAAAAATACATATACTAGTATTATCATTGATGATGAATCTTCGTCATTGGAACTGATTTCAGATTATATGAGGTCACATGATGATATTAAGGTAATCCATAAATTTAATAATCCCTTGATCGCATTAAGTGAAATCAGGAAATTAAGCACACCTATTGATATTTTGTTTATAGATATTGAAATGCCATCAATGAGTGGTATTGAATTGGCTACATTAGTTAAGCACAAAATCAGAAAACTGATATTTATTACAGCCCATACAAAATATGCCTACGATACTTATGAATTAAATGCAGATGGTTATTTATTAAAACCGTTTTCTGAATTGAAGTTCTCACAAATATTGAAAAAAATATTGCCTTCATCTGATGATCAAACAGCACTGCCAATGGAGAGCAACAACTTTCTTTTACTTAAACTTAAAAACCAAAGAAATAAGTTAATCAGGATTAACTTAAATGATATTATTGCAATTGAATCTCAGGACAAGGAAGTTAAGGTCTATATGACGAATAATCAAGCGATTTTAGTCCGGAGTTCACTTTTGCATATGATTAAATTATTGGAACATAAAAAAAATTTTATTCGTATTCATAAGTCTTTTATCATTTCTCAGCAGCATATTAAGGAAATCGAAAGAAAATATGTCTTCCTGAGTATGAATTTAAAATTACCTATTGGGAGGTTATATAAGGATTTTTACCGTCAAATATCAAATTAGTTGAATAATATACTAAACTACTTCCCAATTGCAAAAGTAGACTGACATTTTCCCAAATTCTAGCTAACTCAATTAAAGTTATTTTTACATTATTTATTGAGTAGCAAAAAACATGTTGCTACTAAGTTGAGTATCTTGCCAAAAAATACAATGAGTAAACAGAATAAGCCTTTTGAACATTTTGGAGAATTTTATGAAAACACCGTTCAGCCATTGATTGAAAGAACCCAACCTTTATCAGACTTGATGGATGTACAATTGGATCATCAATAAAAGCATTTGGGTATTTCATGTTTGATGATCAAAAATGGAAAGTTGATTCAGATACTCATATCGATAAAATAAAAATTGCTTATAATCTTTTTAAGGAGCAAAGAGCAACATTCAAATCTATAAAAACAAAAGGAGGAAAAGGACAATGTTTAATTGTTGTTGGTCAACCTCTCCATAAAAATATGCTTTATATATACAAAGTTAGTTAAAGCACAATAAATAACCTCAACTTACAACCCTAATCGATTTGACTGGAAAAATATCAGAAAACTCACAGTCGAAAATTTCAACAGCCTTATTAATGTGGTTCAAGTTATATTTGGCTCTATGATTAGGACTTTCTACATGTCCAATAAATCCATAAGATAATTCCATCTTGAAAGCAAACTCAGCTTGTGACAAACCAGCGTCTTCCCTCATTTTCTTAATTCGAGAAATTACAAATTGCTCAATCTGAGTGATATTAGACCTAGTAGACATTAAGGGCTAATAACGTTATGAAAAATATTTATTCAACGTACCTATGTGTATGTAATATCTTTATATATTTATCCAAAAATGTTCTCGTTATGGATAATAAAAAGACACTCAAAGAGCTAAAAAAAGAATTAGTTGATTTACGGGAGAATAATATCTTCGAAAGAGAACTTGCAAGTTCTAAAGTTGGGAATGAAATGAAACATGCAAGTGTTACATTATTTCTTTTAATGGGATTTGGGAGTTTCGTTCTACTTGCAACTTGCTGGGATCTTTTAAAACCTCTGTTAGAGACTCATACAGATACAAGGCCAATCATTGGCATTGTTGGAGTTATCTGCTTGTTTATTGGAGTTTATCAGTTTATTACATTAAAGCAGAATGTAAAAGATGTTGCAGAACGAGAAATTTCAAATCAGAATAGAAAAAGGTCTGTTAGGAAGCAAATTATAGACTTAGAGGGATGATGTTAAATAGATTATCTCTGGTTTTATTAATATCACTTGTTATAATAACTTTTATAGGTTGTGATAATCGGGCAAAGGATTTAAATACTTTAATCAAACATCAAATTGACTCAGCTTCAAACCATCTCCTTTACTTCGATAATTTTAAAAAGATAGATGGTGTAGAAGTTCAAAATGGCAGTAAAAAGTATGAACTAACTTTCAAGGGAGGAATATATGCAAACAAAAATTTAATATGGAGTGGATCTACTCATACTAACATTTGGGAACAAACCAAAATTTCACTTGATGCAATAACTGAATCAAGCGATAGTACAGCATCAAATTTTGTTCGAAAAGACTTTGGTTTTAAGATAGATGGAAGAGCTGTTTTTGAAAAACGGGATAGTGGATGGCAGTTAATTGCAATTTATTTATAGTAAAAGAAATGAAAAAGACATTTATATTATCATTCCTAATGTTAGCTTTTGTTCATGTTTATGCTCAGAATAAAATCACTCTGAAATCACATCTAGTAAATAAGGATTGGTACGTAGAATTCATTTCTTACCAAAGAACTGGTGTTGGTGAAGATTTTGAACCAAATAAAAAAAGGAATTCATTGATTTTTAAATCAAATGGAGTATATAAACTCAAAATCAATGACGATGAAAGGGAAGGTAAATATTTAATAGAAAATGGTTTACTATTCTTGTACGATCAAAATAATGCATCTCTGGAAAATTCAATGGCAATGGATGCAGATAAATGTGTCGTTTTTAAAATAAAAATTCTTAACCAAAATTCCTTTAAGATGTCAACAATTCCAAGTGATGTTCTTGAAGGATGGGACTACCTTATTAAAAGTTATAATAAGTAATAAAAGCTTTGATCTAAGCAATTCTCTTTCCTTTAGGACTAATTTACTTTAATCTTTATATTTTAGTATTTAAACAAAATCTTTAAAACTTGATAAATTGTCACGAAAATAAAATCGATAGTATAAAAATTTCTATTGATAATATTTTCTGAATATTGCCCATTCTCATTCAAATGTTTTTAGATCTTTCCACTACAAAAAATAATTTATTCTGATAGCTAAATACTTATCTCATAAACAAGATAAATCTTTACACCACCAATAAATGCTACTAATTTTTTTAGTAGCATTGCAAATTTTTATTCTACATAAAGTGTATGTCGAAAAATTTCTTTTGATTGGATTTTTAAATTACTTTTATAAATAATGGATTTAGTAAATAAGCTTTGGGGATTCTGTAATAAACTCCGTCATGATGGTGTAGATCCTGCTGACTACATAGAACAATTAACATATCTACTATTTCTTAAGATGGCTGAAGAGAAACAAATTTCAGTTCCCATAGGCTACGATTGGAAATCACTTATTTCTAAAGATAATGATTCGGTGTTAAGGCAGCTTGATACAATACTTAATAAGTTAAAAAATGAGAGTGGAATATTAGGTGATATATTTTCAGAACCTGTTTCTAGGGTTAGAAATTCACATATTCTGAAATCACTAATTAAAGAAATTGACACGATAAAATGGACTGCGTATGATGCTGACATAGTTGGACTTGCTTTCGAAGAATTGATTGGCAAGGTTGCAAATGAAGGAAAAAAAGGTGCTGGTCAATATTTTACACCTAGGCCATTAATACAAGCAATTGTTGAGGTAATGAAGCCTGATCCCCTTGAGAGTAAAGAGTATAAAATTTGCGATGTCGCAGTGGGTACTGCAGGCTTTCTAGTAGTAGCGTGGGAATGGTTTAAAAACAATATTGGCACTGATTCCTTGACTGAAAAACAAAAGGACAAATTGCAAAATAGTACTTATTATGGCCAGGAGTTGGTACAAAGGCCAAGAAGACTCGCCCTAATGAATATGTTTCTTCACGATATAAATGCCAATATTAAGTTAGGAGATACAATATATGGAACTCCTGATTCTAACTCATACTCCTGCATATTATCCAATCCGCCATTTGGAACAAAGGGTGCAAATCAAATTCCTGACAGAAATTTTTACGTAAAAACTAGTGATAAGCAGTTGAATTTCATTCAACATATTATTGAAAAATTAAAAAAAGGTGGAAGGGCAGCAATTGTTCTCCCTGATAGTTGCCTTTCAAGTGAGGCATCAAAGAAAATATGGTCATACTATTTAGATAAAAATAAAAGTAAAAAGGATGTGTGCAATATTCACACTATTATAAAATTACCCGAAGGAATTTTTGCTGCATATGCTAATGGTGTAAGAGCTTGTGTTATCTTTTTACAAAAGGGATTTGAGACAGATAAATTGTGGATGTACGATTGTAGAAAAGACATCCAGAAGTTAACAACTAAGAGCAATCCTCTTAAATTAGATCATTTTGAAGAATTTATCTCAAGCTATGGCGAAGATCCTAATGGAAAAAGCCCCAGAACAAAAGATGCTCGATTCATTCCCTACGATCTCGAAATGATCAAAAGTAAGGATTTTGATTTATCGTTTTCAGAAGTTTTCAAACCTGAGCCACTAAAACACCCATATTTTCTAATCGAACAAATGATTGCAGATTATGAATCCAAAATTGAAACATTAAAGAAACTGAAAAGTAAATTACCCATTGATAATGAATAAATCTAACGGTTGGACAACATCACAACTTTCCAAGCTAGTTGCTATTAGGAAAGGCAAAAAGCCAAGCAAACTCTCATTTAAAAAATTTAATGAATCTGTTCCCTATTTAGATATCCAAGCGATTGAAAAAGGAATAATCAACCAATTTGCAGATCAGTATTCAACAGTCATAGCTAATGAAAACGATTTGTTCATAGTAGCAGACGGCTCACGAAGTGGATTAGTTGGAAGAGGGATGAATGGTGCGGTAGGATCAACTTTAATCTGTATAACCCCCTTAGGATTGAATCCAGTATATCTCTTTTATTTTTTAAAACTTCGATATGAAGATTTGAATGGGAACACTAAGGGAGCTAGTATACCGCATTTAGATGTTGATATTTTCCTGAATTTGGAAGTATCTTTTCCTTCAATCGAAGAACAAGGAAGAATTGTTGAAGAGATAGAGGATCAACTTGGTGTTTTTGAAAATGATTTTAGCAATGCTGAAGAAGAATTGCTAAAATTATCTAACTATTTAAAAAGTATTTTAAGTCAAGCCGTTGTCGGAAATTTAACACAAGATTACAGGGAAGCTGATGGAATAATTAAGCAAACTGGCTTACCAGAGGGCTGGAAAAAGTTAAGTATTGATGAAGTTTCTAGCTTTATTGGAAGTGGTGTAACTCCACCAGGCGGTTCAACAAATTACAAAGAAAAAGGAATTCCATTCCTGAGGAGTCAGAACGTTTATCCAAACGAGCTTAGGCTCAATGATGTAGCCTACATTACACCGACTATGCATGAAAAAATGAAGCGCACTCATTTGAGGTCGAAAGATGTATTGTTAAATATTACTGGTGCTTCAATAGGCCGTTCTGCCTTTATTCCTGATAATTTCGGAGATGGAAATGTAAACCAACATGTTTGCATTATAAGGCCTTCAGATGAAATAACGGCAGAATACCTAAGTTTATTTCTCAATTCACCTATTTGTCAAGATAACATTAACAATTTGCAAAAAGGTGTTACAAGACAAGGGCTTAATTATGACCAAATAAGGTCTATAGAAATAAATCTTCCCCCAAAAATGGAGCAAATTGAAATTGTAAATCGATTTACAATTCAAGATGAAAATATAAAAAAATTAGAAAGCCAACATTTTCAGAAAATTAATGATGTTGGTCAATTAGAGAAATCTGTTTTAACATTAGCTTTTAATGGAGATCTGTCATCACATCACGAAAGCGATAGTAATATAGATTTGATAATTGATAACTTAGAATCTAAGAGAATAGAAATCGCAGAAAAGGCCGCCAAATTTAAAAAAATTCAATTGGAAAAATCAAAAACAATGGCTAATAGCCTCAATAGAAAAGGAGTTATAGACTTTATAAATAAAAGTTACGAGACTAAAGGATTCACTTCGGATGAGCTTTTCGAGGCTTTAAAACTGGAAACAACTAGCTACGATTTATTTAATATGATCGTTTTTGACCTGCTTCAGGATAAATTAAGTCAATACGATGAAAATCCATTTTTAGAAGCCATATATGATAAGAAATTGAAAAAACAAATGTTCTTCATAAAGAAAATATGAAACTTCTAAGATTAAAGCTCCACGACTTATATCGAAGTCTTGATTTCGATCAACAGAAATTCCCAAAACTCGAACTAGTTAATAATGAAATCGATCCAATCTGTCTAGTAGGACTAAATGGATCTGGTAAATCAAACTTATTGGAACTAGTTGCGGATATTTTTTATAGAGTTGAATCCGACTTACTAAATTATCAAGTTGCTTCAAGCCAAAAACCTTACATACCGTACTCTAATAACAAAACGAAAAAGGAAATATACTTTGAAATAGATTATAGAATAAAGTCCGAGGATAAATTTTTTTTTGTAAGAATTACGAGACTACCTAAGACAAAGCAGCCTAGTGTTTCTCTTTTCAAAAATGAAAAATTTGACGAGTTAGAGGAAGAGTTATCTTACAATATTGATTGTAGAAATTACCTGCCTAAGATTATAGCATATACATCAGGTTTGAATGATCTATTAAGTATGCCTTTTATTGAATTGCAGGATTACTACGCTAGAGAGGTTACTCATCAAGTTAAAGCACTGGACAATTATGATGCTGAAATACTTGAGCCAAACCTATTATTAATGGATTTTGACTCAAATGCGGCGATAATTGTGTCGAATTATTTATTAAATGAGCCTTCAAAATTGGAAATTTTTGACAAGTTTGCAAGAATTAAAGGCTTAAGCTCTTTTAAAATCGTTATTCAACTTGATAAGGTTCATGGAAATAAAAAGGTTTTACTTCCCAATGAACTTAAGAAGATTATAGCCGATTTAAAATCATGTGCTACAACCTGTAATCATGTAAAAAATTCAAAGGGTGACTTTTATGAACTGGATTTTTTATTGACGAATGCTACGAAAGAACTTTTTGAGGATTTCTTTAAAACTCCTAGAGAACTTTTTTTAGCATTAAGCAAATTGAATTTACTTAATGCTCTGTGTGTTCAGCCGAAATATAGAAATGAATTAAGAAAAAAAAGAAAACAGGGGAAATTGCTGAGATTTCCGACAGTAGCTGCTTTTGACAAAATATTTAGAATAGAAGATATTGAGCTAATTTTAAGTAAGCCAAGTGTAAGAACAGAATATTTAAAAATCAGCGATGGAGAACATCAATTTATCCACATTGTAGGTGGTATGTTACTTTTTGATGAAGTTAATCCTAAAAGAGAGGTTATCTATTTATTAGATGAGCCAGACACACATTTTAACCCACAATGGCGAAGTGAGTTTTTTAGAGAACTCGATAATGTATTAGTTAATAAAAATCACGAAATAATTCTCACAACACATTCTCCATTTATACTTGGAGATTGTCATGGCTACAATGTATTTGTTTTTGAAAGAAATTTAGAAACTAACGTCCTTAATTTTACACGCAGTCGCTATGAAACATATGGTGCAAACTTTTCTCATTTACTTAAAAATATATTCAACTTCTCAAATCAGATGTCAGACAAATCTAGGGAAAGCTTGATTGAATTAGAGGTTAAGGTAAAAGATGCAGAGGAAAATTTATCGAAGCTATCAAAAGAAGACGTTGAAGTTTTAGATAGAGAATTGAAATTATACGGAGAATCTGTTGAAAAATTATTTGTGATCAATGAAATTGAAAAATTATTGAAAAAATTCCAATAAATGTAAATTAATGCTGTTCTCATCCACTTACATACCTGAAAATATAGAAAATTTTCATAATCTCATACTGTATTTCTTCAAAGAATTAGAACTTAATAATCATACAGTTTTTGATGAAACGTTGTTTCCTACTGACCAAAGGTTAAATCTTTATAAATATAAAAATCGAGGAAAGGGATTTAAAAAATTTGTGACTGTATTTGAATCCATTTTTAAATTGTACACATCTAAACAATTCAGCGCTAGAAGGAAAGCTGTATTTTTGGATGATTTTTTTGCGAGTAATAAAATTAGTGATATTTGTGGTGATTTAACTTTACATCCAATTCATAATGACGACATGGATCAGAAAGTTAAGAAAATCCTCCCTTTATTTAATGCACTATATGATTCATATTTCTATGATTTGGTCGATAAGGACAGTCATTTTGATCAATTTAGCTCTCTAAATGGTAAAATCTGTTCAATTTGTGGGCTAGAGACTATTTATCAATATGATCATTTTTTCCCAAAAGGTGTTACTAATCCAATTTATCCTTTTTCATGTGTTAATCCTCATAATTTGATTCCTATATGCCAAAAGTGTAATGGGTCTAAGAGTTCCAAATTGATTATTTATGAAAATAGCAATCGATTAAATCAAAGGCTTTTAGCTTTTTCTCCATATTACAATTTCGAGACTTGGGAAAACGTGAATTTCCAATTATCAAATATTATAAAGCCAGGTGTTAGAGATCATGGAACTTGGGAGGTAACTTTATCTTTGAAAGACGATAATTTGGAAGATGATAAAAAACTAAAAATTCAGAGATGGAATACATTTTTTGATATGGAAGATCGTTATTCGAAAGAAATAAAAAAATGTGTCAATATTTGGATATTAGATTTCAAAGACAGGGGGCTTACTATTGAAGAAATGGTTTCAGAAACTACTCCAACAAAATTTAATATTAGGCGGACAAATAGTATTATTTTACAGAATTTGTTCTTCCAATACCTTACAAACAACGAAGAAATAAGAAATTTACTTACTTCAAATATTAGCACAGCTGAGAATCCAATAGATCTGCTAATAGCTCAAGAGTTGTCTAACTAGTAAAAAAAATTATCTCTATTAATATTAAATGGCATTTTTAAAATTATCTGAAATATTGCAGCTAGGTACATTTGTTGTGACTTGCATAACGGCTGTAACAATATTATTGACCTACAGAAGAAATAAAAAAATCGAATTAGAAAATCACTTGTTCAAGCTAAAAATTGGAGCATATTCAGACATCATCTATGAAATAGAAAAGCTTTTCTCTAAAATGCGTGTTATGATTTATTATTTAGAAAAGTCTACCAATAATTGTAGTGACGATTCTGATCTAGATTCAATAGCTACAGAAGTCGATGAATTAGTTCGTAACTGTGATTTAATAATCATCAAAAATTCTATATATTTTTCTGTTAAAACAATTGAAAATCTAGGAGATTTCTCTAAGAGATTATATGGTTCAATATATTCTGGTTTGACTTTCGAAGAAATATTAGTCAATCTCAAAGAGTATTTTGACAGCCAGCTATTAGTAGCTAATGAGGCTAATAGCAAAATGCGAGATGATTTGAAGATCGATCAATTAACTGAATCTCTTTTTAAGAGATATTAATGGATTCATGATTGAAAAACCGTGGTAAATACATCAAGATTATAATCAACAAAGATGACTAATTTAAAGTTGAAAAGTAGGCGATTTTATGCATGTAGCGTTGGGGAACCAGAAAAAGGCTACGATGAGGAAAACCTCGAACGTATTATTCATAACAATGCCTTTATTCTCCACGGAGAAACAAAGCAAAAAGGTGTATACTCAGAAATCAAGCCTTCTGATATTTTAATTCTCAAGTACAAGAAAAAATTTATTGCTTTCGGAGAAGCACTGGAATTGAAAAAGATTGAGGGGCATGACTGGAATCTTTTTGCACCTGTAAAGCATTGGTATTTTAAAGACCCGAATAATACTTCCATAGGAACAGATACTTATGGCATTGGAGAAAGCACCGATGGTGGTGGAATGTATGGGACTGTTAAAGAGTTAAATGCAAGTTTTGCTCTGATCAAAATAAAAGAGATAGATAAAGCGTCACAATTATATATTGAAGTAATTGGAGACTTAAACAAGCAAAAAGAAATGGAAGAAATGAAAGAATATGAAGACCTCCTTCAATATAAAAAGCAAATTATTCTCCAAGGACCTCCAGGAACAGGTAAAACTAGATTAGCAAAAGAGATTGCAAAACAATTTACTTTGCCTAAAAATTTGGGTAGTCCTAGTAGTAAAATTGATGAATTTCTAAAAAAATTTGATGCTAATGATACTGAAGTGATTGCTAAAAGAGCAGAGTTAAAAAGTTTGATGGATGAATTTTTATTAAAATTTCCTAAAGATAGACTAAAGGATTTGACGTTGGAGGATTACTCTTTTGGAACGGGAACTAACGAAAGTTTCTGTTGGTGGCTTGAGTATGTTTTATGGGAATTCGGATTATATTCTGGGTTTGCTAAAAAATTTCTAATCTTTTGGAAAAAGGAAATTGATGCTTACGAAAAACATGGATTTCTTAAGGGAATAGAAAATGATGATGAGGCAATGGAAAAGATGGCAGAACAGTTATCTAACGTTGCCAATAATATTCATTTGGATGAGGCTTCAAAATATTTAGGGAATGGTTTTATCCTTAAATTGTTGAATACTTATAATCCTGAAATTTATTTTCCAATCAATAATGAAAAAGGAACAATTAATGCTCTTAAACTTCTAGGAGTTGATTATTCGAATCTTAATTTCTTAGAAAAAAGCAAAAGACTTCAAAAAGAATTTCTAAATCGTAAAAATAAATTGGGAAGTTCTGCAACAAGTACTGAATTTATGGGATTTCTTTTTCGAAATTTTGATATGAAAGGTAATATTGTTATCGAAAAAGATGAAGTTATTACAACTGGCGAATTTAAAGTTGTTCAATTTCACCCTGCCTATCAATATGAAGATTTTGTTAGAGGAATTACAATAAAAACCAACGGAACAAGTCTTCCTGAATATGTTGTTGAAAATAGGATTCTTGCTGAATTTGCTCAGAAAGCAATTGATAATCCCTCAGGCAGTTATGTTCTAATAATTGACGAAATCAATCGGGCAAATTTGCCATCAGTTCTCGGTGAGTTAATTTATGCCCTAGAATACAGATTTGATAAGTTAAAACCAGAAGAAACTTCTGTTGAGTCACTTTATGCTTTGAAAGTCGGAGAATTAGAAGATAGAATTTTATTACTCCCAAATAACTTTTTTATAATAGGCACTATGAATTCGGCAGACAGAAGTGTAGGTCACATTGATTATGCGATAAGAAGAAGATTTGCATTTGTTGATGTATTACCTAAGATTCTTGATAATATACCTTTTGAAAAGCAATTGTTTAAAAGAGTTTCAGAATTATTTGTTAAGGATATTTATGCTGATGTATTTCAACCTTCGGAATACTTGTCAAGTGAATTTAGACCGGAGGATGTATGGTTAGGTCATAGCTACTTTATCATGCTAAAAGATGATAAAGGAAAAGATATTCCTATGTTAACTAGATTAAAATATGAAATAATTCCATTACTAAAAGAATACTTACGGGATGGTATTTTCAAAGAAAAAGGAAATGGAAAGAAAACTGAAGATTTTATTGAAGATTTGATAAGTCAATATGATTGAAACCAGACACTATAATTTTTGGGAACATTTTAACCTCGGAGTTAAACATAGTGATCTTACTACATTAGAGTGGGAAACTATAATAGATAAAAAATTTAAGCACGGTGACAGGTATTGTTTTAGAAAAAATTACTCAAATGGCAGTTATAATTTAAATACAGAATACTTTATTGGTTTAGATTGGCTCCTTGAGGATAAAGTATCAATTTATGTAGCACCAAAATTGAATACGAGAGTTTTGCCAAATTTTGATAAAGATGAGTTATACGATAATTTTAATACTGCTGAGGCATCAGATGAAAAGTCCCAAACACTTGAACTTGATTATTTGTCGATGTTGAATGATTGTATCTGTCATGAAGAAGTTTTAGAGGTTGTAGATAAATTATTAATAATTGATTGGGATGCCAAAGAAATCTCAATAGAACGGAATGAAGATTTACTAAGTCCATTTTTGATTGTACAATTTTTAAATCTGCTAAAAAAAATTGTTAGAAAGGGTTTAAAAAAATCTTATTATACAGTTGAAGAAAATTTAAGTAATAGAGTAAAGGGTAAAATATCGGTTAGTAGGAATATTAAATTAAATGTTTTAAAAGGTAATCGAACAAACACTATATGTTTGTATCAAGAGTTTGGTGTAAATTCAGCCGAAAACCAGTTTCTAAAGCAAGTATTATTGTTCTGCTTTAATTATGTCAATAATCATAAAAAGATTTTTAACGAAACTTATGAAGTCATGAGCCACATTATAAGTTTCTGTAATCCTGCTTTCGAAAACGTTTCGTCAATTATTGAACAAGGCAACCTGAAAAGTATTAAACACAATGTTTTCTTCAAAGAATACGAACAGTGCATCAAAATAGGGAAACAAATCTTAAAAAGATTTGGATATAATATCACATTAACCACTAATCTTAAACTAAAAACTCCTCCATTTTGGATTGATATGCCCAAACTATTCGAATTATATGTTTATGGTAAGTTACTGAATCATTTAGGTAATAAAAATGATGTGAAGTTTCAATTTTCAACTTATGGAAATGCATTAGACTTTTTAGTTACCAAAACTGGATATAAGATGGTTGTTGACGCAAAATATAAGTTGGCATATTCAGATAGGCATATGCATCAGGATATCAGGCAAGTATCGGGCTATGCTAGGCTTAAAGTTGTATATGAAGAATTGAGTATCAGTGAAGACAAAATAATTGACTGTTTGATCATATATCCTAATATGAACTTGGGTACATATGAAATCAACTTGGATAACAAATCGGAAATTCAGGTATATAAGAATGTTTATAAGTTGGGACTAACATTACCAATCATTACGGAAAAACGTAAATTTTCTTAATCTTTATCATTGTATTTTGTAAAAAAAGACATTATGTTTCTCGCCGATTACGAATTCTGGTCAATGGTTGCAACTATTGCAACATGTGCAATAGCATATATTGCACTATCAAGCTGGAAGCAGCAAAAAAAGCATGAACTTCGCATAGAAATTTTTGCAAATAGCAGGAGTGCCATGGGCATGATCAGATCTATCAGAGATCCTATAACATTTGAAGGAGAAATAACAGATGACTTTATCAGTGAAAGGCAGAGAATAAATGTAACTCTTCCAACACCTGAAGAACATAGGTACATGATTTTTCTTACAAGGGCAAAAAAGACCTATGAGCAGTATCAACAGCTATTAACACTAAGAGAAAAGATATGGGCCGAGTATGATGAAAATCATATCTTCTATAGATTCTACGATTACATCCTTCAAACAACTATAGACATTAGGAATGCACATCATTGTTGTATGCTACTTCAAGATAGAAATACTTTTTGCAGGCCAGAAGACAATATCGAAAGGAAACGTAACGAATTTAAAATAGCTACGACAAAGGGAGATGAAATCGAGATTATGATGGAACAACTATTTACCGAACTTACAGAAGAAAGAAAAAAAGGGAGAAGAATATAGATCAATATTTGCTTATTGTTGCCGTTAGTTAACTAGTTTTAGTTACGTTTTTCCGAATATTAATGCTAACTTATTGATAATCATATATAGGTTACTTTTTGTATTGAAAAGTAGACTGATATTGAAAATCAATAAGTTACATCAAAAGGTGACCATTCTGTCTCCAAAAACCTTAAAAATGAGGTTTTTAATACTGGTTTGGGTTCACCAAAGATTTGTTTGCTTCACAATTAAATTTGCCATTGTCTCTATTTTGCTATTGAGAACCTTCTGTTCCAATTCCTTGCCCAAATCTGAGCATGCACCAATTTTATTATTATAGTAAAAATTTTGAAGCCTATTGATGGTGTAAGAACTTTTGTTACTGTAGCCTTGTAGGTAACCATTTGCTTTGGCAGAATGTACTGCCTTAATTATTTCTCCCATACCTCCAAATGCTTCAATGCCTTTTACTTTTAGATAGTGGTCGAACAATCCTTTTTGCTGAAAAATGCTGTGATCAAAATCCATCGTCTTCTGCATTTTCATTATGCTGTTGAATGTGGAGTACCAACCCTCAACAAGTTTTTTATAATTCTTCAGCAATGATCTTAAATTGATACTTTTTATACCCATGTAAGAAGATATAGATTTATTATTCAAATATCTTAATTCATACCTTAAAACATTTTTTCCTATCAATACTTCATCAGGCACTTCCTTTCTTTTTTTTACCTCTTGCATTTTACCATAAAAGCTTATGTATCTGTTACGACTACGAAATCCTAGGCCATTGTCCAATTCATTCCTTTTAAAATGCTTACAATGCATTAAAATGGGGTAATATTCCTGAACTGGATAACTTGTTATTATATTTTCTGCTATATCTACCCTTTCTATTCTTGCTTCTAATAGATCTATTCCTAAATCAGCCCCTAAATGTTGAAAGGCACTTGCTGTTTCATTAAGACTAAGCGTTTTTTGATTTGTGCCATGAACATATTTTGGCAAACTTCCTTCAATCCATAGACCTCTATAATCAAGTGTAATATTTATATTACCAACAAATCCCCTAATTGTTTTATGATTTTCTTCATTTATTATTATTCTTTTCTTGGATAACTTTTTTTCAATTCTTATAAAATCATCTTCAGTTAATTCTGTTGATCTAATTTTTCCTTTAAATGTGTCTATTGATACCATGATAATTATTTCTTATCAATTATTGGTTAATATATGCAGTTGGTGGATTGGCATCTTCCAACTGCATATATTTATTAAAACTTGTTTTTAATTTCGATGTCTTGAAGCAAGCCGTAGCCTGAAAGATACTCTGCTATATTCTTAGCCTCATAATAAGGAGCATCGAGTATCTGCACCTCAAACTCATTACCAACATGACCAAATATCGTAGCACTACCCAAATCAGCAGATTTAACTACACCAAAGCCATCAGAATAGATTAATAGCGCTTTACGATTAGGGGTTTCAATTTTAAAACCAGCGTAATGCTCAATCATTTCATGTGGATCAATTCGATAAACTTTAACCTGAGATGGATCTTCGAAAATTTGGTTAAACAGCTTGTTATTGCCAGTTTTTTTTAATGGTACAAGTGAATAAAAGTTACCATTTTGTTGCTCCAACCTGAATTTGTAATTTGCATCTTCTCCTACCATCTCAACTCCTTTCTTGAAGATGTATTTGCAACATAATCTATTACTTCCTGCTCAATATCATCTGTTGGTTTGATAGGGTTTCTTAGTAACCACTTATCTACCAAGTCCTTAGAAAAATAAATTAGCTTCCCATTCGGACAGGAATGTGGAATAATGTTTTTACTAGTAAGCTTATAGGTGTATGATTTGGTAAATCCAGTATACCTGCAAAATTCATCAATATTAAATGACGATTTTGTATTGAGCGATAGAGCTTCAATATGCTCAATTAACTTTTGAAAGTTGTTCATCGTTGTATTTTTTTAAATGTTTATCTAAGGGTTGCAAAGCCTCTTGTCAATCAACATGTAAAAATACTACTGATATTAAGGTCAAAAGTTAATGGAGGTTAATGGGAAAGTTAATAAGATAGCTTTAGAAGAAATTTTTCTATGTGAGCTGAATTTTGCTTACTTGTTCCGGTGAGTTTTGTATATGAGGTGCTTAATTGTTTGTAATTCATACCTGCACCTTTTTTTGTCTTAAATTTTGCTGCTAGGGCTTTAAAAATATTTGTGTTGTGATAATCTAAGGAATTGAATCCATTCCCTTTAAATAATAATCCTAAATTTCCTTGGCTCCCCAGCCACTTGATCTGAAAATCTCCTGGATAAAATACAGTTTTAAAATCTTCAAATGAACATTCAATATCCTTATTTTTTATAACATCATATATTTTAGAAATGATTTCACCCTTTTCTTTTCCGTATTTTAAATTAATGAAATCCTCTGAATGAATACCATCTGTAAAATCTTCACTTGTTATCCTTGACTGGATAAGATTAGTGTAATCCTTAACCCAATTTTCAATTGATAGAGAAATATCGATGTAATAAATCTGAATTGATAATATAAAATCTTGCTTTGATAGTTTTGGCAAAATATCTTCGGTACCGTACAAGTCTCTCCATTCTGTATCTTGTGCTATGATCATTGCAATAGCATCTGACTCGGGAACATCGTACTCAGCTATGATATATTGTTTAATTTCATCCAGTTCTTTTTCAGACCTTTCTTTCATAAAAGGAACATAGTCAGATTTTTCTTCAAGCCCTTGGAAATCATTGAATAGCTTGTTTGCATGAAGTTTATCATTAAAGAAAATGTACAATGCTTGAGAAAATTTACTTATAAGGTTAAATTGCTTTTCGAAAACCTTATCTAAATGTTTGAAATATGCCGTATTTTCAATATTATCTTCAATTTCTTCTAAAAATCTGCCATTTTTTTCCCAAGAAGCTATCTGACTCAATTGTCTCGTTAATGATAAGGATACTTTGCTAAAGGTGTTCTGTCTCTCTATTGCATAATCGAAGGGTCTATGCCTTTTTAAGCTATCACTTATTTCTTTGTAGACAAGCTGTGATTGAGCCAAGTTATTCTTGATTGACATTAGACAAGTTACTTTCATTTTTATAAACCGATATTCGGAAGCAAATCTACAACACTATTCTTTTTGCTATCAATAATTTTAGCATAAATTTGAGTTGTCTTGATATCTTGATGCCCTAAAAGTTCTTTCAAGGAATAAATATCATTTGTATATGTAAGCACTCTTACAGAATAAGAATGTCTAGAGCAATGAAATGTAATTTTCTTTTTAATGCCAGCATCTTTCCAAATCCACTCTTGCAACAAGTGATTATTCCATGCACTGTACTTCAATCCCTTAAATACTCGGTCATCATCACCTTTTCTTTCTCCCAATAATACGTAAGCCTCTTGAGATATTGGATGATATTGTAAACCTTTAGTTTTTTTCTGCCTGAAATAAATTTTCCATCTTGATTCTGCTTCAGAGTAAACCATCTCTTTCCAAACTAACTTATTTGCATCCGACCACCGTAAACCTGTTAAACAACAAAATAGAAATGCTCGTTTTAGCATGGGATATACACAATCTGTTTTAAATAATATTGTCAATTCTTCTTGAAGAAGAAAGTTTCTTGTAGTTTCTTGAGGTTTTATTGCTTTAACTCTGCGTATTGGATTATCTACAATCAATCGTTGATTATAGGCTTCGTTAAGTGCTGCTCTAACTTTCAAAAAATATGATGAAGCAGTATTTTGAGATAAATTTGTGCCACTTTTTGTTAACTCACCCTCTAATAAGAATTTCTTGAACTTATTCAAGAACACTTCATTAACATCACATAACCTTACTGTTTTGTTATTACAGAAGTCCACCAAATGTTTGTAAGCACTATTCCAATTACCATAACTGCCCTCGTTTTTTCTTCTCTCTCTGACTTGTGATTTAAAATATTGAAGAAAATCTTGTTGGGAGGCAACATAAGAACCAATACCTAACTGTACTTGCGATAGTTCCGCTATCTTGATGCCATTTGCCTTTAGCCAAATTGCCTTGTTATGCTCTCTTTCGAGAGCTGTTTTAGGGTTATCATAAATTGATAACTTTAGTGATCTGAGAGTTGTTTTTCCTCCCTTTGGAGTAACTTCAAGATGAAGCATTGATTTGTTATTTTTTAATTGGTGAACTCTAATTGCTACTGACATAATTTTCTTTTTTTTAGTGCGATACAAATCTACATCACCTAAAAATTGTAAAAAAAAATCTAGTGTAAAACCATTTTCATGTTTATTTTATGGTTCTAACAAGCGCAATTAAAAGAAGATAAAAGCAACTTCAGTTTTTGCGTGTATTTCAGACATTTTTCCGACGTTTTTTTTCTTCGGGAAAACGTCAGACTTTTTTAAGAGAAAAAGCAATTATTGGTAATCAAAAGAAAAATGAAACCCTGTCTAAACTACTATAAGCAATCATATACGTATTAAAGGCTAAAACACTATTTTCCAATACAAAACTTTGTAAAAATATTCTCCAGCAAATCATCAGTTGTAACCGTCCCTGTGATCTCACCTAAATAGTGCAGTGCCTGCTTAATATCCATTGCCAGGAAATCGGAAGTAACCGGATTATCTACATTAACAAGTACGCGTTGCAAAGCATTTTCAGTTTGTTTAAGTGCTTCTACATGGCGGATATTGGTCACCAAAGTCTCGCTGGTGTTAATGTGGTGTAGATTTACCTGTTCCAGTAAAGTGGTTTTCAATTCATCTATCCCTACCTTTTCTCTAGCAGATAAGAAAACAACGTCTAAGGCTTCAAAAGCTTTTCGCTGTTCAGCGGAAATCAAGTCTGCCTTATTAAGTAAAATGAGGTACGGAATTTCCAATTGTTTCAAGCCTCTCACCTGCTCTTCAATTTCGGCGGTAGTTTGAGCAGGATCGGCCATATAAATAATGAGTTTGGCCTGTTTCATTTTTTCAAGGGTACGCTCTACACCAAGTGCCTCAATAATATCTGCCGTATCACGGATTCCAGCAGTATCAATAAAACGGAAAACTACCCCCCCGATGGTGAGTTCATCCTCAATGGTATCACGGGTGGTACCCGCAATATCAGAAACGATGGCTCGTTCTTCATTCAATAAAGCATTTAAAAGGGTCGATTTACCCACATTCGGTTTTCCTGCAATTACAATCGGAACCCCATTTTTAATTACGTTGCCCATTTCGAAGGAAGAAATTAATCTTCGTAGCACATGGTTAATTTTATTCACTAAATTGGTAAGCTGCTCACGGTTAACAAATTCTACATCCTCTTCCGCAAAATCCAGCTCCAGTTCAATCATTGAAGCAAAATGGATAAGTTGTTCACGTAAAGCTTTAAGTTCGTTTGCAAAGCCACCACGCATCTGCTGCATGGCTACATCGTGTGAGGCTTTAGAATTTGAAGCGATTAAATCGGCCACTGCTTCTGCCTGACTTAAATCAAATGCGCCATTTAAAAAAGCTCGCAAAGTAAATTCGCCAGGTTTTGCCGCCCTCGCTCCTTTGCTGATCAGAAGGTTAATAATCTGCTGAATGATATAATTAGATCCATGACAAGAAATTTCCACTACATGCTCTTTGGTGTAGGATTTAGGTGCTACAAATAAGCCGGCTACTACTTCATCAACAATATGCTCACCATCTTTGATCAAGCCAAAATGGAGGGTATGTGAAGCTTGCTGTGCTAAATCCTTTCCTGCAAAAACTTCATTGGTAAGTGAAATGGCTTCAGGGCCTGAAAGGCGAATAACGCCGATAGCGCCTGATCCCGAGGGGGTAGATAAAGCAATGATGGTATCTTGATCGTTCATGTTCAATTTAAAAAAAGTAAAATTAAAGCTTATTAACGGCTTTATCGTGTTTGAGAAGTAATTTTCCCAAAGAAAAAATGTAAAGGTAAAAATGCTATATAAAACCCTAAACACCTAACCCCCTAACCAACTAACTATTTCCCCTCAAACCTCCACTTTTCTCTAAATAAAAACATTTTCTAAAGGTGTGTGTTTAGACATCAATCAGATAAACCATATATGACTAACAATTTTCCGCTAACTGTAAAGCGATCAATCGAACTCCTCGGATTGATGGCCATAGTGACTGTAATGGTCATTGCAAAAGACATTATTATGCCAATGTTAATGGCATTTTTTATCAGTATTATGCTGCTTCCGGTATACCGATTCCTGAAAAGAAAAAAAGTTCCGGAAACATTATCCATTGTTTTACCCATTCTGCTTGTTGCCCTGTTTGTTGCATTAATTGTATGGTTTTTTTCCAATCAAATCGGAATGCTGGTTAAAGATTTTCCGCAGATTAAAGCAAATGTTACCCAACATATTAACTCATTAAGCGATTGGGTGAGCAGGATTACCCACTATAATGATAAACAGCAAAAAGCCTTTATTCAAGATAAAAGCGATGATTTAATGAATATGGGCACCTCATTGGCTGGTGGTGCAGCAGTTACTTTGAGTGGAATATTTGTTTTTATCGGGTTATTGCCGATTTACATTTACTTAATGCTTTTCTACAAAGATATTTTATTAAGATTTATCTTTATGTGGTTCAAAACTGACGACCATCCAAAGGTTAAGGAGGCGATCTATGAAACGGAATCAATCATTAAAAGTTACCTGATCGGACTATTAATCCAAATTACTTACATGACCATTTTGTTAGGTGGAATCTTAATGTTGATTGGCATAAAACATGCTTTGTTAATTGGGGTAATTTTCGCTATTTTAAATTTAATCCCTTATGTAGGTGCCTTAATCGGAAACCTGATCGGTGTGTTATTAACCTTGACCTCTTCTCAGGAGTTATGGCCGGTAATTACGGTATTGGGCGTTATCGCATTTGTTCAGTTTTTAGACAATAACATCTTGATGCCAAGAATTGTAGGTTCAAAAGTTAAGATCAATGCATTATTTGCGATTTTAGGTGTATTTATTGGTGGAAGTATCGCAGGTGTTTCCGGAATGTTTCTGGCGCTCCCAATTGTTGCGGTATTAAAAATTGTATTCGATCGTACAGAATCATTCAAACAATGGGGTGTGCTTTTAGGTGATGAAAGACCATCAAGAAGTCCGATGACATTTCCTGCCTTTAGAAAAAAGAGACCATTAGAAACTAAATCTGGTTTAGAAAAATAATTAAATTAATTACCCCATAAAAATATGAAAAAAATAAGCCTGACCATTGCAATTTGTAGCATTTTATTTTCTGCATGTAACAGTTTTAAAAGTAAAGAAAAAGCTGTCGGGAAGCAAGATACGACCTTGGTAACAGAAGCACAAGGAGAAAAAAAGATGGATCCAGTAACTGGAAAATTATCAGTAATTGGTCAGCCTAAACTTGGCGGTCCCATCAACATGAGGTTTTCAGTTTATAATAATGCAGATACCGTTGCTAAATTTTGCATCTGGCATACGCCCTTTGAAAGGTTAATGAGTAAATATCTGGATGTTGCTTTAGATGATTATACTCCTATCGATTATAAAGGTGCGATGGCGAAGAGAATGATGCCTCCTCCTGCTGATAGTTATAAGAAATTAAATGCTGGAGACAGTACCAGTGCAGATTTTAATCTGGCAGATGCTTATGCAATCACTAAGGCGGGAAATTACACCATTAAATACAATTCGGCTACCATAAGTGGAATTGTTGTGCCAGATAGCATAAAAATTTACATCGGCAATTAAGGTCTGATCTTATTTGTTAACCATAGGCATCGTTGATTAATTTCAGCGATGCTTTTTATTTAAGCTCAGATTTTTACTTTTCGTTCTTCCAGGTAAAAATGCCAAAGCAACATTACTGCTATCGTTCGGTATGGTTTCCAAATATTTGAAATTTCTAACAAATCTTCCTTTATAGCATCTTTTGGTAGTTTCTTCAAGCTTTTGATGGCATTCACTACGGCGAGATCTCCTATTGGAAAAATATCGCAATGATGTAGCGTAAAAGCCAGATAAATATCTACCGTCCAGTCTCCTATACCCTTAATGTTCTTAAGTTGAGTGCGGATTTCATTATCAGGAAGTAATGCCAATTCATTTAAAGCTAATGGTCCATTAACTATTTTCTGAGCGAGATCACGAACATATATGGTTTTTTGGCGACTAAAATAACAAGCCTTTAGTTCATCATCATTGAGCTGAAGAAATGATTCAGGATTGATATTTCCAATTTTAGCTTTCAGTTTATTCAAGGCAGCCAAAGCCGAAGCTAGTGATACCTGTTGTTCGAGAATGATATGCACGAGTGATTCGAAAGTATTTGGCCTCGACCAAAACGGTGGATAACCATATCGATTCAGAATACTTGCCAGATCAGGATCTTTTTCTGCCAATAAATCGCAAAGCTGATGGTAATTACCTAGATCAAAAACCTCAAACATAAGTACTTTACTTGAACAAAATATCATAGGCGAACCTTAATATGGTTCCAAAAACAACAATTAAGAAAAATACACGGACAAATTTATTGCCTTTAAGTAAAGCTAACCGGGTTCCAAAATAAGCACCGCTTACATTAAAAAGGGCCATGGGCAAAGCGTAACGGTAAAGAATGTGTCCGGTATAACTAAAATAAATAATAGCAGCTAAATTGGTTGCCATATTCACAATCTTTGCATGTGCACTGGCACCGATAAAGTCAAACCCCAGCACTGCGATGAAAACCAAAATCAAAAAAGATCCCGTTCCCGGCCCGATCAATCCATCATAAAACCCAATAACTAAACCGAAAAGAGCAGCCATGAATACCTGCTTTTTTACAGAATGATTTTTTTCCTGATGAATGCCAAATTGCTTGTTGAAATAAGTGTAGAGCGCAACCAAAACCAGTACAACCAGAATGATGGGCTTAATCACAGTATTATCAATCCTGCTGACCAAAAACGCCCCAAAAAGTGCTGCAATAAACGCCATTGCAGCGCATATTGATAACACTTTATAGTTGAATTTAACTTGTTTAGCGTATTTGAAAGCTGCTAAGGTGGTACCTGCGAGAGAAGGAATTTTAGTGGTTCCCAATAAGGTGGCGACCGGATAATGTGGTAAAATGAGTAAGGTGGCAGGCGTTTGCAATAAACCTCCGCCACCTACAATAGCATCTATAAAACCTGCTGCAAAAGCAACCAGGCAAAGTAAAATCAATTCATTTATCAAGAAATATCTTTTTTTTGATTAGCGCCTCTATTCTCTATTTCCAATTCTCTTGTCTTACATCCGCTCTGGCGAAGTAATTCCTAAAATCAACATGCCAGCATGAATTACATCAGCAGTTTTTTTACAGAGATTTAAACGGAATTGTTTTGTATCGCCTTCTTCTGTCTTTACAATTGGTGGAACTTCATGGTAAAATTTATTAAATAATTTAGCCAGTTCATAGAGATAGTTTGCTAAACTCGCCGGACTATAAGCCTTGGCTGCAATAGCAATCTCTGAAGGATATTTAGCCAGTTGAAGAATCATTTCCAGTTCTACATCTGATATTCCTGAAAACTGATCATTCCCCACCGAAAACTGATAATCAGATTTTTTTAGAAGTGATTTAATCCTTGCATGGGTATACTGAATAAACGGACCAGTATTACCTTGAAAATCAATACTCTCTGCAGGATTAAACAATAAACGTTTTTTAGGTTCAACCTTCAAAAGAAAATATTTCAGGGCACCCAAACCGATATTTTTATACAGTTCTGCCTTATCTTCTTCCGGAAAGTCACTTGTTTTACCCAGCTCTTCTGTTTTTTCACGGGCAGTGGTAATCATGCTTTCAATCAACTCATCTGCATCTACTACTGTTCCTTCGCGGCTTTTCATCTTTCCGTTTGGCAAATCCACCATCCCGTAAGATAAATGGTATAAACCTTTAGCCCAGCTTTTTCCTAGTTTTTCAAGGATTAAAAACAAAACTTTAAAATGGTAATCCTGCTCATTCCCCACCACATAAATCGACTCATCCATATTGAAATCATCGTGTTTCATTTCAGCTGTTCCCAAATCCTGAGTAATGTAAACTGAAGTTCCATCAGCACGTAAAACCAGTTTTTCGTCCAGACCATCAGCAGTTAAATCAATCCAAACCGAACCATCTTCCTTTTTGAAGAAAACACCTTTCGCCAAACCTTCATCAACCGTATCTTTACCTAACAAATAAGTGTTACTTTCGTAATAAAACTTATCAAAATCTACTCCCAGGTTTTTATAAGTTACGTTGAAACCTGCATAAACCCATTCATTCATGGTTTTCCAAAGTGAAACTACCGCTTCTTCTCCTTTTTCCCAGGCAAGTAACATCTGCTGTGCCTCTTTAATAAGCGGTGCATTTTTCTTGGCTAATTCTTCAGTTTGTCCTTCAGCTTTTAATGCCTCGATTTCCTTTTTAAACTCCTTATCAAAAATCACATAATATTTACCCACCAGGTGATCACCCTTTAAGCCTGAGCTTTCAGGTGTTTCGCCATTTCCCCATTTTTGCCAGGCGAGCATTGATTTACAAATATGAATCCCACGATCGTTTACTAAGTTAACCTTTACCACATCATAACCGTAGGCCTTTAGCAATTCGGAAACCGAGTACCCTAACAAATTATTACGAACATGCCCCAAATGAAGGGGCTTGTTGGTGTTTGGCGAAGAATATTCTACCATTACCTTTTTGCCATTTGAAGGGTAAACGCCAAAATCAGATGCTAAAATTTCATTGTTGAACTGATTTAGGAAATAACTTTCAGCAATACTCAAATTTAAAAAGCCTTTAACTACATTGAATTTAGTTACATTTTCAACATTTGCTACTAAATATTCTCCAATTTCATTAGCTGTTTGCTCAGGTGATTTTTTGGAAATTTTGGTAATTGGAAAAACAACGATCGTTGCCTGCCCCTCAAATTCTTTACGGGTTTCCTGTATATTGATCACACTTTCAGCAATTTCTTCCTGATACAGCTCACGAATAGCTTTCTGTGCTTCGGTAATAATAAAATTCATGGTGTAAAAATAGGGATTAAAGCGGAAAGCAGAAAGACCAAAGCGAAAAGACTAAAGATGAAGCTGCTAAATCTTGATACTCGATACTTACTAGGGATTAAAGCGGAAAGCAGAAAGACCAAAGCGAAAAGACTAAGCTGCTAAATCTTGATACTCGATACTTACTAGGGATTAAAGCGGAAAGTAGAAAGACCAAAGCGAAAAGACTAAAGATGAAGCTGCTAAATCTTGATACTCGATACTTACTACTTGTTACTATTCTAAAATTAAATAGCTTTGCATCAACTAAATATTCATGAGCGTAGAAAATCAAAATTTCAAAGTGAGCGTAAACACCGAAATCGGTCGGTTGCGTAAATTATTAATTCATAGTCCGGATAGTGGTTTGGGGAAAGTGGTTCCCTCGAAAGCACAAGATTGGCTTTTTGAAGATATCGTGCATTTGGATACGATCCGTAAGGATGAATACGATTATTACATCAAGTTATTAATGTATTTTCTTGATCCTGAAAAAATCAAGGGAAAACTTACTCAGATAGATTCAGAAGAAGGCAATAGAAATTTCTATAAGCCCAATCATCCTGATTTTCACAATTCCACAGCAGTTATTGAAATTCAGAATCTATTAAGCGAAATGCTGGAGAATGAATCAATCCGTAAAAAATTAGTGGCTGCCGTTTGTGCTATTGAAGGATGTACATATAAGGTTCAAATTGAATTGGGCAATACCGATCCGAAGGAGCTTGCCGAAATCTTTATTTCAGGAACTTTAGCGAATGATACCATGATTTTTGCACCCATTCCAAACTTAATCTTCACCAGGGATGTGGGTACTACGATAAATAACTATATTTTATTAAACAAGCCCGCAAAAAAAGCTCGTGTTCGCGAAACACTCTTAATGCGTTATATCTTTTTCAATCACCCTTTGTTTGCCGATTATCAAAAGAATGTACTTGAAATTCCGGATGTGACCATGCACTTTTTACGCCCAGGTGATGAACCTGCATTTAGCACAACATTGGAAGGTGGCGATGTAATGATGGTAAGCCCGAACCATGTATTAATTGGTTGCAGCGAAAGAACTTCTGAACATGGTGCCAATGAGGCAATTAAATTATTGTTTGATCATGATGTAGTGGAGAAGGTAACGGTAGTTAAAATACCAAGCAAGCGCGATTATATGCACCTGGATACCGTTTTTACACAAGTTAAACGCAACACCTGGGTAATCTTAAATTCTATTGCACATTCGCCAAAATACAATCCTTATGAACCGATCAACTTTTTAAAAGAGCCGGAAGCATTAGAATCTACAACTGCCATTCAGTTTACAAAAGCGAATCCACAGGAACCCAAACACTTTGAACATGTAGAGGCATTGCTAAACGATATTAGTCAGAATGATTTAAAAAGCACTGAACCAACAAAAATCATTTACAGCGGAAATAACCAGTTCCCTTACGATTCCAGAGAACAGTGGACAGATTCCTGTAACCTCTTAGCTATAAAAGAAGGTGTAGTTTTAGGTTACGACAGAAACGACAAAACCGTAGAGGCGTTTAAAGCAGCTGGATTTGATGTGGTTGATGTAAAAGATTTAATTAAGGACCTGGAAAGTGGTAAAGCCGATTCAGAAACCCTTACCGACACATTGATTTTAATGCCATCAGCAGAATTATCACGTGCTCGTGGAGGTTTCCACTGCATGAGTTTACCTATTTTAAGAGACAATCTGGCTTATTAGCCATTAGTTCATTTGTACATGCTCATAACCTTTGCATGATACATTTTACTAATAATGCAATAACTAAATATCCAAAGTGTAAGCAACTTGTTATAACGAATTTATTAATAACCATTGAACCAATGAACCAAATAACCAACCACCTCTTAATGATCCGCCCGGTTGACTTTAAATTCAACGAACAAACCGCTGCAAATAATAAATTTCAAGTGGCATCACTAGAAAACGATGTTCAAAATCAGGCATTAAAAGAGTTTGATGGCTTTGTTGAATTGCTCAGGAAAAACGATGTTGATGTTACGGTTATTGATGATACCTTACAACCTGAAACCCCAGATTCTATTTTCCCAAATAATTGGGTTTCTTTTCATGAAGATGGTTCGGCATATCTTTACCCGATGTTCTCTGAAAACCGCCGTTTAGAACGCAGAAAAGATATTCTGGAAGAATTAAGCATGCGCTTTGAAGTAAATCATATAAGTGATTTAAGCTTTTATGAAAAACAATATGCATTTTTAGAAGGAACTGGAAGCATGGTGCTTGATCGTGTAAACAAAATCGCATATGCTTGCTTAAGTGTTCGTACCGACCAGGAAGTATTGGATAATTTTTGCATGTTAACTGGTTACGAAGCCGTTTCATTTCAAGCCGTAGACAGTACAAACTTCCCGATATACCACACCAATGTGATGATGTGCATTGGAGATCGTTTCGCTGTAATCTGTCTGGATTCGATTCGGAATGAAGAAGAAAAATTAGCGGTGATGTTAAAGCTTACCAATAGCGGAAAAACGATTATAGAGATTACACTTGATCAAATGAATCACTTCGCAGGTAATATGCTACAGGTGGCTAATCAAAATGGTGAAAGTTTGTTAGTGATGTCTGAACAAGCCTACTTATCACTTTCAAAAGAGCAAGTTGCCTTATTGGAACGTTTTAGCCGAATCATTTATGCACCAATTTATACGATCGAAGAAAATGGTGGTGGCAGTGCAAGGTGTATGTTGGCAGAGATCCATTTGCCCGAAAAGTAAAGTGCTGCTGATCAACAAGTGATTTTTATCATACTTGTTAGATAAAATCATCACATTTTATTCCGAATAGTTTTAGTACTTTCGCCGAAAATTATAGGTTCAATATGTCTTTAGCACAACAATTACAAACCCGTTCAGGTAACAAATGTGAATTATGCAATCAGGAAACCGCTTTGAGTGTTTACGAAGTTCCACCAACCAGCAATGCCAATAGTGATAACAGTATTTTGGTTTGTAAAACTTGCTTAGATCAGATTGAAAAAACAGAACAGCTTGATGTAGCACATTGGAAAATCCTGACTGAAACCATGTGGTCTGAATTTCCTCCGGTACAGGTAGTAGCCTGGAGAATGCTGAGCAGATTGAGAAATGAAGGCTGGGCATCAGATAGCCTCGATATTCTTTACCTTGATGAAGAAACACTTGACTGGGCTAAAAAAACCGGTGATCATGAATCCGACGGAACTGTAGAATTTCATCAGGACAGCAATGGCACCCGCTTATACGAAGGCGATACAGTTGTATTGGTTAAAACACTAGATGTTAAAGGATCAACATTAAGCGCCAAATTGGGCACAGTAGTTAAAAATATTCGTTTAGTGCATGATAATACCGAACAAATTGAAGGTAAAGTTGAAGGACAAACCATTGTAATTTTAACTAAGTATTTGAGAAAGGGGTAATTAATTATTTAAATGTCAATGCTTCGTCGATGAAAAAGCTTCAAACAATGATAGATAGCATTACTTTAACATCATAATTTTTCCGCACCTTGAACGTCCTTGCTGAGAACATTGCCGATCCTTCATCGGCAATGTTCTCAGCAATCTCCTTCTGTGTTTTATCAGCCGCAATGAAATTTCTTCATAGGCCGAAAAAGGGAATAATGAACCCTCCATTATAATACAATTAATCATAACTCGTTCCAGAATATATCTTTTTACAAAGATTTCTCGGCGTCACTCGAAATGACGAAGTCCGAGTCTTTTTTTTAGCCCTTTTCATTTCAGCGGAATGATACCGATAGGCGGAGAATTATCAATAAGCACTATTAAAATCAATGGATATCATCGTAACGAACTGAAACCGTTTCTGTAAGAATGATTTTTCCTGATTACCACACTGGTGGTGCGTAGAAGTTTTGCAAATTCTCACAATTATATCCAAACTTAGTTAATAAAGAAACAGCATCGCTGATTTTATCTAAGCTAGAATCAATTCTTAAAATTTTATCTGAATCAGATAAATCTACGCTCCAAGTTGCACCAGAGAGTAAATTGTTTAAATGCTGCGAAATGTTATTCAATTCAACTCCTGATTGAATATTTGTTTTAAAGATTGAGATCATAATTGGGATGATTACAAATAAGTATTCCTTAATATTGATTAATTACCTAAGAGCGTAGACGATCTAAATTTAAAATTACTTTAAAAAAATTAAAATAATACATTAAACACTGATTAATAGCTTATTAAATTGATTTATTAACTTTCCCGATGTAGCATTAAGATCGATACATTCGTTTGTGTAAGAAATTCAAAATATGAAATCTAAATTAACCTTCGTTAAAACACACATCAGCTTGGTTTTAGTTATGATGCTGATATTAATCTAAACCTGATTGGAGTGCGCACGAATCCCGATTTTTTCTATCGGGAGAAGTAAAACGGAAAGCAGGACTAACCTTTAATTGAAATACAGGTTTTGCTTTCCAAAGCTAATAAAGTATTTTCCCGCTGATTTAAATGATTTACGCAGATTAACATCGTAAGATCAATTAAAATTTAAGATAACTGCAGGGAATATTCCACTTACTTAAACATAAAACTACCTATTCCGGTTTAAAAACCTGATGTGAACATATCTTGTGTAAAACTAATGCGTTTCTCTACAGTAAAAATATTTTCAATAAAGATTAATTCTCAATTTAAAATTACATTTTTGCAAAAATTATTTAAGATTAAATGCAGAGTTATTCAGAATTTCTCGATCTAAGCGTTGGCTTTCCACAAGAAGGCTTTGATGTAATAGATGATGAATTATATTTTCAGGATTTAAACCTGATGGAAATGATTGAAACTTATGGTACTCCCCTACGTTTCACCTATTTACCGCTGGTAAGTAAGAAGATTCAACAGGCGAAGATTCTTTTCCAGACTGCCATTTTAAAAAACAATTATCGTGGTGATTATAAATACTGCTATTGCACAAAAAGCTCACACTTTAAGCATATTGTAGAAGAGGCATTGAAGAATAACATTCACCTGGAAACATCTTCAGCTTTTGATATGCCCATGGTTGATGCTTTAGAGAAAAAAGGACATTTAACCAAGGATACTACGATTATATGTAATGGTTTCAAAACCTATCAATACAAGCAATATATTATTGATATGTTGCATGACGGATATACCAACATTATCCCGGTATTAGATAACAAAGAGGAATTTAATCTTTTTGACGATGAGGTTGACATTGAGACGCCATGTAATTTAGGTATCCGGATTGCAGCAGAAGAGCAACCTGATTCGCAGTTCTATACCTCTCGTTTAGGTGTACGTATGGAAGATATTATTGATTTCTATAACAATAAAATCGTTCACAATCCAAACTTCCGTGTTAAGTTATTGCACTTCTTTATTAACTCCGGGATCACTGATTCACCTTATTACTGGAATGAGTTAGAGAAATATGTAACACTTTATTGTAAGTTCAAAAAAATCAATCCTGATTTAGATACCCTTGATATTGGTGGTGGAATGCCATTTAAAGATTCATTGGTTTTTGATTTCGATTACGAATATATGGTAAACGAAATTGTAAAAAGGATTAAAGAAATTTGTGCCATACATGATGTTATGGAGCCAGATATTATTACTGAATTTGGAAAGTATACCGTAGCTGAGGCCTCTGGTATTCTTTACAAAGTACTCGGTCGTAAACAACAAAATGATCGTGAGCGTTGGTTAATGTTAGATGGTTCTTTCATTACTAACCTGCCAGATGTTTGGGCATTAAACCAAAAGTACATCTTATTGCCAATTAACAACTGGGATGCAGAATATGAGCGGGTTAATTTAGGAGGTATCACCTGCGACGGTCAGGATTACTATAACCAGGAAGCACATATGAACAGTGTATTTATGCCTAAAACTCGTAAGGTGCAGTATTTAGGCTTCTTCCATACTGGTGCTTATCAGGAAGTACTAAGTGGCTATGGAGGTATCCATCATTGCTTGCTACCAAGTCCGAAACATGTATTGATCCGCAGAAACCGAGATGAAAGCTTTAATTTTGAAGTTTTTGGAGAGGAACAGAATAGTAAGCAGGTTTTGAAGATTCTGGGTTACTGATAATTTTGAAGTTGAGCGTTTGGAATTTTGAGTTCCAAACCACTAAAAATATGATGAGCGCTAAGTATTTACTTAGCGCTTTTTTATGGATTAATTTTTGTTATATTTATTTTATGAAAAGTCAGGAAAGTAAATTAATTGAAAGAATTACGATCATCCCTGGACTAATGGGCGGTAAGCCTACAATTAGAGGCAATCGATTTACTGTAATTGATATACTCGAACTTTTGTCATCAGGTATGACTAATGAACAAATCTTAGAGGAGCATCCCATCCTCGAAAACGAAGACATTACAGCTGCGTTGCTGTTTAGCGCTAAACAAATACGGGATGAATACAGCTACGAATGATTGGGAATTTTGGCTGGATGAAAATATTTCTCCCATAATTTCAAAATGGTTAATGGATGAAATCAGTATCAAGTGTACATCATTTCATTTACTTCAATATAATTAGACTCCTGATCTAACAGTCTATCATCTGGCCCGTCAAAAAAAGAAAATTATTATTATTTCGAAAGACAGTGATTTTAGAGAATTAGTAGCGTGGAAAGGCACTCCTCCAAAATTAATTTCACTAGAATTTGGTAATTGTTCAAGCAAAGAATTATGGTTTAAGCTTAAGGCTAAAATTTATGATGCTATTGATCAGTTAATCTTTGGAGATTTGGATATATTTGACATAAATTAAATTTAGATATGCAATTCGGTAAAGTAGACGACCCCACCATTATAGATTATACCCTCCCAGCTGATGCTCCCGAAACAGCGGCAATCTTGAAGGCAAATAAATCGAAGCAGGATTTTAAGGCTTACATAGGTTGTGCCAAATGGAATAAAGCAGATTTAAAAGGTTTTTATCCAAAGGGGACAAAAGATGAGTTGACCTATTATTCTACCCAATTCAATTCTATTGAATTAAACGCCACCTTTTATGGTATGCCAAGCAGTGAGCAAGTTGTTACCTGGACACAAAAAACACCTGCTGATTTTAAGTTTTTTCCAAAACTGACCAATACCATTAGCCATTTTAAAAGGTTAATCAATGTTAAAGAACCTGTAGAGCAATATTGTGATGCCATTAGCAATTTTGAAGACAAGTTAGGAATGGCTTTTCTTCAGCTTCACGATAACTTTAAACCTAAAGATTTTGAGAGATTAAAAATCGTAATCAAAGAGTTTCCTAAGGTAATTCCTTTAGGTGTAGAAATGAGAAATTCAGAATGGTTTTCTAATCCAGCCATTGCAAGTGAATTTGCTAAATTGTTTGAAGATAACGGTATCGCGAATATCATTGTTGATACAGCAGGACGCAGAGATATGTTGCACATGCGTTTAACCACACCAACAGCATTTGTTAGATTTGTGGGCGCAAATGTAGATGAAATAGATAAAAAACGTTTGGATGACTGGGTGGAAAGAATAATAGGATGGAAAAAACAAGGATTAGAGAACCTTTACTTCTTTGTTCACCAAAATGTAGAACTATCCTCGCCTTTATTCTCTGCCTACTTCACAGAAAAATTAAATAAGGCCCTTGGAATCAATTTGAAAATCCCGGTGATGGCTAATCAAAGCTCGCCTTCACTATTCTAGATTTAAAACCCTTGCATTTTTCATTAAAAAACTGCGAGGGTTAAATACGCTTATAAACCGCTTCCATTGCTTTAGTTTCTTCCTCTCCTGGCATGATATTGTAAGCTGAAAAAATGATTTCGTCAGCATTAATAATTTCAAGTTCGGTACGCCAGCCAAATAGTTGATCACCATATTCCGGATTTCCATAAGCACCAAGAATTGAAAATCCCTTTGCTGTAGCCTCACCTGTAGCCTGCATAATTTGCGTACCCATGTGAAAACTATCTATCCAGCTAAAGGTAAATTTCTGATAAGGGATATCGAAACCAATAATCATTTTACCCACTAAAGGTTTTCCTTCCAGACTGCTTTTATAATCATAAACAATGAAACGGCCATCTAAAATTGATGTGATTTCTGCTGTTGAGGTAGACTCATCAACCAAAACATCTTTTTCAAACCAAGTTTTTGTGATCCCTGACCAATTACCAACTAAACTTTGAAGTTTTTGATGAGCCCCTTCTGCCAGAGATTGCTCGAATTTGTTTTGTGCCATTCTCAAACTTAAATAATATTGCTGATTTATTGAATGATAATTGTAAATTGTAATGGGCGAAGAACCGACCTGTTGTCAAGATCCAATTATTCAACATTAAACTCCATGCTAAAAACACTCGATTTAAGTCAGGTGATCGTACTTGATATTGAAACTGTTCCGCAATACCAATCTTATAATGATGTTCCTCCAAACCTGCAGGAACTTTGGGAAATTAAAACCAGTCATCAGCGCAAACCGGATCAAAGTATGGAAGAATTTTATGAACGTGCAGGTATTTTGGCAGAGTTTGGAAAGGTCATCTGCATTAGTCTTGGGATTTTCAGTTATCAGCACAAATCCTATTCCTTGCGGCTTAAGTCTTTTGCAGGAGACAATGAAAGAGAAATTCTGAAACAATTTAGCCTATTAATTGAAAAACAGTCTCCTTCACTTAAGTTTTGCGCCCATAATGGAAAAGAGTTTGATTATCCATACATCTGCAGACGACTTTTAGTAAACGGGCTGGAAATCCCTGTACAATTAGATATTTCTGGCAAAAAACCATGGGAAGTAAATCACTTAGATACCATGGAAATGTGGAAGTTCGGAGACTATAAACACTATACCTCCTTGAATTTACTTGCCGCTATCCTGAATCTTCCGACACCAAAAGATGATATAGATGGTAGCCAGGTAAGACAGGTTTATTACGAAGAAAAAAATCTGGATCGGATAATAGCTTACTGTCAGAAAGATGTGGTAACCACAGCCCAGGTTCTTTTAAAATTTAAAGGGATTGATATAATTCCGGATGAAAATATTACTATTGTATCTTGATGCTAAACGTTGAAAATTTAACAATTGATTTCTATAATCAAGACGAGAAAACCTGGTTCCAGGCGGTAAAAACAATTAGTTTCTCCGTAAAAGAAGGTACTGTTTTAGGTATTGTTGGTGAATCCGGTTCTGGCAAATCGGTAACTTCTTTTTCTATTATGCGCTTGCATGATGAAAGATCGGCAAAAATTACTGGCGAAATCGACTTTGAAAACATCAGTTTACTGCGTTTAAGTGCAAATGAAATCCGTCAGATCAGAGGAAATCAAATTTCAATGATTTTCCAGGAGCCGATGACTTCCCTGAATCCTGTATTTACTTGTGGTGAACAGGTTGCAGAGGCCATTATTTTGCATAAGAAGGTAGATAAGATCACCGCTAAACAACTTACTATAAATCTTTTTAATGAGGTTCAGCTTCCCAGGCCTGAGAAGATTTTCGACAGCTATCCACACCAAATCTCGGGCGGACAAAAACAAAGGGTGATGATTGCCATGGCCCTAAGCTGTAATCCAAAGCTATTAATTGCAGATGAACCTACAACAGCCTTAGATGTTACAGTTCAAAAAACAATTTTGCATCTGCTCTTAAAACTGAAAGAAGAACGTAATATGGCAATGATTTTCATTTCCCATGATCTGGGTGTGGTGAATGAGATTGCAGATGAAGTTGCCGTAATGTATAAAGGAAAAGTTGTGGAGCAGGGCACAGCCAAATCCATATTCGAAAATCCACAGCATCCTTACACAAAAGGTTTGCTGGCTTGCCGTCCCTCCCCTTTGCTACAATTAAAAAAACTTCCTGTAGTTGCAGACTTCCTTACCGGAAAAATTGATGATGCCAATGCGCATCTGCAAGCATCTAATCAGTTAACGACTCAGGAAATCTCCACCCGTAGGGAAGTCCTTTATAATCAAAAGCCGATCCTCCAAATTAAAAATCTTTGTATGTGGTACCCCATTCATAATGGATTTTTTGGCAAGACTACAGATTATGTTAAAGCCGTGGATCAGATTAGTTTTGATGTGTTCCCTGGAGAAACACTTGGTTTAGTTGGCGAATCAGGCTGTGGTAAAACTACGCTTGGAAGAACCATTTTAAGGTTGATTCAACCTACATCAGGCAGTATCATTTTCAGTAACCAAGACATAACCAACATCAATAGCACCGCATTAAGGAAACTTAGAAAAGATATGCAAATCGTTTTTCAAGATCCCTATGCCTCGCTAAATCCTAAATTAAGCATCGGCCAATCTATTTTGGAACCTTTACAAGTTCATCGATTGCTTAAAAATGATGCAGAGAGAAAGCAAAAGGTAATTGAACTTTTGACTAAAGTTGGATTAAAGGAAGAGCATTTTAACCGCTATCCGCATGAGTTTAGTGGTGGTCAACGCCAGCGGGTAGTCATTGCAAGGGCGTTGGCTTTAGAACCCAGGTTTATCATCTGCGACGAATCTGTTTCTGCGTTAGATGTTTCTGTACAGGCACAGGTATTGAATTTGATTAAAGATTTACAACGTGAATTTGGCTTAACCTATATTTTCATTTCACATGATTTAGCAGTAGTAAAACATATCTCTGATCGCATCCTGGTTATGAACAAGGGAAAAATTGAAGAAGAAGGCTTTCCTGAACAGATTTTCTATGCACCAAAAGCTGAATATACAAAGAAGTTAATTGAAGCCATACCCGGAAGTTAAATGAATAAAATATTGCATTACTTTTTTATCTTACTTTGCATACTTACCACATCAGCCAAAGCACAAAACGTCAAAATCATTGGGTCTAACTATATTTTTGAAAATGCACCATTCTCCGCTTGCCACGCTTCTACGCTCGTAGATCTCGGTGAAGGAAAGATAATGGCAGCCTGGTTTGGTGGTAAACACGAAGGCGACAAAGGTGTAACCATCTGGACAGCTATTAAGACCGGAAAAAAATGGAGTGCACCAAAACCTGTGGCCGATGGTATTATAAATGATTCGACCAGGTTTGCCTGCTGGAACCCGGTTCTCTTCAAAGCAATAGATGGAACGCTGACTCTACATTACAAAATAGGTCCAAATCCGAGAGCATGGTGGGCCGCATACAAAACATCAAAAGATAATGGAAAAACATGGTCTGATGCTGTTAAATTGCCAGATGGTTATCTTGGCCCGATCAAAAATAAGCCAGTTCAATTAACTAAAAAAACCATCCTTTATCCATCAAGTACAGAAAGTCTGGATGAAAAAACCTGGAGCATCCACTTAGAAAAATCAGACAACAAAAATAACAATTGGGAAAAGATAGAAATCGATTGTGATACATTTGGCGTGATCCAGCCATCAATTCTTACCTACCCGAATGGAAAACTGCAATTACTTTGCAGAAGCAGACAAAATGTAATCGTAGAAAGTTGGTCGGCTGATGGTGGTAAACATTGGTCTAAACTAACTGCAACCAGTTTACCTAACCCAAACTCCGGGAGCGACGCCGTTACCTTAAAAGATGGCCGCCAACTACTCATTTACAATCCTTTAAAAGCAGGCAAAAATTGGTGGGAAGGCAGATCTGTGCTTAAACTTACCATCTCTAAAGATGGCAAAACGTGGAAGGACATTTATACCTTAGAAAATCATGAAAAGGGCGAATATAGCTACCCGGCGATTATTCAGGATGAAAACGGAAATGTACATTTAAGCTATACCGCTGAGCGCAAAAGAATAAAATATGTAGAACTTAAATTATTGAACTAGCGCAATCCATTTCATCTCTATCCATTCCCTGTTTTCCATTAAAACCATTTTCCATCCCCCATCTTTCCATCCTTTACATCTTTTCTGTATCTTCGATAAATTCAGTTTTTTAATTATGGCAAAAAAAAAATCAGCAAATATAAAATTGGTTCTGAATCAATTGGTTAGTGATATTTTTGAAAAGAATAATAATCAGTTACTCAATTATAAACAAGTTTCCGCCAAGTTAAACCTTAACGATCAGGAATCTAAAGAGATGATTTTAGAAATATTAAAAGAAGGAAAAGGCGCAGGCATCTATCTGGAGCCTGAAAAAGGCAAATACAAGCTTAAAGATCTTCAAAACTTTATTATCGGTACGGTTGATATGACCGCCGATGGTTCTGCATATATTGTTCCACAGGATGAATTTGAAAAAGACATTTTTGTAGCACCTAAAAAGCTGAAAAATGCTTTACACGGAGATACGGTGAAAGCCTATGTTTTCGCTAAGAAGAGTGGGCGTAAAAATGATGGCGAGGTTATAGAAATTATTAAACGTGCCAAATCAGATTTCACTGGTGTAATTAAAATCTCCGATCGTTTTGCTTTTGTTATTGCAGATGATAAAAAGATGATGCATGATATTTTTGTGCCACTTGCAGATACACTCGAAGCCAAAAATGGTCAGCGGGTTCTGGTAACTTTATCAGACTGGCCTGAAAGTGCGAAAAACCCAATCGGCATTGTAAAGCATGTTTTGGGTAATCAAGGGGAAAACAATACAGAAATGAATGCCATCTTAGCCCAGTATGGTTTTCCACTTGAGTTTCCTCCACAGGTAGAAAAAGAAGCCAATGCCATTCCCGAAGAAATTCCAAAAGCTGAAATTGAAAAACGTAAGGACTTCAGAAAAGTATTAACTTTCACTATTGATCCGGCTGATGCCAAAGATTTTGATGATGCTATTTCTTACCAGAAATTGCCAAATGGTAATTATGAAATTGGTGTCCATATTGCCGATGTTTCACATTATGTAATTCAGGGAACTGACTTAGATAAAGAAGCTTATAGCCGGGCTACATCTGTTTATTTGGTAGACCGTGTGATTCCAATGTTACCTGAACGTTTAAGTAATGGCGTGTGTTCACTTCGCCCGCATGAAGATAAATTGTGTTTTGCTGCCGTGTTTGAATTAGACGAACAAGCGAACATTCAAAATGAGTGGTATGGCAGAACAGTGATTCATTCTGACAGACGATTCAGTTACGAAGAAGCACAGGAAGTGATTGAAAATAAGACTGGCGATCATGCAGAAGAAATTCTTAAACTTAATGAACTCGCGTACATCTTACGAGATCGCAAATTTAAAAATGGTGCCATTAGCTTCGAAAGTACAGAGGTTAAATTTAAACTGGATGAATCTGGAAAACCTACCGGTGTTTATGTTAAAGAGCGTAAGGATGCACATAAACTGATCGAAGATTATATGCTTTTGGCCAATAGAAAAGTGGCTGAATACGTAGCTAAGAAACAAAAGGGAGAGAAAAAATTGACCTTTGTTTACCGTGTGCACGATTCTCCAAATATGGAAACCTTAAATACTTTCGCCACATTTGCTTCGCGTTTTGGATATAAAATTAATACAAAATCTGATAAAGAAATCGCCAAGTCACTTAATCATTTAATGGCCGATGTGGAAGGTAAAAAGGAACAAAACATTTTGACTTCTCTAGCCATCCGCTCCATGGCAAAAGCAATTTACTCAACTAAAAAAACCAGCCATTATGGTTTGGCATTTGAATATTATACACATTTCACTTCTCCTATCCGTCGTTATCCTGACGTGATGTCGCACAGACTGTTGCAAACTTATCTTGATGGTGGAAAATCTGCAGATGCAGAATTTTATGAAGTGGCTTGTGTGCATTCTTCCGCCATGGAAAAACGTGCTGCCGATGCTGAACGTGCATCTATTAAATATAAACAAGCCGAATATTTAGAAAATAATATTGGCACTGAATATAAAGGCATTATTTCTGGCGTAACCGAATGGGGAATGTATGTAGAAATTGAAGAAAATAAATGCGAAGGTATGATTCGCTTGCGTGATATTTCTGACGATTTTTATGTTTTGGATGAGAAAAATTACTGTATCGTAGGTCAGAGAAAAAAGAAAAAATATCAATTGGGAGATGAAGTCATGATCCGTGTGAAAAAAGTAGATTTAGCTAAACGTCAGATTGATTTTACGCTTATTGCAGATTGACATTTAAACAATTAAAGCGTTATTAATATTTTCTAAAATTAAAGCGTTATTGTATTAAACCAATGACGTAAAAACAACATAAAATATGATTAATAATGTTGATTTTTGAAAATTCAATCTGATCATAAAAAAAGAAAAGAGGTTATAAATTTTTAAAATAAACCTCAATAATAAATAGTGCATGCATACAACTGAGCAATTACAACAAATTTTAGATACAGCAATACAAAATTTAAAGTTCCCTGATCATCCCAAACAGCTTTATGATCCAATCACATACATCATTAATCTTGGTGGTAAACGCATTCGTCCACTATTAGTTTTAATGGGCACTGAGCTATTTGGCAAAGATGCGCATGATTCCATTCACGCGGCGATGGCCATTGAGGTGTTCCATAACTTTACCCTTGTGCATGATGACATTATGGACAATGCACCATTACGCAGGGGAAAAGCAACCGTGCACGAAAAATGGAGTACCAACACGGCAATTTTAAGCGGAGATGTGATGATGGTTGAGGCCAATAAAAATTTGGCTAAGGTTAATCCCATTTTCTTAAAAGATGTTCTTAACACTTTCAACGCAACAGCTCAGGGTGTTTGCGAAGGTCAGCAACTCGACATGGAATTTGAAAGTCGAGATGATGTAAGTATTGAAGAATATATCAATATGATCAGATTGAAAACTGCTGTTCTATTGGGTGGCGCCTTGAAACTAGGTGCTATTATTGCAGGAGCATCTGAAAAAGAGGCGGATCTGATTTATCAGTTTGGAGAAAACATCGGCATTGCCTTTCAGTTACAGGATGATATTTTGGATGTTTATGCAGATCCTGAAAAGTTCGGCAAACAAGTGGGCGGAGATATTATTGCCAATAAGAAAACCTTCTTGTTATTAAAAGCATTTGAATTAGCAGATGGCGATATTAAAGAATCATTAGATGTTTGGACCAGCTATAAAGATTTTGACATCAAAGAAAAAGTAGAAACGGTAAGATTAGTTTATGACACTCTGGATATTCAAAACATCGCAAAAGAAAGCATGAAAAAATATCTGGAAAAAGCACTCTATTTATTTAATCAAATTAATGTTAGTGATACACAAAAATCAAATCTGCTAACCTTAACGAATCAGTTAATGGCAAGAGAATATTAAGTCAAAATTGAAAAGAAACGGAGCTGATGATTTAAAAAATGATCAGCTTTTTTTTTATAGCCAAAAATCAGGAACAAAAAAACCTTCAATTTTCATTGAAGGTTTTTTAATATCGGGTTGATACTAATTATTCTGCTGGTGCAGCTTCTTCAGTAGCTTCTTCTTTTTTTGCAGTTGCTTTTTTAGCTTTAGCCGGAGCTGGAACAGCTTCAACTTCTACTGCAGCTGCTTCTTTTTTTGCTAATGGTTTTTTAGCTAATGCTTCTTCGATTTCAGCATCGGATATAGGAAGAACAGATACATAAGATTTGTTATCTTGTTTCTTTCTAAAAACTACTGTACCATCAATCAAAGCAAATAATGTGTGATCTTTTCCTAAGCCAACATTTTTATCTGGATGGTGTTTTGTACCACGTTGACGTACTAAAATGTTTCCAGCGATAGCTAACTGACCACCGAAAATTTTAATACCTAAACGCTTACTATGCGATTCACGTCCGTTTTTCG
>Ga0308159_1000585_pt1 | contig 77465 bp, 69 predicted proteins | sample PhyCR1_FD_201040 | JGI IMG/M metagenome (GOLD analysis project Ga0308159, IMG submission 201040) | Phyllosphere microbial communities from UC Gill Tract Community Farm, Albany, California, United States - DLSLC.R1 | ecosystem: Host-associated > Plants > Phyllosphere > Unclassified | place: USA...
GTGATGACGTCGAACCTCGGCTCGCAGCTCATCCAGCAGATGGTGACCGAACCGGCGGATGTGATCAAGGGTGCGGTGTGGCAGGAAGTGAAAACGCATTTCCGGCCCGAGTTCCTGAACCGGATCGACGAGGTGGTGGTGTTCCACGCGCTGGACCAACGCAACATCGAATCGATCGCGCGCATCCAGCTCAAGCGCCTCTCGGCACGTCTGGCGCAGATGGACTTGGCGCTGGAGATCAGCGACGAGGCGGTGGCCAAGCTGGCATCGGCGGGTTACGACCCGGTGTTTGGGGCACGGCCGTTGAAGCGGGCCATCCAGCAGCAGCTTGAGAATCCGGTGGCACGGATGATTCTGGAGGGCAAGTTTGCCCCGAAGGATGTGGTGCCGGTGGATTATCGGGATGGGCAGTTCTCGTTTGATCGGGTTGTGCACTGAGGCTACGTTAGCGCTTCGAAAAGCCGCTCTGGGTTCGCCAGAGCGGTTTTTTTTTGTGCTTTGTTTGTGGTGCATCCCTTGTTTCACCCCCTGCCGGGGGCGACTCACTTTCTTTGTCTTGCCAAAGAAAGTAAGCAAAGAAAGGCGCGCCCGAGATGGCGACTTCCCCTTGAATTTATGTCGCAGAGAGGGGAAGGGAAAAACTCGCTGCGCTCAGACAGTTTCCCTTCCTTTTTCCTCTCTGCAACAGAAATTCAAGGCGCCATCTAGGGCAAGGTACGGCCACACCATCGAAGCACAACCGCAGTAGTGGGATGTGCGGCAAGACGCGAGGCAAAGCAGTAAGAACAGGTTGAGATAGCGAGCGAAGCGAAGCAGCACACCGCACGAAACGAAACTCCGACAGGACACGCAAACCACCGGTTTGGTCGGTGACGTTCCTGCCCTTGATGGCGCCTTCAATTTTCGTAAGCGGGCGGAAAAAAGGCGGGGAACTGTTTGAGCGCAGCGAGTTTTCCCCGCCTCCGCCCGGTTACGAAAATTGAAGGAGTCTTTCGCCATCTCGGGCGCGCCTTTCTTTGCTTACTTTCTTTGGCAAGACAAAGAAAGTGAGTCAGCCCCGGCAGGGGATGAAACAAGGGATGCACCACCAACAAAAAAAAGACCGCCCCCAGGCAAGCAAGCCCCGCACGCCACCACAAAACCCGACCCCAAGGGCTCCAGGTAGCCCCCGACGCCGCGACTCCAAAACCCTCAAGCCCCACCCCAAAACCCTCAACCTCCACCCTCCAAGGTTCAACCTCCACCCTCCAAGGCTCGAACTTCACCCTCCAAGACTCGAACGCCACCCCAAAACCCTCGCTCTCGCCCCTCCGACATTCAAATCGCCCGACAAAATCAGCCAGCCTCGACCCTCCAACACTCAAGCGTCACCCAAAAACCCTCAAGCTCCACGCTCCAACACCCAAGCTCCACCCAAAAACACTCGACCCAACGTCTCTCCAAGGCCCGGCCTCTACCCAAAACCCCCGGAGTCCCGCTGTCCGAGGCCTAAGCTCGGCTCTTTAACACCCAAAGCCGAGGGTTTGACCCTCAAGCGCCACGCTCGCCCCCCCGCCTGAAGCCCTTTGCCCCGCATCCGCGCAGCCCCAATCCCCGCCTTTATGCAAAAACCGATGAACATTCCCTGAAACCATTCGTTCCCCGCACAAGACACGCTCGGTAGTCTTGCTCCTATTCCAAATCCATCAGAGATCAGAAACGGAGCCTGCAAGATGATTCGCAAGTTTGTTTTCAACACGCTGGTACGTGCTACGGCGGCTGCCATCGTGGCGGGGGGAACCGTGGGTGCGCATGCGGCAACGACGCTGCTGAATGTGTCGTACGACCCGACGCGCGAGCTGTACAAGGAAATCAACGCCGAATTCGCCAAGAAGTGGAAGGCTGAAACGGGTGAGGACATCACCCTGCGCGCTTCGCATGGCGGTTCGGGCAAGCAGGCGCGGTCCGTGATCGACGGGCTGGATGCCGATGTGGTGACGCTGGCGCTGGGCTACGACATCGACGCGATCGCCGAGAAAGGCCTAACGGCTAAGGACTGGCAGAAGCGCCTGCCGCACAACGCCTCGCCGTACACCTCGACCATCGTCTTCCTGGTGCGCAAGGGCAACCCGAAGGGCATCAAGGATTGGAGCGACCTGGTCAAGCCGGGCATTGCCGTCATCACGCCCAACCCGAAGACCTCCGGTGGCGCACGCTGGAACTACCTTGCCGCCTGGGCCTATGCGCTCAAGCAGCCGGGCGGTTCGGATGCGACGGCCAAGGACTTCGTGCAGAAGCTCTACAAGAACGTGCCGGTGCTCGATTCGGGCGCGCGCGGTGCGACCACCACCTTTACCGAGCGTGGTATCGGCGATGTGCTGATCGCGTGGGAAGACGAGGCGCTGCTGGCCTCGCGCGTGGAGGGCAAGGACAAGTTCGACGTGGTGGTGCCGTCCATCTCCATCCTGGCCGAACCGCCGGTGGCGGTGGTGGACAAGGTGGCCGACAAGAAGGGCACGCGTAAGGCTGCGGAGGCGTATCTCAAGTTCCTGTACTCGCCGCAAGGGCAGGAGATTGGCGCAAAGAACTTCTATCGCCCGACCGACCCGGCAGTGGCCAGGAAGCACGAGAGCGAATTCCCGAAGGTGAAGCTGGTGACGATCGACGACACGTTCGGCGGCTGGCAGAAGGCGCAGAAGACGCACTTTGCCGACGGCGGGCAGTTTGACCAGCTCTATCAACCGGGCAAGTAAGACCCAAGCGACGCAACAACATCGAGTGATCCGCATCATGCAAATCCTGACCATTTCCGGAAGCCCTTCAGCGCAATCGCGGTCTGCGCGCTTGCTGGGCCACGTGCGCGCGCAACTCGAACGCGCCGGCGAGCGGGCGGATCACCTGGATCTGCGCAGCCTCCCAGCTGACGCCTTGCTCGGCGCGCAGGTCTCCGACCCAGCCATCGCCGACGCAGTGGCGCGGGTGGAAGCGGCCGAGGTGGTGATCCTGGCCACGCCGGTCTACAAGGCGGCCTACAGCGGCTTGCTGAAGACGTTTCTCGATCTGCTGCCGCAGAGCGGACTGCGCGACAAAGTTGTGCTGCCAATCGCCACCGGCGGCAGCCTGGCTCATACGCTGGCGATCGACTACGCGCTGCGCCCGGTGCTGACGGCATTGGCTGCGCGCTCGATCCTGCCGGGCATCTTTGCGGTCGACTCGCAGATCGTCGTGGCCGATGACGGCGTCACGGTCGACCCATCCCTCCAACAGCGCCTGGACGACGGCGTGGAGCGCGTGCATCAGGCGCTTGCGCTGGCACGGCATCCGACCGTGGCGCAGGTGATTGTCTCCAGCCGCAGCGCCGCACGTGCCGCCGCACTGATCCACGCCCAGGCCGACACTGGGCGAATGCGATGTCTGGCGTGATGCGCTGAACGCGCCGCCCTTACACACGCAGCCAACTTTTTCCCGTTGTTGTCACGCCGCGCAGCCTCTGCGCGCGGATCGTGCCGCCCATACACACCGCATCCACCAATTTCGCCATGAACACCCACTCGCCCCTGCGCAGGACTTTGACCATCGCCGCCACGCTGCTTGCCACGCTCGGCGCCCCTGCCGCATTCGCCAACAGCGATGCACCGCCCCCGACCGCCGCCAAACAACTGCGCATCGGCTATCAGAAATACGGCACGCTGACCGTGCTCAAGGCACGCGGCACGTTGGAAAAGCGCCTTGCCGCACAAGGCATCGAAGTGAAGTGGACGGAGTTTCCCGCCGGCCCGCAGTTGCTGGAAGGCCTGAATGTGGGTGCCATCGATTTCGGCACCACGGGTGAAGCGCCGACGATCTTCGCGCTGGCTGCCGGGGCCCATCTCGTCTACGTCGGCAACCAGCCGCCCGCGCCGGCCGGCGAGGCGATCATCGTGCCGAAGAATTCGCCGCTCAAGAGCGTGGCCGATCTCAAAGGCAAGCGCGTCGCCTTCAACAAGGGCTCGAACGTGCATTACCTGCTGGTGAAGCTGCTGGAAAAGGCCAATGTGCCTTACAGCGATATCCAGCCCGTGTACCTGACACCCGCCGATGCGCGTGCCGCCTTCGAGCGCGGCGCCATCGACGCGTGGGTGATCTGGGACCCGTTCTTTGCCGCGGCCGAACAGCAACTGGGCGCGCGCGTGCTGGCCGATGGCACGGGCGTGGTCAACAACTCGCAGTATTTCCTGGCATCGAAAGGCTATGCGGGTGCCCGGCCCGATGTGCTGAACATCGTGCTCGATGAACTGAAGAAGACCGACACCTGGGCGGCTGCAAACGCGGCGGACGTGGCGACCATCCTGGGCCCGCAACTGGGGCTGGAGCCGGCCGTGGTGGCGCGTTCGGTGTCGCGCATTGCGTACGGCATCCAGCCCGTGGGCGCCGAGGCGTTGGCTGACCAGCAGCGCATTGCCGATACGTTCCACGCGCTCAAGCTGATTCCGCGCCCCGTCAAGGTGGCTGATTCTGCGTGGCGGCCCACCACGCAGCAAGCCGCGCGCTGATTGCCATGAGCATCGATACCCAACGCCGCCGTCTGTTGAGCGCTTCCGTGGCGGGCGCATCGCTGGCCACCTTCGGCCCGGTCGCGCACGCCGCCAATGCCGCCGCTGCCGCAACTGCGCAGGCGGGCCTACCCAAGGTGACGCCGCCCGCGCAACTGCGCATCGGTTTCCAGAAGAGCGCGGTCAACCTCGTCATCGTGAAAGAGAACCGGGCGCTGGAGCAGCGCTTTCCGGGCACCAAGATCAACTGGCTGGAGTTTCCCGCCGGGCCGCAGCAGCTTGAAGCGCTGTCCGCGGGCAGCCTCGATCTCGCCATCACGGGCGATACGCCGCCGGTGTTCGCGCAGGCGGCGGGCAAGGACCTGCGCTACGTGGGCGTGGAGCCGCCCAAGCCGGATAGCTCGGCCATCCTCGTGCAGCAGGATTCGACGCTCAAGACGCTGGCCGATCTGAAGGGCAAGCGCGTGGCCCTGCAGAAGGGTTCGAGCGCGCATTTCCTGATCGTGCAGGGCTTGCAGAAGGGCGGGCTGAGCTTTACCGACATCCAGCCCGTGTATCTCACGCCGGCCGATGCGCGTGCCGCCTTCGAACGCGGCAGCGTCGACGCCTGGGGCATCTGGGATCCGTACTACGCCGCCACGGAACTCGCCATCAAGCCGCGCGTGCTGGCCACCGGGCGCACGCTGTCGTCGAACAACTCGTTCTACTTCGCGCCGACGGCTTTTACCGAGAAGCACGGCGACACCATCGCGGCGATCTTCGCGGAGCTGTCGCGTGCCGACCGGCTCGTTCAGGAGAACCGCAAGGAAGCTGCGCAGCGCATTGCCGATTTTTCCGGCCTGTCGCTGGCGACGGTGCACCTGTTCCTGTCACGACGGCCGCCTTCACCCGTGAGGCCCGTCACGCCCGAAGCGGTGGCCGAGCAGCAGCGTGTGGCCGATGCCTTTCATGGGCTGGGGCTGATTCCACGCCCGGTCAAGCCGATCGAGCTGGTCTGGCATCCGACGCTCGCACAACTGGCGATTGCCCAACGCTGAATACGATTCACGATTCGAGGAGTTGTCATGCAAGTTTTCTGGTTCATCCCGACGCACGGCGACAGCCGCTATCTCGGCACCGCCGAGGGCGCCCGCCAGGTCGATCACACCTATCTGCAGCAGGTGGCCGTGGCCGCCGATACGCTCGGCTACGAGGGCGTGCTGATTCCCACCGGCCGTTCGTGCGAAGACCCGTGGATCGTGGCCGCCAGCCTGATCCCGGTGACGAAGCGTCTGCGTTTTCTGGTCGCGGTACGCCCGGGGCTGATGGCGCCGACGCTGGCTGCGCGCATGGCTGCCACGTACGACCGTCTGTCGAATGGCCGCTTGCTGGTCAACCTTGTCACGGGTGGTGACCCTGCAGAATTGGCCGGCGATGGCCTGTTCCTGGACCACGCGCAGCGTTATGAAGCGTCGGAAGAGTTCATCCGCATCTGGCGCGAAACACTGGCGGCAAGCCATGAAGGCGCTGCGGTGGATTACACCGGCAAGCACCTCAGCGTGAAGGGCGCAAAGGTGCTGTATCCGCCAGTGCAGCGGCCGCATCCGCCGGTGTATTTCGGCGGGTCGTCGGAAGCGGCGCATGAGCTGGCAGCGGAACAGGTCGACACGTATCTCACCTGGGGCGAACCGCCTGCCGCCGTGGCGGAGAAGCTGGCCGACGTGCGGGCGCGTGCTGCCAAGCATGGCCGCACCGTGCGCTTCGGTATCCGTCTGCACGTGATCGTGCGCGAGACGGAAGACGAGGCCTGGGCTGCCGCCGACAAGCTCATCAGCAAGCTCGACGACGACACCGTTGCGCGTGCGCAAGAGGCCTTCCGCAAGATGGATTCGGCCGGCCAGCAACGCATGGCTGCGCTGCATGCCGGCGGCGTCAAACGCACGCGCGCCGATCTGGAGATCAGCCCGAACCTGTGGGCGGGTGTGGGGCTGGTACGCGGCGGTGCCGGCACGGCGCTCGTGGGCGATCCGCAAACCGTGGCGGCACGCATGCAGGAATACGCCGAGCTGGGCATCGATACGTTCGTGCTGTCCGGTTATCCGCATCTGGAAGAGGCCTACCGCTTTGCCGAACTGGTGTTCCCGCTGCTGCCGCGCTCGGTGCGCGACAAGCTGCCCGGCAACGTGCTCAACGGGCCGTTTGGCGAGGTGATCGCCACCGGCATCGTGCCCCGCGTGTCGGCAAGCTGAGCCGGGGACACGGTAATGGCATCCGCATCGAAATCGAAGGCAAACACCTTCCTGCGTACCGCCCGGCAACGACTGGCGCCGTGGATCGTGCCGCTTGTGCTGTTGGTGCTGTGGCAGGCCTCCGCGCAGTGGGGCTGGCTGTCGAACCGCATCCTGCCGGCGCCGCTGGACGTGGCGAAATCCGCTGTTGCGTTGGCGTGTTCAGGCGAGCTGTGGACGCACGTGGCGGTCAGCACATGGCGCGCGCTGTTGGGTTTTGCCATCGGCGGTTCGTTGGGGCTGGCGCTGGGGCTGCTGACCGGCACCTTCCGCACGGCCGAGACGCTGCTCGACACCACGCTGCAGATGGTGCGCAACATCCCTGTGCTGGCGCTGATTCCGCTCGTGATCCTGTGGTTCGGCATCGATGAGTCGGCCAAATTGTTCCTCGTGTCGCTGGGCGTGTTCTTCCCGATCTACCTGAACACGTATCACGGCATTCGCTCGGTCGATCCGGCCCTGGTGGAAATGGCACGCAGCTACGGCCTGTCGCGTGCGCAGTTGTATCGCGAGGTGATCCTGCCCGGTGCGTTGCCGCAGATCCTGGTGGGCGTGCGTTTCTCGCTCGGCCTGATGTGGGTGACGCTGATCGTGGCGGAGACGGTTTCTGCGCAGGCGGGCATCGGCTACATGACGATGAATGCGCGCGAGTTCCTGCAGACCGACGTCGTGTTGCTCGGCATCCTGCTGTATGCGTTGCTTGGCAAGCTGGCGGATTGGTTGTCGCGCGGGCTGGAACGTTACTGGCTGCGCTGGCACCCCGGTTATCAAGCAGCGGCCTGAGGCTGAATTGGAGAGACGCATGCAAAGCAACGCCACTGAACACGCCGCGCTGGCCGGCACCGCCTTGCACATCGAACACGTCGTCAAGCGTTACGGCGATCGTGAAGTGCTGCACGGCATCGATCTGGACATCACGCCGGGCGAGTTTGTCGTTATCGTCGGGCGCAGCGGCTGCGGCAAGAGCACGCTGCTGCGGCTGATTGCCGGGCTGGAAGGCATTGACGATGGCCATCTGCGCCGCGACGGCGCAGCCGAAGACGGCCTGCACGACGATGCCCGTGTGATGTTCCAGGACGCACGCCTGCTGCCCTGGAAGAAGGTGCTCGACAACGTTGCACTCGGGCTGCCGAAAGCGCAGCGCGCTCAAGCCGCTGAAGTGCTCGCACAAGTGGGGCTGGCCGAGCGGGCAGGGGAATGGCCGGCACGCCTGTCGGGCGGGCAGCGCCAGCGTGTGGCGTTGGCGCGCGCGCTCGTGCATCGACCGCGCCTGCTGCTGCTGGACGAACCGCTGGGTGCGCTGGACGCGCTCACCCGCATCGACATGCAGAACCTCATCGAAGGCCTGTGGCAACGCCTTGGCTTTACCGCCGTGCTCGTCACGCACGATGTGGCCGAAGCGGTAGCGCTGGCCGACCGCGTGGTGCTGATCGAAGACGGCCGCATTGCGCTGGATGAACGCATTGATCTGCCGCGTCCGCGCCATCGTGGTTCGCCCGCGTTTGCGCGGCTGGAAGAAGCCATCCTCAACCGCGTGATGCAGCGCAAGATCGATCCGAACGAAGTGACCGATGTGCGTTCGCACACGGCGTGGGCATCACCCTTTGACGTGTCCGCCACTGCTGTGCGCTGGGCCGTGTAAGCCGGCGAAACCCGTTCTCCTGAAAACATTCATTGGCACGTAGTGCCGTTGTCATCTAAGAAGGAACATCATGAGCATCCAAGCGATTAACGTACGCAACCAGTTTCGCGGGCAGATCAAAGAGATCATCCGGGGCGACGTGCTCTCGGAGATCGACGTGGAGACCCCGGCCGGCATCGTCACCTCGGTCATCACCACGCGCTCGGTCGACAACCTCGGCCTCAAGATCGGTAGCGAAGTGGTTGCGCTGGTGAAGGCGACTGAAGTGTCGATCGCCAAGTTGTGACGGGGGAGGAGGAGGCGACTTTTTTTCAGGAGCCCATCCCGATGAGTCTGATGCACACCACCGCAGTCGCACAATTTCTCGGCACGCTGCCGAGCGCCCCGACGCCGGACCGCCAGTTGTGGCGCGACGCCGCCGGCCGGGTGCAGGGCCAGTTCTTCCATTGCGCGCTTACCAGCCTGTTTGAACCGGTCTGGCAGCTTGCCGCCGATGGCGCGCTCGCACCCGCCGGCCACGAAGCGCTGATGCGCACCTGGACACGCGACGGCGATCTCGGCCTGAACCCGTGGAAGGTGTTTTCGCTGGCGTCGGATGACGGCACGCTGGTCGAACTGGATCGCCTGTGCCGGCTCGTGCATACGCTCAACTACTTCTCCCGCACCGACGCGCAGCGGCTTGTTGTGAACGTGCACGGCCGGTTGCTCGCGGCGGTGGCTGCGGACCACGGCAAGGCGTTCCATCGCGCGGTGACGGCGCTCGGGCTGCATCCCGATCAGTTCGTCATCCAGGTGCCGTCCACGGCCAATGACGACTTGGGGCTGCTGCTGTTCGTGGTGGATAACTACCGGCGCAACGGCTTTGCCGTGGCGGTGCAGGCATCGGACCCGGCAGAAGCGGGCGCGCTGCTCGTGCATGCCAAGCCGGCGTACCTGAAGCTGGATGCCCGGCGTGAATGGCACGCGCGGCATGTGCTGTCGCTGGCCGATTCCGCACGTGAGCTGGGCGTGACGCTGGCATTGCGCCGTTGCGAACGCCCGAGTGATCTGGAGTTGGCGCGGGCGGCCGGTATCGCCTATGTGCAGGGCAGCATCCTGCCCGCAGCCGAGCCCGAGCCGGACGCTGTACCCACGCCACTGGTGATACCGATGGCGCAGGCGCCGCTGGTGCAGCAGCAGTGCGCCGGCATTTCTCTCACGCAATGAGCACGACCCCATGGCACGTAGCGCAGCCGTAATCGCATCGGATGCACCCGACTGGCAGTGGCCGGCAGACGCCGTCATCCTGACCGTTCCTGGTTTGCATGGCAGCGGCCCCGGCCACTGGCAGTCGCGTTGGGAGCAGCGGTTTCCAAACTGGCGCCGCGTGGAGCAGACCGACTGGTCAACGCCCGACCTGCCGCGCTGGTCTGCCCGGGTGGGCGAAGCAGTGCACGCGGCGCTGGCCGAGCGCCCGCCAACGCGCACGCGGCGCCCCGTGATCTTGGTGGCGCATAGCTTCGGCTGCCTGGCGGCGCTGCACTGGACGGTTCAGACAAAGGAAGCGGTGGCTGCGGTGCTGCTGGTCGCGCCGGCTGATCCGGACAAATTCGGTGTGCGCGATCTGCTTCCGGACCACGCTTTGCCGTTTCCCGTCACGCTCATTGCCAGCCGCAACGACCCGTGGATGCCGCAAGGCGGTGCCATCGACTGGGGCGCACGCTGGGGTGCCGAGTTCATTGACGCTGGCGAGGCTGGTCATATCAACGCTGACTCCAACCTCGGCGACTGGGACGCTGGCTTGACGGTGCTCGATCGCCTGATCGGCCGTGCAAGTGCACAAGACACCACCCGCGACGGCGCCGACTGGCAAGCCCAGTGGGATGTCTTACCGAGCACTCCTTATATCTAAAACGATGATGCACATGCGCAAATATTCGTTTTCGTCATAAGAACAGTTCGCCACAATCGGTTCATCTGCATATCGGCCGCAGTGTTTTTGCCCTGCGGCCCTTTTTATCGGTGCGCTGATGAGCCTGTCTTCTGCGTTTTCTTTGTCCCGGCGGCGTAAGCCTGCCAATGTGCTGCCCGGTTTCGGGCTGGCGCTGGGCTTTTCGCTGCTGTACCTCGCGCTGATCGTCCTGATTCCGCTGTCGGCGACCGTCCTCAAGACGTTCACCATGACGTGGGATGCGTTCTGGACGACCGTTACCGCGCCGCGCGTGGTGGCGTCGTACAAGCTGACCTTTGGCGCATCGCTGATCGCGGCAGTGATCAACCTCGTGTTCGGGCTGATCGTGGCGTGGGTGCTGGTGCGCTATCGCTTTCCGGGCAAGCGGCTGATCGATGCGCTGGTGGATCTGCCGTTTGCGCTGCCGACTGCGGTGGCCGGTATCGCGCTCACCGCGTTGTACGCGCCGAACGGCTGGATCGGCTCGCGACTGGAGCCGCTGGGGCTGAAGGTCGCGTTCACGCCGCTGGGCATCGTGGTGGCGCTCACGTTCATTGGGCTGCCGTTTGTCGTGCGCACGGTACAGCCGGTGCTCGAAGATCTGGAGGCCGAGTTGGAAGAGGCGGCAGCCAGCCTTGGCGCCACGCGCTGGCAGACCTTCATTCGCGTCGTCCTGCCGACCTTGCTGCCTGCTTTGCTGACGGGTTTTGCGCTGGCCTTTGCGCGTGCCACGGGCGAGTACGGCTCGGTCATCTTCATCGCCGGCAACATGCCAATGGTCTCCGAGATCACGCCGCTGATGATCTATTCCAAGCTGGAGCAGTTCGATTACGCGGGCGCCACGGCCATTGCCGTCGTCATGCTCGGTCTCTCGTTCACGCTGCTGCTGGTGATCAACCTGCTGCAGGCCTGGACGCGCCGACGCGGCAATCGCAACGACGCCATCGAGCGCGCACCCGAACCCTTGACCGCCAATGCGGCAGCAGGAGCCTGACATGGCCGGTACTGTTTCCCGTCATCTTGGTCACGCGCAGGCTGTTGGCCGTCGTGGCGCCACCGCAGAATCGGCCTGGGTGCGGGCCACGCTGATCCTCGTATCGTTCGTGTTCCTGGCGCTGTTCCTGTTCGTGCCGCTGGCGAGCGTGTTTGTCGAAGCGTTCAAGAAGGGCATCGTCGTGTATCTCGAAGCGCTGGTCGAGCCGGATGCGCTCTCGGCCATCGGCCTCACGCTCACGATTGCGGCGATTGCCGTGCCGCTGAACGTGGTGTTTGGCGTGGCGGCGGCGTGGGCGATTGCCAAGTTCGAGTTTCGCGGCAAGAACCTGCTGCTGACGCTGATCGACTTGCCGTTCTCGGTGTCGCCCGTCATTGCCGGGCTGATCTACGTGCTGCTGTTTGGCGCGCAGGGCTGGTTCGGGCCATATCTGTCCGACCACGATTTCAAGGTCATCTTTGCTGTGCCGGGCATTGTGCTGGCCACCGTGTTTGTCACGTTCCCGTTTGTGGCGCGCGAGCTGATTCCGCTCATGCAGGCGCAGGGCAGCGAAGAGGAAGAGGCCGCCATCGTGCTCGGCGCTTCGGGCTGGCAGACGTTCTGGCGCGTGACGCTGCCGAACATCAAGTGGGGCCTGCTGTACGGTGTGATCCTGTGCAACGCGCGGGCGATGGGCGAGTTTGGTGCGGTGTCGGTGGTGTCGGGCCACATTCGCGGGCTGACCAACACGATGCCGCTGCACGTGGAGATTCTCTACAACGAATACAACTTTGCGGCCGCGTTTGCCGTGGCTTCGCTGCTGACATTGCTGGCGCTTGTAACGCTGGCACTGAAGACGCTGGTCGAATGGCGCAGCCGCCGCGAGCTGGCCGATGCAGATGCCGGCGTGGGTGAAGGCCCGGGCGCACGCGTTGCACCGTCCTCATCGATTTCGAATTCGCACGTCTCCGTGCAATCTCCGCTGGAGGTGAACGCAGCATGAGCATCCAGGTTCAACACATCACCAAGCGCTTCGGCAATTTTGTTGCCCTCAACGATGTCTCGCTCGATTTCAAGCAGGGCGAACTGACCGCGCTGCTGGGCCCCTCGGGCTGCGGCAAGACCACGCTGCTGCGCATCATCGCGGGGCTGGAGCATGCGGATTCGGGCAGCATCCATCTGAATGGTGAAGACGCATCGGACCAGCATGTGCGCGAGCGCCAGGTGGGCTTCGTGTTTCAGCACTACGCGCTGTTCAAGCACATGACGGTGTTCGAAAACGTGGCGTTCGGCTTGCGCGTGAAACCGCGTGCGCAGCGGCCAAGCGAAGCACAGATCCGCGCGAAGGTGAAAGAGCTGCTGGAGCTTGTGCAGCTTGACTGGCTGGCTGATCGCTACCCGCCGCAACTGTCGGGCGGACAACGCCAGCGCATTGCCCTGGCGCGCGCGTTGGCGGTGGAGCCGCGCGTATTGCTGCTCGACGAGCCGTTCGGCGCGCTCGATGCCAAGGTGCGCAAGGAGCTGCGCCGCTGGCTGCGCCGCCTGCACGACGATCTGCACGTCACCAGCTTGTTCGTCACGCACGATCAGGAAGAAGCGCTGGAAGTGGCCGACAACGTGGTGCTGATGAACCGCGGCGAGGTAGAGCAGGTCGGCAGCCCCGATGCGGTCTACAACACGCCGGCCACGCCGTTCGTCTACGGGTTCCTCGGCAACGTCAATCTCTTCCATGGTCGCCTGGAAGAAGGCGAGGGCGGAAGCGTGCTGCACGTGGGTGATTCGGCCATTGCCGTGCCGTCGGGTGGTGTCGATTCTTCGCGTGCCGATCAGGCGGTGGCCTTCGTGCGCCCGCATGAAATCGATCTGGAGCGCTACGCGCCGGGTGCCGAGGGCATTCCCGTCATGCTGCGCCGCGCGCTCACGCTTGGCGCCATTGCCCAGCTTGAGCTGGAACGCGAAGACACCGACGACATCATCGAAGTCTCCCTGCCCATCGAACGCTTCCGGGCCGAGGGCTTCCGTGAAGGCGAAACACTGGTGGTGCGCCCGCGCGCCATTCGCGTGTTCGCGCAAGGTGCACGGCCGGCCGCCGCGCAGCCGACCGCATAACGCGCCGCTCCGACGACAACCAATACGAGAGGACACGAGCCATGAACTTCCAGCAACTGCGTTCCATCCGCGAGGCGGTGCGCCGCCAGTTCAACCTGACCGAAGTTGCCAACGCGCTGTACACATCGCAGCCCGGCGTGTCGCGGCAGATCCGCGAGCTGGAGGATGAGCTGGGCGTGGAGATTTTCGAGCGCTACGGCAAGCGGCTGACGGGCCTGACCGAGCCGGGCCGCGAGATCGTGCGCATTGTCGAACGCCTGCTGCTCGAAGCCGAAAACCTGCGCCAAGCCGGCGAGGAATTCTCCGGCCGACAATCCGGCCGCCTTACCGTGGCGACCACGCATACGCAGGCCCGCTATGCACTGCCGAAGGTGGTGCAGTCGTTCCGCAAGGAGTATCCGCACGTTACGCTGGCGCTGCAGGAGGCATCGCCCTCGCACATCGTCGAACTGCTGCTGACGGGGCAAGCCGATATCGGCATCGCTACCGAGGCGGTGGCCAACGAGCCGGGCCTGACGTCATTCGAGGCGTACCGCTGGCGTCACGTGCTGGTGGTCAGCCCCGACCATCCGCTGACGAAGAACCCGCTCCCTACGCTCGAAGACGTGGCGCAATACCCTCTCATCACTTACGACGCGGGTTTTACGGGCCGCCGCAACATCGACGCTGCATTTGCCGGCGCCGGACTGCACCCCGAGATTGTGCTGACCGCCATGGACGCGGACGTGATCAAAACCTATGTGGCGCTGGACGTGGGCGTGGGCATCATCGCCTCGATGGCCTACGACGGACGCAAGGATGACAACCTCGTCTGCATTGGCGCAGATCACCTGTTCGAGCCGAATACCACGCGCGTGGCGGTGCGCCGTGGCGCGTATCTGCGTGGCTATGCGCATGACTTCATCGGGATGTTTGCGCCGCACCTCTCCCGTGACACGGTGGCGGAGGCGGTGGCTTCCACGGTGTTGTCGCAGTCCGCACGGGAGGCGCTGGCGGCTTAACGGTTGCGTGGGCGGCGCCGGTGGCGCGCCGTTCATCCGCTCAATGCCGCCATTCGTCGCATGCCTGTGGCGCCCGCCCGGGCGCCATTCCTATACTGCGGACATCCTCGGCACCACGCCGGCCCACCCGCGCTGATGCGGGAAACCCCACGCTTCAACGCCGGAGAACCGTCCGGTAAGATCGCCCGCATGTTCGCCAATGTGTCCTTCCCTTCGCTTGCCGATTGCGTTCACCTTGCCCGGCGCTGGGTGATCCGCTACGCCGTCATCATCGTCATCAATACGCTGATCGCGGCCGTGCTTGCGTTCGGCATCCGGCCAGAAGAGACCTTCTGGAAAGACTTCGTTTTCAGCCAGGCGATCGGGCTGTCGATGTTCTCGCTGATCGGCATACCGCGCCATGTGCTCTGGGGCGACGGCCCGCCCAACAAGAAGGTGTTTCCGTGGATCATCGTGGGCGCGGTGCTGATCGGCGTGCCCCTGGGGCAGTGGATTGCGCGGACGATCCTGTGCCTGCACAACCCGAACCCGGAACCCTGGCGCGCCGACAGCCTGCGCATGAGTTTCATCATCGCCATGCTGGCTGCGCTTGGCGCAACGTATTACTACTGGTCGCGCGGCAAGCTGGCCGCATTGCAGCGCCAGGCTGCGCTCGATGCGCTGGAGCGGGAAGAAGCCGAAAAGCAGATCGTGCGCGCGCAACTGATGGCGCTGCAGGCGCAGATCGAGCCGCACTTCCTGTTCAACTCGCTCGCCCACGTGGATGTGCTGATCGCACGGGACCCGGCCGCCGCGCGGCGTTTGCTGCAGCATTTGATCGGTTTTCTGCGCAGCTCGCTCTCGCACGCACGCGCCGAGCAGTGCACGCTGGCGCAAGAGTTTGCGCTGCTGCGCGCGTATCTCGACATCCAGGCGTTGCGCTTTGGCAGTCGCCTGCGTTTCTCCTTGGCGCTGGACGATGCCATCGCCAACATCGTCATCCCGCCGATGCTGATTCAGCCGCTGGTGGAAAACGCCGTGGTGCACGGCATCGAGCCGGCGCGCGAGGGCGGGGAGATCGCCCTGTCTGCTCGCCTGGCTGCCGGCAGCGAGGGCGAGCGGCTCGTGCTGGAAGTGCGCGACACGGGTGTCGGTTTCGGCAACGACGGCGCCACGGGCTCCGGGCTGGGGCTCACGCACGTGCGTGAACGCTTGTCGCGTCTGTTTGATGGCGACGCACGCCTGACGATTACGGAGACCGTGCCGCACGGCGTGACGATCATCGTCGAATTGCCGCTGGCGCACGAAGCGACGCCTGCACCGTCTCAAGCCGACGCGCCGGAATGGCGCTGCCGCTTTTCTCGCTCAACCTCCCGCTCAACCGCCAACGCCACCGGCGCGCTCTCATCGCGCGCATCCGTCGGAACCTGATCGATGCCTGCTTCCCCACGCGTGCTCATTGCCGACGACGAACCGGCACTGGCTGAAAACCTCGTCGCCGAACTGGCGGCGCTATGGCCCGAGGCCGCGTTGCTGCCGGCCGTGCACGACGGCCAATCCGTGCTCGACGTGATTGACGATGCGGCTGACGGGCAGGACCCCGATGTGGTCTTTCTCGATATCCGCATGCCGGGTTTGTCGGGCATTGATGTGGCGCGCGAGCTATCGCAGCGGGAAGTTCGTCCGCTGGTGGCGTTCGTTACCGCATATGACCAGTTCGCGCTCGACGCCTTCGAGCAAGCCGCGGTCGACTATGTGCTCAAGCCCGTGCAGACCGAGCGCTTGGCCGAGACCGTCAAGCGGCTGAAGGACCGCCTCGGCACGCGCCTGAGCGCCAACGCCAACGCGCCTGCCGTGACCGATCCCGCGCAGACGCTGGCGGAACTTGTCGAGCGCCTTGCCGGCCTGCAGGGCGCCGCGCAAACGCGAGCCACGCCGCAGGGCGGCTATCTGCGCTTCATCAAGGCGCTGGTCGGGCAGGAAGTGCGCTTCATCCCCGTGGATGACGTGATCTATCTGGAAGCGACCGACAAATACGTCAACGTGGTGGCAGGCAGCGGCGAATCGCTCATTCGCACCAGCCTGCGTGACCTCCTGACCCAGCTCGACCCGGAGCACTTCTGGCAGGTGCACCGCGGTACGGTGGTCAACGTGGCGCATGTATCGAGCGCCGTGCATCTGTCGCTGGGCCGCCTGGGGCTGAAGATACGCGGGCGCACCGAGACGCTGCCGGTTGCGCGGCAATACGCGCATTTGTTCCGGCAGATGTAGCCGCCGCAGCGGCGTGTTCCGCTATGATCCCTTGTGTCGTCAACGGATCGAGAGCGAGACTACCCGCCATGGAGACACCAGTCGCACGCCACGCCAGCAACGTTGCCGAGCCACGCCACGGCGGCCAGATTCTTGTTGATGCACTGCTGGCCCATGGCGTCGACATGGCCTTTGGCGTGCCCGGCGAGAGCTATCTCTCGGTGCTCGAAGGCTTCTACCAGCGCCGCGACCGCGCGCGCTTCATCGTTTGCCGGCAAGAGGGCGGCGCCGCCAACATGGCGGATGCCTACGGCAAGCTCACTGGGCGGCCTGGCATCGTCTTCTGCACACGCGGGCCGGGCGCCACCAACGCCAGCCTTGGCGTACACACCGCGTTTCAGGACTCCACGCCGCTGATCCTGTTCATCGGGCAGGTCGGCCGTGACTTCGCCGACCGCGAAGCGTTTCAGGAAATCGACTACCGCCGCATGTTCGGCCAGATGGCCAAGTGGGTCGCGCAGATCGATAGCGTCGAGCGCATCCCCGAATACATCGCACGCGCGTTCCAGACCGCCACCGCAGGCCGCCCCGGCCCGGTGGTGCTGGCGCTGCCGGAAGACATGCTGACCGAGGTTGCCGCCGTGGCCGATGTGCCGCCCGAGGTGGCAACGAAAGCGCGCGCGATGGCGTGGCCCAGCCCGCACGACCTGGCCCGCCTGAAGACGCTGTTGCAGAACGCCGAGCGCCCGATGCTGCTGCTGGGCGGTTCCGGCTGGACGCCGCAAGCCGCCGCCCGCATGCAGGCCTTTGCCGAGCGGTGGAATCTGCCCGCAGGCTGCGTGTTCCGCCGGCAAGACCTGTTCGACAACCGCCACCCGAATTACGCCGGCGATGTCGGCATCGCCATCAACCCGAAGCTTGCCGCGCGCGTCAAAGATGCCGACTTGGTGCTCGCCATCGGCACACGGCTGGGCGAGATGACGACCTCGGGCTACACGCTCTTCGATGTGCCCCGCCCAAAGCAGACGCTCGTCCACGTGCATGCCGGAGCGGAAGAGTTGGGACGCGTCTACCAGGCGGATCTGATGATTCACGCGTCGATGCCCGCGATTGCCGAAGCGCTGGATGGTGTAACGCCCGACTCGCCCGACACCCCGCCGCGTTGGTCTGCCTGGACAGAAGCGGCCAACGCCGATTACCTCGCCAACATCGTGCCGCCGCCGTTTGGAGGCAAGGGCATCGACATGGCCCGCGCGATGCGATGGCTGCGCGAGCGTCTGCCGCAAAACAGCATCCTGACCAACGGCGCGGGCAACTACGCCACGTGGCTGCATCGGTTCTATCAATACGGCGCGCTGGCGGCAGGCTCGCGCACGCAATTGGCGCCGACCAGCGGGGCGATGGGCTATGGCGCGCCCGCCGCGGTGGCGGCCAAAATCGTCTGCCCCGACACGCCCGTCATCTGCATGGCTGGCGACGGTTGCTTCCTGATGAACGGCCAGGAACTGGCCACCGCCATGCAGTACAACGCGCCGGTCATCTTTATCGTGGTCAACAACGGCATGTACGGCACCATCCGCATGCACCAGGAACGCGAGTACCCCGAGCACGTGAGCGGCACGGAGCTGCGCAACCCCGACTTCGCCGCATTGGCCAGAGCCTACGGCGCCGAAGGGCACACGGTGCGCTCGCTCGAAGGCTTCCAGTCGGCTGTGGAGTCGGCGCTTGTTGCAAGCGTTGCCTCCGTCATCGAGGTGCAGACCGATCCGAACATCATCAGCCCACGCGCGACGATCGATTCGTTGCGTGCACAGTCGCGCAGTTGAATCCGCTTTCGCTTTTCGTTTTTTGTTTTTGCCAACGCCAAACCATCCATTGCCATGACGATGATTCCCGTGACTGATTTGTGCGACATGCACGAAGACAAGCTGGTGTACGGCAGCCTGCGTGTGCTCACGCCGGTATTTCGCAGCTTTGGCAAGCGCGCTGCGTTTGCCGGCCCGGCTTCCACGCTCAAGGTCTTTGAAGACAACGGCCTGGTACGCGCCGCGCTGGAAGAGCAGGGTGCAGGCCGCGTGCTGGTGATCGACGGCGGCGGCTCGCTGCGCTGCGCGCTGGTGGGCGGCAACCTAGGCAAGTTGGCGGAAGAGAACGGTTGGGAAGGGATTTTGCTCAACGGCTGCGTGCGGGATACACGCGAGCTGGCCGAATGCAACGTCGGCATCCACGCATTGGCGGTGCATCCGCGCAAGAGCATCAAGAAGAACGCCGGGCAGCGCGAAGTGGGTGTGCAGATGCCGGGTGCTTACATCCAGTCCGGCGAATGGATCTATGCCGATGAAGACGGTGTGCTGGTTTCGCTGGACATGCTCGAATGACCCGCGCCAATGCCATCCATGTGTTCGTCTACGGCACGCTGCGCGCCGGTGAGGCGAATGATTTGCGGGTTGCCGCAGCCAAACGCGGCATTCCCGAACCGGAGTTGCTCGGTACCGCCACGTTGCACGGTCGCCTGTACGACTTTGGTGCGTACCCCGGCCTCGTGCTGGACCCGACCGGCACCGCCGTGCGTGGCGATGTGTACCAAATCGACGCGGCGCTTGTTCCCGTGCTGGACGAGATCGAAGAGGTCTACCCCGGCGGCGATGCGCTGTTCCTGCGCGAGAGCCACGCCGTCATGCTGGGCAGCGAACCGGTCGACTGCATTGTCTATCCGGTCAGCCCGCAGCACATTGCCGGGCGGCCCGTCATCACAGGTGGAGATTGGGTGGCGCATCGCTTGTCTCGAGGCTGATTCCGATTTGGAGGGGGAGGGGCGCACGATATAATTCGCGCGCTGTTCTCTGAACAGCCGGGTGTAGCAGCCCGCCACAAGCTTTTTTCCCACGGCCCGGACGGCCGCCTCAGCGCGGCATTTTTTCGTCTGGAGCCTGCGCACGCCTATTGTTTTTATGGCGGGCCGGGTAGGGAGACCGCAAGGTCTGCCGGCCCCGTGGGAGTCGGTCTGCTACCCCTACTGTCGGGCCCGCCACCCCTCGCGTAGCAGCGAATTGGTTGGGCCTCCTTTTGATCCCACGGAGGCTCCATGTTGATGGTCTCAAGCGGGCATCGCCCCGCGTCTTACCCTTCGCCACCGCCCTGCATCTCCTGGCATCCGTCTTATGGAGGTGCACGTTGAGCGCGCTACGCCACTACCAATCGGGCGCACTCGCAGCCAAGGACTTTCTCTGTCGTACGCACATCGACGCACGTGCCGGCCGGCCGTTTGTCGCCATGCGGCTGCGCTCGAAGATCGACGGCATCACGCACGCGCTGCCGCGCGAGTTTCGAGCCGGTTTCATCGATGCGATCTATCTGTTCATAGCCGCAGCCCTCCAGGGCAAGGCCCCGGATCTCCTGCAGTGGGATGTCTTGGCGGAAGTAGAACGCACGTCTTGAGTTTCCACCCCATCACCATCCTGAACGCCGCATTTGCGGCGTTTTTTGTGGCCCTGCGATGTGACGACAGATATCCACGATTTTTCACAATGCGGAAAGGGGTTTTGGTCCGCAAAAATTCTGCATCGCACAGCACCATCACCTTCTTTCATGATAGAAAAAATCTTTCCGCATCATGAAACGGAGGCGCTAAGTATTTGAAAAATATGATGTAAAAACTTCAATTCCTGCGCATGTTCTCCTTGTTGCGCTGCACCGGCCATTTCTACACTCTTATATAAGACATATGACATGAGCCACCCAGCAGCGCCCCAAGAAGGCGCCAGCGGCTCAAGGTGCAGAGTGAGTTACCCGGTTTTTATTTGATGGATGCGATCAAACAGGAGAGTGCGATGTCACGCGAACTCGAAGTGCAAAAGCTGCAGAAGGAATGGGATACCAACCCGCGTTGGAAGGGCATCAAGCGTGGTTACACCGCTGAAGATGTCGTGCGCCTGCGCGGTTCGCTGCAGATCGAACACACGCTGGCCAAGCGTGGTGCCGAAAAGCTGTGGGACTTGATCAATAACGAGCCCTTCGTCAACGCGCTCGGCGCACTGACGGGCAACCAGGCCATGCAACAGGTCAAGGCCGGCCTGAAGGCGATCTATCTGTCGGGCTGGCAGGTCGCGGGCGATGCCAACAGCAACGGCGAGATGTATCCGGACCAATCGCTGTACTCGGTGGATTCGGTGCCCAAGGTGGTGAAGAAGATCAACAACACGTTCCAGCGCGCTGACCAGATTCAATGGTCCGAAGGCAAGGACGACATCGACTTCTTCGCCCCCATCGTGGCAGATGCTGAAGCCGGTTTTGGCGGCGTGCTGAACGCATTCGAACTGATGAAGGCCATGATCGAGGCCGGTGCCGCAGGCGTGCACTTTGAAGACCAGCTGGCCGCCGTGAAGAAGTGCGGCCACATGGGCGGCAAGGTTCTGGTGCCGACCCGTGAAGCCGTGAGCAAGCTCGTGGCCGCGCGTCTGGCTGCCGACGTGATGGGCGTGCCAACCGTGCTGATCGCCCGCACCGACGCAGAAGCCGCCGACCTGCTGACCACCGATGTGGACGAGAACGACAAGCCCTTCTGCACCGGCGAGCGCACCGTCGAAGGCTTCTACCGCACCAAGCCGGGTCTGCAGCAGGCCATCTCGCGCGGCCTGGCCTACGCAGAGGTGGCCGACCTCGTGTGGTGCGAAACCGGCAAGCCGGATCTGGAATACGCCAAGAAGTTTGCCGAAGCCATCCACGCCAAGTTCCCGGGCAAGATGCTGGCCTACAACTGCTCGCCGTCGTTCAACTGGAAGAAGAACCTGGACGACGTCACCATCGCCCGATTCCAGAAGGAACTTGGCGCAATGGGCTACAAGTTCCAGTTCATCACGCTGGCCGGCTTCCATGCCCTGAACTACTCGATGTTCAACCTGGCCTACGGCTATGCCCGCAACCAGATGAGCGCATTCGTCGAGCTGCAGGAAGCCGAATTCAAGGCAGCGGAAAAGGGGTTCACCGCTGTGAAGCACCAGCGCGAAGTCGGCACGGGCTACTTCGATGCCGTGACGCAGACCATCGAACGCGAGGCGTCGACCACGGCGCTGAAGGGCTCGACGGAAGACGAACAATTCTTCGAAGAAACGGCGCAAGCCAAGAAGGTTGCCTGAGGTTGCCGACGCATCCGGCATCCAGGTACCTGCGCCGGCCGTGCTGACCACACGCCGGCCTCTCGAACCGCGCCTCTGCAACGGCGCGGTTTTTTTTTCGTCTGGGCGATTGCGGCTTGGCGCGGCGTGTTGCGGGGTGGCTGATCAGGCGCGCTTGAAGATCGATTCGAGATCCAGCGCCGATGTGGGCGTCGCGTGCAGGTCGAGCGAGTGCTCGATGTGCTCCAGATGCTCGCGCATCAGGTCGTGCGCACGCGCGGCATCGCCAGTGGCAATCGCTTCGGTCAGGGTGTCGTGCTCGTGCTCGGGGCAGGCGGGCAGGCCCGGGCGGTCATAGAGCGTGATGATCAGGCACGTGCGCGAGACGGCTTCGCGCGTGAGCCGTTCCAGCACGTGGTTGCCGGCCATCTCGGCAATCAGGACGTGATATTCGCCCGACAGACGGATGGTGGCCGCTCGGTCGCCGCGTTCGCGTGCCGCGTGTTCTGCTGCGATGTGTTCGCGCAGGCGTTTGGCCTTGGCGGGCGTGCATGCGCTTGCCAGCATGCCGGCCAGTTCGGGTTCGATGATGCGGCGGGTCTGGAAAACGTCGCGTGCCTCTTTCACGGAAGGCTGCGCGACGAAAGCGCCCTTGTTGGGCACGAGGGTCACCAGATGTTCATGCGCCAACCGAGCCAGCACCTGGCGGATGCGCGGCCGGCCCGCGCCGGTGGCTTCACACAGCCGCTCTTCGACCAGCTTGGTGCCGGCCGGCAGTCGGTGCTCCATGATGGCCGTCAGCAGGCCCTGGTAGATCGGTTCGGCAGCCGGTTGGCCGTCGGCAGGTTCCCGTGCGGGTGCGGGCATGGCAGGTGGCAGTGCAGAAGAAGAAGCGGAGTGGTGCATGGTAGCAAATGCGCCACTCCGCTTTGCACTACGCCAGTGCAAACGGAGCAAGCATTCCGGTATAGGGCTTCGGAAGCGGCCGGGCCCAATCGCCGCGCTTGCTGGTGGAAAGCCGCATGCCGACCAGCGCCTCGACCAGTTTCACCGCCGCAACCACGCCGTCGATGACAGGCACGCGCAGCTCGGTGCTCAGGTCTTCGCACAGGTCTGCCATACCGGCACACCCGAGCACGATGCAGTCGCTGCGGTCTTGTGCGAGCGCGCTGCGGCACGCTTCCAGGATGATTTGGCGGGCGTTGGAGCCGGGTTTCTCTAGGTCAAGCACGGGCAGGTCGCTTGCGTGGACGTTGCGGCACGCATGCCGCATGCCGTAGCGCTCGGCCAGGTGCCAAGCCATGCCGACGGTGCGTTCCAGCGTCGTCACCACGCTGAAGCTGTTGCCGATCAGGCTCGCCATGTGCATGGCGGCTTCAGCGATGCCGATCACGGGGCCGTGCGCCAGCTCGCGTGCAGCGTAGAGCCCCGGGTCGCCAAAGCAGGCGATGACGTAAGCGTCGGCGCCATCGCATTCGCCGTGGCGGATTTCCTCCAGGATGCCGGGCACCGAGAGGGCCTCGTCGTAGTGGCTCTCGATGGAAGCCGGGCCCATCTTCGGGCTCACTGCCGTGATGCGCGTGCCCGACGCGGCCGCCGCTTGTGCGCAGCGGCCGATGAGCGCGGTCATGCTCGCCGTGGTGTTGGGATTGATGATGCGGATGTCCATGTTCTTGATGCGTCGATGACTCGGATTAGCGGGTGAGGGTGCCTTGCTTGCGGCTGAGCGCGGTGTAGAGCGCCAGCGCGATGCCCACGCCGATGAACCAGCTGTAGTTGGCCAGCGCGTGCAGCCGTTCGAAGACCACGCATGCCATCGGGATCAGCGCGGAGGGGATCAGCGTCCAGACCGCAGCCGGGTTGTAGCCGTTGCGGTACCAGTAGCGGCCGGTGGGGCGCAGCGTGTAGAGATCGTCCACATGCACCTGCTGGCGGTGCACGAAGTAGTAATCGGCGATCAGGATGCCGAACAGCGGACCGATGAAAGCGCCCAGCACGTCGATCGTGTAGTGAATCACCTCGGGGTTGTTGTAGAGGTTCCAGGGTGTGATGAAGATCGACGCCACCGCCGCAATCATGCCGCCCGTGCGCCAGCTGATGTGCTGCGGCGCCACGTTGGAAAAGTCGAATGCCGGCGACACGAAGTTGGCCACGATGTTGATGCCAATGGTCGCGATCATGAACGTGAGCGCGCCCAGCACGACGGCTGTGATGTTGTCGATGCGCGCAACGACGGCGACCGGGTCGGAAATCATCTCGCCAAACACCGGCAGCGTGGCCGACGTGGTGATGACAGTCAGCAGCGCGAAGCCGAGGAAGTTGACCGGCAGCCCCCAGAAGTTGCCACGTTTGACCGAGGTGAAATCCTTGCCGTAGCGGGAGAAGTCACCGAAGTTCAGCATCGGGCCCGAGAAGTACGAGACCACCAGCGCGATCCCGCCCAGCACCACCGGCACGGCATCCCAGCCTTCGTACTTGAGGAAGGAAAGCGTCAGGTTGATGTTGTTCCAGCCCGCCTTGTGCACGAGCCATGCGGCCAGCGCAATCATCACCACGTACACCGCCGGGCCCGCCCAGTCGATGAACTTGCGGATCGATTCCATGCCGTGCCAGAACACGAACGCTTGCAGCACCCACAGCAGCATGAAGGCCGACCAACCGAGCGTCGACAGGCCGACAAAGCCGTGCTGCGTGGCGTCTGCATACGGCGCGAGTTGCGGCATGAACTTCAATGCCAGCACGAGGAACGCGCTGGATGCCAGATAGGTCTGGATGCCGTACCACGCCACCGCAATCAATCCGCGGATGATGGCTGGAATATTCGCGCCCAGCACCCCGAACGACGCGCGGCAGATCACCGGATACGGCGTGCCGGTCGCCTGGCTGGGTTTGGCGACGAGGTTGCAGAACACCTGCACGATCACGATGCCCACCAGCAGCGCAAACAGCACCTGCAGGCTCGACAGGCCCAGCGAGAACAGGCTCGCTGCCGTCAGGTATCCGCCCACGCTATGCACGTCGGACATCCAGAACGCGAAGATGTTGTACGTTCCCCAGGTCTGCTTGCGCAACGGGGCGAGATCTTCGTTGGTAAGCCGCGGGTCGTAGTGCGGCTTGAGGACGACGTTGGGATGCGCGTGTGGCGAATCAACCGCCTGCGCCGCCGAAGCGGTAGTGCTGGTCATGCTGTCTCCTTTGATTTTTTGCCGGTTTCAAGACCGTGCAGTCTTTGTGCGCAAAAATGTACACAAGATGTTTTTGTTTTGTGTACAAAGTTGTATGCGCCAGCAAGACAAGAGTCAAGGAGAAAAAAAGCCGCCTGAAAAGGCGGCTGGATATCGTGCGGGCAGAAGGGGATTTCAGCGATAGACGATCACCGGAATCTCCGTATGCGTGAGCACCTTCTGCGTTTCGCTGCCGAGTAGCAGCCCGGCCAACCCGCGCCGGCCGTGGGATGCCATGAAGATGACGTCGCAGCCATGGCGCTCGGCCGCGTCGATGATGCCCATGTAGGGCACGGCAAAGCAGCTCATGTCGGTGTCACAGCTGATGCCGGCGCTGACGGCGGCGTCTTCCACGTCCTTGAGCACCACGCGGGCCTGCGCTTCGACGCGCTCCTTGAACGCCTGCGGGGTCTCGACGACGATCTCGGAGAACGGCGTGTAGGGGTATTCCTCAAGGCAGGTGTAGGCCGTCAAGCGCGCGCCCAGCGTCTTGGCAAAGTCGAGCGCCCCTGCCACCGCCTTGCGCGACAGCTCGGAACCATCGGTCGGGATGAGGATGTGCTTGAACATGCGGCCTCCTGAGGCGGGATGCGGAAGACGTTCTTGTTTTGATTGTAGGCCGCGCGCGGTGTTTCACCCACCCGGGGTGATTGCTAATCGATCCCGATAACGGCGTCCGCCCGGCGCCAGTAGGCCGGGTTGCCATACGTGTTCTTGAGGAAATCGATAAACAGACGCACCCGCAGCGGCAGGTGCTTGCGCTGCGGAAACACCGCGTGGATGCCGATCGGTGGTGCTTCGAAGGCATCGAGCACTGTCACCAGCTTGCCCGTGGCAATGTCATGTCCGACCTCCCACCACGAGCGCCACGCCAAGCCATAGCCTTGCAAGCACCACTCGCGCAGCACGGCGCCATCCGTGCATTCCATCGTGCCGGACACCTTCACGGTGACGGCCTTGCCGCCTTGCTGGAAGACCCAGCCGCGCTGCACGTTGGCGCTGGCGCCGAAGGCCAGGCAGTTGTGCGTCGAAAGCTGCTCCACCTGGGTTGGAACGCCCCGGCGCTCCAGGTACGAGGGCGCAGCCACCACCACGCGGCGGTTTTCCCACAGGCGGATCGACACGAGGCTCGAATCGGGCAGGTCGCCCAGGCGGATCGCGCAATCGAAGCCTTCGTTGACGAGGTCGACAACCCGGTCGCCCAGGTCCAGCGTCATCGAGACATCCGGGTGGGCCTCGATAAAGTCCGGCACCATCGGCGCGACGTGGCGGCGGCCAAAACCGGCGGGGGCGGTCACGCGCAGGTGCCCGCTGGCCTTCACGCCACCGGCCGAAACGCTGGCCTCTGCGTTGTGCAGGTCATTGAGAACGCGCTGGCAATCCTCCAGGAACGCCGAACCCTCGAACGTGAGGGTGATGCGCCGCGTGGTGCGCACCAGGAGCTTGACGCCCAGGCGTTCTTCCAGCGCGTCGATGCGGCGCCCGATGATGGCAGGCGCCACGCCCTCAGCGGCGGCGGCGGAGGATAGGCTGCCGCGTGTTGCGACGGCGACAAAGGTTTCGAGCTGCTTGAAATGATCCATGCCTGATATATACCGTGGCAACCGGGGTCTGCGGGATTGTGACGAATATAAAGGTTATCACTCGTCATTCCATCAGTAAAAGTCAAAGATCAAGTGACCATTGCCGTCTTTGTGCGGTGCGTCAGCTTTTCTACAATGGCCCTCGTTGCGAAGGTCGGCAAGGCGTTCTGCGTAATGGAACGCGCAAGTGCGAGACCTTCGGGTCCGTGGAGCTTCTGATGAGTTCGATTCGCGCGGTGGTTTTCGATGCCTATGGCACGTTGTTCGACGTGTATTCCGTGGCCGCGCGCGCCGAGCAACTGTTTGCCGGCAAGGGCGAAGCGCTCTCGGTGCTCTGGCGCGACAAGCAGATCGATTACACGCGCATCCGCTCGCTGGCCGGCCCCTCGGGCGAGCACTACAAGCCGTTCTGGGATATCACCGTCGATGCGCTGCGCTATGCGGCGGCGCGCCTGGGCGTAGAGCTTTCCGCCCACGACGAAGCCACGCTGATGCGCGAATATGCGTGCCTGTCGGCGTTTCCGGAGAACGTGCCCGCGCTGCGCCGCCTGCGCGAGATGGGGCTCCCGCTCGGCATCCTCTCCAACGGCAACCCGCAGATGCTCGACATTGCCGTGAAGAGTGCCGGGATGTCCGGGCTGTTCGATCACGTGCTGTCGGTCGATGCGGTCAAGCTCTACAAGACCGCACCCCAAGCCTATGCGCTGGCACCACAAGCGTTTGGTGTGCCTGCGGAACAGATTCTGTTTGTGTCGTCCAATGGCTGGGATGCCTGCGGCGCGACCTGGTACGGCTTCACAACGTTCTGGATCAACCGCCTGGGGCATCCGCCCGAGGCACTCGACGTGGCGCCCACCGCGGCCGGCCACGACATGCGCGATCTGCTGCAGTTCGTGCAGGCAACACAAGCGACATAAGGCATTGCATTCAATCGGCCCAGCCATAGGGCCAAAGTCAGACCAAAACGCGTTCAACCCTCACATCAATTCTCTGGAGAACACCATGGCGCTCACGCTGCCCCAAGGCATGGAGATCAAGGCTGAGATTCTGCCGGCCTACGAAGACATTCTGACCCCCGAAGCACTGGCGCTGGTTGCCAAGCTGCACCGTGCCTTCCAGCCGCGTCGCAAAGAGCTGCTGGCGGCCCGTGTCGAGCGCGCCAAGCGCCTTGACGCTGGCGAGCGCCCGGATTTCCTGGCTGAAACGAAGGCCGTGCGTGAAGGCGACTGGAAGGTTGCTCCGATTCCGCCGGCACTGCATTGCCGCCGTGTGGAAATCACCGGCCCGGTCGATGCCAAGATGGTCATCAACGCGTTCAACTCGGGCGCGGACAGCTATATGACCGATTTCGAAGATTCGAACTCGCCGAGCTGGCACAACCAGATCCAGGGTCAGGTCAACCTGAAGGCCGCCATCCGCCGCACGCTCACGCTGGAGCAGAACGGCAAAACCTACAAGCTCAACGACAAGATCGCCACGCTGCAAGTGCGCCCGCGCGGCTGGCACCTGGACGAGAAGCACGTGCTGATCGACGGTGAACGCGTTTCCGGCGGCATCTTCGACTTTGCGCTATTCCTGTTCCATAACGCCAAGGAGCAAATCGCTCGTGGCGCCGGCCCGTTCTTCTACCTGCCGAAGATGGAAAGCCACCTGGAAGCGCGCCTGTGGAACGACATCTTCGTGATGGCGCAGAACGAGATCGGCCTGCCGCAAGGCACGATCAAGGCCACCGTGCTGATCGAAACCATCCTCGCCGCGTTCGAGATGGAAGAAATCCTGTACGAACTGCGTGAGCACAGCGCAGGCCTGAACGCCGGCCGCTGGGACTACATCTTCTCGTGCATCAAGAAGTTCAAGGTCGACAAGAACTTCTGCCTGGCTGACCGCGCCAAGGTGACGATGACCTCGCCGTTCATGCGCGCCTACGCGCTGCTGCTGCTCAAGACCTGCCACAAGCGTGGTGCGCCCGCCATCGGCGGCATGAGCGCGCTCATCCCGATCAAGAACGATCCGGAGAAGAACGCCATCGCCATGGCTGGCATCATCGGCGACAAGAAGCGCGACGCGACCGACGGCTACGACGGCGGCTGGGTGGCTCACCCGGGCCTGGTCGAGCCGGCCATGAAGGAATTCGTGGCAGTGCTGGGCGACAAGCTCAACCAGTTCGAGAAGCAACGCCCGGACGTGGAAGTGAAGGCGGCTGACCTGCTGGACTTCCAGCCGGAAACGCCGATCACCGAAGCCGGCCTGCGCATGAACATCAACGTCGGCATCCACTACCTGGGTGCTTGGCTGGCCGGCAACGGTTGCGTGCCGATCCACAACCTGATGGAAGATGCCGCCACGGCCGAGATCTCGCGCTCGCAGGTGTGGCAGTGGATCCGCTCGCCCAAGGGCAAGCTGGAAGACGGCACCAAGGTCACGGCTGAGCTGGTGCGCAAGCTGATCCCGGAGGAATTGGCCAAGGTGAAGGAGACGGGCGCGGTGGGCCACTTTGATCGCGCTGCAGAAATCTTCGAACAGATGTCGACGTCGGAAGACTTTGCGGAATTCCTGACGCTGCCGCTGTACGAAGAAATCTAAAACCTGCCCACGATCCTACTGCGCGCCCCGATCTTGGCCCTGTGATGCTCGCCGTACCCGTGTACGGCTGCGCTTCTCGAGCCAACCTCGGACCGCTCGCTACGGATCGTGAACAGGTTTAAGCGACGCTGAAGGCGCGCAGAGGAAAACGCCGGCTGGGGCAACCCGCCGGCGTTTTTTCATTTGGCGCAAGGCTGGCGAAGCCGCGCGATAATGTCACGAAAACTTGCGGAGGCCGCTTTGCGCTTTGAACACCTGGTGGAAGTCAACGATCCACTGAACCCCCTCATCGACACGCTGACCCTGAACCAGATCTGGCAAGGCCTGGTGCTGCGCGTGCGGGAGCAAACCGAATTTGTCGAAAGCCTGGACGAATGCATCATCACCGCTGAGGGTGACGGCTGGGTCGAGCGCGAACTGGTCTTCGGCAAGGCGCGCATCCAGGATCGCGTGACGCTCGAGCCGCACAAGCGCGTGACCTACACCACCGCAGCCACCGGCGAACACGCCGGCGGGTCGCTGACCATGACGATCGAGAGCAACGAGGTCAACGCCGCGTTCATCCGCTTCGTCTACGACACCACGTTGCCCAACGCCGACGAAACCGGCGACACGCGCTACGCCGAGATCGTCAAATCCGCCTATCGCGAATCCGACATCGACACCGTGCGCCGCATCCGCGAGATCGCTGCCACCGGCCGCCTCGGCTGACGTGTCCCGCCCGGCCGGCGCTGGAGGAGGCGCCGGCCGGGTTGCTTTGCTTGCCTTTGGTCGTCTCACACATCACTACAACGAGACCATGACGACATTCACGCCCACCCTGGAGGCCCTGCGCGCGCGTTACGGCGAGCGCTTCAAGTGGCTTGTGCTGTTCACGCTGATGGTCGGGGCGGTGTCGTCCGTCATCTCTGCCACCATCGTCAACGTGGCGATTCCCGATCTGAGCCGACACTTCGTGCTCGGGCAGGAACGCGCGCAGTGGGTGTCGGCCAGCTTCATGGTGGCGATGACCTTATCGATGCTGCTGACGCCCTGGCTGCTGCTGCGTTTCGGGCTGCGGCGCACGTTCATCGGCGCGTTGCTGCTGCTGGGCGTGGGCGGGCTGGCTGGCGGCCTGTCGCCCAATTACGAAGTGATGATCGCCATGCGGGTCGTGGAGGGCATTGCAGCCGGCATCATGCAGCCGCTGCCCAACATCCTGATCCTGCGCGTGTTTCCCGAACGGGAGCAGGGCAAGGCTTTCGGCCTGTTCGGTTTTGGCGTCGTGCTGGCGCCGGCCGTGGGCCCGAGCGTTGGTGGCTTCCTGGTGGAGCTGTTCGGCTGGCGCTCGATCTTCTTCGTGGTGATGCCGTTCACGCTGATTGGGTGGGCGATGGCGCGGCGCTTCATGGCCGTCAACTCGTCGATGGCGGGCGAGCCCAAACCGCTTGATTGGCGCGGCCTGCTGCTCATCGGCGGCGCGACGGTCACGCTGCTCAACGGGCTGGTCGCGCTGCACAGCGACGCGACGCACGGCATCGTGCTGATGCTCGTATCAGCCGTGTGTGTCGCGGGCTTCGTATTCTGGCAGCAGCGGGTGGAGTCGCCCTTGCTGAACCTGCGCCTCTTCAGCTACCGACAGTTTGCGATGGGGGCGGTGGTGGCCTTCATTTACGGGGCAGGGCTGTACGGTTCGACGTATCTGGTGCCCGTGTATATGCAGGTGGCGCTGGCCTATGCGCCGTCGCGCGCGGGGCTCGTGCTCTTGCCCGCAGGGCTGGTGCTGGCCGTGACGATCATGCTGGCGGGGCGGCTGACCAATCGCATCGAGCCGTTCCGGCTGGTCTCGTTCGGTCTGGCAGCGCTGGCGCTTTCATTCTTCCTGATGGCAACGAACACGCGTGCCACCAGCTACCTGCTGTTGATTGCCATTGCCATCGTCGGGCGGATCGGGCTCGGTTTTGTGCTGCCGTCGCTGAGTCTGGGCGCCATGCGCGGCGTCGATTTCACCTTGATCCCGCAGGGCTCCAGCGCCGTCAATTTCCTGCGTCAACTGGGTGGGGCGATCGGTGTGTCGGCCACAGGCATTTTTCTGCAATGGCGGCTCGCCACACGCGGTATCGAAACCGTGCATGGCGCCGCGGTCGACCCCGAGGCGCGCATCCTGGCCTTCGACGAGACGTTCATCTTTCTCGGCACGCTGTGTGCACTGGCCGTGCTGGCAGCGTGGCGCATGCGCCGCCGAGAGCTGCCGTCCGCCATTCCTGCAGCGCAATAAAAAACCGGGCGCAAGGCCCGGTTCTTCATGTGGCGATTCGACGATCAGGTCGTTGCGCCGCTTTTCAGCTCTTCGACGAGGTCGATGTACTTTTGCTTGGCTTCGTCTTGCGACGTGCCCTTCAGGCCTTCCCACGCTTCAAATTTGTAGCGGCCGACGATGTCGGTAAAGCCAGGCTTGTCGCCATGCGCGTCACCTTCGGCGCCTTGCTTGTACAGCGCGTAGAGGCGCAGCAGCGTCATGTTGGCGGGGCGTTCGGAGAGGCCCTTGACATCGATTTGGGCTTGGTCGAAACGGGCTTGCAGGTCGCTCATGATGATTCCCGGCTGAAAACAATGGTCTGGCGATGATAGCGCCGGGGTTGTATGGCCGGGCCGTTTGAATTCGAGGATGGCTTCGGTTTTCCGGTCGATTTTTAGCGCGTTTTCCCCATGGGCGGCCACGGGTTTGCGCCTTCGGGCACCACACCAGCCGGTACAATGCCGCCATGCCCTGGATTCTTGCTTTCGACACCTCCACCGAGTTCTGCTCCGTCGCCCTTGGTGACGGCACGCGCACGCTGTTCCGTCATGAACACACCGGCCCGCGCTCCAGTAGCCGCGTGCTGCCGGCGGCTTCCGAATTGTTGGCCGAGGCGGGTATCGCCCTGGCCGATTGCGCGGCGATTGCCTTTGGCGCCGGCCCTGGCTCGTTCACAGGACTGCGCACGGCGTGCGGCGTGGCGCAGGGTTTGGCGTTCGGTGCGGACTTGCCCGTCGTGCCAGTCAATTCCCTCGTCGCCTGCGCGGAACAGACGCGCGCAACATTGCCGGCCGGCACAGCCGTGACCATCGCCCTCGATGCGCGCATGGACGAGTGCTACTGGGCCAGCTTCGTGCCCGCTGATGCGGCGCAGGATGCCTCCGGCTGGCACGCGCTTTCCGCTATTCAGGTGAGTGGGCCGCAGAGCGTTGCCGCGCCAACGCAGCCGTACTGGCTGGCGGGCAATGCCGCAGCGGTGTTCGGCGATCAGTTGAGCATTGCGGCAGGTGCCGCTGCTGTGTTGCCGGAAGTCGCGCCGCACGCTCGCGAGATCATCGCCGTGGGTCTGCGCCTCCTGGCTGCCGGCCATACGGTGCGCCCCGAAGACGCGGCGCCGCTCTATGTGCGTGACAAGGTCGCGCTCACCATTGAAGAGCGGCAGGCTGTGCAGAAGGCCAAGGCTGCCGCCGCAGGTGCACAGCCATGAGCCTGATCGAGAACGCGCTGGCCGGCGTCATCGCGCAAGCGCCGTTGCCTGCGGGCTGGCGAGCGGAGCGCATGACCGCCCTCGATCTGGCGGGCGTCGCAGCGATCGAGCAGGCGGCGTTCACGTTTCCCTGGTCCCGCGGTAACTTTGAGGATTCGCTCAAGTCCGGCCACATCGGCATTGTTCTGCGTGACGGCGGCAACGAGGTCGCGGGCTACCTGATCCTCATGCCGGTGGTCGATGAGATGCACCTGCTCAATGTGGCCGTTGCACCGGCGTGGCAGCGGCAAGGGCTGGGCCGTTGGCTGCTGCGCCTGGCCACGGCACTCACGTTGGTGCATGGCTTCGGCAGCCTGCTGCTGGAAGTGCGCCCATCCAATACCGGCGCGATTGCGCTGTATCACCGTGTCGGGTTTGCGGAGATCGGCCGGCGCAAGCGCTATTACCCGGCCGAAAACAACACGCGCGAAGATGCGCTCGTCATGCGCATGGTGTGTGAGGCAAGCGGGGTGGAGGCTGCATGAATCGTCGATCCCGAATGCTGGAAGCGCTGGGCGTTTCGACCGAATGGACATTGCGCGGTGCTGAGCAGGCTGCGTTGGAGGCCGTCGAGGCGGCCGAGGTCGCCGTCAACGAGCCGGTCGCCGTGGAGGTTGAGGCCGCCTCGTTTGTGGCTGCGGAGCCCGCGGCTGCGCGAGTCGAACCACCGGTAATGGAGGCGCCGTCGGACTCGGCCGCCTCGCGCGCCCAGCGCATTGCCGCGTTCGATTGGGCGCAGCTCGAAGCCGCCGTTTCGAACTGCACGTCGTGCAAGCTGTGCGAGCGCCGCACGAACACCGTTTTCGGCGTTGGCGACCGTCAGGCCGAATGGATGCTGATCGGTGAGGCACCGGGCGAGCAGGAAGACAAGCAGGGCGAGCCGTTCGTCGGCCAGGCCGGCAAGCTGCTCGACAGCATGCTGCGATCGATCGGCCTGTCGCGCGAGAAGGGCGTATTCATCGCCAACGTGCTCAAGTGCCGCCCGCCTGGCAATCGCGATCCGGAGCCGGATGAAGCGGCGATGTGCGATCCGTATCTCAAGCGTCAGATTGCCCTGGTCAAGCCGCGCATCATCGTCGTGCTGGGCCGCATTGCCGCACAAAACCTGCTGCAGACACAGACGCCTGTCGGCAAGTTGCGCGGCAAAGTGCATGAAGTGGAAGGCGTACCCGTGGTGGTGACCTATCACCCGGCCTACCTGCTGCGTACGCTGACAGACAAGGCGCGTGCATGGGAAGACCTGTGTCTGGCGCGCAAGATCTACGCGGAGCGCGGCGGCCAGTAAGCCCCGGCCGGCGGGGCGGGCACTGCGTCAGTGGTGCTTGTCTTCGCCGATGAGCGCGGCGGTGTGGAACAGCTTTTCGTTGAGGCGATGCCGGCGCATCACCAGCGCCATCGTCACACAGACGAAGATGCCGAACGACACGATCACCACGCCCACCGAAACGTTCAGCTTGATGAGCAGCGCGTACAGGCACAGCATCAGCAGCACAGACACATTCTCGTTGAAGTTCTGCACCGCAATCGAGTGCCCGGCTGAGAGCAACACGTGCCCGCGATGCTGCAGCAGCGCGTTCATCGGCACCACGAAAAAGCCCGACATGGCGCCCACGAGCATCAGGAACAGGTAGGCGATCATCATGTACAGCGGCAGCTTCATCCCGCCGATGTGGAACGTGATTTCCGGGATCGTGTGCTTGGTGTAGAACGCCATCAGCATGACCACCGCGCCCATTGCCACGCCCACCGGAAGCACGTCGAGCGAGCGGCGCAGCGGGATTTTGACGGCTGCAGCCATGGCGCCGGCAGCCACCCCCACGGCCACGACGGCCTGCAGAATGGCTCCCTGCGAGAGGTTCAGTTCCAGCGATTGCTCAGCCCACTTCAGCACGATGAATTGCAGCGTGGCGCCGGCACCCCAGAACAGTGTCGTCACCGCCAGTGAGATCTGGCCCAGCTTGTCGTGCCACAGAGCGTTGAAGCAGTCGGCAAACTCCGAAATGAGACGTACCGGATTCTTTTCCTGCTGCGGATAGCGCGCGCCGGTATCGGGAATGCGCGTGTTGAACAGCGCCGCGATCAGGTAGATCACCATGATCACCAGCATGGCCGCTTCGGCCGGGGTGTCGATGCGCTCAAGCCCAGGAATGTCGAACGACAGCAGCCATGCCGAGACATGGTTGGAGATCAACGCCCCACCCAGCACGGTGCCCAGGATGATCGAGCCCACGGTCAGGCCTTCGATCCACCCGTTGGCAGCGACGAGTTTTTCAGGGGGAAGGAGTTCGGTAAGGATGCCGTACTTGGCCGGCGAATACGCCGCCGCACCGAAGCCGACCACACCGTAGGCGAGCAACGGGTGCAGGCCGGTAAGCATCACGCCACAACCAATCAGCTTGATGGCATTGGTGATAAGCATCACCTTGCCCTTGGGCCGAGAATCGGCAAACGCGCCCACGAAGGCTGCAAGTAGAACGTAAGAGAGCACGAAGAACAATTTGAGCAGCGGGGTCATCCACTGCGGCGCATGCATCTCTGTCAGAAGGGCGATGGCGGCAATAAGCAGCGCATTGTCGGCGAGCGACGAAAAAAACTGCGCCGCCATGATGGTGTAAAAGCCCTTCTTCATACCTTCGAATTCGTCCCCGTAGACCGCGGTGCCATGTTCGTCTTCACGTCTTGCCGGCAGCGTGCCGGCACTCGGAAGCGCCCCCCCGGAGGTGCCGGCCAGGCGATGCGTCGGCTGACTGCCCGCGCAGCGCACAGGTGCGCGGTGGCGGCCTTGATGCCAGCGCCCGCGCGGGCTCCCCGGATTGTGGTTCCCTTGGGCGAGGCCCGTCCGGTGCTGCAACAGATGCATCGCCGGGCAACCGCGGGAATCTTCACTGACAGGCGTTCGGGCCATGCGTTCCGCCCGCAGCTTGTTTTGGTCTCGCCTGTTTGCATGGCCAAACCGTATGTGACGCCATCGCGCAAAAAGAAGTGGCTGGTGCCCAACTTTCTCCATGCTGGCAGCGCATCACGACGGTTTTCCCATGCCTAAATTGAACGGCTTTATATCATGAAACTTGTGCGCTTCCGGTGACGGCGGCGCACTTTCTTTTTTGGCAGGCTCATGACAGGCGCGAACCAGTTGGCGTCCTGTGGTCAAATAGAACGCTCACCGCGTGAGGCCGGGCGCACGGCCCGCTCACAGCCAATTTGCCTGTTGCATTGCAGCACCGACGCCGCGCCACGAGCGCGCTATCGCATTCACGTTTTTGCAGGTTTGCCGTCATGCCAAGACCCATCCAGGCCGTCATCCACGGCCCAGCACTTGCCAATAATCTCCAGGTTGCCCGCCGCCATGCGCCCAATTCGCGCGTGTGGGCTGTCGTCAAAGCCAATGCATACGGTCACGGCATCGAACGCGTGTATGAAGGCCTGCGCCACACCGATGGTTTCGGTCTGCTCGACCTGGACGAGGCCGTCCGCCTGCGCCAACTCGGCTGGCAGGGGCCGGTTCTCTTGCTCGAAGGTTTTTTCAAGCCGGAAGATCTGGCCGTCGTCGAGCAGTACCGCCTGACCACCACCGTTCACTGCGAAGAGCAACTGCGCATGCTGGAATTGGCGCGCCTGAAAGGCCCCATCAGCGTGCAGCTCAAGATCAATACGGGGATGAGCCGCCTCGGCTTCGCGCCTGCCGCTTACCGCGCCGCATGGGAACGCGCCCGAGCCATTTCGGGCGTCGGCACGATTGTCCACATGACGCATTTTTCCGATGCCGATGGCCCGCGCGGCATTGAGCATCAGCTCACCGCGTTTGAGCACGCCACGCAAGGTTTGCCGGGCGAGGCGTCGCTTTCCAACTCCGCGGCCACGCTGTGGCATCCGAAAGCGCATCGCGACTGGGTGCGCCCGGGCGTGATCATGTACGGCGCGTCGCCGACGGGCGTGGCGGCGGACATTGACGGCACCGGCCTGATGCCAGCCATGTCGCTCAAGAGCGAGCTGATCGCCATTCAGGATTTGCAGCCGGGCGCGACGATTGGTTACGGCTCGCGCTTTACCGTGGAGCACCCAATGCGCATCGGCATCGTCGCGTGCGGTTATGCCGACGGCTACCCGCGCCATGCGCCGGGCTGGGACGGCAACCATACGCCGGTGCTGGTCAATGGTGTGCGCACGCACATCGTGGGCCGCGTGTCGATGGACATGATTACCGTTGACCTGGCCGGCGTGCCCGAGGCGCGTGTCGGCACGTCCGTCACGCTGTGGGGCGAAGGCTTGCCGATCGACGATGTTGCGCAGGCCTCCGGCACGGTCGGTTATGAGCTGATGTGCGCACTGGCGCCGCGTGTGCCGGTATCGGTCGAACCGGTCAGCACGGCAGACGCCAGCGACCTGGGCAAGGCCGCTTGAGCGCGGCATCGTCAATACAAAGATCAAGCGGCGGCCGCCCATGCGCGGTGCCGTAAGCAGGGGGTTGTTTGGCCAAGAGCAAGACGGTCTATACGTGCACCGAGTGCGGGGGCACGGCGCCGAAATGGGCGGGGCAGTGCCCGAATTGCCAGCAGTGGAACACGCTGGTGGAAACAGTTGCGCAGCCGACGTCTGGCGCCGGCGCGCGCTTCCAGTCGCTGGCATCGAGCGCGACGGTGCGCAAGCTGTCGGACATCGACGCGGTGGACGTGCCGCGCTTCTCCAGCGGCATCGACGAATTTGACCGCGTACTGGGCGGTGGCCTGGTCAGCGGCGGTGTGGTGCTGATCGGCGGTGATCCGGGCATCGGCAAATCGACGCTGTTGCTGCAGGCGCTGTCCAACCTCTCGGCCGATCGGCGAGTGCTGTATGTGAGCGGCGAAGAATCCGGATCACAGATCGCGCTGCGCGCGCGCCGCCTGGGCATCGAGAGCCCGAACCTGGCGTTGCTGGCCGAGATCCAGCTTGAGCGCATCCAGGCGACCATCGAGGTGGAAAAGCCCGAGGTGGTCGTCATCGATTCGATTCAGACGCTGTATTCGGAGGCGCTGACTTCGGCGCCGGGCTCGGTGGCCCAGGTGCGCGAATGCGCGGCGCAACTGACGCGCATTGCCAAGCGGCTGGATGTGACGACCATTCTGGTCGGCCATGTGACCAAGGAAGGCGCGCTGGCGGGCCCGCGTGTGCTCGAACACATCGTCGATACGGTGCTGTATTTCGAGGGCGATACGCATTCCGCCTACCGCCTGGTGCGCGCGTTCAAGAACCGCTTTGGCGCCGTCAACGAACTGGGCGTGTTTGCGATGACGGAGCGCGGCCTGCGTGGCGTGGCCAATCCGTCGGCGCTGTTTCTATCGCAGCACGAGCAGGTGGTGCCGGGTTCGTGCGTGCTGGTGACGCAGGAAGGCACGCGGCCGCTGCTGGTGGAAATCCAGGCGCTGGTGGATACGGCCAACGTGCCGAATCCGCGCCGTCTGGCGGTGGGCCTGGAGCAGAACCGGCTGGCGATGTTGCTGGCGGTGCTGCACCGCCACGCCGGCATTGCGTGCTTTGACCAAGACGTGTTCCTGAACGCAGTGGGCGGGGTGAAGATTACCGAGCCGGCGGCGGATCTGGCGGTGCTGCTGGCGATCCATTCGTCGATGCGCAACAAGGCGCTGCCGCGTGGGCTGGTGGTGTTTGGCGAGATCGGCCTTGCAGGAGAAATCCGCCCGACACCGCGCGGCCAGGAGCGCCTGAAGGAAGCCGCCAAGCTGGGTTTTTCGATTGCCGTGATTCCGAAATCCAACGCCCCGAAGCAGGCAATCGACGGGCTGGAGGTGATCGCCGTCGAACGCATTGAGCAGGCCATCGACCGCGTGCGGGCGCTGGAAGCTTGATCGTTCAAAATTTCGCAACGGTATCGCGGGTGCCATTTGAAAATGCGCGTGCCGTTGCGGTGCGATAATCCGCCAACTTTTCTCTACGACTCCTCTGAATTGACGCCGCCATGCAAGCCAACTCACGCGCCTTTTTCCTGCTGATTGCCGTGATCTCCTTCGGGGTGGTCGGCTATGCGCTGTACCTGCAGCACGTCGAGGGGCTGCAGCCGTGCCCGCTGTGCATCTTGCAGCGGTTCGCTTTCCTTGGCATTGGTGTGTTCTCGCTGCTGGCGGCGCTTTCGTCGGCCACGCGGCTGCTGTGGCATGGCCTGGGGATGCTGTCGGGGCTGGCAGGCCTGTGCGTGGCGGGGTATCACGTATCGCTGCTGCTGAACCCGAAGGCAACGTGCGGTATCGACCCGATCGAGAACTGGGTCAACGCGCTGCCTACTGCCAAATGGTTGCCGCAGGTGTTCGAAGCCGATGGCCTGTGCGTCGGGCCGATGCCGCCGGTGCTGGGCCTGTCGGTGCCGGTGTGGTCGCTGATCTGGCTGGTGATTCTTTCGTTGACGCTGGTGGTGGGAATGATCCGCCGCGAGCGCCGCTAAGCCGGAGCCGCGGATCATGCAACGCGTACTGGTGAGTGCCTGCCTGCTGGGCCAGCCGGTGCGCTATGACGGCGGCACGGTCGTCACTGAAGGCGGCATCCTGGCGCGCTGGCAGATGGAAGGACGCATCGTGCCGATGTGCCCCGAGATGGCCGGCGGTTTGCCGGTGCCGCGACTGCCGGCGGAGATTCACGGCGAAGGCGGTGGTGCGGCGGTGCTGCGCGGCGCGGCCCGTGTCGTCGAACACCACGGCCACGATGTCACCGAGGCCTTTGTGCGGGGTGCGCAACGCGCCCTGGAGGCGGCGCAGGCGGCCGGCGTGCAAGTCGCCGTCCTTACCGAGCGCAGCCCGTCCTGCGGTTCTGCATTTCTCTACGACGGGACGTTTTCCAGCCAACTGCAGCAAGGCGAGGGCGTGACTGCGGCGCTGCTGCGCCAGCACGGCATCCGCGTATTCAGCCAGCATCAACTGGAAGAAGCCGCGCGCCTGCTCGATACGCTGGATCGCGCGGATTCGTCAGTCGGCAAACCGTAGCGGCAGGGCGAGCTGCACGGGCTCGCTGTTCTCCTTCACGACGCTGTTGCGCTCGGTAAAGAGCGGATGCTGCAACGCTTCCTCCATGCGCAGCACGGGCGTGACACAGCAATCAACATCGGCAAAACGTTCGGTCCATTCGGCTTGCGTGGCGGTCAGGAAAAGCGCAGCCAGTTCGCCGCGGATGGCGCGTGCCTCATCGCTGCCAACGCGCTGGCCGAGCGCCCAGTGGCTGTCTTTCCATGCGGGCTTGCCGATGACGTCGCACATCACCTGCCAGAACTTCAATTCGAGTGCGCCAACGGCCATGAAGCGGTCGTCTGCCGTGCGATACACGCCGTAGCACGGCACGCCGCCGTTGAGCAGATCGGTGCCCGCTGGGCTGGCCTTGCCGCGTGTCCCGACAGCAAAGAACGCCATCAGGTTGTGCGCGAACACCGAGTCCGTCATGGAGACGTCAACGTAGCGGCCGTGGCCGGTGGCGCGCGCATCGACCAGCGCGGCAAGGATGCCGACCACCGCCGTGAGCGCGCCGCCCAGCAGGTCGCCGATCTGCACGTTCGGGACGATGGGCGTGCCGTCCGCGCTGGCGAGCTGATCGAGCATGCCCGCGTAGCCGACGTAGTTGATGTCGTGGCCGGCGGCTTGCGCGAGCGGTCCGTCCTGGCCGTAGCCGCTGATCGAACACATGACGAGCGCGGGGTTGGCCGCACGCAGCGTGTCCCAGCCAACGCCGAGACGCGCCATGACGCCGGGGCGGAAGCTTTCGATCAGCACATCGGCGTGGCGCACGAGTTCGATGAGGGCTTCGCGGTCTTCGGCGCGCTTGAGGTCGAGCCGCATTTCGGTCTTGCCGCGATTGAGCGAGCGGAAGAACAGGCTCGGGCGCTCGGCCGCGCGATCGGCGGAGGAGCGCATCATGTCGCGGGCGTAGTCGCCGGGGCCGGGGTCTTCGATCTTGATGACTTCTGCGCCGAGGTCAGCCAGGTGGCGCGTGGCGGCCGGGCCGGGCAGCAGGCGCGTGAGGTCGAGCACGCGCACGCCGGCCAGTGGCTGGTGCGTGGCGGTGTCCGGCGAGGGGGATGTCATCAACAGGTCTCCTTGGCCGGGCACGCCAGCCTCAATTGATTTGTTCGAGTTGTTCGTGCAGTTCGAGCCAGCGCTCTTCCAGCTCGTCGAGTTCGGCGTTCAGTTCTGCCTGGCGGCGCAGGCTTTCCATCATGCGTGTCTTGTTGGCTTCTTCATACGCGGCGCCGTCGGCGAGGAAGGCTTCGATGTCGGCCTTTTCCTTTTGCAGTGGCGCCATGCGTTTCTCGATGGCGTCGACGTTCTTCTGCAGCGGCTTGCGTAGGGCGGCCAAGCGTTGGCGCTGTTCGGCCTCTTCGCGTTTCTGGTCACGCCGATTGACGGCCGGTGCGCCATCCGCGTCGGCCGGAGCCGCAGACGCGCTGGCGGCCGCACGCTTGGCCGCGGCTTGCTTGAGCAGCCAATCGCGGTAATCGTCCAGATCGCCGTCGAACGGGGCGACGGTGCCTTGGCCGACGAGCAAAAATTGATCGGTCGTGGCGCGCAGCAGGTGGCGGTCGTGCGAGACGAGGATCAGCGTGCCGTCAAACTGGGCCAGCGCCATCGTCAGCGCTTCGCGCGTGTCGAGATCCAGGTGGTTGGTCGGCTCATCGAGCAGCAGCAGGTTGGGGCGCTGCCAGACAATCAGGGCAAGCGCCAGGCGCGCCTTCTCGCCGCCCGAGAACGGCTCGATGGGCGAGGTTGCCATGTCGCCGCGAAAGTTGAAGCTGCCGAGAAAGTCGCGCAGCTCCTGCTCACGGACGTCAGGCGCCAGACGCGCCAAGTGCAGCAGCGGCGAGGCGTGGTCGTCCAGCGTTTCCAACTGGTGCTGAGCGAAGTAGCCGATCTGCAGGCCCTTGCCGCGCCGGATCGTGCCGGACAGCGGTGCCAGCGTTTCCGCCAGTGTTTTCACCAGCGTCGACTTGCCCTGGCCGTTGGCACCCAGCAGGCCGATGCGCTGGCCGGTCTGGATCGAAAACGTCAGGTGTTTGAGGATGGTGATGGGCTCGTCGACGCTTGGGCCGGGATAGCCGCAATCGACGCCTTCGAACGTGAGCATGGGGTTGGGCGCCGCATCGGGCTCGCGGAATTCGAACGAGAAACCCGCTGCCGCATGCACGGGCGCGAGGCGCTCCATGCGCTCCAGCGCCTTGACGCGGCTCTGCGCCTGCTTGGCCTTGCTGGCCTTGGCCTTGAAGCGCGTGATGAACGATTCGAGATGCGCGATCTGCTTCTGCTGCCGTGCGTACGACGCTTCTTGCAGCGCCATCTGCTGCAGGCGCTGTGTTTCGAATTGCGTGTAGTTGCCGCCGTAGCGTTTGAGTTTCTGGTGCTCGATATGCAGCGTGACGGTGCAGACGCCGTCGAGGAATTCGCGGTCGTGCGAAATCATGACGAGCGTGCCCGGGTAGCGCGACAGCCAGTCTTCCAGCCAGACCACGGCGTCCAAATCCAGGTGGTTGGTCGGCTCGTCGAGCAGCAGCAGATCGGACGGGCACATCAGTGCCTGCGCAAGGTTCAGGCGCATGCGCCAGCCGCCCGAGAAGCTCGCTACGGGTTGCGTGGTCTGCGCCATCGTGAAACCGAGGCCGAGCAGCAGCGCCTGCGCGCGTGCCGGGGCGGTGTAGCCGTCGGCATCGGCGAAGGCGGTGTGGGCTTCGGCCTGTGCGTGGCCATCGTGCGCAGCTTCGGCCGCTGCGAGGCGGCGTTCGATGTCGCGCAGGCGGGTGTCGCCGTCGAGTGTGTAGTCGAGCGCGCTGCGGTCGACTGCTGGCGTTTCCTGCGCAACGTGGGCGACCTGCCAGGTTGGCGGGATGGCGACTTCGCCGCCGTCGGCGTGCAGCTCGCCGCGCAGCATGGAAAACAGCGTGGATTTGCCGCTGCCGTTTACGCCGACAAGGCCGACCCGTTCACCGGGGTTGAGTGTGGCGGTGGCGTGGTCGAACAGCACCTTGGTGCCACGCTGGAGGACGAGGTCGTCGAATCGGATCACGAAAAACTGCGCTTGAAGGCAAATCGGAGAAGGGTGCGATTGTAGCGTGCTGCGTCGCACGATCCTGGCGCACCGCGGGCGTTTGGACGGGTGCATTGCACCGTGACGAGGCCGCGCCCGCCCCCGATTCGTGCGTGGGCTTTCGACCTAGGGAAAACCATAGGCCTCTATGAAAGTTTTTTTCTTTACACGGCCGATTCATGAAAATACATTTACACAAAATTTTCACGGCCCAGGAAGATGGCGAAATCCACCAGCAAGCGTACGGATGTGTCGAAAGGCGCATTTGCCGCCGATGCGACGGTCTCCGAGCGCATTGGAGCGGCCCTTGCCACGCTCACGCCCGCGCACCAGCGCATGGCGGAATACGTGCTGGCGAATCCGTTCCGCGCTGCCACCATGCGCATCGACGAGTTTGCCGCCGCGGTGGACATGTCGATTGCCACGGCCAACCGCTTTGCGCTGGCGCTGGGCTTTGACGGCTATCCGCAGTTCCGTGCCGGGCTGCTGCGCGGCTTCGAAGCGACGCTCGCGCCGGTAGAAAAACTGCGCCACGAGCTGGCGCGCCCCGCCACCAGTGCCGAGATCTTTGCCGCCTCGCTCAACGAGGACATCGCCAACCTTGACGCCACGCGCCGCATGCTCGACCCCGCAGCGTGCGAACGCGCGGTAGACGCCATCCTGGGCGCACAGCGCATCTACGTGATGGGCTTTGGCGCCAGCGGCTATCTGGCCGGGCTGCTGCGCCATGGGCTCGATCTGTACTGCGACACGGTGATCTCCGTTTCGCAGCCGGGCGGCGCATCCGATGCGGCGCGCCACCTGCGCAAGATCGGACCGAAGGATCTGCTGATCGCCATCGCATTCCCGCGCTATGCGGCAGACACCATCACGCTGGCCAAGCAGGCGGGCAAGCAAGGCTGTCAACTGCTGGCCCTGACCGACAGCCCTACATCGCCGCTTGCGCCGCTGGCCGACATTGCGTTGTACGCACGGCCGGAGCGGCAGTTCTCTGCCACGTCTGACACCGCTGCCGTGGCGCTTTTCGAAGCGCTGTGCGGTGCGGTGGCGCATCGCTCGGCGCATTCGCTGGAGTCTGCCGAGCGCCTGACTGAATTCGTACTGCCGTGGCTGCACACCAGCCAGGTACCGCGCGCCAATGACGCAACGAGCGCGTCCGGCACGCCGTCAACCACCCGACGCGGCCGCAAACGCACCGCTGAAAACTGATTTACATCGAGCCACGCATGACTACGCCCATCCTCGCCATTCACGGCGGCGCCGGCACCATCACCCGCACGGCCATGAGTGCCGACAAGGAAGCCGCTTACCAGCAGGCGCTTAACGACATCCTGGCCGCAGGGCAGCGCATCCTCGTGGATGGCGGCAGCGCCCTGGATGCTGTGACCGAAGCCGTGCGCCTGCTCGAAGAGTGCCCGCTGTTCAACGCCGGCAAGGGCGCGGTGCTGACCAGCGCCGGCACGTACGAACTCGATGCGTCGATCATGGATGGCGCCACGCTGGCTGCCGGCGCAGTCACCTGCGTCAAGCGTCTGCGCAACCCGATCCTCGCAGCCCGCGCCGTCATGGAGCGCAGCGAACACGTGCTGTTCACCTCCGAAGGCGCCGAGGCGTTCGCGCAAGCGCAGGGCCTCGAGTTTGTCGAGCCGGACTATTACTACACCGAAGCGCGCTATGCCCAATGGCAGCGCGCCCGCCAGCAAGATGGCATGGCGCTGCTCGATCACGATGCCGCGTCGCTCGTGGCCAAGGAAGCAGCACCCATCGATCCGGACAACAAGTTCGGCACCGTGGGCGCCGTGGCATGCGACGCGCAAGGGCGCCTGGCGGCTGCCACCTCCACGGGCGGCGTCACCAACAAGAAGGTCGGCCGGGTGGGCGATACGCCCATCGTCGGCGCCGGTTGCTTTGCGAACCACGTTGCGGCGGTGTCGTGCACCGGCACGGGCGAGATGTTCATCCGTGCCGTGGCTGCCTACGACGTTGCCGCGCAGATGGAATACGCCGGCAAGTCGCTGGCTGACGCGAGCGACGACGTGGTCATGCGCAAGCTGATGGCCATCAACGGCCGCGGCGGCCTGATCGCCGTGGACGCGCAAGGCAACGTCGCGTTGCCGTTCAACACAGAAGGGATGTACCGCGGGTTCGCACGCGGCGCGCAGGCGCCCGTTGTGTCGATCTATCGGTAAGAGGCCGAAGCCGCCAGGCAGGACAGCAGGAGAGTTTTCGTGACAGCAACCAAACAGCCAAGTGCCAACAGCGTCATTGCGATGCCCGATCAGCGCATCGTGCAGGTGCAAGACCTGAGCGTGCGCTTTGCCACGTCTGAGCGCGTGGTCGACGCAGTGCGCAACCTGTCGTTCCACGTAGACCGGGGCGAGACGCTGGCCGTGGTGGGCGAATCGGGCTCGGGCAAGTCGGTGACGTCGCTGGCGCTGATGCGGCTGGTGGAGCACGGTGGCGGCAAGATCGTCGGCGGGCAGATGCACTTGCGCCGCCGCAACGGCGAAGTGCTGGACTTGGCCAACGCCAGCCCCGCCGCCATGCGCGGTGTGCGTGGCGCCGATATCGCGATGATCTTCCAGGAGCCGATGACCTCGCTCAACCCGGTGTTTACCGTGGGCGAGCAGATCGCCGAATCGATTCGTCTACATCAGGGCAAATCAGCCAGCGCGGCCAAAGCTGAGGCGCTGCGCATGCTGGAGCTGGTGCGCATTCCTGAAGCGCGCAATGTGCTGGGGCGCTATCCGCACCAACTGTCGGGCGGCATGCGCCAGCGCGTGATGATTGCGATGGCGCTGTCATGCAAACCGTCGCTGCTGATTGCCGACGAGCCGACCACCGCGCTGGACGTGACCATCCAGGCGGAAATTCTGCAACTGATTCGCGCGCTGCAGCAGGAGCTGCAGATGGCGGTCGTGTTCATCACGCATGACATGGGCGTGGTGGCCGAAGTGGCCGACCGCGTGCTCGTCATGTACAAGGGCGACCGCGTGGAAGAGGGCCCATCTGCCACCGTGTTCGCACAACCGGCGCATCCGTACACGCGTGCGCTGCTGTCGGCCGTGCCGCGTCTGGGCTCGATGCAAGGCACTGATGGCCCGGCGCGTTTTCCGCTGTTGCGCGTGGACGGCACGTCCGCTGCGGTGGATACGACGCCGCAATCGGCAGCGTCGCATGATGTGCAGCCGATTTTGCGTGTACGTGATCTCGTCACGCGCTTTGACGTGCCCACGGGCGTCTTCGGCCGCGTCACGCGCCGGGTGCATGCGGTGGAGCAGGTCAGTTTCGATCTCTACCCTGGTGAGACGCTGGCGCTGGTCGGCGAATCGGGCTGCGGCAAGTCGACGACGGGACGGTCGCTCTTGCGTCTGGTGGAGTGCCAGAGCGGCAGCATCGAATTTGCCGGCCAGAACATCGGCGAGTTGAAGGGGCCCGCGCTCCAGACGCTGCGTCGAAACATCCAGTTCATCTTCCAGGACCCATTCGCCTCGCTGGACCCGCGCGTGCCGGTCGGCTACTCCATCATGGAGCCGCTGCTGGTGCACAAGGTGGCCTCCGGCAAAGAGGCACAGCAACGCGTGGAGTGGCTGCTCGACAAGGTGGGCCTGCAGGCCGCGCATGCATCGCGCTATCCGCACGAGTTCTCGGGCGGGCAGCGCCAGCGCATCTGCATTGCGCGCGCCCTCGCGCTGAACCCCAAGGTGGTGATTGCCGATGAGTCGGTCTCGGCGCTGGATGTGTCGATCCAGGCGCAGATCGTCAACCTGATGCTCGACCTGCAGAAGGAGTTTGGCGTCGCGTTCCTGTTCATCTCGCACGACATGGCGGTGGTGGAACGCATCAGCCACCGCGTGGCGGTGATGTACCTCGGCCAGATCGTTGAGATCGGCCCGCGCCGCGCCATCTTCGAAAACCCGCAGCATCCCTACACGAAGAAGCTGATGTCGGCCGTGCCGATTGCAGACCCGGCGCGCCGCCATCTGAAGCGAGAACTCTCCACGCACGAAATTCCCAGCCCGATCCGTGCCATTGGCGACATGCCGGTGGTGCAGCCGTTGGTGCAAGTGGCGCCAGACCACTTTGTTGCCCGCCATTCGATTGGCGGCGCGTATTGAAAGCAATGAAGAACGCAGTGAAGCCAAACACTTCTTTGAGGAGGAAGGACATGTTCAATCGATTCTCGCATCGGCTTACTTCGGCCCCGCGCGCAGCCATGGTTGCCAGCGGCCTGGCGCTGGCGGCATTCACCATGCCGGCCTTTGCCGCCAAGGACGCCGTGATGGCGGTCTACTCGACCTTCACCACGATGGACCCGTACGACGCTAACGACACGCTGTCGTTCAGCGCCGCCAAGTCGTTCTATCAAGGCCTGTTCGGCTTCGACAAGGACATGAAGCTGGTCAACGTGCTGTGCGACAGCTACGAAGTCAGCAAGGACGGGCTGGTCTACACGTTCAAGCTGCACAAGGGCGTGAAGTTCCACGACGGCACCACGTTTGATGCCAACGCCGTCAAGGCAAACCTGGACCGCGTGACGGACCCGGCCAACAAGCTCAAGCGTTTCGTGCTGTTCAACCGCGTGGCCAAAACCGAAGTGGTTGACCCGTACACCGCACGCGTGACGCTCAAAGAGCCGTTCTCGCCGTTCATCAACGTGCTGGCCCACCCGTCGGCGGCCATGATTTCGCCCACGGCGCTCAAGAAGTACGGCAAGGACATCGCTTTCCATCCGGTTGGCACGGGCCCGTTTGAATTTGTCGAGTGGAAGCAGACCGATTACCTGAAGGGCAAGAAGTTCGACGGCTACTGGAAGCACGGCCTGCCGAAGGTCGACACCATCACCTGGAAGCCGGTGGTCGACAACAACACGCGCGCCACCATCATGCAGACGGGCGAGGCCGACTTTGCGTTCACGATTCCGTTCGAGCAGGCTGCGGTGCTCAAGAGCAGCCCCAAGGTTGATCTGATTGCCGCGCCGTCGATCATCCAGCGCTATGTCAGCTTCAACACCAAGGTGAAGCCGTTCGACAATCCCAAGGTGCGTCAGGCCATCAACTACGCGATCAATAAGGATGCGCTGACCAAGGTGGCGTTTGCGGGTTACGCCGTGCCGGCCGAAGGTGTGGTGCCATCGGGCGTCGATTACTCCGTCAAGCTGGGCCCGTGGCCGTACAACCCGGCGAAGGCGAAAGAGCTGCTGAAGGAAGCTGGCTATCCGAACGGCTTCGAGACGCAACTGTGGTCGGCCTATAACCACACGACCGCGCAGAAGATCATCCAGTTCGTGCAGCAGCAACTGGCCCAGGTTGGCATCAAGACGTCGGTGCTGGCGCTGGAAGCCGGCCAGCGCGTCGAGCGTGTGGAAAGCGTGCCCAAGCCGGAAGACGCCGGCGTGCGCATGTACTACGCAGGCTGGTCGTCGTCGACGGGTGAGTCGGACTGGGCGCTGCGTCCGTTGCTTGCATCAGAAGCCATGCCGCCCAAGTCGTTCAACACCGCGTACTACAAGAACGAGCAGGTGGATGCCGACATCGCCGGCGCACTGCGCACGACCGATCGCGCTGAGAAGTCGAAGCTCTACACCGATGCACAGAAGCGCATCTGGGAAGACGCACCGTGGGCCTTCCTGGTGACGGAAAAGATCGTCTACGCGCGCTCTAAGCGTCTGTCGGGTGCCTACGTGGCACCGGACGGTTCGTTCAGCTTCGACGACATCGACATCAAGCAATAAGTCTCATTGCCGTACCGGCCCGCGCACCCGTTGCGCGGGCCATTGAATTGCCACCTGCGGTGGATTTGCCATGCTGAACTACTTCATTAAACGTGTGCTGGGCGTGATCCCGACACTGCTGATCGTGGCAGTGCTGGTGTTCCTGTTCGTGCACCTGTTGCCGGGCGACCCGGCGCGACTGGCTGCCGGCCCCGAAGCGGACCCGGCCACCGTCGAGCTGGTCCGTGCTGACCTCGGGCTCGATAAGCCGATGCACGAGCAGTTCGTGCGCTTCTTCGCCAACGCGCTGCGCGGCGAGTTCGGCAACTCCATCCGCACCAAGCGGCCGGTGAGCGAAGAGATTGGCGAGCGCTTCTGGCCCACGCTCAACCTGACGATTGCCAGCATGGTGTGGGCGGTGATCTTCGGCATGGTGATTGGCATCACGTCTGCCGTATGGCGCAACAAGTGGCCGGACCGCCTGGGCATGACGCTCGCCGTGTCCGGCATCTCGTTCCCTGCGTTCGCGCTGGGCATGCTGCTCATGGAAGTGTTCTCGGTGCAGCTTGGCTGGTTGCCGGCCATCGGTGCGGACACCTGGCGGCACTACATCCTGCCTTCGCTCACGCTGGGCGCTGCGGTGGCCGCCGTGATGGCGCGCTTCACGCGTGCATCGTTTGTGGAAGTGCTGCAGGAAGATTTCGTGCGCACCGCCCGTGCCAAGGGCGTGCGCGAGACGGTGGTGGTCATCAAGCATTGCCTGCGCAACGCGATGATCCCGGTGGTGACGATGATGGGCCTGCAGTTCGGCTTTCTGCTGGGCGGCTCGATCGTTGTGGAAAAGGTGTTCAACTGGCCGGGCCTCGGTCGTCTGCTGGTGGATGCGGTCGAGATGCGCGACTACCCCATCATCCAGGCCGAGGTGCTGCTGTTCTCGCTGGAGTTCATCCTGATCAACCTGGTTGTGGACATGCTGTACACCGTGATCAACCCGACCATCCGCTACAAGAAGTAAGGAGACCGCCATGACACAAGCCGCAAGCCCGGCGGTCGCGCCGCAAACCGTTGCCGAACCCGTCCGCACCCCCTGGACAGAGTTCTGGCGCAAGTTCCGCAAGCAGCATCTGGCGATGGGCGCCGGTGTGTTCGTGATCGCGCTGGCGGTGATCGCCATCCTCGCGCCGCACATCGTGCCGTTCGACCCGGAAAACTATTTCGACTACGACGCGCTCAACGCGGGCCCGTCGGCGCAGCATTGGTTTGGCGTCGACTCGCTGGGCCGCGATATCTTCAGCCGCATCCTGATGGGCACGCGCATCTCGCTGGAAGCGGGCTTTGTGTCGGTCATCATCGGCGCCATCGTGGGCACCATGCTCGGCCTGCTGGCCGGCTACTACGAAGGCTGGTGGGACCGCATCGTCATGCGCATCTCCGACGTGCTGTTCGCCTTCCCGGGCATTCTGCTGGCCATCGGCATCGTGGCCATCCTGGGCAACGGCATGATCAACGTGATCTTTGCCGTGGCGGTGTTCAGCATTCCGGCATTTGCGCGGCTGGTTCGCGGCAACACGCTCATGCTCAAGCACCTGACGTATGTGGAGGCCGCGCGCAGCATTGGCGCGTCCGACTGGACGATCATCATGCGGCATATCCTGCCGGGCACGATCTCGTCCGTCGTCGTGTATTTCTCGATGCGGATCGGCACCTCGATCATCACCGCGGCCAGCCTCTCGTTCCTGGGCCTGGGCGCACAACCGCCCACGCCGGAATGGGGCGCGATGCTGAACGAGGCGCGCGCCGACATGGTGACGGCGCCGCACGTGGCCATCTTCCCGAGCCTGGCGATCTTCCTGACCGTGCTGGCGTTCAACCTGTTGGGCGACGGCCTGCGCGACGCGCTAGACCCGAAGATCGACCGTCGCTGAGTTGTTCGCATGTCTCTAAGCCTTCCGCATATCGGCGCGCTGCAAGCCGGCACACGCAACAGCATCACCGACGTGGCCGGGGTGACCGTCGGCCACGCCACCATTGCCGGCGGTGACATCCAGACCGGCGTGTCTGTGGTGCGCCCCCATGCGGGTGACCCGTTCCGCGACAAGGTGCCTGCGGCCAGCGTGGTGCTCAACGGCTTCGGCAAGAGCATCGGCCTGGTGCAGGTGGATGAGCTGGGCGTGCTGGAAACGCCGATCGCGCTGACCAACACGTTTGCCGTGGGCGCCGTGGCGCAGGCGCAGATCCGCCAGGCCATCGCGGCCAACCCGCAGATCGGTCGCGCATGGTCGACCGTCAATCCGCTCGTTTTCGAATGCAACGACGGCTACCTGAACGACCTGCAGGCGTTTGCTGTGCAGGACGTTCACTACGACGCGGCCTGCGCTGCGGCAGCCGAGATGTTCGAGCAGGGTGCGGTCGGTGCAGGGCGGGGGATGTCTTCGTTTGGCGTGAAGGGTGGTATCGGCACGGCTTCGCGTGTGCTGACGCTCGCCGACGGCGCGCAACGCACGGTCGGCGCGCTGGTGCTGTCCAACTTTGGTGTGACTGAGAATCTGACGCTTGCTGGGCGCCACGTCGGTGCGGCGCTAGCGAAAGCGCTGGCCGCCGGCACCCCGGAGCCGGAGAAAGGCTCGATCATCATGCTGCTCGCCACCGACGCGCCGCTGGATGCACGCCAGTTGCGCCGTCTTGCCTTGCGCGCAGGCGCCGGTCTGGCACGCACTGGCTCCGTTTTCGGTCATGGCAGCGGCGACATCGCGCTGGCATTCTCCACCGCCTACACCGTGCCGCACGAAGGCAGCCGCGCCATGCCGGCGGTCGCCATGATGCACGAATCGCATCTCGACCCGCTGTTCCAGGCCGCCGCCGACAGCGTCGAACAAGCCATCGTGCACGCCCTGTTCCACGCGACGGCCGTCACCGGCCGCGACGGCAACACGCGCCGCGCACTGACCGAATTGCTCTGACCTGACCCCATGCGAATCCTGATCTCCGCCGATATCGAAGGCGTAGCCAACGTGTTCCACCCCGAGCAAACGCGTGCCGGTAACGCTGAATACGAACGCGCCCGCCGCTGGATGACCGCAGAAGCCGACGCGGCCGTCCGTGGCGCCTTCGATGGCGGCGCCACCGACGTACTGGTCAACGATTCGCACGGTGGTTTCCGCAACCTCATCCCCGATTCCATCGACCGCCGCGCACGCTTCGTACTCGGCAAGCCGCGTTACCTGAGCATGATGGCCGGCGTGGACGGCTGCGACGCCGTCTGCATGATCGGCTACCACGCCCGTGCTGGCAGCCGTGGCGTGCTGGCGCACACCATCAACAGCTTTGCGTTTGCGCGCGTCTGGTTCAACGAGCAGGAGTTGGGTGAGGCTGGACTCTACGGTGCCCTGGCTGGCGAGCGCGGCGTGCCGGTTGCCGTTGCCAGCGGCGACGATGTGTTCATCAGGGAAACGAAGCCGCTGCTGCCGCACACCACGTTTGTCGAGACCAAGCAGGCCGAGGGGCAGAACGCCGGGACATCGCTCTCGCCAGAGCAGTCGTGCGAAGCCATCTATGCGGCGGTGAAGGCAACGGTACAGCGCGGGCACTTCAGCATGCCGCTGCGCATCCGGGGCCCGATCGTGTGCCGCCTGCAAACGCAAACGCCGGCACTGGCTGACCTGTTCTGCCAGTGGCCCGCCTTGGAACGCGTAGACGGCACGATGCTGCGCTTCGCCGCCGACTCCGTCGAACATGCCGTGCGCATGCTCAACAGCCTGTCCGCCATGTCCGCGATGCTGCGCTGAGAAAGGCGCGGCGCAAGTCATGGCGCCATCCCACGCGCGCCTTTCTTTGCCTACCTTTCTTTGGCAAGACAAAGAAAGGAGGTCGGTCCCGGCAGGGGACGAAATAGGGATGGACCAAAAAACGCCTACCCAAGCGTAAACTTCAGGATATCCAACCCCGAAGGAGCCCCCCATGACCCGCGCACTCACACTCGGCATGCTGCTCTGTGCGCTTGCGCTAACAGCCTGCGAACGCCGCCCGTCGCCATCGACCCCACCGACGCCGCAGACTTCCAAAGCCGAAAAGGCGGCCGCCGCGCTGGCCAAGGCCGCCGCAGAGTTCAAATGCCCCGGGCCATCCGCGCGCTTCATGTTGGACGACGGCACCAACCGTGGCCCCAAGCAACCGGTCCGCACCAATTGCACCACTGCCTACGCCACCTGCGACGCACAGTCGCAGGCGGTCTTCGACCATTGCCCGAGCGGCCAGGTATTCGACAAACGTTTTAGTATCTGCGTGGTGAAGGATGCGTGTGACGAGGTGACGTCCTGATGGCCTGACGGTCTGACGGCTGTCATACGCGCGGTATTCGGGCCGCTGCATGCCAGCAGCACGGGATCAAACCAGCAGCGTTGCACCTGCCCAGGCAATCAGCACAACGCCCAGCACGCGGCCGACCTGTGCGCCGCGTGGCAGGATCTTCTCCACAAAAACGACCAGGGACAGAGCGGCAATCCAGACGAGATTCATGATGCCGCCCACAAACAGCAACGCCATCAGCACCCAGCAGCAGCCTACGCAGTAGGCGCCGTGGTGCATGCCTAGCAAGAAGCTGCCTGCAGCGCCAGGGCGCCAATGCGCGGTCAGGAAGCCTACCGGCGAGCGGCACTGCGCCAGGCACGTGCGCTTGAGCGCAGAGAACTGATACGCCCCCGCCGCTGCTAGCACTATTGCGGAGAGCACCGCGCTCTTTGACCACAGCATCATTTGTGAAATGAGGCCCGTCGGCTGCAGCGCCATCTGCAACGATGCCGCACCCACGGAAAAGGCGAGCCACGCAGTCTGGTAACCCGCCAGAAGACACACCGAGAGGATTGCCGACCTGGATTCGGCCGTGCCGTGGTGCCGTAGAACACGCCGATACAGCAGGATGAGCGGCGCCGCGCTGGGCGTCATCATCGCGGTCATCATCACCCACCACATCAAGGCCACGGTCGACAGCGATGTATCCATGCCGCCGATGGCGCCCGGCAATCGATGCGGAAACAGCGTGAGTGCCGTCATGTCGAGTGCAGACATCCCCATGCCTGCACCCGTCCACAGATACCACCACGACAACGCGACGACGGCGACGATGCCGAGCGCCGTGATGATGCGCTCGCGTTGGAGGACGCTTTCGAGGCCGCTCATGCAGCGGTGCGATGCCGAATCGGTCCCTTGTTGTTCAGGTGCAGTCGCGCGAATTGCCCGTAGGAATGTTCGAGATCCAGCGCGATGTTGCCCTGTGAGTGGCTTGTGGCGGAGCCCACCTCGGCCAGTTCGTATTCGAAGCCGTGCGGCAGATCGATGCGGGCACGGTGTTCGGCGCCCGTTACCGGATTGCGGATCGGTTCGCCAACGGTATCGAATACACCATCGACATGAATCCGGCCACGTCGGGCATCGACATCGACGTCGTAGTCGATCTGCGTGAAGATCGGATCGAATACCTGCTCAAACGTCGACGCGAATACCGAAAACATCGTCGCGAACGGTTCGGTATCTTGCCCTGCCATGATTTTCAGGATGGCTTCGCGTTGCGCTGGGGTGGCGCGCTCGTCGACGATCGGCTGACATCTGCCTTTGCCTTCGTGGATGGGGCCGGGCCAATGCAACAAGACCGCGATCTTCACGCCGTCGAGTTGCACATCGCCGTGGTAGCCGCGGTCGATCGAGATCGCGCCCATCGCTTCGCAGATACCTTTGGTTGGCAGCGCGTTGAACTGGCACGGGCAACCGTATGAGCAATTGCAGTTGATGAGCTCAGTCCCTTGGATTTCCCACGGAGTCATGGTGGTTCTCCCGGAGCTTCCAGGCGCGTGCGCGCCTGACGCGCGTCGTCGTCGGACGACGGATTGCGTGGCTTGAATCTCGGGCGGCTGGCTTATGGCGTGCGCACGTTCCACGCATAATCAGACCCTAGTGCACGGCGAGGGGAAGTCAAGACAGGGATTGGGGCACATAGGCGATTGGCCCCGGCTGCATCTTGTGGCGCCAGGCTTGGTGCATCCGCGATGCAGAAGCGCGAAGCCGTGGCAGCTGTTCGGGCAGCGGATGCTGCCTTGCCAGCGATACGGAACGCGCCGGCTGCAATGGCAGGAGGCGCGCCTGGCGCAGCGTCTTAAAGCGCCTCGCGCGTGACCAGGAATACCTGGTCTTCGCCGGCGCTTGTGGGCAGCCAGACCAAATCAAGATCGGGGAACGCCGCTTCAACGTTTTCACGCTCGTTGCCGATTTCCACCACCAGCACGCCGTGCGGCTTCAGATGGCGTGGTGCGTCGGCCAGAATGCGACGCACGATGTCCATACCGTCGGTACCGCCTGCCAGGGCCATGCGCGGCTCGGCGCGGTATTCCGGCGGTAGTGCCTGCATCGACGTCTCGTTCACGTACGGCGGGTTCGTCAGAATCACGTCGTAATGCACGCCCGGCGGCAGCGGCGCATACAGATCGCCTTCATGCAGGCGGATGCGCTCTTCCAGGTGGTAATCCGCGACGTTGCGATTGGCCACCACCAGTGCGTCCGGCGACAGGTCCACCGCGTCGATGGTTGCATTGGGCCACTGCAGCGCAGCCAGGATCGACAGGCAGCCTGAACCGGTGCACAACTCCAGCACATCGGTCGGGCCGTCCTCCTGATCAATCCACGGCTCCAGCCCGTCTTCGAGCAATTCGCCGATGAAGCTGCGCGGCACGATCACGCGTTCATCCACGTAGAAGCGCATGCCGTGCATGAACGCTTCGTGCGTGATGTAGGCGGCGGGCACGCGGTCGACGGCGCGGCGCTCGATCACCTTCAGCACGGCAGCGACTTCTTCGGGCAGCAGGCGCGCGTCCATGAACGGCTCCAGCGTGTCGATCGGCAGATGCAGCGTGTGCAGGATCAGGTATGCGGCTTCGTCGTAGGCGTTTTCGCTGCCATGGCCGAAAACAAGGCCGGCGGCGGTGAAGCGCGACACGGCAAAGCGCAGCAGGTCGCGAACCGTCGTGAACGGGTGGGAGGCGGGCAGGGTAGGCGTGGTCATGGGTGGCGTGAAATGTGGCTCAGCGTGGGGTGGCAGCGAGCAGGTCGACGTAGGCTACGTCGAGCAGGTCGGATTCGGCAATGCCGAGGGAGTGCATCAGTTGATGGGCGATCCTCACACCGTCGTCTTCGGATTGCGTATCGTGCAGCACGACCTCAAGCTCGACGAAATCGCCGAGGTCTTGCACCGCATCCACATGAATGCGCGTCTGACCGGCGAGATACAGCTGGCGCACCTTGATGACGCGGCCGGCGGTGCCGATGGCGGCGGCCAGCGTGTCGCGCAGGGCGTCGGGCGCAGTGGTCGGAACGATGTGGTAGTTCGACACGCGCGGGCCGGCGCTGTCAGCGCGGAAGTAGTGGATCAGCTCGCCGCGCTCGGGCGAGAACTGCCGCAGCTTCAGGCGCCCATTCGCACAGGCGAAGAACGTGTCGTCCTGGTCGATGCGTTCGGGGCCCGAATCCGCAATGGCAGCCGCGCGCTCAATGAGGGCTGCCAGATCGCGCACACGCGCCTTGATCTCAACGTTGTGCGCCATATGGGCAACCTCAGGCGATCAAGGTTTCCAAGACGCGGCGATACACGTTTTTGAGCGGCTCGATGAAAGCCACCTCCACGTGCTCGTCGATCTTGTGGATGCTCGCATTCGGCGGCCCGAACTCGATCACCTGTGGGCAGATCTTGGCGATGAAGCGGCCGTCCGACGTGCCGCCCGTGGTCGACAGCTCGGTGGTCACGCCGCACTCGGCCTGGATGGCGGAGGAGAGGGCTTCGGACAGGTCGCCGCGCTCGGTCAGGAAGGGCTCGCCGCCCAGCGTCCAGTCGAGCGTGTAGTCAAGGCCGTGCGCGTCGAGGATGCTGTGCACGCGCGCCTTCAGCCCGTCCGGCGTGCTCGCGGTCGAGAAGCGGAAGTTGAAGTCGATCGTAACGTGGCCGGGAATGATGTTCGTCGCGCCCGTGCCGCCGTGGATGTTCGACATCTGCCACGTGGTCGGCGGGAAGTATGCATTGCCGTCGTCCCACTTGGCGGCAGCGAGTTCGGCCAGCGCCGGGGCAGCCAGGTGGATCGGGTTCTTGGCCAGGTGCGGATAGGCAATGTGGCCTTGCACGCCATTGACCGTGAGCTTGCCTGACAGCGAACCGCGTCGCCCGTTCTTCACCATATCGCCGAGCGTCGACACCGACGTCGGTTCACCGACCACGCAGTAATCGAGGCGCTCGCCGCGCGCGCGCAGCAGGTCGCACACCTTGACGGTGCCATCGTGCGCCGGGCCTTCTTCGTCGCTGGTGATCAGGAAGCCGATCGAGCCGGCGTGGTCGGGATGCTTGGCAACGAATTCTTCCGATGCCACCACGAAGCCTGCAATCGACGTCTTCATGTCTGCCGCGCCGCGCGCGTAGAGCTTGCCGTCGCGGTGCGTGGGTTCGAACGGATCGGAGTGCCATTGCTCAACCGGGCCGGTGGGCACCACATCGGTGTGGCCCGCAAAGACGAGCAGTTTGCCATCCGTGCCAGCCCGGCCGCGCTTGACGGCCCACAGGTTGGTCACGCGAAAGTGGTCCGGGCCGCTGACCACGGTTTCGCATTCGAAGCCGGCAGCGGTCAGGCGTTCGACCAGCACATCCTGGCAGCCCTTGTCTTCGGGCGTGACGGAGCGGCGGCGGATCAGGTCTTCGGTGAGGGCAAGCGTGGGCAGCATGTTCGACATGACGACGGTCACGGTGATGTTGTTGTGGTTAGAACAGGGCGGCGTACTGATCCGCCGAGAAGCCGACGTTGACGGTCTTGCCGTGCACCAGCACCGGACGCTTGATCAGCGATGGGTTGGCCTGCATCAGCGCGATGGCGCCAGCCTCGTCTTCGGCACGCGTCTTGTCGGCATCCGACAGGGCGCGCCACGTGGTGCCCTTGCGATTGAGCAGCGTGGTGAGCGGCACATGCTTGAGCCAGCCGGCCAGCATGTCGGCGCTCACGCCCTGCTTCTTGAAATCGTGAAAGGTGTAGGCAACGCCGTTCGATTCGAGCCACGTGCGGGCTTTCTTCACGGTGTCGCAATTGGGGATGCCATGCAGGGTCGTCATGGTGGGATTCGCAATCAGTGTCGAGAGGCTTGCAGGGCAAAGGAGAGGGCTGCAACGGCCAGTGCAAAACCGACAGACGCCAGCCACGTCATGCGCTTGAGGCGGCGCTCCAGCCGCGCGGCCTCGTCGCGCAGGGCGTCGATGGTGATGGCGTGCTGTTCGGCCAGCAGCTTGACGGATTCGGCCTGCTGCAGGATCGCCGCTTCCAGCTCGGCAATCCGTGTATTCGGGTCGGGCACGGCGCCCTCTGCGCGGGCAGCGTCGGCGCCGGTCTTCTTGCGGTTCTTGAACTTGTCGATGGTCTTGTTCGCCTGCTCCAGGATGGTTGGCAGCAGCGACAGGACAGTACCGATGGTGTTTGGATCAAGACCCATGATGCGTTGGCGCAGCTTGCCGAAGCGGGTGCCGATGGCATTGCGTTCGGACATGGTTGCGCTTCAAGTGGTTGGCATGCCTGCAAGCCTAGCAGGCATGCCTTGCGCTGGCGCTCAGTCGCCGCGCAGCAGCTCGTTCAGGCCAACCTTGGCACGCGTCTTCGCGTCCACCTTCTTGACGATCACGGCGCAGTACAGGCTGTGCGTGCCATCCTTCGACGGCAGGTTGCCCGCCACCACCACCGAGCCCGCGGGAATGCGGCCGTAGCTGACTTCACCGGTTTCGCGGTCGTAGATCTTGGTCGACTGGCCCAGATACACGCCCATCGAGATCACCGAGTTTTCTTCGACGATCACGCCTTCCACCACTTCCGAGCGCGCGCCGATGAAGCAGTTGTCTTCGATGATGACCGGGTTGGCCTGCAGCGGCTCCAGCACGCCGCCAATGCCCACGCCGCCCGACAGGTGAACGTTCTTGCCGATCTGTGCGCACGAACCGACGGTGGCCCACGTGTCGACCATCGTGCCTTCGTCAACATAAGCGCCGATGTTCACGTACGACGGCATCAGCACGGCATTCTTGGCGATGAACGAGCCACGGCGCGCCACAGCCGGCGGCACCACGCGGAAGCCGCCAGCGGCAAAGTCTTCAGCCGTGTAGTTGGCGAACTTGCTCGGCACCTTGTCGTAGAACTGCGTAAAGCCACCAGCAGCCATCGGGGCGTTGTCTTCCAGGCGGAACGACAGCAGCACGGCCTTCTTGATCCACTGATTGACGATCCACTCGCCGTCCTTCTTCTCGGCCACGCGCAGCGCGCCACGATCGAGCTGGCCGATCACGTTGGCGACGGCTTCACGGACATCGGCCGGAGCGGCCTTGGGCGACAGGTTGGCGCGGTCTTCCCACGCTTGATCGATCAGGGATTGCAGTTGTTGCGTCATGGCTGTGTTCGCTCTAGGAGAAATTCGAAAAAGGGTAAGGGGTCAGCGCTGCTGGCAGAACTCGACGATCCGGCGCGCGCCTTCCAGGCATTCGTCCACGCCGGCCACCAGCGCGATGCGCACGTAGTCCTGGCCCGGATTCGTACCGTGCGCCTCGCGGGCGAGGTAGCTGCCCGGCAACACGGCGACGTTCTTGGCCGCCAGCAGTTGGCGTGCGAATTCGGTGTCCGACAGACCTGTGCGTTTGACGTTGGCCCACAGGTAAAAGGCCGCATCTGGCAGCGCCACGTCCAGCACCTCGGCCAGCATCGGCGTGACCTGCTGGAACTTCTTGACGTACTGCGCGCGGTTGTCGCGCACGTGGGCCTCGTCGTTCCACGCAGCGATGCTAGCGGATTGCACCGACGGGCTCATCGCGCTGCCGTGATACGTGCGATACAGCAGGTAGGCCTTGAGCAGCTTGGCGTCGCCGGCCACGAAACCGGAGCGCATGCCCGGCACGTTGGAGCGCTTGGACAGGCTGGAGAACATCACCAGGCGGTCAAAGCCGCGGCCCAGCTGATGCGCGGCCTGCAGCGCGCCCAGCGGCGGGTTGGCCTCGTCGAAATAGATTTCGGAATAGCACTCGTCCGAGGCGATGACGAAGCCGTATTCGTCGGATAGCGCGAAGAGTTGTTTCCAGTCTTCCAGCGTGAGCACGGCGCCGGTCGGGTTGCCCGGGCTGCAGACGAACACGAGCTGCACGTTGCGCCATTCTTCCGGCGTGATCGCCGCGAAATCGGGCGCGTAGTTGCGCGCCGGGTCGCTGTTCGCGAACAGGGGCGTGGCGCCGGCCAGCAGCGCCGAGCCTTCGTAGATCTGGTAGAACGGGTTCGGGCACAGCACGCGCGCGCCCGGCTTGCTGCCGTCAATCACGGTCTGCGCAAACGAGAACAGCGCCTCGCGCGAGCCGTTGACCGGGATGACCTCGGTGGCCGGATCGACCTTGGGCAAGCCGTAGCGGCGTTCCAGCCATGCGGCGATGCACTGTCGCAGTGCATCGGAGCCGAGCGTCGTGGGATAATTCGCCAGCCCGCCGAGCGCTGCCGTCAGCGCGTCTTTCACCAGGGCCGGCGTCGGATGCTTGGGCTCGCCGATGCCGAAGCTGATCGGCGTATGGACGGCGCTGGGCGTCACGTCCTTGACGAGCGCTTTCAGTTTCTCGAACGGATACGGCTGCAGGGCGGACAGGCGCGGATTCACGGTGTGGGGCGGCGGTGTTGGGCTGGTCAGCGGGCAAGCTTGGCGCTTGCCGGGAAGCCCGAAATTATACGGCCAACGTGTGCTTGCCGCGTGGCCAGTCACCTCGGACATTGCAGGAAGCGGCGGATTCCCGCCGTTTTTTTATTGGTCACATGACAACGATTGCTTCTTCGGCGCCCTCAGCGGATAGCGCCAGCCACCACGAACCGCAATGGGCGGCGGCACTCTTCATCCTCCTGGGCGCGTCGGTCTGGGGCATTTCCTGGTATCCGTACCGCCTGCTGGCCGGCTGGGGGCTTGGCAGCATGCTGGCTTCTTCGATGACGGGCGCGGCTGCGGCCGTGCTGGCTGCGGTGGTGCTGCGTCGTCACTTTGGAACGTTCCAGTGGTCGTGGCTGATTCCGGCGCTCGGGATAGCGGCGGGTATCACCAACGCGGGCTTCGTCTGGGGCACGGTGCACGGCACGGTGATGCGGGTGCTGCTTTTGTTCTATCTGACGCCCGTGTGGACGGCGCTGCTGGCGCGTCTGTGGCTGCACGAGCGGCTGGGCTGGCGCGGCGGTGTGCTGCTCACGCTGGCGCTGGCGGGCGCGATGATGATGCTGTGGTCGGGCGAGGCCGGCACGCCGTGGCCAGGTTCTGCTGCGGAATGGGCAGGGCTGATTGCAGGGCTCGCTTTCGCGTGCAACAACGTGCTGTCGCGCTTGGCGGGGCAACGTCACCCGACCATGCGTCCGGAAATGCGCACCGTGGTCGTCTTCACGGGCTGCGCGCTGGTGGGCTTTCCGGCTGCGCTGCTGCTCGATGGCGTGCACGCGGTGCCGGCTGCTTTTTTGCAGGGCAATACGTGGCTGCTGCTGGTGGGCATGGCCTGCGTGCTGGTGGGCGGCAATGCGATGGTGCAGCGCGGCCTGCAACGCTTGCCGGCCAATCGCGCGGCGCTGCTGATGCTGTTCGAAATCGTGGTGGCGGCCGTGTCGTCGGCGCTGCTGACGGCGGAACGCCTATCCCCCCAGGAAATGGCGGGCGGAGCGTGCATCATCCTGGCGGGCGCATTGTCGGGGCTGTCGCGGAGCAAGTAGGCTGCCGGTGTTTCGCAAATCAACCGAGGAGTTGCGGATGTTGCTTCGCTCGATTTCCACGGCGCTGACGGTTGCGCTGTTAATGGCCGCGACGGCCGTGCATGCTGCTTCCGCAGAGGCTGGCCCCGTGTATGGCCCCCGGCTGGAAGGCTTCGATTACCCGGCCCCGGTCAAACTCTTCAAGTTCGAGTCGCAGGGTAACGCGCTGGAGATGGCGTACCTGGACGTCGCGCCCAAGCAGCCGAACGGTCAGGTGGCCGTGCTGCTGCACGGCAAGAACTTCTGCGCCGCCACCTGGGAAGGCACGATCGCCGCGCTGACGGGTGCCGGTTACCGCGTGATCGCACCGGATCAGATCGGTTTCTGCAAATCGAGCAAGCCGCGTTCGTATCAGTACACGTTCCAGCAACTGGCCAGCAATACGCATGCGTTGCTGGCCTCGCTTGGGATCGAGCAGGCCATCATGATTGGCCATTCGACAGGCGGCATGCTGGCGACGCGCTACGCGCTGATGTATCCGAACGCGGTGTCCCGGCTCGTGATGATCAACCCGATCGGCTTGGAAGACTGGAAGGCCAAAGGCGTGCCGTCCATGACCGTCGACCAGTGGTTCGCGCGTGAGAAGCAGACCACCGCCGAGCGCATCCGCGCCTATGAGCAGTCGACGTACTACGCCGGGCAATGGCGCGCGCAATATGAACCGTGGGTGCAGATGTTGGCCGGGATGTACCGCGGCCCGGGGCGCGATCTGGTGGCGTGGAATTCCGCGCTGCTGTACGACATGATCTACACACAGCCTGTCGTCTATGAGTTCGGCCAGTTGCGCCCGTGGACGCTGCTGCTAATCGGCCAGAAAGACACCACCGCCATCGGCAAGGACGCAGCCCCGCCGGAGGCGCGTGCGCAGCTTGGTCATTACCCGGAGCTTGGGCGGGCGGCGGCGAAGGCCATTCCGCGCGCCACGCTGGTGGAATTCCCCGATGCGGGCCATGCGCCACAAATCCAGGATCCTGATGCGCTGCACAATGCGCTGCTCGAATGGCTCACCACGCCGGAACGTTCGCGCACGCGCCGCCCGGACTGACGCTATTTGTCACGAAGGCGAAACTGCTTACAAATTTGCAGCAATTTGCTCTCTTGCGCGGCAAATTTCGTCCATTTTTGTAGCGATTTGATTGGCGGGAGCACCGGGTGCGAATGGTATGATGGCGCCATCCGCGCCCCTGGGGCGCGCCTTGTCACTTCGCGCTCCACGGCGCAGATGTGATGACAGAGGCGCGTTCCTTGGGCGCCCGCTTTATCCCCTTTTCTGATCCCTTCGAGACGAACACAACGTGCGCCTCTCTTCGATCAAGCTCGCAGGCTTCAAGTCTTTCGTCGATCCAACCAATTTTCATGTTCCGGGCCAGCTTGTCGGCATCGTTGGCCCGAACGGTTGCGGTAAATCCAATATCATCGACGCCGTGCGCTGGGTGCTCGGTGAGTCACGCGCTGCGGAACTCCGTGGCGAATCGATGCAGGACGTCATCTTCAACGGTTCGACCCAGCGCAAGCCGGCTGGCCGCGCCAGCGTCGAACTCGTCTTCGACAACGCGGAAGGCCGCGCCGCCGGCCAGTGGAGCCAATACGCCGAGGTGGCGGTCAAGCGCGTTCTGAGCCGCGATGGCACCTCGTCGTACTTCATCAACAACCAGGCGGTGCGCCGCCGCGACATCCAGGACATCTTCCTCGGCACGGGTCTTGGGCCGCGCGCCTACGCCATCATCGGGCAGGGGATGATCTCGCGCATCATCGAGGCCAAGCCCGATGACATGCGCATCTTCTTGGAAGAAGCTGCGGGCGTGTCGAAGTACAAGGAACGCCGCCGCGAAACCGAAAACCGCCTCTCCGATACCCGCGAAAACCTCACGCGCGTGGAAGACATCCTGCGCGAACTCGGCTCCAACCTCGAAAAGCTCGAAGGTCAGGCCGAAGTCGCGCAGCGCTTCCAGACACTGCAGGCCGACGGCGAAGAGAAGCAGCACCTGCTGTGGCTGCTGCGCAAGCGTGAAGCGCAGGGCGAGCAGGAACGCCATCAGCGCGCCATCGAACAGGCGCAGATCGACCTTGAAGCGCAGACCGCACAGTTGCGCCATATCGAGGCCGAACTCGAAACGATGCGCGTTGCGCATTACGCGTCGTCGGACGCGATGCACGCCGCGCAGGGTGCGCTGTACGAAGCCAACTCCGAGGTCAGTCGCCTGGAAGCCGAGATCCGCTACGTGGTGGAGTCGCGCAACCGCATCCAGCAGCAGATCGCCACGCTGACCGCGCAGCAAGAGCAGTGGCATACACAGGGCGAGCAGGCGCAGGAAGACCTTGCCGCGGCCGAGGAAGAGTTGGCCATGGCCGAGGAGCGCGCCGCGCAGGCCGCCGAGGACGTTGCACGCAAAGCCGACGAACTCCCTGGCATGGAAGCGCAATGGCGCGATGCGCAGACCGCGCTGAACGATCAGCGCGCTGCGATCCTGCAATCGGAACAGGCGCTCAAACTCGAAGCCGCGCACCAGCGCAATGCCGACCAGGCCTTGCTGCAGCTTGACCAGCGCCGCGAACGTCTGACGCAGGAGTCATCCGGCCTCGACAAGCCGGACGACGTGCAGCTCGAAACGCTGCGTGCCGAACTGGCTGAACAGGAAGAGGTGCTGGCCGAAGCGCAAGCCGCGCTGGAGGACGCCGAGACGCAGGTGCCGCAGCTCGACGAGGCACGCCGTGCTGCGCAAGACCGCGTGCAATCGGAAGCCGCCACCATTGCCAGCCTGGAAGCCCGCCTTGCGGCACTCAAGCAGTTGCAGGAGAGCGTGCAGACCGACGGCAAGGTTCAGCCATGGCTGGCCAAACATGAACTGAGCGAGCTGCCGCGCTTCTGGAAGAAGCTGCAGATCGAGCAGGGTTGGGAGCCGGCACTTGAAGCCGTGCTGCGCGAGAAGCTGGGCGCGCTCGAAGTCTCCAATCTGGACTGGATCAAGGCGTTTGCAGCTGACGCGCCGCCGGCCAAGCTGGCTTTCTATGCGCCGCCGCCGGCAGCGCTTCCGGTGGAGGCACCGGCGGGGTTGCGTCCGCTGATGTCGCTGGTGCAGGTGACGGAGCCGGGCATTCGCGCCGTGCTGCAAGACTGGCTGGCCGACGTCTATATCGCCGACGACATGCAGGCTGCGCTCGCTGCGCGCCAGACGCTGCCGGAAGGCGGCACGTTTGTCATCAAGGCAGGGCACTTGATTGGCCGGTCATCCGTGCAGCTGTACGCGCCCGATTCCGAACAGGCCGGCATGCTGGCTCGCGCCCAGGAAATCGAGAACCTGCACAAGCAGGTGCGTGCGCAGATGCTGCTGGCCGACGAAGCCAAGAGCGCTGCCGTGCGCGCCGAAGCGGCCTACAGCCAAGCGAGCCAAAACCTCACGCAGGTGCGCGCCCGCGCCGAGCAGGCCACACGCCGCGTGCACGTGCTGCAGATGGACGTGCTCAAGCTGTCGCAGGCGATGGAGCGATACAACGCGCGTAGTGGCCAGATCGACAGTGAGTTGGATGAGATCCGCGCGCAGATCGAAGAGCAGCGTGCCATCCGCGCGGAATCCGAGGCGACGTTCGAGCAGCACGATGCGGCGCTCGCCGACATGCAGGCGCGCTTTGAAGACAGCCAGCAGGCGTTCGAGGCACTCGAGGTTCGCCTGAGCGATGCGCGCAACGCGTTGCGTGACCAGGAGCGCGGCGCACAGGAGGCGCACTTTGCCGAGCGCAATCTGCAGAACCGCATTGCAGAACTGAAGCGAAACATCCAGGTGGCGAGCGATCAGGCGCAGCAGATCGTGCTGACGCTGGAGAACGCGCGCGCCGAGTTGGAAACCATCAACGAGCAGACTGCGCACACCGGTTTGCAGGAAGCGCTGGAGCGCCGTGCCGAGAAGGAAGAAAAGCTCGGGCTGGCACGCATGGAACTGGATGCGCTGACGGCGCAGCTACGCACGCATGACGAGCAACGCCTGACTGCCGAGCGCGCCCAGCAACCGCTGCGCGATCGCATTACCGAACTGCAATTGAAGGAACAGGCTGCGCGCCTGAACCAAGAGCAGTTCACCGAGCAGCTCACCGCTGCCAACGTGGACGAAGCCGTGCTGGCTGAACGCCTGACAGGCGACCTGAAGCCTTCGTACCTGCAAGGTGAAGTCACGCGCATCAACAACGCGATCAACGCGCTCGGCCCGGTCAACATGGCCGCGCTCGACGAGCTGGCTGCGGCGCGCGAGCGCAAGGGCTTCCTTGATGCCCAATCGGCCGATTTGACCGACGCCATCACCACGCTCGAAGACGCCATCCGCAAGATTGATCAGGAAACGCGTGCGTTGCTGCAAGGTACGTTCGACCAGGTCAACTATCACTTTGGTGAACTGTTCCCGACACTGTTCGGCGGCGGCCAGGCCAAGCTGATGATGACCGGCGAAGAGATTCTCGACGCGGGCGTGCAGGTGATGGCGCAGCCGCCGGGCAAGAAGAACTCGACGATTCACCTGTTGTCGGGCGGCGAGAAAGCGCTGACCGCGATTGCGCTGGTGTTTGCGATGTTCCAGTTGAACCCGGCCCCGTTCTGCTTGCTCGACGAGGTGGACGCGCCGCTGGACGACGCCAACACCGAGCGCTACGCCAACATGGTCAAGCGCATGTCCGACAAGACCCAATTCGTTTTTATTTCTCACAACAAGATTGCGATGGAAATGGCGCAACAGCTCATCGGTGTGACCATGCAGGAACAAGGTGTGTCCCGGATCGTGGCAGTGGATATGGATGCCGCACTGACCATGGCGGAGGCAGCATAAATGCAGGACAACAACCTGGTGATGGCCCTGCTGGGCGCCGGCGTGGTGTTTGTGCTGGTGATCGTTGTGTACAACCAGTGGCAGATCCGCAAGGCGCGGCGTCCCGAGGCGTACAACCCGCCCGCCGACGAGACCCCGCGCGGCGACGGTTGGACCGAGCGCGCCGAGCCCGCCCTGGGTGGCGAGCGTGAGGAACCCAACCGCGTTGAACCGCGTCTTGAGCCCGGTTTCTCGGCGAAGACGCACATTCCCGCCACGGGCAGTGCCGACACCGAAGCAGGCGTGATCGGCGCTGAGCTCACGCCTTCGGGCGACGATGCCGTGCTCGAAGCCGCCGAGACGGAAGAGGTTGCCGAACCTGCCCCGGGTTCGCTGGAGCCGGCCAATGGCGTGATCGATCCGCTGATCGATTGCATCGTGCCGCTGCATCCGGATCGTGAAGTGTCGGGCGACCGGCTGCTGCCGGCGCTGGCCAAGCTGCGTCGCGCAGGCACCAAGCAGATCCACGTGGAAGGTTTGAACCCCGCCGCCAATGCATGGGAAACCATCCGCGCCGGTCAGCGCTACCTCGACGTGCAAGTGGCCGTGCAACTGGCCAACCGCACCGGCCCGCTGAATGCGCTGGAGTTCTCGGAATTCATCAACGCGATCGATCCGCTGTCGGAAGCGGCCGATGCCGTGCCGGAACTGCCGGACATGAACGAGACGATCTCCAATGCGCGCGAACTCGATGCGTTTGCCGCCGAGTGCGATGTGCAACTGGGCGTGAGCGTGATCTCCGACGGTGCGCCCTGGTCGGCTGCATACGTGCAGACGGTGGCCACGCAAGACGGCCTTGTGCTCTCGCGCGACGGCACGCGTTTCACGCGCTTCCATGCGGGCGCTGACGGTGTGCAGCGCGCACTGTTCACGCTGCAGTTTGGCGACACCAATTTCCTGCGCGATGACCTGACCGTCAAGGCCGGCCGCCAGATCACGCTGCTGCTCGATGTGCCGGTGGCGGAAGAGCCGAGCAAGCCGTTCAAGCTGGTGTGCGAATACGCGTACACGCTGTCGCAGCGCATGGGTGCGCAAGTGGTGGATGACAACCTGCGTCCGCTGACGGAGCAATCGTTCGTCGCCATCCAGAAGCATCTGCGCGTGCTGTATGACAAGCTGGAATCGCGCGGCATCCCGGCCGGTTCCAGCACCGCGGTGCGCTTGTTCAGCCACTGACGGACGCACGATGAGCAAGACTGCAGAACCCGCGTCCGGTGCCACGTCCGAGGCGCGGGCAGCTTGGCTGCGCGCTGAGCTGAACCGCTACGCCCATGAGTATTACGTGCTCGACCAGCCCAGCGTGCCCGACGCTGAATATGACCGGCTCTATCGCGAGCTGGAAGCGCTGGAAGCTGAACATCCCGAGCTGAAGACGCCGGACTCGCCCACGCGGCGGGTCGGCGGGGCGGTTTTGCCCGAATTTGCGGCGGTCAGGCATGTCATTCCCATGCTGTCGATCCGCACTGAGACCGACACCACCCCCAACGGCGCCCGCGCGTTCGACACCAGCGTACGCCGCGAACTGGGCCTCGATGACACCGATCCGCCCGTCGAATATGCCGCTGAGCTGAAGTTCGATGGCCTGGCGATCAACCTGCGCTACGAGCGCGGTTATCTCGTGCAGGCGGCTACGCGCGGTGACGGCACCACAGGCGAAGACGTCACGCAGAACATCCGCACGATCCGGCAGATTCCGCTGGGCGTGCATCCGCTTGATGGCGTTGTGCCCGACGTGCTCGAAGTGCGCGGCGAGGTCTACATGCGCCGCGACGATTTTGAAAAGCTCAACGCCCGTCAGCGTGAGCGCGGCGACAAGACCTTCGTCAACCCGCGCAATACCGCGGCCGGTGCCGTCCGCCAGCTTGATCCGAAGATGGCTGCGGAGCGCCCTCTGTCGTTCTTCGCCTATGGCCTGGGCGAGGTGGTCGGCTGGAAAGGCATGCCCGACACCCATTCCGGCATGCTCGATGCGCTGCAGGCATTTGGTTTTCCGGTCAGCTCGGAGCGCGCGGCTGTGAAGGGAGGAGACGGGCTGGTCGAGTTCCATGAGGCCATTGGCGCCAAGCGCGACAGCCTGCCGTTCGATATCGACGGCGTGGTCTACAAAGTCAATTCGCTCGCGTTGCAGCGCGAACTCGGTTTTCGCACGCGCGAGCCGCGCTGGGCAGTTGCGCACAAATATCCGGCGCAGGAAGCGCTGACCACCGTCGAGTCCATCGGCGTGCAGGTCGGCCGCACGGGCGCCATCACACCGGTGGCGCGGCTGGTGCCGGTGTTTGTTGGCGGCGTGACGGTCACCAACGCGACGCTGCACAACGAAGACGAAGTACGCCGCAAGGATGTGCGCATTGGCGACACTGTGATCGTGCGCCGCGCGGGTGACGTGATCCCCGAGGTGGTGGGCGTAGTGCTCGATCGCCGCCCGATGGATGACGTGCCGGGCAGCGACCTGTTCAATCCGCAGCAGCGTCCGAAGTACCCGCCGTTCGAACTGCCGAAGACGTGCCCGGTGTGCGGCTCGCACGTCGTGCGCGAAGAGGGCGAGGCGGTGGCCCGCTGCTCCGGCGGGCTGTTCTGCTCGGCACAGCGAAAAGAGGCGATCCGCCACTTTGCCGGCCGCCGCATGATGGATATCGAAGGCCTGGGCGAGCGTTACATCGACAACCTGGTCGAGCTGGACTACGTACACGGCATCGCCGACCTGTACAAGCTCAAGCTCGAAGATTTCCTGGAGATGAAGCGCCGCGCCGATGAGCGCGATGGCGCGACACCGGAAACCGTCGCCGCTGGCAAGATCGCCACTAAGTGGGCTGAGAATCTGCTGGAGGGTATCCAGGCCAGCAAGACGCCGCCGCTGGCGCGCTTCCTGTTTGCGCTGGGCATTCGCCACGTGGGCGAATCCACCGCCAAGACGCTCGCGGACTGGCTCGGCAGTCTGGCCATCATCCGGCGGGCGCCGGCACCGTTGCTGCTGGCGCTGCCCGACGTGGGTGCCACGGTGGCTGAAGCCATTGCCGATTTCTTTGCCGAACCGAAGAATCAGCAGGCGCTGGATGCGCTGCTGGAAGCCGGCGTCGCCCCGCAAGGCGAGCATGCGCCCAACGCGAAGCTGCGCGAGAAACTGGAGCCGGTTGAGCTGTACGCCACGCTTGGGGTGCCCAAGCTGACAGCCGCGCGTGCCAAGCAATTGGCTGTGGCGGCGCCGACGCTAGTCCAGTTGGCCGGCGTGGAGCCTGATCAGTTGGCCGGGCTGCCGGCGGATGTGTCCGCGTCGCTGCTCGAATGGCTGGGCTCGCACGACCATCGCGCGCAACTGGAGCAGCTCGACGCGCTGCGCGACGAGCTGCTTGCCGCCATGCCGGCTGAAGCCACCGAAGAAGGCGTGCTGGCCGGCAAGACGGTCGTGTTGACCGGCACATTGCCCAACCTCACGCGTGACGAAGCCAAGGCCATGCTGGAAGCGGCGGGCGCCAAGGTATCGGGTTCGGTGTCGAAGAAGACCGACTATGTTGTCGCCGGAGAAGAAGCCGGCAGCAAGCTCGCTAAAGCCGAAGAATTGAACGTGAAGGTTCTGGACGAAGCGGGTATGCTCGCGCTGTTAAAAAAACCGGCGGGAGACCAGGCATGATCCGAAACATCCTCAAGATGGGCGACAGCCGTCTGCTGCGCGTGGCCAAGCCCGTCGAGCGTTTCCACACGCCCGAACTGACGGCCCTGATCGAAGACATGTTCGACACCATGGATGCGGCGCGGGGTGCCGGTCTGGCGGCGCCGCAGATCGGCGTGGATCTCCAAGTTGTCATCTTCGGGTTCGATCGCAACGATCGTTATCCGGATGCGCCGGCCGTGCCCAAGACGGTATTGATCAACCCCACCATTGAGCCGCTTTCGGACGAGATGGAAGACGGCTGGGAGGGCTGCCTCTCGGTGCCGGGCATGCGTGGCGTCGTGCCGCGCCATACGCGCCTGCGCTATACCGGCTTCGACCAGCACGGTCACGCCATCGACCGCATTGCCGAGGGCTTCCACGCCCGTGTCGTGCAGCACGAATGCGATCACCTGCAGGGCGTGCTGTATCCGATGCGCGTGAAGGATTTCACCCGCTTCGGCTTTACCGAAGTGCTGTTCCCGGAATTGCCCGCCAATCACGACGACTGATCCAGACTGCGGGAGCGTCGCACCTGCGGGGGCGGGTGGACGCATGTTTCATCCACCACGGAGACGATATGAAGCGCGATGGTTTGAGGGGCTGGCGCCGGCTGGCGTTTGGGGTCGCCATGACGGCGATGCTGGGGTTGGCTGCGTGCGCGGGGCCGCAGGCACCCGAAACCACGGCGGCCGCACCGGCTGCCCAGAAGCCTCAGGGTCCGGTCTGGCAACGCGTGCATCTGGGCGCGGATGCCGTGGCCTACGATTTCCCCGTTTACGCCAACCATCCGCTCGATGGCGATCTGAGCGGCATCCGCGAAGTCGTATTCATGCAGCACGGCCTGCAGCGCAACGGCAACGATTACTACACCGCGGGCGCCGATCTGCTCCAGGCCAGCGGCCGCAACCCCGACGAAGTCCTTTTGATTGCCCCGAACTTTCCCGGTACGCCCGATGAGGGCAAGGGTTTCGACGGCATGCCGGTGTGGTCGGTGGATGGCTGGATCGGCGGCTTCAACGCCACCAATGCGCCGTACACGGACCTGAGTTCGCTCAAGGTACTCGATGACCTGATCGGCTACGTGACGGACCCGGCACGTGCGCCCAACGTCAAGCGCGTAACGGTGGCAGGCCATTCGGGCGGCGGCCAGATCGTGCAACGCTACGCTGTGCTCAATAACGTGGACGAAGCCATCCGCAAGCGTGGCATTGATCTGCGCTACGTGGTCGCCAATCCGTCGTCATATCTGTACTTCACGCCGGAGCGTCCGCGCGGCAAGGGCTTTGCACGCTACAGCACCAGCGTTTGTCCGGACTATGACCACTACAAGTACGGCATGGTCGACATGGTCCCGTATGCCGCTGGCAAGACCGGCCGGCAGTTGTTCAACCGATATGCGCAGCGCCACGTGACCTACTTGGCCGGCACGAGCGACAACGATCCGAACCACCGCGTGCTCGACAAGCTCTGCGGTGCCGAGGCCGAAGGCCCGACGCGCCTGGATCGCGCACGCAACTACTGGCGCTACGAGCACCACATGGCGGGGCGCAGGCGCGTCAACCACCAGGCGCACGAAGTGGTTGGCGTTGGCCACGACCAAGCGAAGATGTTCGGCTCGCGCTGCGGCGCGCAAGCGGTGTTTGGCATGCCCGCATCGGCCAACACCACCGGGGCCGCCTGCCAGGCTCCGCGTCTGTAACCTGGACGGCAGGCATAAAAAAACCGGTCAGCGCGCAATGCGTTGACCGGTTTTTCTTTGGGGCAGAGGCAGCCTCAGAACTTCTCGAACGGCCCCAGGAAGCGCCACTGGCCGACCGGCAGGTCGCCCAGCACGATGCTGCCCATGCGGATGCGCTTGAGGCCTACCACCTCCAGTCCCACCTGTTCGCACATGCGGCGGATCTGGCGTTTCTTGCCTTCGCGCAGCACGAAGCGCAACTGCTCTTCGTTCTGCCAGCTCACCTTCGCGGGCTTGAGTTCTTCGCCGTCGAGCGACAGGCCAAAGCGCAGCTTCTCCATCAGCTCTTCCGGGAAGACCTTGGAGATATCGCGCTCAACCAGGCCGTTCGGCGAATCCCACACCACGCGCACCAGGTATTCCTTCTCGACCGTCGAATCCTCGCCGATCAGGTGGCGCGCCACGCGTCCGTCCTGCGTCAACACCAGCAAGCCGGTGGAGTCGATATCCAGTCGGCCGGCCGGCGCCAACGCCCGGCGTTGCCAAGGCGCGAAGCGCTTGCGCGTGGGATCGCCTTCCCATTGGTTTTCCGGCACGAATAGCGAAACGGCAGGCTGATAGCCGTCTTCTGCCTGGCCCGAAACGTAGCCGACCGGCTTGTGCATCAGCACGGTCACGCGCTCGCCTTGCTCGGAGCGCGCCGACTGATGGATTTCGATGATCGCATCCGGCTTGACGCGCGAACCCAGCTCGGTGACGGGCTCGCCATCCACCAGCACCCAGCCGCGCGGAATCCATTCATCGGCCTCGCGGCGCGAACACAGACCCAGTTCGGACATGCGCTTGGACAGGCGGACCAAACCACTCGATTCGGTTTGCGGTGCCTGACGGGGTGCGCGCTCTTCAGCATGGCGCGGAGCCCGTTCCTCGCGTTCACGCTCTGGCCGTTGCGGACGTGTCGGACGATCTTCGAAGCGGCGCGGCGGCTGGTCGTTGTCAAAGCGTCGCGGCGGGCGTTCGTCATCGAAACGACGCGGAGGACGGTCATCGCCATAGCGGCGCGGCGGGCGTTGCTCATCGTCGGATCGGCGTGGCGGCCGTTGGTCGTCACCGTGACGGTGCGGCGGGCGCGCCTCGTCAAAGCGTCGCGGAGGACGTTGGTCGCCATCACGACGGGGCGCGCGTTGATCATCGCCATAGCGTCGCGGGCGTTCGTCATCGAAACGACGGGGCGGCCGTTGATCGTCGCTGAACTTGCGCGGCGGGCGTTGCTCATCGTCGAATCGGCGCGGCGGGCGCTGGTCGTCACCGTAACGGCGCGGCGGGCGCGCCTCGTCAAAGCGTCGCGGAGGACGTTGGTCGCCATCACGACGGGGCGGCCGTTGATCGTCGCTGAACTTGCGCGGCGGGCGTTGCTCATCGTCGAATCGGCGCGGCGGGCGCTGGTCGTCACCGTAGCGTCGCGGCGGGCGCTCATCGTCAAAGCGTCGCGGCGGGCGTTGATCGCCCTCACGACGCGGCGCGCGTTGATCGTCGCCTTGGCGGCGCGGGCGCTCGTCATCGAAACGACGGGGCGGGCGCTGATCGTCAAAGCGTCGCGGTGGGCGGTCATTGTCGAATCGGCGTGGAGGGCGCTCGTCGTCGAACCGGCGAGGCGGCCGATCTTCGAAGCGTCGCGGCGGGCGCTCGTCGTCAGCGCGACGGGGCGGCGGCCGCTGGTCGTCGTTGAATCGACGCGGAGGACGCTCGTCATCAAAACGACGCGGTGGGCGATCGCCTTGTACGCGTCGCGGCTTGGCGTCGCGCGTCTGGCCGTCGTCGTCGCGGCGCGGAGGACGTGCGGGGCGGGGCGGCTTGCCGGCACCTTCTTCCGGCTTGGGGCGGCGCTGTGACGGGCGCAGCGGCTGGCGCTCGCGGTTCAGATCAGACGAGCGCAGCGGCTTGCCTGTGGAACGTACGGCATTGCCTTCGTCGTCTCGGCGCACGCCGAGCGTGGCCCGCTTGCCCGGGCGGGTGGCGCGCTGAGTCGGGTCGCTGGCGCCGCGCTTGTCGTCGTCGCCGGGGAAATCATCGGAATCGGTAGTCATGAATCTAGACCGGTAAGGCTGGCGCTCAGATGGCGAGCGCATCAAGCAGCTCGCTTTCAAGCTCGAGCTGCAGTTTGTTGTCCTGGGTCAGGCGGGTGCCGTCGACCAGGAAGATGTCTTCCACGCGCTCGCCGAGCGTGTTGATACGCGCGGTGTGCACCGACACGCGACGGTGAGCGAGCACGCGGGCAATCGCGTAGAGCAGACCGGTGCGGTCTGTCGCAGAAATGGAGAGCAGGTAATACTGGCCGCGCTCGTCCGCCCGCAGGTCGACACGAGGCTTGATCGGGAAGCTGCGCGACTGGCGCGAGATACGCCCACGCGGCGGCTCGGGCAGGGCGGTTTCGCGCGAGATCTGTTCAGCCAGTTCGTGTTCGACCAGCGTGATGATGTCGCGGTAATGCCCGGGCTCTACCAAGCCGCTGCTGGGGTCGGCCACCTGGAAGGTGTCGAGCGCGTAGCCGTGTTTGGTGGTGTGGATCTTGGCGTCAAGAATCGTCAGGCTCTTGCGCTCGAAGTAGCCGCAGATGCGTGCGAAAAGATCGGGCCGATCCGGTGAGTACACCGCCACCTGCAGGCCGACGCCCGCCGGTGAAATGCGCGCACGCACGATGGGGATCGTGGTGTCGACGCGGTTGTAGAAGTGCCGCGTGAACCAGGCGATGTCGCGTGCGTCGTGGCGCAGGAACACACCCACGTCGAGCTGTTTCCACAGTGCCTCGTGCGCGGTGTCGTCCAGCGCGGCCAGGCGCAGCAGGGCGCGCGCTTCTTCCTTGCGACCTTCGAGCACGGCGTGCGGGTCCGTGGTGGCACCGCCGAGCACGCGCAGCGTCATGCGATACAGGTCTTCCAGCAGCTTGCCCTTCCAGGCATTCCACACTTTCGGGCTGGTGCCGCGGATGTCGGCAACGGTCAGCAGATACAGCGCGGTCAACCGACGCTCGGTGCCGACCAAGTCGGCGAAATGGCGGATGACTTCCGGATCGCCCAGGTCCTGCTTCTGCGCGACCTGGCTCATGGTCAGGTGGTGTTCGACGAGCCAGACGACCAGGTCGGCGTCTTCCTTGGCAATGCCGTGTTCCTTGCAGAAGCGCCGCGCGTCGGACATGCCGAGCACCGAGTGGTCGCCGCCGCGTCCTTTCGCAATGTCATGGAACAGTGCGGCCACGGTCAGCACCCACGGCTTGTCGAAGTTCGCCATCAACTGGCTGCAGAACGGAAACTCGTGCGTGTGCTCCACGATGGCGAAGCGGCGGATGTTGCGCACCACCATCAGGATGTGCTGGTCGACCGTGTAGACGTGAAACAGGTCATGCTGCATCTGTCCCACGATACGGCGGAAGTTGACCAGGTAGCGGCCGAGCACGCTCGTCTGGTTCATCAGGCGCAGTGCGTGTGTGATGCCCTGCGGCTGCTGCAGGATCGACAGGAACAGCGCGCGATTGGCCGGGTCTTTGCGCCATTTGGCGTCCATCAGCGTCCGTGCGTTGTAGAGGGCGCGCAAGGTGCTGGCCGCCAGTCCCTTGATGCCACGCGTTTGCTCGTACAACAGGAACGTTTCAAGAATGGCCGTCGGCTCGCGCTGGTAGAGATCGGCGTCGGCAATTTCAAGCATGCCTTGCCGTTCGACAAAGCGATCGTTGATCTTGCGCGTGATACCCAGCTCGCTCGGGAACAGCTTTGCCTCGATGTTTTGCAGCACCACGGTATTGAGCTGCGTGACCGCCTTGGCCACCCAGTAATAGCGGCGCATGAGCTGTTCGCTTGCGCGCTTGGCGGTGGTCGGGCGGTAACCGAACGATTCGGCCAATTGCGTCTGCAAGTCGAACACCAACACGTCCTGGCGACGCCCGGCCAGCAGGTGCAGGCGCGCCCGCACGGTTTTGAGCAGGCGCTCATTGCTCACCAGCTCCTGGGCTTCACGGCGCGTGAGCAAGCCGTTGGCAAGCAGCTCGTTCCAGCTCGAACCGAAGCCGGCCGCGCGCGTCATCCACAGAATGACCTGCAGGTCGCGCAGGCCGCCGGGACTTTCCTTGCAGTTTGGTTCAAGCGAATAGGGCGTGTCCTGGTACTTGGCATGCCGCTGGCGCATTTCCAGCAGTTTCGACTGGAAGAAATCTGCCGCGTCGAGGTGGCCTTGATAGTGCGTCTCAAACGTGCGGTACAAGCCCTCGTCGCCGGTCAGCAGACGCGCTTCCAGCAACGACGTACGCACCGTGACGTCCTGTGCGGCTTCATTGATGCATTCGTCGACCGTGCGCACCGACGAGCCGATATCCAGCCCCATGTCCCAACAGCGGCCGATGAAGGCCTCCAGCCGGGCCTCCAATGCCTTGTCTGCGGTGCCCGGCAGCAACAGGAGGATGTCCACATCGGAATGCGGAAACAGCTCGCCGCGCCCGTAGCCGCCTACCGCAATGAGCGCGCAGGTTGCGGGCATCTGCTCTTCCTGCCAGAGCCGCACCAGCGCACGGTCCACCGCGCGCGCCAGCTTGGTCACGAGCTGTTGAACGTTGGCGTGCTGGTCGAACTGCGCGAACAGGTGTGCGCGCTCAGCTTTCAGGGCGTCGCGCGGGTGGGCTTCTTCGGCAGGGGCAGCAGCAGCGGAGGGCATGAGTGGAGCGTGAATGAAACAGCGACCGGAACGAGCCGGTCGCTGCAAGAGTTGAGCCGGTGCGGGGCGAGATCAGCGTGACGGTGCTGCCGCTGACGGTGCGGCTCGCCCGCGAGGATCAGGCCGTGGCCGGCGCGCCTTCGTGTACGAATTCCGGTGCCGGCGGCGTCAATGCCGACACGGTCAGCACTTCGTGGCCGGTTTCCGTCACCAGAAGCGTATGTTCCCACTGCGCAGACAGGCTGCGATCGCGCGTCTTGACAGTCCACTGGTCGGGCATCGTGCGGATGTCGCGCTTGCCCGCGTTGATCATCGGTTCAATCGTGAAGATCATGCCTGCCTTCAGTTCCATCCCGGTGCCGGGGCGGCCGTAGTGCAGGATCTGCGGATCTTCGTGGAATTTCTTGCCGATGCCGTGGCCGCAATATTCGCGAACCACGCTATAGCCGGCGGCTTCAGCATGTTGCTGGATCACGTGGCCGATGTCGCCCAGGCGTGCGCCGGGACGCACGGCCGCGATACCCTTCCACATGCATTCGAATGTGACCTGCGTCAGGCGCTTGGCCAGGATCGACCCTTCGCCCACGACGAAGGTGCGGCTGGTGTCCCCGTAATAGCCTTCCTTGGTGATGACGGTGATGTCGAGGTTGACGATGTCACCGCTCTTGAGCACCTTGTCGCCGGGAATGCCGTGGCAGATCACGTCGTTGACGGACGTGCAGATCGATGCCGGGAAAGGCGGATAGCCAGGGGGCGCATAGTTCAGCGGTGCCGGCACAGTGCCTTGCACGTCACGCATGTAGGCGTGGCACAGCTGGTCCAGCTTGCCCGTGGTCACGCCGGGCGTTACGAACGGGGTGATGTAATCCAGAACTTCGGACGCAAGCCGACAGGCCACGCGCATTTGCGCAATGTCTTCGGCGGTGTGAATGGTAACGGCCATGCTGTGACTCTTTCTGCACGCAGGCGCGCGAGGCGCCGCGTCGTGGCTAAAGTGTGAATTATCGCACCAAAGCGCCCCGGCCGGGGTTTTCGGGCGCCGGGCGCCAGTCCCGGCCCGTTTGCTGCGAATGCTCGGAAGGTCTTGAGTCGATTGGGTTTTTGCCGCTATAATCGCTGGCTAAGCAGTCGCTGGTCGTGTGGCCGGTGACGCTTGAAATCGCGAGCCGCTTCACCGCGGGTGTCCGTCGTAACGCATGCAACGGATGTCTGAGGCGGCTTCAGACCTAACCCGATTGGAGAATTTCATGTCCGTGACCATGCGCGAAATGCTGGAAGCCGGTGTCCACTTTGGCCACCAGACCCGCTTCTGGAACCCCAAGATGGCCCCC